>JAESGY010000134.1_pt1 | contig 61919 bp, 51 predicted proteins | sample 9269841 | NCBI WGS metagenome assembly JAESGY01 (sample SAMN17022865, study PRJNA683097) | algae metagenome | isolation source: Spirirestis rafaelensis WJT71-NPBG6 and co-occurring heterotrophs from... | place: USA: Pinto Wells, Joshua Tree National Park, Colorado Desert, CA | collected 2006-08-15 | reverse complement strand
CCACAGGGCGGCCTCAGCGCTGGATTGACCGCCAAGCCTCCAGCCATGCCCCCTACACCGCAACGCCTCCGTTCAAACGTCAGCGCTAACGCTAGCGCCATATGCGATAGCCCTGGGATCTCTCCGGCCGGCATCGACCGGATCATGCAGTGGCAGGACCATCCGGAGCTGGACGCGACCGACAGGCTGGTCGTCCAGTACGCCATCGCCGCCTGGGAGACGCCGAACCGCATCCCGGAGGCGCTGTTCCGCCAGTTGCGGGAGGTGTTCTCCGAGGCGCAGATCGTCGAGCTGACGCTGCGAATCACCCTCTGCGGCTTCTTCAACCGCTTCAATGACGCGCTGCAGATCGAGGAGGAGCCGGAGGCCCATGCCGCGGCCGCGGGGCTCGCGGCGGGATAGGGCGGATCGCGGGAGGGCGTGAACGCCCGGGCGCGACCGGTGCCCGGGCCATCAGGTCCGGACGCGATCCGCCGTCCTGCGCCGGGGCCTCAGGCCGCGGCCCGGGCGGCCTGGATTGCCCGCCAGACCGCCTCCGGCGTCGCCGGCATGTCGAGATGTGTCACGCCGAGCGGCCGCAGCGCATCCAGCAGGGCATGCATCACTGTCTGCGGCGCGCCGATGGCACCGGCCTGGCCGACGCCCTTCACACCGAGCGGGTTGGACTGCGTCCGCGCCTCCCCGAAACGCACGGCGAGGTCGGGCAGATCCTCGGCCCGCGGCAGGGCGTAATCCATGAAGGAGGCGGAGAGGAGCTGGCCCGAAGCGGGGTCGTAGGCGATCCGCTCCAGCAGCGCCTGGCCGATGCCCTGCGCCAGCCCGCCCTGCACCTGCCCCGCGGTCAGCAGCGGATTGATGAGCGAGCCGTAGTCATCCACGGCCTGGTAGCGCAGCAGGGTCACGGCACCGGTCTCGGGGTCCACCTCCACCTCCGCGCAATGGGCGCCCGAGGGGAAGGTGATGAGGTCCGAGAGGTTCTTCGCCTCCGCATCCAAGCCGGGTTCCATCCCCTCCGGCAGGTCCTGCGGGTCGTGCGAGGCCTCGATCAGCGCATCCAGCGTCAGCGCCGCGCCGGTCGCGGTCACGGTGAAGCAGCCCTCGGCGAATTCGATGGATTCGGGGGCCACCTGCAGGAGGTGGGCGGCGATGTGCCGCGCCTTGTCGATCACCTTCTCCATCGCCATGACCAGCGCGGTCGCCCCGACATGCAGCGACCGTGCCCCGCCATGGCCATTGCCGAAGGCGATCAGGTCGGTATCGGCCTGCACCAGCCGGAAGCGGGATTCCTCCAGCCCCAGCCAGGCGGAGGCGATCTGGGTGAAGCTGGTCTCCAGCCCCTGGCCGTTGGACTGGGTGCCGATGCAGAGATCCACCATGCCATCCCGCGCGAAGCGCACCGCGGCCCATTCCTGCGGCGCGCCCCGCGAGGTCTCGAGGAAGCAGGCGATGCCGAGGCCGCGCAGCATTCCGCGCGATTTGCTTTCCGCCCGCCTGGCCTCGAAGCCCTCGCGGTCCAGCAGCCGCTCCAGATCCGCGAGGTTATCGCGGAAGCGGCCGGTATCCATCAGCATGCCCGTAGCGCTGCGATAGGGGAAATCGCCGATGGCGTTGCGCCGCCGGATCTCGATCGCATCGAGCCCGGTGGCGCGGGCGGCGGCCTCCACCAGCCGCTCCGTCAGGTAGTTCGCCTCCGGCTTGCCGGCGCCGCGATAGGCATCGACCGGTGTGGAGTTGGTGAAGGCGCCCTCCACCTCCAGCAGGATGGCGGGAATGGCATAGACGCCGCCGATGGCGGTCGAGACCGAGTTGGTCGGGCAGGCAGGACCATGCGCCGAGCAGTAGGCGCCCATATCCGCCGCCATGCGGGCATGCAGGGCGAGGAAGCGGCCCTGGTCATCCAGGGCGAAGCGCGCGATGCCCTGGTAGTCGCGGCCATGCACGGCGCCCTGGAATTCCTCCGTGTGGTCGGCGATCCAGGCGACGGGGCAGCCGAGGCGGCGCGCTGCCACGAGTAGCGCGACATGTTCGGGGAAGAGGAAATTCTTCATCCCGAAGCCGCCGCCGACATCGGGGCAATGCAGGTGGAAGGCTTCCTCCGGCAGGCCGAAGACGGTCGAGAGCTGCCGCCGCAGCCCATGCACCCCCATGCCGGAGAGCAGCAGGTCGAGCCGCGCCCCGTCCCAGGCGGCGACGGCGCCACGCGGCTCGATCGGCGCGGCATGCACGCGGTTGTTGACCAGGTTGAGCTCGATCACCCGCGCGGCGGCGGCGAAGGCAGCCTCGGTCGCGGCGCGGTCGCCGCGCTCGAAGCGGAAGGCGCGGTTGCCCGGCGCCTCCGGCCAGATCTGCGGCGCGCCGGAGGCGAGGGCAGCGCGGCTGTCCACCACAGCGGGCAGCGGGTCGTATTCCACCAGGATCGCCTCGGCCGCGTCGCGCGCCTGCGCCGTCGATTCCGCGACGACAAAGGCGACCGGCTCCCCCACATGCTTCACCATCCCGCGGGCGAGCCCGGGGCGGTCCGGGATGATGAGCGGACCGATGGTCTGCACCACCGCCGGGCAGGGCAGCGGGCCGATTCCCTCCACCGCGAGATCGGCGCCGGTCAGCACCAATGCGACGCCCGGCATGGCGGCCGCGGCCTCCACATCGATCGAGAGGATGCGGGCATGGGCGTGCGGGGATCGCAGCGCATGGGCATGCAGCGCGCCCGCCGGGATCAGGTCCGCGACATAGCGGCCCTGGCCGGTGAGGAAGCGCGCATCCTCGATGCGGCGGCGGCTCTCCCCGATCACGGCCGGCGGCCCTGGATGGGGTCCGGTGCCGGCTCGCCTTGCGCCATCGCTCGCTCCTGTCGTCGTCGGGGCAAGTGTAGCAGCGGGATGCCGCGCGGCAGAGGGGTGCCGTCCGGCACCCCACGCCAGTGCGGCCGTTCTGGCCGGTGCCGGCGCGCGCTTGTCAGCCCGCCCCCTCGGGCGCTGCGCCAGCCGTAGGGCGGATACGGGGCGCCTCGGTGCCGAGAGGCGCCCGGCCTTGTCGCGCCTGGCCTTGTCGCGCCGGGCCGGCGCCTATCCCTTCGCCAGCCGCTTCGCGACGAATTCCAGCCGGTCCTGGCCCCAGAAGATGTCATCGCCGATGACATAGCTCGGCGCGCCGAAGACGCCGCGGGCAAGCGCCGCCTGCGTGTCCCTCTCCCGCATCTCGGCCCAACGCGGCTCGCGCGAGAGCGGCAGCAGCGAAGCCGGGTCGAGCCCCGACTCCGTCACCAGCCGGGCCAGCACCGCTTCCTCGCCGGTATCCTGCTCCTCCTCCCACAGCGCCTTCAGGATACGATGGGCCAGCAGGACCGCCGGGGCGTCGCCGATCGTCTCCCGCGCCGCGATCACCGCGCAGGCGGCCGGCAGTTCCTGCGCCGGGAAGTGCTTCGGCCGGATCTGGATCGGGATGCCGAGGTGGTCGCGCCAGCGCGCCAGCTCCTGCAGCCGGTAGGCCTGGCGCTGCGGGCTGCGCTTCGGCAGCGGCAGGCCGCCGGAGCCGGCGAAGATGGTGCCAAAATCCACCGGCCAGATGCGCAAGGACGCGCCGTGCTGCGCCGCCAGCGCCTCGATCCGCGCCGCGCCCAGATGCGTCCAGGGCGAGTTCAGCGAGGCATAGTAGTCGATATGCAGTGCCATCCGGTTCCTCCCAAATGCGTCCGGGCGAAGCTCAGGGCCTTCCCCGGGACCGCAGCAGCCTTGCCGTCCCGCAGCGCGGCTGCGTCACCCGAAGAGCGGCGCGCCGGTCGCCGCCCGCGCAGCCTCCAGGCTGATCCCGGGCGCCAGTTCGCGCACCGCGAAGCCCTCTCCCCTCGGTGCGAAGAGGCCGTAATTGGTGGCAACCAGCGTCACCACCCCGCGCGCCGTCACCGGCAGGCTGCACTGCCGGACCAGCCGCGGCTCGCCCTTCCGCGTCACATGCTCCAGGATGATGAAGACCCGCTGCGCGCAGGCCGCGAGGTCCATGGCGCCGCCGATGCCGCCGCCTTTCGCTCCGCCCACCTTCCAATTGGCGAAATCGCCGGTGACCGCGACCTCATAGGCGCCCATCACCGTCACATCGATCCGGCCGCTGCGGATGATGCCGAAGCTGTCGGCATGGTGGACAATGGCGGCGCTCGGCTTCAGCGAGACATTCTGCCCGCCGGCATTGACCAGGTGCAGGTCCTCCTGCCCCGGCGGCAGCACGGGACCGTAGCCGATGACGCCGTTCTCGGCATGGTAGATCACCGACCGGTCGCCGATATCGGTGTTGCTGCAGAGCGTCGGGATGCCGACGCCGAGATTGACGATCCAGCCGTCCTGGAATTCCCGGGCGAGCCGATCCGCCATCTGCTGGCGGTCCCAGCCGGCGGCCTGACCCGGCCGGCCGGTCCCCTCGCCGCTCATCGCGCGCGCTCCTGCCGGCGGATGGTCCAGAGGCCCTCGGGCGGTGGCGGCACCTTTACCATGCGCTGCACGAAGATGCCGGGGAGATGGATATGGTCGGGGTCGAGCGCGCCGGCGGGCAGGATCTCCTCCTCCACCTCGACGATGGTCAGCTTCGCCGCCATGCCCATCAACGGACAGAAGTTTCGCTGGGACAGGCGGAATTGCAGGTTGCCCGCGGTATCGGCGCGCCAAGCACGGATGAGGGCGACATCGCAGGGCAGCGCGTATTCCAGCAGGACTTCGCGGCCATTGATCACCCGCGTCTCCCGCCGCTCGGCCAGTTCGGTCCCGACCGCGGTCGGGGTGTAGAAGGCCGGGATGCCAGCGCCGGCGGCGCGCAGCCGCTCGGCCAGCGTCCCCTGCGGGACCAGCTCGGCCTCGACCTCCCCGGCCTCGTAGTGTTTCGTGAAGGGCAGCACATCGGTCGGGCGCGTGGCGGGTGAAGCTGCAGATGACCTTCGCCACCTGCCCGTTCTCGACCAGCATGCCGACATCCGGCAGCCGCGGCTGATGCGCCCCGCCGGTGGTGTTGGCGATGCAGGTCAGCCGCTTCGCCCCCTGGTCCAGCAGCGCCTGGGTCAGGTTGTAGGGCGTGCCCGGCCCGGCGAAGCCGCCGAAGGCGATGACGGCGCCGTCCGGGATATCGGCCACCGCCGCGGCGAAGCTCTCGACCGTCTTGGATCTCGGCATGGCCGGCCTCGTCCCCCCTCCCCTCGTTGCGGACAGCGTGGCGCGGTTGGGGCGGGCCGTCCAGCCATGCGCGGCACGCCACCGCCCGGACCGGGCACCGCCGACGGACGGCAGAGCCGGGGCAGGCCGCCGCACCGCTGGCCTGACCCACGGGATGCGCGGGTCGGGCCGCGACGGTCGGCCGGGATGCGGAGGGTTCAGCGCGTCTCGGGACTGCGCGGCAGCGCCATCGTCCAGCCGGGCGGCCAGATCTCCAGCGCCTCCCGGCTCTCATCGGCCCTCCAGCGGGCGAGTTCGGCGCGCCAGTCCGGGCCGCTCTGGAGACAGGCGCGGTTCGGCCAGGCCTTGATGCCATGCATCAGGAAGGCCGCGAGCAGCACCCCGCCGGCCGCCCGGCGCCATGGCGCGACGCCCCGCGCCAGCACCACCGTTACCAGGCCCAGGCCGATCAGCGCATTCGGCAGGTAGCCGTAGCGGCCATGCGCCAGCGGCGGGACGGTGGTCCAGGGATCGGAGGTCAGCGCACCGGTGATCGAGAGGACCGCGGTGCCGGCCGCGGCGATGCCGAGCAGACGGGCGATCGGATGGGCCAGCAGCGCGAGGATGACGGCGATGCCGAGGAGGATTAGGGCGGCGACCACCACCGCCTGCTCGGCAGGGCTGCCGGCCACCAGCCGGTTCGCCGCGCCGAAGGACCAGGGGCCGAGGAAAGGCAGGGCGAGCTGCTTGATCCCGATCGTGGCCAGCAAGGCCCAGGGGTCGAAGCCCGCCGGCCTGGCGCCGCCGCCCAGCCCATCGAGCACCAGCCAGGCCTGGACCAGCGCGCAGAGGCTGACCAGGGCCGCCTCCGCCAGGAAGAGCCGCCGGGGGTCGCGCATCGCCCGCCAGAGGAACAGGGGCGCGAGGAAGGCCGTGACCGGCCCGGTGGCGCCCGCGAGGGCGAGGAAGCCGAGCCGCAGGGAGGGCGGCAGCGCGGCCGGCGAGGTCACGAGCAGCAGCGCGGCCCCGAGCGCGAGGAAGAACTGGCTGTTGATGGTGTTGAGCCAGATCTCCCCGTTCGGCTGCGCGAACAGGATCACCGCCGCCGCCAGCACCGGACCGAAGGGCTGCGGGAAGGCGTCCGAACGCAGGGCGAGCCATAATACGGCGAGTTGGACGGCGAGCGCGGCGTAAGCCGTCACGAGCGGCGCGTATTCGAGCGGCACGGCCGCCGCGGCCAGGGCCGCCAGCTTGTTCCAGGCGGAGAAGTAGCCCATCCGCGGCGCCAGCAGCGCATCGAACCAGCTGCCCAGCAGCGCGTCGTGGAAGTAGATCTTGCCCTCCTCCGCCCAGAACCGCCCTGTCGTCAGGATTTCCGGCATGCGCAGCAGAATGAGGAGGATGGCGATGGGCAGGATGATGGAAGGCGTCGACAGCCGGGGGGCGGATCGCCGGGCTGCCGGGGTGACGGACATGGATGTCATGCAGGGCTCCGCCGTCGCACCCGGTCACGGTGCGCGGATCGCGCCATCCCGCCCAATGGTTCCCCTTGTCGCAAGGCGGCCAGCGGGCGGTGGGCCTGATTGTGAAGGGGGTTGCGGCCGGCAAGGCGCTTCCCCGTGATGTCGCAGCCGGGCGCTGGTGCATCCCGGATGAGGCAATTGCCCGTGCATTGGGCAGCAGGCGGCCGCTGCCTGCAACCCTCTGTCCCGGGATCATCATGCCGCGGCTGGCGCCGGTTTTGCTGTAAACCGCCCCAACTCTTCCGCAGGCGCCCCCGACTATGCCGCTCCATGTCGCGCTGAACCACCGCACCAGCTACCGCTATGACCGCGCCGTCGCGCTCGGCCCGCAGACCATCCGGCTGCGCCCGGCGCCGCATGCCCGTACGCCGGTCGTCTCCTACGCGCTCAGGATCTCGCCCAGGCCGCATTTCCTGAACTGGATGCAGGACCCGCAGGGCAACCACCTGGCCCGCGTGGTCTTCCCCGGGCGCGTGACGTCCTTCGAGGTGGAGGTGGACCTCGTCGCCGACATGGCGACGATCAACCCCTTCGACTTCTTCCTGGAGCCCGAGGCCGAGACCTGGCCCTTCACCTATGACCACGTGCTGGACCAGGAACTGGCGCCCTTCCGCAAGCTGGAAGAGCCGGGTCCGCTGCTGCAGGCCTTCCTGGCGGAGATCCCGCGCGGCGAGCAGCGCACCGTGGACATGCTGGTCGCACTGAACCGCATGGTGCAGGAGCGCATCTCCTATGTCGTGCGCATGGAGCCGGGCGTCTGGTCCCCGGAGGAGACCCTCGGCCATGGCCGAGGCTCCTGCCGCGACTCTGCCTGGCTGCTGGTGCAGACCCTCAGGCATCTCGGCTATGCCGCGCGCTTCGTCTCCGGCTACCTGATCCAGCTCGTCGCGGATGTGAAGCCGCTGGAGGGGCCGGAGGGCCCGACCACCGACTTCACCGATCTCCATGCCTGGGCCGAGGTCTACCTGCCCGGTGCCGGCTGGGTGGGGCTCGATGCCACCTCCGGCCTCATGGCCGGGGAGGGCCATATCCCGCTGGCGGCGACGCCGGAGCCCGTCTCCGCCGCACCCATCACCGGCATGGTCGAGAAGGCGGAGACCGAATTCGGCTTCCACATGGCGGTGACGCGGGTGCGAGAGACGCCGCGCGTGACCAGGCCCTACACGGACAGGCAGTGGCAGGACATCCTGGCGCGTGGCCAGGCGGTGGACCGGGCACTGGCCCAGGGCGATGTGCGGCTGACCATGGGCGGCGAGCCGACCTTCATTGCCGTCGACGACATGGACGCGCCGGAATGGAACACGGCGGCGCTCGGTCCCACCAAGCGCCGCTATGCCGGCCGGCTGCTGCGCCGCCTCGCGCCGCTCTGGTCGCCGGGCGCCGCGCTGCAATACGCCATGGGCAAGCACTACCCGGGCGAGCAGCTGCCGCGCTGGGCGCTCTATTCGCATTGGCGGAAGGACGGGGAACCGGTCTGGAAGGATCCGGCCCTGCTCGCCTCGGACGAGGATACGGACAACGCGACCGCGGAGGATGCCGCCCGCTTCGCCCGCATCCTGGCGGAGCGGCTGCAGGTGGACCCTGGCCTGGTCACGGTGGCCCATGAGGACATCCACTACTATCTGTGGCGGGAGAAGCGCCTGCCGGCGAATGTTGCCGTCGAGGACTCCAAGCTGAAGGACGCGTTGGAGCGCGCGCGGCTGGCCAGGGTCTTCGGCCAGGGGCTCGCATCGCCGGTGGGCTCCGTGCTGCCGATCCGCCGCGTCCTCCAGGACGGACAGCGGCGCTGGCAGTCCGGCCGCTGGTTCTTCCGCGGCGAGCACCTCTTCCTGATTCCGGGGGACAGCCCGATCGGCTTCCGCCTGCCGCTGGAGAGCCTGCCCTGGATGTCGGAGGAAGACGCGGCCGCGGTCTTCGAGACCGAGGCCGATCCCTTCGCGCCGACCGGCCCGCTGCCGCCGCGCCAGGCCTTCGAACGCGGGCGATTCGCCGGAGGCAGTCCCCAGGCCACCTCCGCCGATGGCACCCGCATGGTGCCGCAGGACCCGCGTGGCGGCTTCGGCAAGGCCGATGGCCCGGCCATGGGCGCCGAGAATTTCCGCCCCGTGCCGCAGAAACTGCCCGTGGTCGGCCGCTCCGCCCCCGGCGTGGTGCGCACCGCCATGACGGTCGAGGCCCGGGACGGCCTCATCCACGTCTTCTTCCCGCCGCTCCATCAGGCGGAGGACTGGCTCGACCTCGCCGCCGCCATCGAGGCGACGGCGGCGGAGTGCGGCCGCAAGGTGGTTCTGGAAGGCTACCTGCCGCCGCGCGACGACCGGGTGCTGCATTTCTCCGTCACCCCCGACCCGGGCGTGATCGAGGTGAACATCCATCCCGCGGCCTCCTGGCCGGAGATGGTGGAGCGCACCGGGCAGCTCTATGAGGAGGCGCGGCAGGTCGGGCTGTCGGCCGAGAAATTCATGCTGGACGGACGCCATGTCGGCACCGGCGGCGGCAACCATGTGGTCATGGGCAGCGCGACACCGGCGGACAGCCCCTTCCTGCGACGGCCGGATCTGCTGAAGTCGCTCGTCGGCTTCTGGCACAACCACCCGAGCCTGTCCTACCTGTTCAGCGGCCTCTTCATCGGCCCGACCAGCCAGCACCCGCGGGTGGACGAGGCGCGGCAGGACGCGCTGGCGGACCTGGAGATCGCCTTCAGCAAGATCGCCCCGCCGCCGCTCGATGACCGGAGGGGCCCCGAGGGGCCCGGAGGCCTGAATCGACCGGCCAGCACCCCGACGCCGCCCTGGATGACCGACCGGCTGTTCCGCAACATCCTCGCGGACATGACCGGCAATACCCACCGGACCGAATTCTGCATCGACAAGATGTACTCGCCGGACAGCAGCAGCGGGCGGCTCGGCCTGATCGAATACCGCGCGCTGGAGATGCCGCCCCACGCCCGCATGTCGGCCGCGCAGATGCTGCTGATGCGCAGCGCGGTCGCCGCCTTCTGGCGCACGCCCTATTACCGCCGCCTGGTCCGCTGGGGCACCCGGCTGCATGACGAGTTCATGCTGCCGCATTATGTCGAGCAGGATTTCGGCGATGTCCTGCGGGAGCTGGCCGATCTCGGCTTCCCGCTGGAGAAGGACTGGTTCGCGCCGCATCTCGAATTCCGCTTCCCGCGCATCGGTGAGGTGACGCTGCGCGGCGCGACGCTGGAACTGCGCCATGCGCTGGAGCCCTGGCACGTGCTGGGCGAGGAGTCGGCCGCAGGCGGCACGGCGCGCTATGTGGACAGCAGCACGGAGCGCCTGCAGGCCCGCCTCAGCGGCTGGGTGGAGGAGCGCTACGCCCTCGCCTGCAACGGGTATGAGGTGCCGCTGGTGCCGACCGAAACGCAGGGCGACTACGTGGGCGGCGTACGCTTCAAGGCCTGGGACCCGCCCTCGGCCCTGCACCCGACCATCCGGGCGCAGTCGCCGCTGGTCTTCGACATCTACGACCGCTGGACCGGGCGCAGCCTCGGCGGCCTGACGCACCACGTGGCGCATCCGGGCGGCAGGGCCTACGAGACGCTGCCGGTGAATGCGAATGAGGCCGAGGCGCGGCGCAGGACGCGCTTCCAGCCCTTCGGCCACACGCCAGGGCCGATGCCGGCGCCGAAGGCCATCCCGGCCAAGGAAGCGCCACGCTCGCTCGACCTGCGCCGCGCGGGGTGATGCCGGGGAGGGCCCCGCCCTCCCCGGAGGCCTATTCGACGGTGACGCTCTTCGCCAGGTTCCGCGGCTGATCCACATCGGTGCCCTTCAGCACCGCGACATGGTAGGCGAGGAGCTGCACCGGAATGGCGTAAAGGATGGGGGCGGCGAAGGCGCTGGCCTTCGGCAGCTCGATCACCCGCTCCGCGAAGCGGCTCAGTGGCCCGGCGCCATCGGCATCGGTGAAGGCCATGATGCGCCCGCCTCGCGCCGCCGCCTCCTGCAGGTTGCTCGCCGTCTTCTCGAAGAGCGGGCCGGAGGGGCAGAGGGCGATGACCGGGACGTTGCTGTCGATCAGCGCGATCGGCCCGTGCTTCATCTCGCCGGCGGCATAGCCCTCGGCATGGATGTAGCTGATCTCCTTCAGCTTCAGCGCGCCCTCGAAGGCGATCGGGGTGAGGCTGCCGCGGCCGAGGAAGAGCACGTCCCGGGCCTTCGCCACCTCGGCGGCCAGTTCGCGGATCTGCTCGTCCTTCTCCAGGATCTCCGCGGCGTGGCTTGGCACTTCCAGCAGCGCCTGGGTCAGGCGGCCCTCATCCAGCGTGGTCAGCTCCCGCCGCGCCCGGCCGAAGCCGATGGCGAGGCAGGCCATGACCGCGAGCTGGGCGGTGAAGGCCTTGGTGGAGGCGACGCCGATCTCGGGGCCCGCGACGGTCAGCACCGCGCCATCGCTCTCCCGCGCCATGGAGCTCTCGGGGACGTTGACGACCGAGAGGACCTTCTGCCCGCCCTCCCGCAGCAGGCGGAGCGCCGCCATGGTGTCCGCCGTCTCGCCGGACTGGCTGACCAGGATGGCCGCGCCGCCTTCCTGCAGCGGCGGGTTGCGGTAGCGCAGCTCACTCGCCACATCGGCATCCACCGGCAGGCGGGCCAGCTCCTCGATCCAGTAGCGGCCGACCGCGCCGGCCAGGAAGGCGCTGCCGCAGGCCGAGATGGTCAGGCGCGGCACCCGCGCGGGGTCGAAGGGCAGGCGCGGCAGCCGCACCTCCAGCGTCTTCGGGTCGAGATACTGCCGCAGCGTGTCGCCCAGCACCGCCGGGTGCTCGTGCAGCTCCTTCTCCATGAAGTGGCGGTAGTTGCCCTTGCCGACCGCGGCGCCGGAGACGGCGGTGAGCACCACCTTGCGCTCGACCGGCTGGTGCCGGACGTCGAAGAACTGCGCCCCCTCCCCGTCCACAACCGCCCAGTCGCCTTCCTCAAGATAGGCGATGCGGCGGGTCAGCGGGGCAAGGGCGAGGGCGTCGGAGCCGACGAACATCTCGCCCTCCCCGAAGCCGATGGCGAGCGGCGCGCCCTGCCGGGCGCAGAGCAGCAGCTTCGGATAGCCGGAGAAGATGGCGGCCAGCGCGAAGGCGCCGTGCACGCGCTTCAGCGCCGCGGCGAAGGCAGCCCGGGGATCGAGGCCATTGGCCAGGAAGTCGTCCACCAGGCGGACGAAGGTCTCGGTATCCGTCTCCGTCTCGAAGACCGCCCCCTTGGCCTCCAGCTCGGCGCGCAGCTCGGCATGGTTCTCGATGATGCCGTTGTGCACGACGCTGACGCGGCGGGTGCTGTGCGGGTGGGCGTTGCGCTCGGTCGGCGCGCCATGGGTCGCCCAGCGGGTATGGCCGATGCCGGTGGTGCCGGGCAGCGCCTCGCGCTCCAGCACGGCGGCGAGGTTGCCGAGCTTGCCCTCGGCGCGGCGGCGCTCGATATGGCCGTTGACCAGCGTGGCGATGCCGGCGCTGTCATAGCCGCGGTATTCCAGCCGGCGCAGCGCCTCAAGCAGCAGCGGCGCCGCCTCGGCCTTCCCGACAACTCCGACGATGCCGCACATCAGTGGGATCCCTTCTTGCCCTTGAAGCCCCGCCCCGGCTTCGTTGCCTGCCGCCCGCGCGCGATCGCCAGCGCATCGTCCGGCACGTCCTCCGTGATCACGCTGCCGGCCGCGACCAGCGCGCGGTCGCCGACGCGCACCGGCGCCACCAGCGCCGTGTCGCTGCCGATGAAGGCGCCGGCGCCGATCTCGGTCCGGTGCTTGTGCACGCCGTCATAGTTGCAGGTGATGGTGCCGGCGCCGATATTGGCCCTCGCGCCCACCGTGACGTCACCGAGATAGGTCAGGTGGTTGGCCTTGGCGCCTTCGGCCAGGGTCGCCGCCTTCAGCTCGACGAAATTGCCGACATGCGCCTCTCGCCCCACCTCCGTCCCCGGCCGCAGCCGGGCGAAGGGGCCGATGATGGCGCCGGAGCGCACCACGCAACCCTCCAGATGGCTGAAGGCGCGGATCTCGACGCCATCCTCCACCGTGACGCCGGGGCCGAAGACCACGTTCGGGCCGATGCTGACATCCTGGCCGAGCCGCGTGTCCCAGGAGAAGAACACGGTCTCCGGTGCCGTCAGCGTGGCACCGCCCTCCATTGCCGCGGCCCGCAGCCGGGCCTGCATCCCGGCCTCCAGCTGGGCCAGCTCGGCGCGGCTGTTGGCGCCGGCAAGCTCAGCCTCCGCCGCCTCCTCCGCCGCGACGCGCCGGCCCTCCGCGACGGCCAGGCCGACGATATCGGTCAGGTAGTACTCGCCCTTGGCATTGTCGTTGCCGACCGCGTCCAGCCAGCGGAACAGCTCGGCCGCCGGGGCGCAGACCACGCCGGCATTGCACAGGCAGATGGCGCGCTCGCCCTCGGAGGCATCGGCCCATTCGACGATGCGGCTCACATGGCCCGCCGCGTCCTGGACGATGCGGCCATAGCGCCCCGGATCGGCCGGGCGCATGGCCAGCAGGGCGAGGCCGGCCTCGGCGCGCCTGGCGACAAGCCGCCGGATGGTGGGCACCGTGATCAGCGGATTGTCGGCGTAGAGGATCGCCACGTCGCCCGGGAAGTCGCGCAGCAGCGGCGCGGCCTGCAGCGCGGCATGGCCGGTCCCCAGCCGTTCTGCCTGCACCACCGTCGCATGCGGCGCCACGGCCTTCTCCAGCGCCGGCATGCCGGGCCCGACCACCACCACGATCCGGTCGAAGACCTGCTCGCAGGCACCGAGGAGGTGGTTGATCATCGGCCGGCCGGCGACCGGGTGCAGCGCCTTGGGCAGCGCGCTCTTCATGCGGGTTCCGAGACCGGCGGCGAGGATGATGGCAGCGGCGGGCATGACGTCTCCGGTAGTCGGGCACGGATGCCAGAGGCAAGCGCACCCGGATCAACAAGCATTGCCGGTTGTGGCCGGCCTGCCGCGGCGGACGCAAGCGCCTGGTCAGTCACCAACCGCAAGGCGCGTCGCAGGATGCCGGCGGCCACGCCTTGCGTCTCCACACGGCGGCGCCAGCCTGCCGGTGCTGAACGGCATTTGTTGTCAGTCCGGCTCGATGCGCCCCGGGCTTGCCGTCCCGCCGCCTTCTGGCCTAGGCCGGGGCATGCCCCGCCTCGCCGTCTTCGACCTTGATGGCACGCTGGTCGACAGCGCGCCCGATATCCATGCCGCCCTGGACCGCCTGATGGCGGCGCATGGCCGCCCGCCCTTCGCACGGGCGGAGGTCATCGGGATGATCGGCGACGGGGTCCGGGTGCTGGTGCAGCGCGCCTGCGCGGCCCGCGATCTGCCCTTCTCCGAAGCCCTGCTGGCCCGGTTCACCGCCGACTACACCGCCCGCGCGGCGGAGGAGACGGCGCTCTTCCCCGGCATCGCCGAGGCGCTCGACGCCCTGCAGGCGGCGGGCTGGACGCTCGCGGTCTGCACCAACAAGCCGGCGGTGGCGACCGCGGCGCTGCTCTCGGTGCTCGGCCTTGAGGGACGCTTCGCCGCGGTCGGCGGCGGGGACAGCTTCCCGGTGCGCAAGCCGGATCCGGGCCACCTGCTGGGGACGCTGCGGGCGGCGGGCGGGGCGCCGGGGCAGGCCGTGATGATCGGGGACCACCGGAACGACGTGCTGGCGGCGCGCGGCGCCGGGCTGCCCTGCCTCTTCGCCGGCTGGGGCTATGGCCCGCCTGCCATGGCGGAGGGCGCCGTCGCCACCGCGGCGACGCCGGCCGCACTAGTTCCGGTTCTGCGCGACCTCCTGCCCTGAGGACAGCGGGGCCAGGGCGGTCAGCACCACCCGGACATGCCCGAACCAGCGGGTCGGCAGCTCGATCCTGACCGGGATGGGCGGCCGGTCCGGCAGCGGCCGGCCGATCCAGGCGGTCGCGGGTTGCGGCTTCTTCGCCTCCTCCGGGTCGCGGTCCAGGCGGGCGCCGGCGAGCAAGCGGCTCTCGAAGCCGCAGCGCAGCGCCTCCCCGCCGAAATTGGCGTCCTGCGGCAGGCGCTGCACCCCCTCCGTCCAGGCGGTGATGTCGGCCCGGCGCCGGCCGTCATAGACAGCGGCCGCGCCCTCGCAGCGGCCGGTCAGGGCAACGGTGCGGGTCAGCTTCGCCATGGCGGAAAGGGTATCCATGGTGCCGCGCTGCAGCGCCTCCGGCACCGGCTCGCGCTCCGGCTCCCGCGGGGGTTCCAGCCGGCGCAGGACCGGCTGGCCGGGCGCCACCCAGTCCATCGCCACCTCCCGCCGGTCGCCGCGCCAGGTGCCTTCGGCCCGGTAGCGCGCCGGCAGCGGCTCCGCCCCCCGCCAGGCACCCTCCACGAGCGTCAACTGGTCGCTGCGGGAAAAGACGCCGGCGAGGCCGGTGGTGCGGGAGCGGGTGGTGACGCGGTAGCGCGGCCCCTCGAGGTCGAAGACCGCCTCGACATCCATTACATGCAGGCCCGCGAAGCGCACTTCGTAGCGCGCGAGCAGCGGCTCGGCGCGCGCGCCGAGCGGCGCCAGGGCGAGAAGCCCGGCGGCGAGGGCGGCCGGGAGGGGCAGCCGGGTCTGGGCCATGGCGGAGGATATGGGCCGCTGTCGCGGCGCAGCAAGCACCACGATCCCGCATGCGATCCCACGCTTGACACCCCCCGCCCCGCCCCCTATTCCCCGGCTCACCGGGCGCGTAGCTCAGCGGGAGAGCATTCGCTTCACACGCGAAGGGTCACAGGTTCAATCCCTGTCGCGCCCACCATCCTTTCCTGGTTCCAATTCTGGTTCTGGCGCCCCCAGCAAGCGCGCAATACGCGTCCAGCGCGGATGGCCGGGTCAGGCCCGGCCATGGCAGTTCCGCGGCCACGGCGCCGCACCAGCGGATGGCGTTCAAGACCGATTACCTATGCGCGGTCGCCCTTTGTTTTGCGAGCGGCTGCACCCATCCGGTCATTCACCGCCTTCCGCGATTCGTTCCAGGCTCACCCCTTCGCCATGGCGCAGGCCCCTTCCGCGATCGGCCGGAAGGACTTCTCCGCCGAGGTCTCCGCCAGCACCTTGTAGACATCGCCAGGGCCCCGGCTCTCCTCCGGTGATTTGACCAGGAAGAGATAGGTGGGGTGAAGCTTGCGCCCGTCCTTCCGGATGCTGCCCCTCCCGAAGCAGTCGTCATCCGTCGGCATGGCCTTCATCGCCGCGATGGTGTCGCGGCCGGAAGCCTTGGCCTTCGCCACGCCGATCGAGGCTGCGGCCTTCAGGTAGTGCAGTAGCGCGGCATAGTCGCCGGCATGGTTGTGGCAGGGGAAGGTATCCGGCGGGAGATGGCCGCGCACCCGGTCCATGAAGGCGCGAGTGCGGGGGTTGAGGTCCCAGTAGAAGGTCTCGGTCTGGGTCAAGCCCTGTGCCGTGGGCAGGCCCAGCGCCATGACGCTGTTGATGTAGCCCGTTAGGCCGACGAAGCGCTTGCCGGACTTCATGACCCCGAATTCCTGCGCCTGCTTCACCGCATTCACGAAATCCGTGCCGGCGCCGAGGAAGGCGATGACCTTGGCGCCGCTCGCCTGCGCCTTCAGCAGGAAGGCGGAGAAATCCGTCGTCTCCGGGAAGGGATAGCTGATGGCGCCGAGCACCTTGCCGCCCGCTCCCTCCACCGAACGCGTCGTGTCGGCCTGCAGCATGTGGCCGAAGGCGTAGTTGGGTGTGATGAAGAACCAGGTGTCGGAGCCCAGCTTCACCAGCGGCTCGCCAGTGGCGTGGGAAAGGCACCAGGTGTCATAGCTCCAGTGGATCGCGTTGGCGCTGCAATACTCCGAGGTCAGGGCGGAGGTCGCGGCGGCGCTGTTGATATGCGCCTTGTCCTTGGCCTCGATCACCGGCTTCAGGGCGATGGCAAGCGCCGAGTTGCTGACGCCCAGCACCATGTCCACCCCCTCCCGGTCGAACCACTGGCGGGCGATGGAGAGGCCGACATCCGACTTGTTCTGGTGGTCGGCGACCAGCAGCTCGACCCCGATATCGGGGTTGGCCGCGGTGAACTCGCGCACCGCCTGGCGGGCGCAGACCACGCTGGTGGGGCCGGAGATGTCGCGATAGGGGCCGGACATGTCATGCAGCAGGCCGATGCGAAGCGTCTCCTCCGGCCGGCGGGTCTGGGCATGGACGAGGCGGCTGACGCCCGCGGTGGCGAGCAGACCCGCCCCGAGCAAGGCGCGGCGTTGGGTGGTCATTGGCGTTTTCTCCCCGGGCGGGTCCTGGTGGCCCGCCCAGAGAAGCCTAGCAGGCTATCGAAAGGCTGCGACAGAGATCCCCCTCGGTCCAGACCTGCCGGGAGGTCGAAAGCTTCGTCGCTCAGCGCCTGCCCAGGGCGGCTGGCAAAGCCCGGGAATACGCCCATGGGCCAGGGAGAGTTGCGGTGCCGGCCCCACGGCGCCAACGCACCGCCCAAGGATACCCCCCCAGCCGAAGCCCGCCGGCCCGGCCGTTACCGCTGCCCCGCCGCCCAGAACATCAGCCATTTCGCCGGGAAGGCCCAGATGATCCCGGCCACGGCGAAGAACGGCACCTGCAGCAACCAGTGCCATTCCAGGACATGGTCGGCGAGCGCCACGACCAGGCCGATATAGAGCAGGAAACCGAGGATACCGGCCGGGACGGCGATGGCGATGCGCGACATGCGGGCCAGATGGCCCAGCCGCGCGACCACGCCAAGTCCTTCCGGTTGCCCGCGCCGGCCGCGGATGCTTTTACTGCCCGCCGCCCGTCGCGCCGCTGGCCGGTCCGGGCGCCCCCCCAATCCCGCAGGACCGGCCATGCCCGACACAGCCACCCAGGACGACATCGACCTCCGCGACCACATCCGCGGCATCCCGGATTTCCCGAAGCCGGGCATCCTGTTCTACGACATCTCCACCCTGCTGCGGCATGGCCCGGCCTGGCGCGCCGCCATGGCCCGCCTCGCCGCCATCCTCCGTCCCTACAAGCCGGACCTGCTGGCGGGCATCGAGAGCCGCGGTTTCCTGGTCGCCGCCCCGCTCGCGCTGGAGCTCGGCCTTGGCTTCGTCATGCTGCGCAAGCCGCGCAAGCTGCCGGGGGCGACGGTCGGGCTGGACTATGCCCTGGAATACGGCACCGACCGGATCGAGATGCAGGCCGATGCCGTGCAGCCCGGACAGCGCGTGGTGCTGCTCGACGACCTGCTCGCGACCGGTGGCACCATGGCGGCCGGCATCCAGCTGCTGCGCAGCGCAGGGGCCGAGGTGCCGGCGACCGCCGCGCTGATCGAGCTGACCTTCCTCGGCGGCCGCAGGAAGCTCGACGTCCCCTTCGAGGCGCTGCTGCAATACGACGCCTAGAGCAGATCGCGGGACGCCTTGAACGACCGGCTGCGTGACCCTGCTCGAAGAACAAGGCGCCGGGGTGGATGGGCGTTCAGTCCTGAACGCAGTCCGCCCTGGCCCGTCCGACGCCCCAGCCTTTGATTGGAGGAGCCAGTCAGGCCGGCCGGCCGGGTCCACACAGCCGCCGTCTGCGCGACAGCGAATTGCGCTCATGTCTAAACACCAATTCGCCGCATGCTGTTGATGGCAGGGCGGGTTCACGCTCCGGGGCGTGAGCCTGCCCGAAAAACAATGGCCCTGAACGAATTGGCGTTCATTTCCGGACCCGATCCGTTGTAGCGAACCGGGCGCCAGGCACCCGGCGCCGTCCTGTGGAGGTTCAGGGACGAGTCACGCCGATCCGGCGCCAATGACACCCTGGCGGGAAGGAGACCGCGATGCATGCTCGCCCAGGCCCGTCCCGACGCGACTGGCTGCGCGCCGGCCTCGGCGCCGGAGCCGGCCTCGCGCTCGCCGGTCCGGCACGGGCCATGCTGCCGCCCTCGGCCGCCCTGCTGGTCCCGGGCCCCGAGGGCGGCGCCTTCGCCCGCCTGGCCGAGCGACTCGCCGGCTCCTTCGCCCGTGGCGCCACGACCGCCCTTCGCCTCAGCCACAGCGTGCTGGGCGGGCCGGATGGCGTGACGGCCGCCAACCGCTTCGCCACCGCGGCGGCGCCGGATGGCAAGACGCTCCTGTTGCTCCCCGGCACGGCGGCCTTCGCCCGGCTGATCGGCGAGCCGCGGGCGCGTTTCGATCCCACCGGCTGGCTGGCGGTCTGCGCCGTGCAGGGGACGGCGGTGGTGGCGGGGCGGAACGCGCTGCCGCCGCCTGGCAGCACGCCGCGCCTTGCCCTGGGCGGGCCGGACATGCCGGATGCGGCAGCGCTGCTCGGCCTCGACCTGCTGGGCCTGCAGGCCAGCCCGGTGCTCGGCCTGCCGCCGCCGCGGGCCGAGGCGGCGCTGGCGCAGGGCCTGGCCGAGGCGGCGCTGCTGCATGGCGCGGATGTCCCGGCCCGGCTGCAGGCCATCGGCGCGCGGCCCTGGTTCACGCTGGACTCGGCCGGCACCCGCGACCCGGCCCTGCCGGAGGTGCCCGCCCTGGCCGACCTGACGGGGTGGGGATCGCCCGAATTGCGCGGCGCCTTCGCGGCCGCCGCCGCATGCCTGCGGCTGCCGGCCGCCCTCGTCCTGCCGGCGCTGACGCCGGCCGATGTGGTCGCCGCCTGGCGCGGCGCCGCGCAGCGCTGGCTGGAGGAGGAGGCCCGCCAGGGCTGGGCCCCCGGGCTGCGCGCCCTCCCGGGTGCGGAGGCTGCATCGCTGGTTGCGGCCAATGCCCCGCCACCGGCCGCGGCGCTGGCCTATCGGGAATGGTTGCTGCGCCGGCTCAACTGGCGGGCCGATTGATACCGCCCGGCAGGGCGGCCGGGACCATCCCCCAGGGTTGCGGTTGGCCTTGATGTCGCGGACAGGACCACCCGTCCCTGGCCCCGGTCGCGCAGTGGCAGCCGGCCGCCCGCCAGGGTCGGCACGCCTCCGACCCGACGGGTATGGCCGGCAGGGTCAGGCGTCGACCGGCCGGCCGGCGAGCCGGGCAAGTTCCTCAAGGGCCAGGCCGGCCTGCGCCCGGATCATCGGCACCATCTGCGTCGGCGGCAGGCCGCAACGCGGGTCCATGGCGATCCTCGCCGTCCGCTCCAGCAGCACGGCCCCGACCGCCGCGGCGGCGCCGGCCAGGGCATGCGCCGCGCGGCGATACCCGTCGGTATTGCCGGCCTGCCCGGACTGCTCCAACTCGGCCGTGAGGCGGCCGAGATCCTCCCTGAAGGTCTCGATGAGACGCCGGAAGTCAGCGGGCGGCAGGATCTCCGCCAACTGCGCCGTCATGCCGGGATCGAGGATGGTCATCCCCGGCTTTACCGCTGGGCCCAGGGCGTGCGCTGCCAGAGGCCGCGGTAATCCGCCTCCTGCGCCTTGAGGCGCGTGAACCAGGCCTCGCCCGGCTCCCAGGCCGGCTCGGTGAAGCGGCCTTCCAGCTGCTTCACGAAATCCGGGTCGCGGGCGATGTCCTCCGTCGCCTCCCGCAGCCGCGCCAGGATGGCCGGCGGCGTGCCGGCGGGCAGGACGAGGCCACGCTCGGAGGCCATCTCGACGGGGTAGCCGAGCTCCTTCAGCGTCGGCACGTCCTGCCGGAAGCGGCTGCGGGTGGCGCCGCCCTGCGAGAGGATGCGGAGATTGTCCGGCACCTGCATGACGGCGCCGAGATTGAGCCCCATGCAGTCCACCTGCCGGCCCAGCACCGCCGCGCGGAGCTGCGGGTCGCCCTGGAAGACCACATGCGTCATGCGGATGCCCGTGGCCGCCTGCAGCAGCACGAGTTGCAGGTGGTCGTCGGTGCCGACGCCGGGGGAGGCATAGGTCAGCCGGTCGGGCGTGGCGCGGGCGGCGTCCAGCAGATCCTTCAGCGTCCGGTAGGGGCTCTCGGCATGGACCGTGATCGCGCTCGGATCCGTCACAAGGTTCCCGAGCGGGGCGAAGTCGTCCAGCTTGAACTGCGCCTGCCGCTCGATCGGGATGGTCAGCAGGCCGGGGAAGTTGGTAGTGCCAATGGTGTGGCCATCCGGCCGGGCGCGGGCGACGCTGGCCAGTGCCAGCTCCCCGCCCGCGCCGGGGCGGTTGTTGACCACGACGCTGCCGCCGATCCGCTTCTCCAGCGCCCGGGCATAGCTGCGGGCGTCGAGGTCGGTGCCGCCACCGGCGACGAAGCCGACGACGATCTCGATCGGCCGCTCCGGCCAGCGCGGCTGGCCGAGGGCCGGGGCGGCGAGCAGCGAGGCGCCGGCCGCCAGGAGCGTACGACGGGTGGTCACGCGGCAGCCCTCCCCCCATTCGATTCGCGCCAGGCGATCAGGCGGCGCAGGCCCTCCTTCATGTCCACCTCCGGCGTCCAGCCGATGGCGCGGAAGGCTTCCTCATGCGCGATGCGGAAGGCGCCGCCGCTGGTGAGCCGCACCTTGCCCGGCTCGTTGCCGACGAAGACCGGCTCCGGATGTGTCCCCCCCTTGGCACCGGCGAGTTCGGTGACGAGCCTGACGAGTTCCAGCGTGGTGATCGGCGCCGGGCCGGAGGTGTTGACCGCGACATCGGTCGCCTGGCTCTCGAAGGCCATGCGGTTGGCCCGCGCGAGGTCGCCGACATAGACGAAATGCTTGGTCTCCGACCCGTCGCCGAAGACCTTCGGCGCCTCGCCACGGCGGACGGCGTCATAGGTCTCGATGATGTAGAGGGCGTTGGCGGCACGATAGTGCTGCCGTTCCCCATAGACGGTCGAGTAGCGCAGGATGACGTAATCCTGCCCCCATTTCCGGAAGGCGTCGCGGCAGAGCTGCTCGCCGATGATCTTGCTGGCGCCGTAGAGGATGGCGGCCGGCGGGGCACCGACACTGTGGAAGGGCGTGCCCTCCACCAGCTCGCCGGCGACGCCCGGGCCATAGCCATAGACGGCGTTGGAGGAAGCGAAGACCACCTTCTGCACCTTGTTGGCGCGGCAGGCCTCCAGCGCGTTCTGCACGCCGTGGATGTTCACATCCAGCCCGCCCCAGGGGTCGCGATCCATCGAGAGGGTCATGTAGGCGGCAAGCTGCAGGACACCCGCCATGCCCTCGGTCGCGCGCAGCAGGTCGGCCATGCGCATGACGTCGCCGCGGACGAGTCGGAGGCGCGGATGGTCCTTCAGATGGGCGATGGCGGCATCGGAGCCAAAAGCGAAATTGTCGAACAGCACGACCTCGGCCGCGCCATGGTCCAGCAGTTCGCCCGCCGTCGCCGAGCCGACCAGGCTGGCGCCGCCCACGATGCAGAACCGGTTGCCGGCGACCGGCACGGCTGGGTTTCCTGGCATGTCCCTCTCCCGAAAGCTTGCTTGGGCGGCATCCAAGCGCGCCGGCGGCGAAAGGCCAAGGGCCCGCGACGGTCAGGGATCGCCCTGGGTGACCCCGACCGGCTGTGCATGCAGCAATTGGCTCGGGCAGAGCAAGGCCAGCAGGTCGGCCTCGGTCCCGGCCTCGTCGGCATCGAGCCAGAGCGCCTGCCAGCGATCCGTCGTCCAGAGGCATTCGCTTGCCTCGCCCCTGTCACGGTAGCCGAGGAAATAGCGATGTTCCGCCGTCTCGACGTCGACCGCGACAATGAGATGCCGTGCCATCCCTCTCATCCCCGTTGTGCGACCGGTGCCTCTCCCTCGCCACGCGCAGTGCGGCGAGAAGACCGGCCGGGCGCAGTCTGGAGAGGAGAACACCATGGCCGCGCCCGGCCGCGCCGCAGGAGGTCAGTGTCGGTTCGGTTCCGCGGCCAGCACAGCTAAGCGCATCAGAAGTGGATTTTCCGGCAACGATATCGTGCGCTGCGTCCGGCTACCGGACAGGTGATCGCACGGTCCGTCCTGGTTCAGCGGTTGGCTACGGCGGATGGCGTTCAGGACTGAACGTCATCCGCCGCAGGTCATCGTTCGTCGGGCAGATTCAGGCTCCCGGGCGTGATTGCCCGGAAGCGATCTGCTCCAGGCGCAGCGGCAGGCCATCCGGCGCGGCCTCCGCCACCCGCCGCCTTGGCGGGGGCGGGGGCGGAGGCGGCGGCAGGGGCACCGGCTCCGTGCTGCCGGCGATGAAGAGCCCGAGTCGGTGCAGCGCGGCGCGGGCATCGGGCCGGTCCGGCAGGGTGCTCCAGGCCGCGACCAGGACCAGCGCCACCACCAGCGGCTCGAAGGGCGAGCCGGCGCGGCACATTGGCAGGGCCCAGGTGCCACGGAAGGGCCAGAGCAGGCGAAGGCCGGCCGGTGTCAGCAGGTCCCCCAGCAGGTGGCTGAGATAGCCGGCGACCAGCGGCTCCGCCCAGCGGGAGGGCAGCACGCCCTGATGCAGCAGCCAGCCGCAGCCCAGCACGGCCAGCAGCGAATGGGTGACGCCCCGGTGCCCGAAGGCGCCCGCGACCAGGTCCGAGAGCGGCCGCAGCCGCCGCCCGACCCAGCTCTTCGGGTGGTCGATATCGGGCAGCAGCCCGCCCGCGACGGCGAGGGTGAGCGCCTCGGGGTCGAGCGGGGGGCGGCCGAGATGGGGTGCCGCCGCGATCCAGGCGGCGGCACCGAGGGCGACATGCGAGCCCGCCAACATGGCGGCAGGGACCTTCCGCCCGCAGGGGCTTGTCAGGATACGCGTGAAGAATCCTTGTTAACCCATGGAATGTCCAATGGTTTTACGAGAGATGCTTTTTCGCGCCGCGGCTTCGGGATGGCCGCGCCCGGGCCGGGCCGCCTGAGGCCGGCCCCCCCTACCCCGCCTTGCGGTCGGGCGGCACCCGTTCGAAGGCCAGCACCTTCCCGATGAAGGGCTCGGGCAGCGGCACCGGCACATGCTCGCCGAGGGTCACGTTCACATAGGTCAGCCGCCCCTCGACCAGCAGCGTGTCGTCCCGGAAGCAGCCCATGCGGAAGCGCAGGCTGGTGCGGCCGAGATAGGCGACGCGCGCGGCGATCAGCAGCTCATCGTCATAGCGGGCGGAGCCGCGGAAATCGAGATTGGCATTGGCCGCCACGATGTCGCAGCCGTATGTCGCCAGCCCGTCGGGATACTTGAAGCCGATAGCGCGCATGTACTCGGACAGTGCGACGTCGAAATACATCAGGTAGTTGGCGTTGAGGACGATCCGCTGCGGGTCGAGCTCCGCCCAGCGCACGCGCAGCCGGTGGGCGAAGGCGAAGTCATCGAGAATGGATGGGGCATCGGCCATGGCGGCAGGATAGCGGCTCCCGCTCATGCCGAAGCCTGCCGCAACAGGCCGTTCGCCGCGAGGTCCCTGCCAGCCATGCTGCGGGAAAGCACGCCGGCAACAGCCGCCGCGCCCACCGTCAGGGCGCGGGGCCCTGTCATGGCCCGCGCCGCCGAGACCAGAGTCCCTTCAGCCTTCAGCGCAGGCCCACCGCCATGGCATAGGGCCCCTGCAGGGGCTGCACGCGTACCGAGCGGAAGCCCGCCTCCCGCATCCAGCCGGCGCAGTCGGCGCCGGTATAGTCGAAGCCGCCCGGCGTCTCGATCAGCATGTTGAGGCTCATCAGCAGGCCATAGGCATTCTCGCGCCGCTCGTCGTCGATCATGGCGTCATAGACGATGAGGGCACCGCCCGGCGGCAGGGCGGCATGCGCCTTCCGCAGCAGCGCCAGCTTCTCGGCCAGGTCCCAGTCATGCAGGATGATATGGCCCATCACCAGCACATCGGCGGCGGGCAGCGGGTCGGTGAAGAAATTGCCGGTTCGGAAGCGCATGCGCCGCTCCAGCCCCTGCTCGCGCGCGAAAGCCTCGAAGACCGGGCCGACCTGCGGCAGGTCGAAGCCGAGGCCCTCCAGATGCGGATGCGCCCGCAGGATCTCGGCGAGGCAGCCGCCCTGGGCACAGCCGATATCGGCGACGCTGCGATGGCCCTTCCAGGGGAAGAGCCCGGCCATCGCCCGCGCCGTCGGCCGGCTGAGGCCGGTCATGGCGCGCAGGAAGCCCTCGAGCGCCGCCGGGTCGGCATAGAGCGCCTCGAACAGGCCGGGGCGGTCGTCGCGGATCTCGTTCTGCGGCTGGCCGGTGCGGAGCCCATCGGTCAGCCGGCCCCAATAGGGATAGAGGCAGGCATTCGCCATCTCCAGCATCCCGCCGACATAGGAGGGGCGCGACCGCACCAGATAGTGCGCCGTCTCCGGCGTGTTGGCGTAGCGCCCCTCGGCATCCCGCCGCAGCATGCGGAGCGCGACGAGCGCATCGAGGAAGTCCCGCCGCGCGCGGGGATGCAGCGAGAGCCACTCGTCGATCGCCTCCGCCGGCAGCGGCCCCGCCTCCTCCAGCAGGGTGAAGAGGCCAAGCTCCACCGCGCTCAGCAGCGTCTTGGACTGCCAGAAGGCGAAGCCGAGTTGCAGGATCGCATCCGGTGTCGGCATGCCCGCCTGCTCTGCGGCGGGCCGCTCCGCGATGGCCGTGTCCGTGATCATGGCTGCTTCCTCCCTCGCCTGGCTCCCGGCACGATGCCGCCGGCGCCAGGGCGCGGCGGTGTCGCACGGCCGGGCCGGCGATTCCTGTGCCGCGGCGCACAGACCGCATGAGGAGCGGCAGTGCCGCCGCCGCGACCCTCGCCGGTCCCGGCGCAGGGGAAATGCCGCGGCTCAGCCCTTGTCGCGCGCCCCGGGGCCGCGGTGGGGGATTTCCCCGGCGAGTTGCCGCAACGCCGAGAGGAAGCGCTCGGCCGCCAGTTCCGGCGGCCAGGGCCGCCAGGGCTCACCGCCGAAGGCCGGCAGCAGCGGATCCTCCGCCATGACGGCGGCGCGGATGCCGAGCGTCCCGCGCAGCTCGGCGGGCGTCCAGCCCGCGACATGCACCGCCTCGCCCGCCGCCAGGGCGATGTCGCAGGCCTTGTGGGCGCGCTTCGCCTCCGGCGTCCAGGCCGGCAGGGCGTAGCGCAGCGCGACCGCGCCGGAGAGCCGTGCCTGCAGGTCCGCGAAGCCGGCGCCGAGGAAGGGCTTGAGCGGCGAGATGCAGTCGAAGCCGAGCAGCCCTTCCTCGGCATCGTGCAGCAGTTCCCGTCGCGCCTCCGCCTCCGTCAGCCCGCCCCTCGTCTTCGCGCGGCGCAGCGCGAGCACGGCCAGCGAATGCTGCGCGACGGAGAGCGGCGCGCCCGGCCAGATGGAATGGCCGCCCCAGCGGAAGGTGCGGGAGAGGCCGATCGCCAGGTCCTCGTCGGTCCAGTCGAAGGGGGTCGGCGAGATCAGGTCCAGCCGGCGGCCCGAGGGTAACCGGACCCAGGCGCGCTGCGCCTCCGGCGACGCCTTCCGGCCCGGCCGGGCCATACCGGCGCGCCCCGGCCCGGGCTCCGCACGGAGCGCTTCCTCCCGGGGCGGGTCCATGCCCTGGTCGTCGGGCGGGCGCATTCAGAACCGCGGCGCGGAGAGGTCGAACTCCTCCATGACGGCCAGATCCTCCGAGAACCAGGCGGCGATGCCGGCGCGGCGCTGGCCGATGTATTCGGGCCGCCCGGCGGCATCGAGCCGCATGGTCAGGTCATGCCCCGGGATCAACAAGGTCCCCGGCGCCTGACGCCACAAACCCCGGATGCGGTCCAGGCTGGCGCGGCTGGCCCCGGCATCCATGGTCATGTCGGTCGCCATGGAGAGCAGCTCGGCGCGGTTCTTGGCGGCATCGCCACTGAAGACCACCGGCACCTCACTGCCCGTCATCCGGTAGACCAGGCAGCCCGGGGTGTGGCCGGGGCAGAGATGGGCAGTGAGGCCGGGCAGGAAGGCCTCGCCATCTTCCAGCAGGTGCAGCTTCGGGTGCCGCGCCAGGTCCTGGACATAGAGTTCCGGCAGCGGGTTGAAGCCGGCCGGCACCTGGGTCGCCCAGCCCATCTCGACCCGGCCGATCCAGATCGCGGCATTCGGGAAGAGGGTGTAGTTGACCGTGTGGTCCCAATGCGCGTGGGTCAGCACCACATCGGTGACGCTTGCGGGGTCGCAGCCCGCAGCCTTCAACTGGCGGCCGAATTCCGGGCGGACGGCGAAAGAGCCGACATCAATCAGGATCACCCGGCCATGGCCGCGCAGCAGCGCGATGGTGCTCCAGCCGAGACCGCCATGGCAGAGCGACTTGCCGGGATAGCCCTGGATCAGCACGTCGAGCTTGTACATGGCGTCGCGTCCCTTCCCTGCGGAACGGGGAGGGTCGCGGCGACGGCGCGCCGCGTCAATCCGATGCCGGGGCCTATGCTGCGGCGCAGCATCGCTCTACTGTAAGCTGGATGAACGCTGCCCCCGCCGCCGGCCCACCGCGCTCCCGCGCCCTGGCTGGCATGGGTTTCATGCTCGCTGCCACCCTCGCCTTCGCCGCCATGGGCGCCTGCTTCCGCCTGGCGCTGGAGGATGGGCTGCCGCTCGCCCTGGTGCCCTTCGCCCGCGGTGCCTTCACGCTGCTGATCCTCTCGCCCTGGCTGCTGCGGCAGGGCCCCTCGGCGCTGGCGACCCGGCGGCCGAAGGGCCATCTGGCGCGGGGCGCGGCCGGGATCGCCAGCTTCATGCTCTACCTGCTGGCCATCCACTGGATGCCGCTCGCCGACGCCATCGCCATCATGCAGGCACGGCCGCTCTGGGCCCTGCCGCTCGCCGTGCTGCTGTTGGGGGAGCGGCTGCGGCGGGAGAGGGTGCTGGCGGCGCTGCTCGGCTTCGCCGGGGTGATCGCGATCGCCCGGCCGGACGGGGATCTTTCCTTCGGCGCCTTCGCCGCCGTGGGCAGCGGCATCACCGGCGCCCTGGTCATCATCTGCATGAAGCGGCTGGGCGGGACCGAGCCGGGGCTGCGGATCATCGCCTGGTACGCCATCCTCTCCATCCTGGTCTGGGGACCGGTTTCGGCGCTGTTCTGGCGCACCCCTTCCCTGCTCGCGCTGGCGCTGCTGCTGACGGGCTCGGCGGCGGCGGTGCTGGGGGACATGCTGATGCAGGCGGCCGCGCGGCGGGCGGAGATCGGGCTGCTGGCGCCGGTCGAATATGTCGGCATCCCGGCCAGCGCCGTGATCGGCTTCCTGCTCTTCGCGGAGCAGCCGGGCTGGGGCCTCGCCATCGGGACCGGGCTGATGCTGACGGCAACCCTCTGGCTGGCGCGGGGCGCGCGGCGGGGGTGATCCGCATGCCAATGGCCCGGACGCGTTACTGCATCCGGGTAGGCGAGCCGCCCTGACGGCAGGCCGTAAAAGCGGCCTCAGCGCGAGCAACCGCCCGGGCCGCATGAGTCACCGATCAGGGCCGTTGGTCTCATACCTGGCGCAGGACATGCTGACGCATGTCCTGCCTCAAAGGCCGGCGGCCCTCCGGGCCTTGGCTTCGCGGCATTGGCCGCGGCGCATTCGCGCGCTCGCCCGCTCCGCGAGCCGCAGGTCAGGACGTCATGCGCCAAGTATCAAGCGGCGGACCGCGCCTCGGACGGCGCCGCGGGCGCGAAGCCGGACAGGGTCTGCACATGCACGCCGGGCTGCCGGGCGGCGAGTTCGGCCAGGTGGTCGTGGTGGGTGAAGAGGATCGGCTGTGCCACCCGCCCGAGCCCCGCCAGCAGCGCGATGGCGGCGGCGGCGCGGGCGTCGTCGAACTGCACCAGCAGGTCGTCGGCGATGAAGGGCAGCGGCTCGGCATGCGTGGCGTAGCTCTCGACCGAGGCGATGCGCAGCGCCAGATAGAGCTGGTCCCGCGTGCCCTCGCTCAGCGCCTCCACGGCGCAGTCGGTGCCGTCCGCGCGCACCGCCTTCAGCAGGACCCGGCCCTTCTCGTCCTCCTCCGCCGCAAGCCTGGCGTAGCGGCCGCCGGTCAGCAGGGCGAAATGCGCCCCGGCATCGCGCAGCAGCGGCGTCTGGCGCTCGGCACGGAAGCGCTCGATGCCGGCGCGGAGCAGGCTGCGAGCGGTGTGCAGCCGGGCATAGCGCTCGGCCGCCGCGCGCGCCTCGGCCAGGGCCTGCTCGGCCGCCTGGGCATGGGCGGCGGCATCGCGGCCCTTCTCCATGGCGCGCAGGGCCTGCTCGGCCGCGTTGCGCTCGCCGCCCAGGATGCCCAGCCGCTCGGCCAGCGCGGCGCGCTGCCCCTCGATCTCGGCGAGGCGGGCGGTCGCGGCATCCACCTCGACCTCCTCCGCCTCCTTGCGCAGCGCGGCCTCCAGCAGCCCGTCCGACTGCTCGGCCAGCAGGCGTTCCAGCGCCTCCACTGCCTCGGCCAGCCGGTCGCGCTTCGCGGCGAGGGCGATCGCCTCCTCCAGCGCCGCATCGTCCGGGGCACCGGCGGCCTCGCGCAGCGCGGCGATGGTTGCCTCGGCCGACCGGCGGCGCTGCCCGGCCGCGGCCAGGGCCTCGCGGTGCGCCTCGATCCGGCGGCCCAGCGCCTCGGCCGCGTCGTGCATGGTCCGGGCCGCGGCCAGGCGGCGGGCGAGGCCGAGCACCAGCACCGCCGGCGGCTCGCCGCTCGCCGCATCCGGCACCCGGGCGAGCAGCTCCGTCGTGGCCGAGGTGAATTCCTCGATCACGCGCTGCAGATCGGCGATGCGGCGCTCGTCCTCCCGCCAGGCCTCGGCCGCCTCGGCGACCCGGCCCCAGGCGAGCAGCGCGGCTTCCACCGCATCGGCCGGCGCACCGGGCGCCAGGCCGAGCGCCGCCGCGGCGGCATCCCAGCCGGCATCGGCCTCGGCCAGGGCCCGCGCGGCGGCCTCGGCCTGGTCGCGCAGCGCCGGCAGCCGCGTCTCCTCCGTCGCCAGTCGGTCCAGCAGCATGCGGTGCCCGGCGAAGGCCTCCTCGGCAGCCCTGCAGGCGAGTTCGGCGGCGCCGAGCAGCGGGGCCAGCGCCGGGCCGGCCGGGCCGCCCGGCAGCAGCGCCGCCAGCGGCTCCCGTGCCGCCGCGCGCCGCGCGGCCAGTTCGTCGCGGGTCTCGCGCGCCTGGCGTTCCTCAGCGGCCAGCCGCAGCACCTCGGCCCGCGCCGCGCGCCATTCCTTCATGATCTCGGGCGCCCGGGGCTCGATGCCGGTCGGCGCCCAGAGGGTGCGCCAGGCGGCCAGCACCGCGGCAGCGACGGCCTCGGCAGCGGCCTGCGCCGCCTCGGCCTCGGCATGGCGCCGGCGGGCGCGCTCCAGCCGGTCGGTCCGCAGCATCCAGTCGGCGACACGCTGCGCCTCGTCCGCGCGGCGATCGGCCAGGCGGTCGGCGGCGTCGCGCAGCGCCTCGAAGCCGTCCGGCAGGGGCGCGTCGGGCAGGCCCGCGCACTCCTCCGGCGCGGGCGCGGCGCCACCCTCGAGCGCGCGGCGGAGCAGGCGCCAGGCGCGGTCGCGCTGCTGCCGCGCGGCCGCGACGGCCGCGCGGGTCGGCACGGTGTCGCCGGCCGCGAGGTCGGCCAGCTCCTGCTCCAGCCGCCCGATCTCGGCCGCGACGAGCGCCATGTCCTCCCGCGCCTTCGCGACCGCCCTCTCCGCCTCGGCCAGGTGCTTCGCCTGGACCTCGGCCTCGGCCGCCATCGGCACCGGGCAGGCGGCCAGGGCCGCGGCATCGCCGGACCAGAGCGGCAGGGCGGCAAGCGCCGCCGCCGCCGCAGTCCGGGCCGCGGAGACGCGACGCTCGGCCGCCTCCAGCTCATGGTCGATCCGCCCTTCCCGCTGCGCGGCCAGGACCGCCTGGCGGAGCGGCGCCGGCGAGGCCGGCTCGGGCGCGGCACGCAGGGCCTCGGCCGCCGCATCGCGCGCACGCTGCGCGGTGGCAAGCGCCTGCACCGCGGCATCGCGCTGCGCGACCAGCCGGGCGTGGTCGGTGACCAGCTTCTGCGCCCGCCGGCGCAGGGCATCGGGCGGCAGCCGCTCGCGCAGCCCCTCGGCCGGGCCGTCCATGCCCAATGCGCGCGCCGCCTCCGCCGCCACGGCACGGTAGCCGGCCAGGCGCATGTGGATCCTTGGCAGGTCCTGCTCCGCCTGCAGCATCACGGCGCGGCGCTCGGCCAGCGTGTCGATCCGGTCCTGCAGGCCGAGGACCGCCTCGTCGCGCGGCAGCGCCGCCAGCTCCTCGGCGAGCCGCTGCGCCGCCTCGGCCTCGCGCTCGGCATCCTGCGCCGCGGCGCGGCAGGCCTCGGCGGCGCGGTCCAGCAGGGTGCGGGCCTCAGCCGGCAGGCGCGGCGCGCCAGCGACCTGCGCGAACTGCTCCCGCGCGCGATCGAGTTCCGCGAGGCGGGACTTCACGCGGCGGATACGCTGGAGCCGGCTGTCCTCCTGCGCCAGGGCCGCCATCTCCCGCTGCACGCGGGCGAGCTCGGCCAGGATCGCGGCGAGGCGGTCCTGTCCCTCCTGCCACTCGGCCGGGCGCACCGCGGCCTCCGTCGCGGCGTCGCGGGCCTGCTTGAAGGCGTCCATGGCCATGCTGAACTGCCGGCGCCCGCGGCCGTCGCCGACCAGCGCCTTCGCCTCCTCGTCCAGCTTCGCCAGCGCCCTGTGCAAATGCATCACGCCGAGGCCGGCGAGCAGGCTCTCGCCGCTCTCGCCGCCGCTCTTCAGCAGGTCGCGCCCGCCCTCGCGCAGCCGCTCGCCATCGAGGCCGAAGGAGCGCTCGAACACGTCCCGGTCGGCACCGCCGAGGAAGCGCCGCAGCGCCTCCTCCGGCACCGGTCGGTCCTCCTCGTCCAGCAGGGTGCCCTGGCGGCCCTTGCGACGCTGGAAGCTGGCCGCGGTGCCCGCGCGGTCGGCCAGGGTGAAGCCGATGCGGAGGTCCTTGGCCGCGTGCAGGAAGTCGCGCCCGGTCTGGTGCGGGAAGCCGAAGAGCGCATCGCCGATCGCCTCCAGCGCCGTGGACTTGCCGGCCTCGTTCGGGCCGAGGACCACATGCAGCGCGGCCTCGCGCGGGAATTCCAGCGAGACATCCGTCAGGTGCCCGTAGCGCAGCAGGTCGAGGCGCAGCAGCCTCATGGCGCCTCGGCCTCCGCCAGGGCGCGGGCGACCTCGGTCCAGGCATCCTCGGCCAGGGCCCGCAGCGCCGCCTCGTCCGCCGGCAGGTCCAGCACCTCCTGCGCCTGGGAGGGGAGCTTGCGCCGCAGCGCGTCGAATTCCTGCAGCAGCCCCGCGACCCGCGCGGGCTCCTCGAGCGCCGCAGAGAAGGCTTCCCGCAGCGGCCGCAGCGCGCCTTCCTCGGCCGCGCGGGCCGGGCGGGTGCGGAGCTTGACCGATTCGACCCAGAGCGTGCCGCCGGCGGCGAGCGCGGCATTGCGGCATTCGGCGGCGAGTTGGTCGGCATCGCCCAGCAGCGCGCCATACAGCGGCGTCGCGCCGCGGAGCGTGACGCGGGCCAGCACCGGCCGGTCCTCGGCCCCGGAAACCGCAGCCTGCGCCGCCGCCGAAAGCCGGTCCTGCACCGTCAGGATGTCGCCGGCCTCGGCATCCACCTCCAGCGCCGCCCAGCGGAGGACATCGACGGCGCGGTGCTCCACCGCCACCACCTCCCGGTCCTGGACATGGACGATGCTGCAGCCCTTGGGGCCCGTCTCCTTCGGGTGCCGCCCCTGGAGGTTGCCGGGGAAGACCACCCAGGGCCGCTCGCAGAGCACCCGCCGGGCATGGATGTGGCCGAGCGCCCAGTAGCCATAGCCCTTGAGCTGCAGGGCGCCGACCTGGCAGGGGGCATAGGTCTCGTGCTCGCCGGCATCCTCGGCCGAGGTGTGGAGCACGCCGATATTCAGGGCACCGCGGACCGGGTCCTTGTAGCAGGCGGAGAGGTCCTCCGGCACCGCGCGGTTCGGGAAGGAATGGCCATGCAGGGCAATGCCGAGCTCCGGCAGCTCGATCGTCTCGCAGGTGCGGGAGGAGAATTCGCGGACATTCCCCGCCGGCTTCAGCGACCGGGTGATGACCGACTTGGCATCATGGTTGCCGCGCAGCAGGAAGCAGGGCCGGCCGAGTCGCTTCATCTGCTCGTTGAAGAACAGCCCGGTCGAGAAGTCCTTCCAGTCCCCGTCATAGAGGTCGCCGGCGATGACAACGAAGGCCACGTCCTCGGCGATCGCCAGGTCCACCATCCCGGCGAAGGCCCGGCGGGTGACATCCCGGACCAGCTCCAGTGGCAGGTCCGCCCGGGCGGACAGCCCCGCCAGGGGGCTGTCGAGATGGATGTCGGCGGCATGGAGGAATTTCATGCGGCGGACGACATCCTTCCCGAGGCTCAGTAGGTTGCGAAGATCCGCCCTATCTCCCCCGGGTCCTTCGTCACGGTCAAGGCCAAAGCCAGCAGGATGCGGGCCTTTTGCGGGTTCAGGTTGTCCGCCGGGATGAAGCCCATCTCGGCCAGCTTGGTGGTCGGGAAGACCCGGCCGCTGCCGGCGCGGGTGGATTGCATGACGATGACGCCCCTCTCCCGCGCCTCGGCCAGCGCCACGGCATCGCCCGGCGTGACGAAGCCCGGGGCGAAGCCGGCGGCAACGATGCCCTGGGCGCCGGCCGCCAGGAAGGCCCGCACCGCCGTGCCGTCGGCATCGGCATGGCTGTAGGCGATGTCCACCCGCGGCAGGGCATCCAGGCCGCGGATGTCGAACTCGGTATCCGGCGCCAGCTTCCGCAACGGGCGGCGATACCAGGCGATCCGGTCGCCATCCGCATGGCCCAGCACGCCGAAATCCGGGCTGCGGAAGGTCTGCATCCGGCCGGTGGAGGTCTTGGTCACCTCCCGCGCCGCCTGGATCTCGTCATTCAGCAGCACCAGGGCGCCGAGGCCTCGCGCCTCCTCGCTCGCCGCGACCCGCACCGCATTCACCAGGTTCAGCCCGGCATCGGTCGAGAGCGAGGAGGCCGGGCGCTGCGAGCCGACCACCACCACGGGCACCGGCACCTTCAGCGTGAGGGAGAGGACATATGCCGTCTCCTCCAGCGAGGCGGTGCCATGGCCGATGACGATGCCGGCGAGGCCGGGGGTCTCCGCCACCACCCGGTCGCAGAGCAGGACCAGCTCCTTCCAGGCCGTCCAGCCGATCTGCGGCGAGGGCACATTGCGGTAGGGCACCGCGAAGACCTCGGCGACCTCCTGCACCTCCGGGAAGCGCTCCAGGATGCCGCCGGCCTGCAGCATCACGCCGTTGGCGCCGTAGTTCACATAGTCCAGCGGTCCCTTGCCGATCGAGGAGATCGTCCCGCCGGTCCCGATGAAGGCGACTTTCTTCACGCTGCGTCCTTCTCTTCCCTGGCGAAGCCGGCGATGCACTCATCCACCGTCAGCACGTCGCCGAATTGCAGATAGAAGGCGATGAGGCTCGCGGCGTGCTCGGCATCCGTCACCGCAGCGCAGCCGTCGCTCACCATCACCGTCCTGAAGTTCAGCATCATCGCGTCGCGCGCGCTGCTCTCGCAGCAGACATTCGTCACCGTGCCGGTGATCAGCACCGTATCGAGGCCGCGGGCGCGCAGTCGCTCCGGCAGGTCGGAGCCGCCCTGGATGAAGGCGCTGTAGCGGTACTTCCGCACCACCTCGTCGCCGATCCGCAGATCGAGGCCGGGCCAGAGCTGGTTGCCGACCGTCCCCTCGCTCATCGCCGCGGCGCGGCGGGCGCGGGCCTCGGGCGTCACCATCTCCTGCATGATGGACCATTCGGTCTCGCAGCGGGCATCAAAGGTGTTCTGGATCCAGAAGACCGCGCCGCCGGCCTTGCGCAGCGCATCCGCCAGCCGGTTGACGTTGGGGACGATGCGCTCTGCCATCGGGCACCAGGCATGCGCCACGTCCTCGCGCATGAAGCCGTTCTGCAGGTCCACCACCACCAGCGCGGTGCGCCTGGGATCGAGCCGCGCGAAGGGGTGTGGCGTGCCGCAGCGCGCGGCGACGCGGGCCTGGATGCTCTCGGGGAGCGTGAAGGGGTGCATGCGGGGCCCTTTCGGCAGGGATGCGGGCCGGCGCGGCGATCCTCGGCCCGGCTCTGGCGGCCGGTGGCGCAAGCTAGGGCCAGCCCGGCCCCGCCGGCAAGCCGGGACGTTCCGGGCCGCCGCCGCATCCGCCACGGTTCACCGGCGTTGGCCCGGGGACAGCAAGGGGATGCAGCATGCCGCGCAACGCCAGCGAGATCGTCCTGGATACGCTGCACGCCTGGGGCGTGGACACCATCTTCGGCCTGGCCGGGGACGGGATCAATGGCGTGGTGGAGGCGCTCAGGACCCGCCAGGACCGCATCCGCTTCGTCGCCGTCCGGCACGAGGAAAGCGCCGCCCTGATGGCCGCCGCCTACGCCAAATGGACCGGGCGGATCGGCTGCTGCTTCGCCACCACCGGCCCGGGCGGGCTGCACCTGCTGAACGGGCTCTATGACGCGAAGCTCGACCTGGCGCCGGTGGTGGCGCTGACCGGCCTGCCCTATCACGACATCGCCGAGACCTTCACCCAGCAGGACGTGCCGCTGGACCGCGTCTTCGCCGATGTCGCGGTCTACAACGCCCGGATCATGGGCGCGCGGCATGCCGAGACGGTGACGAGCCTCGCCTGCCGCTCGGCGCTCGCCCGCCGCGGCGTCGCGCATCTCGGGCTCACGGTCGATGTGCAGGAGGAGACGGAGGAGGAGGACACGCCCTCGCCCCGCGGCAAGGCGCAGGAGACGGCGCAGCGCTGGCAGGACGGGCTGTTGCTGCCGGATCCCGATTCGGTGCGCCGGGCCGCCGAGATCCTGAACGGCGCGCAGCGCGTCGCCATCCTCGCCGGCCGCGGCGCGCTGGGCGCGCGGGCGGAGCTGGAGCAGACGGCGCAGCTTCTGGGCGCGCCGGTGGCCAAGGCGCTGCTCGGCAAGGCGGTGCTGCCGGACGACCACCCCTACACCACCGGCGGCATCGGCTATTACGGCACCTTCGGCACGCATGCGGCCATGGCGCAATGCGACGCGCTGCTGATCGTGGGGTCCACCTTCCCTTATGTGGAATACTACCCGAAGCCCGGCCAGGCGCGGGTGGTGCAGATCGACCGCGACACGCAGCGCATCGGCCTGCGCCAGCCCGTGGAGGCGGGGCTGGCCGGCGATGCGCGCGCGGCGCTGGAGGCGCTGAACGCGCAATTGCGGAAGAAGCCGGACCGCGCCTTCCTGAAGATGGCGCAGGCCGAGACGCGCCGCTGGTACGAGACGCTCCGCGCCGCCGAGACCAGCGAGCGGATGCCGATGAACCCCTCGGTGCCGGTCGCGGCGCTCGGCGCCCGCCTGCCGCCGGATGCCGTGGTGGTGGCCGATAGCGGCCACCATACCGGGCTGGTCGCGCGCCATATCCGGCTGCAGCCGGGGCATGATTTCGGCGTCTCCGGCCTGCTCGCCACCATGGCCTGCGCCATCCCCTATGCGGTCGCGGCCGGCTGCACCTTCCCAGGGCGGCCGATCGTCGGCGTCATCGGCGATGGCGGGCTGGCCATGCAGCTTGGCGAGTTCGCCACCGCCGTCGCCATGCGCCTGCCGCTGAAGCTGCTGGTGCTGCGCAACGGCTCGCTCGGCCAGATCAAGTGGGAGCAGCTGCTCTTCCTCGGCAATCCGGAATTCGGCTGCGAGGTTCCGGCGATCGACTTCGCCCGGGCCGCCGAGGCCATGGGCGGGCGCGGGTTCACCATTGAGGAACCGGGCCAGGCCGGCCCGGTGCTGGACCAGGCGCTGGCGACGGAGGGGCCGGTCATCATCCAGGCCATCGTTGATCCGAATGAGCCGCTGCTGCCGGCCGTCGTCTCCGAGAGCTATGCGGCGCATCTGCGCCAGGCGCTGGAGGCGGGCACCAAGGATGCGGCGGCGATCCGGGAGGCGCTGCAACGCGAGCCCGCCCGCAGCATGATGGGCGACCAGAAGGCTTGAAACCGGCCCGCCGCCGGTTGACCCTTGCGGCGGCGCATGGCCTTCTGCGCCGCAACATCATTCGGGAGCATGCCAGACTCGCGCGGCGGGGCCATCGGCCCCGGTGGTCACGCGCGCCCTGTTGGGGGAAGGAGAGGCATGCCGGACGAGATGGAGCTGGATTTCCAGTCGGCGCTGCGCGTCGCCGGGATCACGATCCCGGAGGACCGCTATGCCATCATGCTGGAGGCCTACCGGTCCTACCGCGCTATGGCGGCCGTGCTGGACGAGCCGACTCCCTATGAGGACGAGCCGGCCGCCGCCCTGCACCCGGCGCGGAGCCCGTCCCGGTGAGCGCGCCGGTCCCGGGCCTCGCCGAGGCTTCGGCCGCCATCGCCGCCGGCACCCTCTCCCCCGTCGCGCTGACCGACCAGGTGCTGGCCCGCATCGCCGCGCTCGAGCCGCGGCTGAACGCCTTCATCACCCTAACCGCGGACCGGGCGCGCGCCGCCGCCGCCGCGGCCGAGGCGGAGATCCGGGAAGGCCGCCGGCGCGGGCCGCTGCATGGCATCCCCTATGCGCTGAAGGACATCTACGACGTCGCCGGGATCCGCACGACGGCGCATTCCCGCCTGCTGCTGGACAATGTGGCGCAGGCCAATTCGGACGCGACCGAGCGGCTGGAGGCGGCCGGCATGGTGCTGCTGGGCAAGCTGGCGACGCATGAATTCGCCCGCGGCGGCGTCAATGACGACCTGCCCTTCCCGCGCGCGAAGAATCCCTGGAACCCCGCCTACTTCGCCGGGGGGTCGAGCTCCGGCTCGGGCGCCGCGGTGGCGTCCGGCATGGTCGGGCTCGCCATGGGGTCCGACACCGGCGGCTCCATCCGCATCCCCGCCGCCTTCTGCGGCGCGGTGGGCCTGAAGCCGACCTATGGCCGGCTCAGCCGGCGCGGGGTGGTGCCGCTCTCCTTTGGGTTGGACCATACCGGGCCGTTGACGCGCACGGTGGAGGATTGCGCGCTGGCCATGCAGGCCCTGGCCGGATTCGGCCCGCGTGACCCCGGCTCCGCCGACCGGCCGGTGGAGGACTGCACGGGCCGGCTGCGGGACGGCGTGCGGGGCCTGCGCATCGGCCATGCCCGCGGCTACGCCGTGGAGGCCGCGGTGGGCGCCGAGCAGATGGCGACCATGGACGCGGCGGCCGGGGTGCTGCCGAGGCTGGGCGCCGAGGTGGTGGAGGTCCCGCTCCCCGCCCTCCGTCGCTTCGAGGCGGCCTGCTGGACCATCCTGCATGCCGAGAGCTTCGCCGTGCATCAGCAGGACCTGCGGACCCGGCCCGAGCTTTACGGCCGGACCCTGCGGGAGAGGCTGATCCTCGGCGCCTTCGTCACCGGCCCGCATTACGTCCAGGCGCAGCGCCTGCGGCGGCGGCTGACGCAGGAGGTGGACACGCTCTTCGCCGGGCTGGACGCCATCCTCTGTGCGCCTGCGCACGGGCCGGCGCCCCTGGCAGCGGAGGCGGATGACAACCCGTGGCGGCACCAGCAGCCGATCACGGCAGCCTTCAACGTCACCGGCCACCCCGCGCTCTGCCTCCCCGCCGGCTTCGCGGCGAACGGCCTGCCCCTCTCGTTGCAGATCATCGGCCGCAGCTTCGAGGAAGCCATGGTGCTGCGCATCGGCCATGCCTTCGAGCAGGCGACGGGCTGGCATGCCCGCCGCCCGCCGGAGGACCTTGCATAGGCGAGGAGTTCTGCGTCCTCTCTATCGCCGAGGCTTCACGCCGGATCGCGGCGCGCGACCTTTCGCCAATGGAACCGCCCCGGCTCGCCCGCCACACCGGCTTCTCGCTGAATGAGCGGCAGTTCGAACGGCTTTGCGCGGCGGCGCCATACGTGGAAAGGATGGCCGGCCGGTTGCGGCGCGACCGCCCCTTCACCGGGGAACCGGCGAGCGTTTTCCAGTTCGGAGTCCCCTAGTCCATGCCCGCCTTCGTTCCGCCCGGCGTCATCGGCCACAACCGCAGCCTGTTCGCCCGCAACTACGCGATCCTGCCGCCGGACGGCATGTTCCCCAGCCTCCTGCCCGGCCTCAAGGACGCGCAGGTCTATTACCAGGCGACGCCCCTGATGGGCGCCCGCTTCGCCCAGGGACGGCTGGAGGTGCTGCCGGGCGGCGGCACGCGCGGCACGCGCGACGACGGGCTGGAGCATTTCCTCTACGTGCTGGCCGGCACCCTGACCGTGACGGCCGGCGGGACGGAGAGCCTGGCGCCTGGCGGCTTCGCCTATATCCCGGCCGGCACCGGCTTCAGCTTCGTCAACAAGGGCACCGAGACGGTCAGCGCCGTCTGGATCAAGCGCCGCTACCGGCTTGCCCCGGGTTTCGACCGGCCGGATGTGCGCTTCGGCAGCCGCGACGCGACGCCGCGCACCACCGTGGATGACAGCGGCCGCTGGCGGCAATATCTGCTCGGCATCGCCGACATGACCATGGACTTCGAGATGAACGTGATGGGCTTCGCGCCCGGCACGCATTTCCATTGCGTCGAGACCCATATCTTCGAGCATGGCCTGGTCATGCTGAAAGGCCAGGGGCTGCAATTGCTGGACCGCGAGTGGCACGAGCTCTGGACCGGCGACTTCGTCTGGATGGGCAGCTTCGTGCCGCAGCAGTTCTACTGCACGGGTTGGGAGGGCGCGGCCTACCTCCTCTACAAGGATGTCAACCGGGACGTGGAGCTCTGACATGCAGGCACCATTCGCCGCCGAGATGAAGGCCTTCGCCGAGCGCAGCAATGCTGAGGGCTGGCGCCAGCTGGCGATCCACGCCGCGCTGCTGCTTGGCACCGGCATGCTGGTGGCGCTTGCCCCGGGCTGGTGGGTGGTGCCGGCCATGCTGCTGCTGGGCATCGTGCAGGTGGCGCTCTTCGCGCCCTTCCACGAGACCAGCCACTACACCGCTTTCGCCAGCCGGCGGGTGAACGCCGTGGTCGGCTGGCTCGCCGGCCTGCCGGCGCTCTACAATTGGCATTTCTACCAGCTCTACCACACCGCGCATCACCGCTTCACCCAGGACCCGGAGCGCGATCCGGAGCTGGCGACGCCGCCTCCCACCACCCTGGACGGCTATGTATTCCGCGTGCTCTCCATCCCCTATTGGCGCTTCCGCCTGACCGTATTGGCGGATGGCCTGCGGGGCGACCTCTCGAACTATCCCTATGTCGGGGATGCGCAGGCGCCACGTGTGGTGCGGAGCATCCGGGCGGAAGTCGCCGTGCTGGCCGGCGGGGCGCTGCTCTCGGCCGCGCTCTTCGGCTGGGCGACGCCCTTCCTTTTCTGGATCCTGCCGCAGCTCCTGGCGCAACCCCTGATGCGGCTCTACCTGCTGGCGGAGCACACCGGCTGCTCCACCGACCGCAACGGGCTGACCAATACCCGCACCGTGCTGACCTCGCCGGTGCTGCGCCTGCTGATGTGGAACATGCCCTACCACGCGGAGCACCACCTCTACCCCTTCATCCCCTTCCATCGCCTGGCCGATGCGCATGGGACGCTGAAGGAGAAGCTCGCGCATCTGCAGCCGGGCTATGCCCGCTTCCACGCCGACTATGTGCGAAGCCTGCGCGTATGAGCTGGCCGCAGCAGGACGGCGTCTTCGCCCTCGGCGACCTGCCGCTGCACAAGGGCGGCGTGCTGCCGGATGCGAAGCTGGTCTGGAAGACGCATGGCACGCTCTCCCCCGCGCGGGACAATGTGGTGCTCTACCCCACCAGCTACGGGGCGCAGCATCCCGACCTGGAGTGGCTGATCGGGCCGGAGGGCATCCTCGACCCGACCCGCTGGTTCATCGTCATCCCCAACATGTTCACCAACGGGCTGTCCTCCTCGCCCTCCAACACCGCGCCCTGGCCGGCGCTGGTGACGGCCTGGGACAATGTCGCGGCGCAGCGGCGGCTGCTGCGGGAGGTCTTCGGGATCGGGCACCTGCACTGCGTCTATGGCTGGTCCATGGGTGCGCAGCAGGCCTATCACTGGGCAGCCGCCCATCCCGCGGAGGTCGCGCGCATCGTCGTCAATTGCGGCAGCGCGCGCACCGCGGTGCACAACCGTGTTTTCCTTGCCGGGCTGATGGCAACGTTGGAGGCAGCGCCCGGCTATGACGGCACGGCGCTGTTCTCGGCGCAGCCTCAGAAGGCGCTGCGCGCCTTCGGCCGCATCTATGCGGGCTGGGCGCTGAGCCAGGATTTCTACCGCGCGGGGCTGCATCTCTCGGCGCTCGGCGCACCGGATCTGGAGAGTTTCCTGGTGCGGGACTGGGAGCAGCGCTTCGCCCGCCGCGCGGCGGGCGACCTGCTGGCGCAGCTCCGCACCTGGGATGCCGGCGATATCTCGGACCATCCCCACTACGGTGGCAACCTGGCCAGGGCGCTGAGCGCGATCAAGGCGCGCGTGCTGCTGATGCCGGGCGAGACGGATCTCTATTTCCGCGTGGCGGACAATGCGGCCGAGTTGCCGCATCTGAAGCACGGGACGCTGCTGCCCATCCCCAGCATCTGGGGCCATCGCGCCGGCAACCCGCAGCCGAACCCGGCGGATGCGGCCTTCATCAAGGCCGCGGTGCGGGAGTTCCTCGCCGGCTGATCAGTGCACCAGCCGCTCCAGTGGCACATCCAGCCGGAGCGTCAGACCCTCCGGCGCCCAGTCATGCAGGATACTGCCGCCGAGCTGGGTGATGGCGCCACGCTCCGCCAATACCGCGCCGAACCCGCGGCGCACCGGTGGGCCTTCCACCGGCGGCCCGCCCCGCTCCTGCCAGGTCAGCGCGAAATTGCCGTCATGCCGCTCGCCGGCGATGGTCACGCGCCCCTCGGAGGAGGTCAGCGCGCCATATTTCGCCGCATTGGTCGCCAGCTCGTGCAGGATCAGCGCCAGGGAGGTCGCGGCCTTGACGCCGATCGGCGCATCATCGCCGAGCAGGCGCACGCGCTGCGCCCCCATCTCCTCATAAGGCGCCAGCAGCTTGCCGATCAGCCCGTGCAGCGTCGTCTCGATCTCGACCGGGCGCGATTCCGGGCTGTGCGGGCGGACATATTCATGCGCCGCCGCGAGAGCATTGAGCCGGCGTCGCAGCACGCCGGCGAAATTCCGCACCTCCACCGCCGCCCCCATGGCGGAAACCGAAACCATGCCGCCGACCACGGTGAAGATGTTCTTGATCCGGTGCGAGAGTTCCCGCGCCAGCAGTTCCTTCCCTTCCTCCGCCAGCTTCCGCTCCGTCACGTCCACGACCACCCCGGGGAAGCGGGTCGGCTGGCCGGCGGCGTCGTGCTCGCAGCGGCCGCGCGCGGCCACCCAGCGGATGCTGCCGTCGCGCAACACCACGCGATACTCCGCCTCGAAAACCCCTTCCTGCTCGCCGGCCAGCGCGCGGGCGATCGCCGCCTTGGTCGCCGGCAGGTCGCCCGGATGGATCGAAGGCAGCATCGTCTCGATCGGCAGCCCCTCCGCGACCTCCTCGGGCGTGACGGAGAACAGGCGCGCATAGCCGGGATCGGCGGTGATGCGGTTGGCCGGCACGTCCCAGACCCAGGTCCCGACCATCTGGGCAGCGCTCAGCGCAAGCCGCAGCCGCTCCTCGCTGATCCGCAGCCGCTCCTCGGTCTGCTTCTGCTCCTCAATATCCGTGCAGGTGCCGAACCAGCGGATGATGCGCCCCTGCTGATCCCGCACCGGCAGGGCGCGGCCCAGCGTCCAGCGATAGACACCGTCGGCGCGCCGCAGCCGGTACTCGATCTCATAGGGCTCGCCGGTTGCCAGCGAGTGCCGCCAGCGGGCCCAGGCGCGCTCCTGGTCCTCCGGGTGGAACACGCCGTTCCAGCCTTCCCCGTCGGTCGAGCCGGCCGGCATACCAGTGAACTCGTACCAGCGGCGGTTGTAATAGTCGTGGAAGCCGTCCGGCTGCGTCGCCCAGACCATCTGCGGCATGGTGTCGGCCAGGATGCGGAACTGCCGCTCGCTCTCGGTGAGCCGCGCCGCATCCTCCTCCCGCGCTTTCAGCGCGCGGCGCAGCTCGAGCTGCGACATCACCTGGCGTGCCAGCACCTGCAGCGCGAAGCCCTGCTGCGCCGTCAGCCCTTCCGGCCGCGGCACATGGTCCAGCACGCAGAGCGTGCCGAGCGGCAGGCCCTGCTCCGTCTCCAGCAGCGCGCCAGCGTAGAAGCGCAGATTCGGTGAGCCGGTGACCAGCGGGTTGCCGGCAAAGCGGGGGTCACAGGTGGTGTCCGGCACGACGAACAGGCCGCGGCGCAGGATGGCGTGGACGCAGATCGAGACGTCCAGCGGCGTCTGCCGCACGCCAAGCCCAATCTCCGCCTTGAAGAATTGCCGGTTCCCGGCCACCAGGTTCACCACGGCGATCGGCGCGTCGCAGATCTGCGCGGCCAGCCGCACCACCTCGTCGAAGGCCCGCTCCGGCGGCGTATCCAGGATGGCATAGTTCTCCAGCGCGGCAAGCCGCGCCTGCTCATCCCAGCTTGCCGGTTTGTCGCGGGTCTGCCCTGGCTCGAAGCCGGCCGGCATCATGGTCTCGTCTTTCCTTCCGGCCGTCTGGCCAAGTCCCGGGCCGGCCCTGCCTGGACCGGGATCATCCCCAGTTCCAGCCACCGTCTCCACTCTCACCCGCGCCCCGCCAGCCTGGCCAGGAACGTTCGCTCGATATCCTGCGGGTCGTAGGGCTTGGGCAGGAAGGGCACCTCGCGCAGCGGCGGCGGCACATCCTCCTGCCGCGCGCCGGAGACGAAGGCGAAGGGCGTGCCGCGCTCCGCCAGCAGTCGCGCCACCTCGAAGGTCTTGCCGTCCAGCACGTCGATATCGAGGAAAGCGGCATCGAAGGCAGCCGAACCCAGGGCCTGGCGTGCCTCCGATACGGAGTTCGCTACTGCCACTTCGGCGTCTGCCGCACCACTCACAATTGCCTCAAGGTCGAGCGCGACCATGGGGTCGTCCTCGACAATCAATACACGCCGTCGCCGCATCGCTCGCCTTATTGCAGATCCAAGCAGGTTCCAAAGGAAACACCGTAAGCGCGAGCGCGTTCATCAGGATTCCGCCAAAGCCGCCAAACGTGACCAAGCTGCCCGGCTGGTCGCTGAACCGTTTGCTCCTTGCAGAGCATGCCGCGGGTGAGACCTCCTGAACGGCAAGTTGCCTGGCCGGGATAGCACCGGGGTTGGCGAGTTCCTGGCGGCCCGGTCGGAACGGCGCAGGCCAATGATGGCGGCGCCGCCTCGCATCCCGGAGGATGCCGTGGCCTGGGGCGATTGTTGACGCCCGCGTCACCTTCGGTGTCTGCTTCGCCGCAACCATGGGAGGCACCGTCCGCGTGAGCCAGGACCAGCCGCGCATCGTCATTGCCGGGGCCGGCCATGCTGGCGGCTCCGCCGCGGCCTTCCTGCGCCAGTATGGCTGGAAGGGCGGCATCACCCTGGTCGGCGAGGAGCCGAATGCCCCCTATCAGCGTCCCCCCCTCTCGAAAGCCTGGCTGAAGGGCGAGGCAACGGCCGAGAGCCTGGCACTGCGCCCGGCACGCTTCTATGCCCAGCAGACTATCGAGTTGCGGCTGGGCACGCGCGTGACGGCACTCGACCGCGTGGCCCGGCAGGTGACCCTCTCGGACGGCGTGGTGCTGGGCTACGACAGGCTCATCCTCGCGCTCGGTGCGCGCCCGCGGAGCCTGCCAGTGCCAGGAAGCGGGTTGCGCGGCGTGCTGGCCCTGCGCGGCACGGCGGATGCGGATGCGCTGCAGGCGGCGCTCGGGCCTGGCCGGCGGCTGGCCGTGATCGGCGGCGGCTATATCGGGCTGGAGGTCGCGGCCTCCGCCCGGGCGCTCGGCGCAGAGGCAGTGGTGATCGAGCGCGAGGCGCGAGTGCTGGCCCGCGTCGCAGGCACGGTGCTGTCCGCCTTCCTCGAAAGGCAGCACCGGGCGCGCGGCGTCGGGATCCTGGCCGGCGCGCAGGTCGTGGCGATCGAGGGCGAGGCGGGCGCGGCCTGCGCCGTGCGGCTGCAGGACGGCACGCGCATTCCCTGCGACACGGTGCTGGTCGGTATCGGCGCCGTGCCGAACATCGAACTTGCACAGGACGCCGGACTGGATTGTGCGGGCGGGATCGTGGTGGACCTGGCCGCGCGGAGCAGCGACCCCGCAATCTACGCCATCGGCGACTGCACGCAGCGGCCACTGCCGCTCTACGGCCGCAGTGGGCGGCTGGAGAGCGTCCCGAACGCCATCGAGCAGGCGAAGCAGGCTGCCGCCGATATCTGTGGCCGCCCGCCGCCGCCGCCCGAGGTGCCGTGGTTCTGGTCCGACCAGTTCGACCTGCGCCTGCAGATGGCGGGCCTGGCCTTCGACGCCCATGAGACCGTGCTGCGTGGCGACCCGGACGGACCCGGCTTCGCGGTGCTCCACCTGGATGCGGAGCACCGCGTGCTGGCGGTGGAAGCGGTGAACGCCCCGGCCGATTTCATGGCGGGACGGATGCTGGTGGCGAAGCAGGCCCGTGTGCCGCCCGCCCAGCTGCGCGACCCGGCGCAGCCGCTCAAGGATCTCGCCGCCTGACCATCTCCAACGAAACCAGGGAAGCGTCCATGCCGCACGTCACCTATATCGAGCATAACGGGACCGAGCACCGGATCGAGCTGGAGGAGGGCCTTTCCGTCATGCGCGGCGCCGTGGACAATGGCGTGCCCGGTATCGATGCCGATTGCGGCGGCGAATGCGCCTGCGCCACCTGCCATGTCTATGTCGAGGAGCCCTGGCTGGCGAAGACCAGCACGCCCGGTGAGCAGGAGGCGAGCATGCTGAGCTTCGCCGCGACCGCGCAGCCGAATTCGCGTCTCTCCTGCCAGATCACCATGAGCGCGGCGCTGGACGGCCTCGTGGTCCGCCTGCCCGAGGCGCAGCACTAGGCGCACCCCATCCTCGGAGGAGACAAGGCCATGAATGCCCCCGTGAGCCACGATCCGGACTCCGACGCCTGGACCACGCCGCTCGATCAGCTCGACCCCAGCCATCCCGCGCGGTTCCAGAACCACACCATGTGGCCCTACTTCGCACGGCTGCGGCGCGACGCGCCGGTGCATTACAGCACCACCAGCCCGCTCTTCGGCCCCTACTGGTCGGTGACCAGGTACAAGGACATCATGACGGTTGAGGTGAACCACAAGGTGTTCTCCTCCGACAGCGGCTATGGCGGCATCACCATCCGCGACCGGCCGAAGGACCTCCGGCTGCCCATGTTCATTGCCATGGACCCGCCGCGGCATGACGAGCAGCGCAAGGTGGTCCAGCCGATCGTCGCGCCAGGCAACCTGGCGAAGCTAGAAGGCATCATCCGCGAGCGGGTCTGCCGCATCCTGGACGGGCTTCCGCGCGGCGAGACCTTCAATTGGGTGGAGCATGTCTCGATCGAGCTGACTGTACAGATGCTGGCAACGCTGTTCGACTTTCCTTTCGAGGACCGGCGCAAGCTGAGTTTCTGGTCCGACTGCGCGACGGCGGTGCCGGAGGCCGGCGGTTTCATCGACTCGGAGGAGAAGCGCGAGCAGGTCTTCGCCGAATGCCTCGCCTATTTCACCAATCTCTGGAATGAGCGGGTGAATGCCGAGCCGCGGCCCGACCTGGTCTCCATGCTGGCGCATGGCGAGGCGACGCGGAACATGACCCCACGGGAGTTCCTCGGCAACCTCATCCTGCTGATCGTCGGCGGCAATGACACCACGCGCAATTCCATCAGCGGCGGGTTGCTCTTCCTGCACCAGAACCCCGGCGAATATGCCAAGTTACGGGCGAACCCCGGCCTGATCGAGAGCATGGTGCCGGAGATCATCCGCTACCAGACGCCGCTTGCGCATATGCGGCGCACGGCGGTCGCGGATTTCGAGCTGGGCGGGCAGCGGATCCGCGCCGGCGACAAGGTGGTGATGTGGTACATCTCCGGCAACCGCGACGAGGAGGCGATCGAGGAGCCGGAGCGCTTCATCATCGACCGCAAGCGGCCGCGCCAGCACCTTTCCTTCGGCTTCGGGGTGCATCGCTGCGTCGGCAACCGCCTTGCGGAGATGCAGCTGAAGATCCTGTGGGAGGAGATCCTGCGGCGTTTCCCGGCAATCGAGGTGGTGGGCGAACCGAAGCGGGTGTTCTCCTCCTTCGTGCACGGGATCACGGAATTGCCGGTGCGCATACCGGCCTAGAGCAGATCGCGTCCGGTCGTTCACGGCGTCCCGCGATCTGCTCTAGCATTCCTGCAAGCCGAACGGGAGGACATGCGGCATGACAGGAACCGGGCTTGCGGCCCAGGGCATCGGCGCGCCGGTGCGGCGGGTGGAGGATTTGCGTTTCCTCCGCGGCGCCGGCCGCTTCGTGGACGACATCGCGGCACCCGGTGCATTGCACCTGCATGTGGTGCGCTCACCCCATGCCGCAGCGCGCATCCTGTCCATCGACGCGGCGGCGGCGCGCAGCATGCCGGGCGTAAGGCTGGTGCTGACGGCCGCCGATCTCGATATCCCCGCCCGCCTGCGCTGCGTCACGCCGCGGCACCGGCGCGGCGGCGGGCCGCTGGTGCAGCCACCCTGGCGCGTGCTGCCCGCCGATGCGGTGCGCTATGTCGGCGACCCCGTGGCGGCGGTGGTGGCGGAGACGCCGGCCGCGGCGCAGGACGCCGCCGAACGCATCCAGGTGGCCTATGGGCCGCTGCCCTGCGTCACCGACCTGGCCGAGGCCGCGCGTCCCGGCGCACCGGCGGTCTGGCCGGAGCAGGCGCCGGACAATGAATGCTTCCTCTTCCGCCTGGGCGATGTCGCCGCGGTCGAGGCGGCCTTCGCCCGCGCCGCGCAGACCGTCTCGCTGGACTACCGGATCACCCGCGTCTCGGCCAATCCGCTGGAGCCGCGCAACGCCCTAGCCATGCATGACCCGATCGAGGATCGCTACACCCTCTGGACCGGCACGCAATTGCCGCATGTGATGCGCAACGAGATCGCGGAGCACGCCCTCGGCGTCCCGTCCAACCATCTTCGCATCATCTCCCCTGATGTCGGCGGCGGCTTCGGGATGAAGGAAAGCCCCTTCCCCGAGCATATCCTGTGCCTGCTGGCCGCGAAGCGCCTGGGCCGGCCGGTCCGCTGGACCGCAACGCGGACCGAGAGCTTCCTGAGTGACAGCCATGCGCGTGACAACCTCTCGACGGCGGAGCTGGCGCTCTCGGCCGAGGGCGAATTCCTCGCGCTGCGCGTGCGCACGCTGGGGAATATGGGCGCCTATCTCGCCTGGCAGGGCCCGGTCTCCTCCACCAACAATGTCGGTGGGCTCGCCGGCGTCTATCGCACGCCGCATATCTGCACGGAGGTGATCGGCCTCTTCACCCATACCCAGCCGACCGCACCCTATCGCGGCGCCGGACGGCCGGAGGCAATCCATGCCATGGAGCGGCTGGCGGACCTGGCCGCCGACCGGCTCGGCCTGGATCGCGTCGAGATCCGCCGGCGCAACATGATCCGTCCGGAGGAAATGCCCTTCCGCACCGGGCTCGACTACACCTATGACAGCGGCGACTTCCCGCGGAGCCTGGACCTGGCGCTGGAGGCGGCGGACTGGGCCGGCTTCCCCGCGCGCCGCGCGGAGGCCGGGGCGCGCGGGATGCTGCGCGGCCTCGGCATCGCCAATGCGATCGAGAGCGCGGGCGGGCCGCATCGCAAGCCGCTGGAGGAAGGCGCCGAGATCCGCTTCGATTCCGGCGGCAGCGCCACGCTGCTGGTCGGCAGCCACAACCATGGGCAGGGGCATGAGACGGTGTTCCGCCAGATCATCGCCTCCCGCCTCGGCCTGCCGCCGGAGCGGGTGCGGATCCAGTTCGGTGATACGGATGTGGTGGCGCATGGCCGCGGCACCATCGGCTCACGCTCCATGATGGCGGCCGGCGGCGCGCTGGTGGGCGCGGCTGAGAAGGTGATCGCGCGCGGCAGGCAGATCGCCGCGCATCTGCTGGAGGCAGCGGAGGCGGATATCGAATTCGATGGCGGCCTGTTTCGCGTCGCCGGCACCGATCGTGCCCTTCCGATCGAGGAGGTGGCGCGGCAGAGCTATGTCCCGGGAGCCCTGCCGGACGGGGCGGAGCTCGGCCTCGGCGCCGCGCTGGTGACGCGGCCGGGCGATGCGACCTTCCCGAATGGCTGCCACGTGGCGGAGGTGGAGGTCGATCCGGAGACGGGCGAGACGCGACTGCTGGCCTATACGGTGGTGGATGATGTCGGCACGGTCATCAACCCGCTGCTGGTGAAGGGCCAGATCCATGGCGGCGTGGCGCAGGGCTTCGGCCAGGTCTTCGGCGAGACCATCCTGTACCGCGATGGGCAGCTGCTGACCGCGAGCTTCCAGGACTACCCGATGCCGCGGGCGGCCGATCTCTGCGCCATGGTGGTGCAGAGCAATCCGGTGCCGACGAAGACCAACCCGCTCGGCGTGAAGGGTGCTGGCGAGGCCGGCACGGTCGGCGCCCTGCCGGCACTGGTGAATGCGGTGGTGGATGCGCTCCGGCCGCTCGGCGTCACGCATCTGGACATGCCGCTGACACCCGAGCGGGTGTGGCGCGCGTTCCGCGAAGCCTGACTCACACCGGTCCAGGCCGGGTTCCGGTCTGGCGGATGGGGTTCGGGGAAGGCAGGGCCTTCCCCGAAGTCAGCCCTGTGCCCCGCGCACCAGCCGCCCGGGCAGCGCGCCGGTCGCCTCGCCCTCCCGGTAGGTCACCGCGCCATTGACCACGGTGGCCACATAGCCGTCCGCCTTCTGAACCAGCCGCTTGCCGCCGGCCGGCAGGTCGTAGCGCATGACCGGCACCTTCACCTGCAGCCGGTCGTAGTCGATGACGTTCAGGTCCGCCTTCTTCCCCGCCGCCACCAGGCCGCGATCCGCCAGGCCGAGCGCCAGGGCATTGTCCCGCGTCAGGCGCTTCACCGCGAATTCCAGCGGCAGCTTCGGCCCACGCGTGCGGTCGCGGGTCCAGTAGGACAGCATATGGGTGGTGGAGGAGGCATCGCAGATGATGCCGACATGCGCGCCGCCATCGCCAAGGCCCATCAGGGTCTGCGGATGCTCCACCATGGTGCGCACCGCCTCCAGGTCGCGGTCGGCATAGTTGATGATGGGGCGGTTGAGGATGGCCTTGCCCTCCTGCTCCATCATCCACTCCCAGGCCAGTTCCGCCGGGTCCATGCCGCGCTGCGCGGCGATGGCGCCAAGGCTGGTCTCCGGCCGCGGCTCGTAATCCGGCGGGTCGCCCAGCCTGAAGATCATGTCCCAGGTGTTCAGGCGGGCCCGCAGCATCGGGTCGGGCGTCTCCTCCGCCAGCAGCGCCGATTTCAGCGCCGGGTCGCACAGCGCCTGCATCCTCTGCGCGAAGGGCAGATGCGCGATCTTCTGCCAGGACGGTTTCGCCACGAAGGGATGCTGCGAAAGCTCGAAGCCGAACATCAGCCCGACGGGCCGCGCCATCACCTGGCCGGTCATCCGGGTGCCCGCGCGGTTCGCCGCCTCGATCTTCTCCAGCAGGAATTTCCACAGCCAGGGCCGGCTCTCCCGCTGCAGCAGGGAGAAGGTCATCGGCCGGCCGGAGGCGGCGCAGATGCGCTGCAGCCGGTCGAACTCATCCTCCGGCTCATCGAAATCAGAGATCACCTGCAGCCAGCTCGCGCCTGCCTCGCCGACCGCGCGGCCGATCGCCTCCAGTTCCGCCTCGGGCGTGCCCAGCGTCGGCGTGTGCTTGCCGTCGAGCGTCCGGTGCGCGATGGCGCGGGAGGTGGAGAAGCCGAGCGCGCCGGCCCGGATGCCCTCGGCGGCCAGGCGGGCCATCTCGGCGACCTCGGCCTCGGTCGCCTCGGCATGGGCCTCGGCGCGCTCGCCCATCACATGGATGCGTAAGGGGGCGTGCGTCACCTGGGCGGCGATGTCCATGTCCCAGCGCCGGGCGCCGAGCACGTCCATGAATTCCGGGAAGCTCTGCCAGTTCCAGGGCAGCCCCTCGGTCAGGACCACCTCGGGCAGGTCCTCGACGCCCTCCATCAGCTTGACCAGCGCGTCGCGCCGCTCCGGCCGGCAGGGGGCGAAGCCGACGCCGCAATTGCCGATCAGCGCCGTGGTGACGCCGTTGTAGGAGGAGCTGTCGATCCGGCTGCTCCAGGTGGCCTGGGCGTCGTAATGGGTGTGGATGTCGACGAAGCCGGGGGTGACGATCTTTCCCCTGGCATCGATCTCCTCCGCCCCGCTTCCGGCGACCTTGCCGACCTGCACGATCCTGCCACCGGCGATCGCCACATCGGCCTCGAAGGGCTTGGCCCCGCTGCCATCCACCACGGTCCCGCCGCGGATCACCAGGTCCAGATCGGCCATGGAACGTCTCCTTCGTCTTTGCCGGCAGCATGGCCGGGGGACCGGCCCTGTCAACCGATACGTCGTTGCGGTCCCCGGTCCCGGGGGTATCTTTTTGCAGCGCAGCAGGAGTGACCGATGCCCGCGCCGCAGAGCCTCGTGCCTCTCCGTCGAGACCAGCGCCGGCCCCTTGCTGACGGCCAGGAAGGCATCGGGTATTGGTGGATGCCGGAATTCGTCGCCGCCCTGCCGAAGCCGCTCCGCGCCCATGCCGCCGGTGCGATCGACTTCGCCGCGCTCGCTGGCCGCGTGGTGGCGGTGCTCGGCGCCTGTGCCTTCGCCTTCGACAATGCCGCGACGGCGCTGGAGCCCGGCGCTGCGGAGGTGCACCTGTTCTGCCCAGAACTCGCGCATTGCGCCCACAACATCGCGCAGTGGCAGGACCGCTACACCCCACCGGCGGAGGAGGTGAGCCCGCGCCTCGGCGAATTTCCTTATCTGAACCGGGACAGCTGCTTCGCCGAGAAGCGCCCGGGCGAGACGCCCTGGATCCGCGACATCCACCTCTTCGGCATCGGCACCAGCCTGTCCTTCGGGCCGGCGGGCAGCTTGATCAACGCCATGAGCATTGCGGCGCCACGGGTCGCCGCCGGGGTGACGCGCGGGCTGTTCGCGACCGACCTGCCGCGGCTCTGGGACGATCTCCGGACCTATGACGTGAAGCAGGTGGTGCTGGACCCGGCCAGGGTCGCGGCGGAATAGAGGGGGGCTTCGCGCCCGCCGCCGCCCGGGTCTAATCTTTCCGCCAATTCCGAAGGGTTGGGGAAACGGGCGATGGACGGCTTCGATATCGGTGGCATTCCGGGACTGGCCGAGGAGCACCGGATGGTGCGCGACCTCGTGGTCAAATTCGTCGAGAAGGACCTGATGCCGCTCGAGCCGGCGGTGCTGAAGCGGGAGGCTGAGGGCCAGCGCTACGGCCTGACGCCGGAGGAAGAGGCGCCGCTGCTCGCCAAATGCAAGGAGCTCGGCCTCTGGGGCCTCGACGTGCCGGAGGAGTTCGGCGGCGCGGACCTGCCGCTCGCCGCCCTGATGGCGGTGGAGGAGGAGATGGGCCGCACCGTCACCCCCTTCCTCTTCCCGCCGGACAGCCCGAACCTGCACATGCTGAAGGCGGTGGCCAACGAGGAGCAGCGGCGGAAATACCTCGACCCCTATGCGCGGGGGGAGGCGCGGTCCTGCATCGCCATCTCCGAGCCCGGAGCGGGCGGCGACCCGGCCGGCATGACCACCCGCGCGGTGCAGGATGGCGATGACTGGGTCATCAACGGCCGCAAGATCTGGGTCAGCGGGGTCCCCCGCGCCGATTTCATCATCCTCATGGCCCGCACCGGCGAGGGCAAGCGGCAGGAGGGGGTGACCGCCTTCATCATCGAGCGCGGGACGCCCGGCTTCATCATTGAGCGCGAGATCCCGATGATCGGCGGCCGCCGGACCTATGAGCTGGTCTTCGAGGATTGCCGGGTGCCGAAGAGCCAGGTGCTGGGCGAGTTGGGCCGGGGCTATGCGCCGATGCAGCTCCGGCTGAATATCCGCCGGCTGCAGATGGGCGCGCGCTGCACCGGCATGGCCCGCCGGGCGCTGGAGATGCTCTGCGAGCAGGCGAAGAACCGCGCGACCTTCGGCGTGAAGCTTGCCGACCGCCAGGCGATCCAGTGGTGGATCGCCGAGGCCGCGACGAAGATCCATGCCTGCCGCCTGATGGTGCGCGATGCCGCGGCGAAGCTCGGCGCCGGCGAGGATGTCCGCAACGAGGCTTCCATGATCAAGGTCTTCGCGACCGAGATGGCGCAGGAGGTCATCGACCATGCCATGCAGACCTTCGGCGCCATGGGCATGACCAAGGAGCTGCCCTTGCAGCTCATGGCCAGCCAGGTGCGCGTGCAGCGGATCTATGAGGGGCCAAGCGAGGTGCACCGCATGGCGATCGCCAAGCGGGTGCTGAAGAACGGCATCTGAGGCCGGTGCGCGGGCAGCGGCGCGCGCCGCTCCCTACCCCGCGGGGTCCCGCATGCAGCGGGACAAGGCGGCCGCGGCAAGGAGCGGAGCCATGGCCGGACCCCGGCCGCGATACCCGTCGCGGCATCCGGCGCTGTCCGGCTGCGTGCTGAGGGTTGCAGCAGCCGGGCGGTGCCCGCCCCGCGCCCCCGGGGCAGCGCAGCCGCGGGGCCGGACACCACCCCAGCGCCCATGGCGCCACGTGACATAACGGGAGGACCCAAGAATGGCGGACAGCGCCTATAATGTCGGCGACCTGGTGGCGGAATTCCTCTCCCGCATCGGCGTCACCACCTGCTTTGGCATCGTCTCCGTGCACAACATCCCCATGCTGGACGGCATCGGGCGGCGGAACGCCATCCGCTATGTCATGGCGCGGAACGAGATGGGCGGGGCGCATATGGCGGATGCCTATGCCCGGGTCTCCGGCCATCTCGGCGTGATGTTCTCCTCGACCGGCCCCGGCGCCGCCAATACCGTGCCCGGCCTGGTGGAGGCGCAATTCGCCGGCTCCCCGGTGCTGCACATCACCGGCCAGACCGCGACCAGGTTCATCGACCGCGACATGGGCACGGTGCATGACGTGCCGGGCCAGACGGCGATGCTGGCGGCCGTCTGCAAGGCCGCCTTCCGCATCCGCTCGGCGCAGGAGGCGCTGGGGGTGCTGACCCAGGCCGCGGCGCTTGCCCTGACCCCGCCGATGGGCCCGGTCAGCCTCGAGATCCCGATCGACATCCAGCGCACGCCCATCCCCCGCCCGGCCCAGCTCGACACCCTGGTCCTGCCCGTGCCGCCGCCCCTGCCGCCCTCTGAGGCCGCGCTGGACGAGGCGGCGGAGATCCTGGCGCGAGCCAGGCGGCCTATGCTCTGGCTCGGCAACGGTGCCAAATTGGCCCGTGCCGAGGCCATGGCGCTGATGGGCTTGGGCTTCGGCGCCGTCTCCTCCTGGAACGGCCGGGGGACCGTGCCGGAGGACCACCCGATGACCCTCGGCGGGTTGCACGGCAACGGCTCGCCGCGGGTGCAGGAATTCTATCGCTCCGTCGATGCCATGCTGGTGGTCGGCTCCAGGCTGCGCGGCCACGAGACCATGGACTTCTCCCTGAAGCTGCCCGAGACGCTGGTGCATGTGGATGTCGATCCGCGCGCCAATGGCCGGACCTATGCCAATGCCGCTTTCGTCTGCGGCGATGCCGGGCTGGTGATGGCCGGGCTGGCACGGCGGCTGCAGGGGCGCCTCCAGCTCGATCCCGGCTTCGCCGCCGATTTCGCCGAGATGAAGCGCCGCGCCCTGTCGGAGTACCGGGAGACCCTCGGCCCCTATGCCGACTTCCCGGCGGAGCTGCGCCGCGCCCTGCCGCGCGACGCGCTCTGGGTGCGGGACGTCACCATCAGCAATTCCTCCTGGGGCAACCGCATCTTCCCGGTCTATGGCCCGCGCGACGCGGTGCACCCCGTCAGCGCCGCCATCGGACCGGGCCTGCCCATGGGCATCGGCGCCGCCCTGGCAGGGGCCCAAGGGGGGAAGGCCCGGAAGGCCATCGCCATGGTCGGGGATGGCGGCTTCGCCCTGAACCAGACCGAGCTCTGGACCGCGGTGCAGGAACGCGCGGAGCTGGTGGTGATGGTGATGAACGACCGCGGCTACGGCGTCATCAAGCATATCCAGGGCGCGCTGCAGGATGGCCGCATGTTCTTCGGCGACCTGCAGGGGCCGGATTTCCAGAAGCTCGCCGCCGTCGCCGGCCTGCCCGGCTTCAAGGTCAGCCGGACGGAGGAGCTGGCGGAGACGGTGGCGAAGGCGATCGCCACCCCGGGCCCTAGCCTGGTCGAGGTGGACATGACCGCGATCGGCACCTTCCCGCCCTATGCGCCCTATAACGGCATGGGCATCTACGCGAAGCGCGCGGCGGAATAGGCTGCAGGGCGCCCCGGCCGGGACCCGGGGCGCCTCCCCGGTCAGGGACGGCCGCCGCTGCCCCCGTCATTGCCGCGCGGCGAGCCAAGCCGGTCCTGCCGGTCCAGTTCCGCCGCGGCGAAGGAAGATGCCGCCGCGGCCCGCGGCAGCACGGGCATGGCGGCCAAGCGCTGCAGCGTCGCCGCGCCGCCCAGCGTGAAGGCGGGGGTCGAGAGGGCGCGCTCGGCCGCCCCTCGGTCGCCCGCCAACTGCGCGCGCCAGGCGCCGTAGAGCGCATCCACCACCTGCTGGGTCGGTGCGGTCGGCGCGATGCCGAAGGCTGCGTCCACCTCCTGCCGGCCGGCGACCAGTTCGGTCGAGACCATGGGGTTGAGGCCGCGCCAGCGTGCGCCGTAGGGGATCTCGACGGTCAGGAATTCGTAATTCGCCACCGCCCGCGCCGCCTCCCCCGGCTGGCCGGCGACGCTGGCCGGATTGCCGAAGACATAGGCGGTGTTGAGGATGGCGGCGCGCACCGGGTCGCCGGCGCCCTCCACCGAATCCCGGGGCAACCTGGCCCAGCCATTCGGCGGCTGCTGCACCGCGCCGGCGCAGCCCGCCAGCAGGGGCAGGCACAACAGGGCGGCGCGCCGGGCGAGCCGCAGTCGGAAATGGTCGGCAGCCATCGATCTGGTGTCCTCCTCGGTGCGGCGTCCGGCAATCGGCCTGGCCTCAACGGCGCCCAGGCCGGAACGTCGCTCGCAGCAACATCCGGATGTGTCATCTCAAGGTGAGGCGTCAATGCCGCCACCGCTTTCCGCCGGGCCGCGGTGGTGCATAATCGGCGCAAAGCACGGGGGAAACGACCGATGAGTGGCAGCAGCACGGGCAGTGCCGGCAAGCCGACGGGCTGGGGCGCCGCCGGCGCGTCAGAGACGCCGGCAGGGCGGCTGCGGCGGAAATTCCCGACCTATAACGACCTGCAGCGCCGGGCGAAGTGGCGCGTCGCCCGCTTCGCCTATGATTTCGTGGCGGGCGGCGTCGGGGACGGGGCGCCCAATGTGGCGCATAACCGCGCCGCCATGGACGCGGTGCGGATCGTGCCGCGCTATGCGGTCGATCTCTCGGGGGTGAATATCTCGACCAGGCTCTTCGGCCGGGACTACGCCGCGCCGGTCGGCGTCGCGCCCATGGGCAATGTCGGCATGGTCTGGCCGCGGGCGGACGCCATCCTGGCCGCCGCGGCCCAGGCGGCGCGCATCCCTTACGTCTCCTCCACCGTCGCCAATGTGGGCATGGAGGAGCTGACGCGGATCGCGCCGGACAGCCTCTGGTTCCAGCTCTATGGCCTGCCGGCGGACAACCACCGGATGTCCCTGGACCTGATCCGGCGGGCGGAGGCGGTGGGCGCGCATGCGCTGGTCATCACCCTGGACGTGCCGATGCGGCAGAAGCGGGTGCACGATGTCCGCAACGGGCTGGTGGTGCCCTTCCGCTACCGGCCGCGCACCCTGTTCGATATCGCCCGCGCGCCCTTCTGGGCGCTGGAGATGCTGCAGAAGGGCCAGCCGCGCTTCGAGAACATGCGGAAATATGTGGGCGAGAATGCCTCGATCGCCGAGCTGGCCAGCTTCGTCACGCAGAACATGACCACCGGCGTCACCTGGGACGATATCGCGAAATTCCGGGAGGCCTGGCCGCGCGCCCTGGTGCTGAAGGGTATCCAGCATCCGGCGGATGCGGAGCGCGCGGTGGCGCTCGGCGTGGACGGCATCTGGGTCTCCAACCATGGCGGGCGGCAATTCGATGCCGCGCCCGCCTCGATCGACACGGTGCCGGCGATCGCCGCCGCAGTCGGGGGACGGGCGAAGATCCTCTATGACGGCTCGATCCGCTCGGGGCTGGACGTGCTGCGAACGCTGGCCGTGGGGGCGGATTTCTGCTTCGCGGGGCGCGCCTTCCTGCTCTCGGTCGCCGCCATCGGGGCGGCGGGCGGGACGCATGCCACCGCCGGCTTCATGGAGGAGATCCGCGCCACCTTCGGCCAAGCCGGCATCCGCAGCGTGGAGGAGGCGGCGCAGGCGACCGTGCTGCATCCGAATGCGGTGAAACTCGAGCCGGAGGGCAACGCCGCGGGTGTCGAACTGCCGCGGCGGCGGACCGCCTGACGAGGGGGGCTTTGCCCCCCTTTGGCGGCAGTGCCGCCGATTCCCGCCAGCCCAAAACTGACCTGGAGTGGTCCGGGTCAGCCGCCGTCGCGCAGCAAGGCGCCGATGACCCGCTCCAGATGCTGCAAGGTGCTGCACACGGCGGTCACACGGCAATGCGGGGCGTAGCGCAACATGTCCGAATCCCCGGTGCCCCAGAGCGTGCGGACTTCCGGGTTCAGCCAGACCACCTGCTTCGACCGGTCGGCCATGCGGGTCAGGATGTCCACCCGCGGATCGGTGCGGTTGCCCCGGCCATCGCCCAGGATGATCACCGTGGTGTGGCTGTCGAGGAGGCGCATATGCTCCCGCTCGAAATCCGCCAGCGCCATGCCGTAATTGGAGGAGCCGAAACCGGCCCGCGCCATCACCTCCGGGATTGCCGTCTCGATCGGGTGGCGTTCCAGGATGTCGGAGACCTCCACCAGAGTGCCCGAGAAGGCGAAGGACCGCAGGCCGGACAACGCCTCGTTCAAGGAATAGAGGAACAGCAGCAGGAACTGCGCCATGGCGGCGACCGAGCCGCTGACATCGCAGAGCACGACCAGCTTCGGCTTCTCGATCCTCTCCTGTTTCCAGACGGTGTGGAAGGGAATGCCCTCCCAGCCCATGTTCCGGCGGAGGGTGCGGCGCACATCCAGCACGCCGCGGCGGTCGCGCTTGTGGTTCCTGCCGTATTGCGTCGCCAGGCGGCGGGCCATGACGCGCACCAGCACCCGCATGCGCTCATGGTCGCGCCGGTCGATAGCCGAGAGCCGCGTCTGCTGCAGCATGCGCTCGCGGAAGGCCTCGGTTTCGCCCTTGGCAAAGAGAGCCAGGTTCTGCTCCACGAAATCCCGCACCTGGTCGCGCAGTCGGTCGCGGCCCTGGCGCAGGCGGCCGGTGCGCTCGGCCTCCGGGTGCGCCGCGATCTCGCGCTCCAGCGCCTGCAACCCCATCCGCTCCAGGATGCGGCGGGTGAAGAGGTTCACCTGGGTGAAGAGCGCGATATTGGAAAGGCCGGACTCCTGCGCCGCCTCCTCCACCGCCGCAGCCAGCGCCGCCTGGTCGCCGGAGAGCAGCATCTGCGCGAGTTGCCCGCCGCCTCCGCCGCCACCCTCCCCCTGCCCGCTTGCCTGCCCTTCGGGCGCCGGTTGCCGGGCCGCCTCCCCTGCCGGCGGCGAGGGCGAGAAATCACCGCGGCGGAAGAACAGGTCGAAGACCTCGGCGAAGGCGCGCTTCTCCTCCACCGTCTTGGCCAGGACGAGGGAGAGCGTGTCCTTCAGCCGTGCCCGGTCCCCGAGGCCCACCACCTGCGCGGCGCGCGTCGCGTCGATGCTCTCAGCCGGGGAGATGCGCAGCCCCGCGCTGCGGGCGGCACGGAAGAAGTCGAGCAGCGGGCCTTCCATCAGCGCCACGTCATCATCGTATGGGGACCGCCTCCCGCTTCGCCTTCAGCAGCAGGTCGGCGATCTGCGGCGTGACCGCCTCGATGTCGCTCTCGAATTTCAGCAGGACGTTCAGCGTCTCCCGCACCATCACATGGTCGAGCTGCGGCGCGTGCAGCAACACCAGCACCCGCGCCCAGTCGATCGTCTCGCTGACCGAGGGCAGCTTCTTCAGGTCGAGCATCCGCAGCTGCTGCACGAAGGCGACCAACTGCCGCCGCAGATCTTCCGCCGCATCCGGCACCCGGCTGGCGATGATCCGTGCCTCCAGCCGCGCATCCGGCAGGCCGATATGCAGGTGCAGGCAGCGCCGCTTCAGCGCATCGCCCAGGTCCCGCATGGAGTTGGAGGTCAGCAGCACGACCGGCGCGACATCCGCCCGCACCGTGCCGATCTCCGGGATGCTGACCTGGTAGTCCGAGAGGAGCTCCAGCAGGAAGGCCTCGAATTCCTGGTCGGCCTTGTCCACCTCGTCGATCAGCAGCACCGCCCCGCCCGGCTCCCGCAGCGCCCGCAGCAGCGGGCGGGGCTCCAGGAACTCCTCGGAGAAGAAGAGATCGCTGACGCCGTGCAGGCGGCGCATGGCGGCGTCCAGCCCCGGCTCCTCCCCCAGCGTGCTGCCCAGCCGGTCCTTCAGGATCTGGGTGTAGAGGAGCTGCTTGCCGTACTTCCACTCGTACAGCGCCTTGGACTCGTCCAGCCCCTCATAGCACTGCATGCGGATGAGCGGCAGGCCGAGCCAGGCCGCCGCGGCCTTGGCCAGCTCGGTCTTGCCGACGCCGGCCGGCCCCTCGACCAGGATGGGCTTGCGCAGGTGGTGGGCCAGGTAGAGCGCCGTCGAGATCGGGCGGCTGGCGATATAGCCCGCGGATTGCAGCCCGGCCTCGGTGGCCTCGATCGAGGTGAGCAGGCGATGCCAGACGATGCTCATGCGGCGGGTCGGCTCATTCTTTACGTCTCCGGGGCGGCGCTGCCGCTCTGGCCATCATGGACCGGCCGGTGCCGCACGACAAATCCACGCCCGGGGGTCTGGAGTGATCCGCCCGCTCGTCTAGACTGCACGGCAAGGAAACTATCCAAGGAGAGTTCAGTGCATTTGTCCGACCGGGTGACCGGTGCGGTCCTCGTGGCCCTGGGGGGCCTGTCCGCCTGGGGCGGATCGCGCCTGCCGGCAGTGCCCGGCCAGGATGTGGGGCCCGCCGCCTTCCCCATGATCATCGGCTTCGGCCTGGTCGGCTGTGGCCTGCTGATCGCCTTCGGCATCGGCCACAGCTTCGAGGAGGAGGAGGAGGGCTCCGCGCCGGGCTGGCTGTATGGGCTGCGCGCCCTGCTGCCACCGGTGCTGCTGCTGCTCTATGTCCTGCTGGTGGACCGGCTGGGCTTCCTGCTGACCGCCGCCGGGCTGGTGCTGATGATGGCCTTCGCCTTCGGGGCGCGGCCGCGGCTGGCGCTGCCGCTGGCGGTACTGTCGCCGGTCGGGCTGCACCTGATCTTCGGCAAGCTGCTCCGGGTTCCGCTGCCGGACGGCCTCCTGGCCGCGCCCTGGTAGCCCCATGGAAGGTCTCATCCAGGGTGCCGCCCTCGTCGCGGCGCCGGACGTCCTGCTGGCGATCTTCGCCGCGGCCGTCTATGGCCTTGTCATCGGCTCGCTGCCGGGGCTGACCGCCACCATGGCCACGGCCCTGCTCGTGCCGGTCACCTTCTATCTCTCGCCCATCGCCGCGGTGGCGACGATCATCACCTCCTCCGCCATGGCGATTTTCTCGGGCGACATCCCGGGCTGCCTGCTGCGCATCCCGGGCACGCCGGCCTCGGCTGCCTATACCGACGAATCCTATGCCATGACCCGCAAGGGCCAGCCGGAACTGGCGCTCGGCATCGGGCTGTGGTTCAGCGCCCTTGGCGGCATCGTCGGCACCCTGGCCCTGATGGTGCTGGCGCCCTCCCTGGCGGAGGTCGCGCTCTCCTTCTCCACCTTCGAGTATTTCTGGCTGGCGATCCTCGGCCTGATGTGCGCGACGCTGGTCGCCCGCTCCTCGCCGGTGAAGGCGATCGCCGCCATGCTCGTTGGCCTGCTGATCGCCTGCATAGGCATGGAGAACCCGGCCGGGACGCCGCGCTTCACCTTCGGCCTCTCGGACCTGCTGGGCGGGGTGGAGCCGATTCCCGCGCTGGTCGGCCTTTTCGCCGTCGCGCAGGTGATGCGGGCATTGCTGCAGCCCGACCCGCCACTGCTGGAACGCCGCCGTTTCGGCAGCATCCTGGCCGGGCAATGGGCGCTGACCAAGCGCTATCCGAAGCCCGTGGTGCGCGGCAACCTCATTGGCATCATTGTCGGCGTGCTGCCCGGCGCGGGCGCCGACATGGCGGCCTGGATCAGCTACGCCACCTCGAAGCGCTTCTCGAAGGAGCCGGAGAAATTCGGCACCGGCCACCCGGAGGGGCTGGTGGAGGCGGGGGCGGCCAACAACTCGGCGCTGGCCAGTTCCTGGGTGCCGGCGCTGCTCTTCGGCATCCCGGGCGATACCATCACCGCGATCGCGATCGGCGTGCTCTACATGAAGGGCCTCAACCCGGGGCCGACTCTGTTTACCGAGAACGCGTCCTCCATGTACGCGCTCTACCTGATCTTCATCCTGGCCAATATCATCATGATCCCGCTCGGCATCATGATGATCCGCATCTCCACCCGCGTGCTGCACGCGCCGCGCGCGGCGGTGATGCCGGTGATCCTGCTGCTCTGCGCCGTCGGCGCCTATGCGGTGGGCAACAACCTGTTCGCCGTGGTGCTGGTGGCGGCCTTCGGCTGCCTGGGCTTCGTGATGGAGCGCAACGGCTATCCGGTGGCGGCGCTGGTCCTCGGCATCGTGATGGGAACGATGGTGGAGCAGAGCTTCGTCACCTCCCTCATCAAGTCGGATGGCGATTTCCTGCCCTTCTTCGAGCGCCCGATCAGCGGCCTGCTGGCTGCCATGACCCTTAGCGCCCTGCTCTGGCCAGCCGGGGTCTGGCTGTGGAAGCGCCGGCACGGCCGCCGCTTGCCTGCCGGCAAGCCGGCGGGGTAGCAGAGTCCGCAACAAACCGCCCCGCCGGGAGGGGCGGCAGAGGAGGATCGAACCGATGAACGCAATATCCCGCCGCACCCTGCTCGGCAGCGGCGCCGCCCTGATCGCCGCCCCCCTGGCTGCGCCGGCCCTCGCCCAGCCGCGCTGGCCGGCGCGCCCGGTGCAGATGATCTGCCCCTGGGCCGCGGGCGGCGGCACGGATGCGGTGGTGCGCATGGTCGCCACGCTGCTGGAGCGGGAGCTGGGTCAGCCCTTCAACGTGGTGAACCGCACGGGCGGCTCCGGCGTGGTCGGCCATACCGCCCTCGCCCAGTCGGCGCCGGATGGCTACACCCTCGGCATCATCACCTCCGAGATCTGCATGCTGCACTGGCAGGGGCTGACGGAGGTCACCTACCGGAACTACACGCCGCTCGGCCTGATGAACAACGATCCGCCGGGCATCCAGGTGAATGCCTCCTCACCCCACC
>JAESGY010000133.1_pt1 | contig 62853 bp, 55 predicted proteins | sample 9269841 | NCBI WGS metagenome assembly JAESGY01 (sample SAMN17022865, study PRJNA683097) | algae metagenome | isolation source: Spirirestis rafaelensis WJT71-NPBG6 and co-occurring heterotrophs from... | place: USA: Pinto Wells, Joshua Tree National Park, Colorado Desert, CA | collected 2006-08-15 | reverse complement strand
CTCATCCTCGTCAAGAACTTTGAGAGAACTCTAGAAGACAGCGACTGCCAAGGTTAATCTTTGTTTTATTCGGCTGATGGTTAAGAGACTTGCAACCCCTTCTTAGATCTCAAATCGGTTCTATAGGGGTGTACCAGCCACAGCCCCAAAGACAATATCATTGCCCAACTGCCACCAGCTAAACACAGCGCTAATCGTTGCAATAGTGTTGGTGGAATAGGTGCAGCAATCGATACTACAAACATCATTGAGGCGATAAAACCAACAGTATTGGCGGAGTTGCCATACAATCCCATCAACCCCGCCACAAACACCCAGAGAAACGTTACTATTACTGCCAACCACCAGCTAGAACCTACAACAGCGCCTAAAGGCATAGCCACAGCCACACCAATCATTGCTGCCAATAAGACAACCGCTCGGTGAGTATAAGCGCCACCCACATCGGCAATACTGACGTAGAGGGCTGCTAGAGCTGCCGTTGTTCCCCAACTGATGCGATCGGCAATCAGCCCCAATATAATTGGTACACACAATGCCAATGCCGTTCGGAATCCTAGGGCGATCGCAGGTTTACCCGGTTGCAATTGAAAGGGTTTCCACAGCCATTTGATTCGTCTTTCTAGTGCGGATAGCATGACCAATTTTCGCAGCGTGCATGATTACAGGATTGCACGAGATGCTGTCATATTTTATAGCCCAGTTGCTAAAGTTATTTCCAAATTGCAGTTTCGGTGCGTGTTGCCGGTGGCGTTTCATAAAAAAGGAGCCGTAATTTAGGCTCCTTGATCAAAAACTAACAATGGAATTTTGACTATTTAACTGTCACTTTACCGCCAGCTTCTTCGATGCGCTTCTTGGCATCTTCAGCGGCATCCTTGGCAATACCTTCTTTAACTGCTTTAGGTGCAGCTTCCACCATGTCTTTCGCTTCCTTCAGACCCAGACCGGTCAATTCGCGCACAATCTTCAGCACGGCAATCTTCTTATCAGCTGGAACTGACTCTAGAATCACGTCAAACTCAGTTTGCTCAACAACTTCTTCAGCAGCAGCACCACCACCACCGGGAGCAGCTATCATCATGCCGCCAACTGGTGCAGCAGCACTTACGCCGAAAGCTTCTTCGATTTGCTTGACTAATTCAGATGCTTCCAGCAAAGTCAAAGATTTCAATTGATCCAAAATTTGATCGGTTGTAGCAGACATCGATATAACTCCTGTAATTTATTTGTTGATTGTTCGTTGTAGTTGTTGGTTGATAGTTGTTAGTTGATAGTTGTTATCTTTTCCACTAACTCCGCTCCTCCTAACTCCTAACTAAGATTCGCCTTCGACGTTGTCGCTTTCGGCGTTGTCGCCTTTATCTTTGTCAGCAACTGCTTGCAAAGCACGCGCCAAGGAACCCGGTACTTCGTTGATACCCACAGCAATCTTGGTAGCCAAGCCGTTGATAGCTCCGGCAATTTGCGCCATGAGTTGTTCCTTAGATGGCAAGTCTCCAAGTACCTTGACATCAGGTTCTTTCAACAGGCGACCATCCATAACCCCGCCGCGAAGTTCTGTCTTCTTGCTGGCTTTCTGGAAGTCTTGGTAAGCCTTTATTGCGCCAGAGAAATCTTCTTTAACTAGCAAAAAGGCTGAGGAACCCTTGAGCAACTCCGACATCGGTTGCCATTTGTCCTCTCCTTCAATGGCGATGCCCATCAAGGTGTTCTTTGTCACCTTGCATACAGTGCCACTCGGACGCAGCCGCCGCCGTAAGTCACTCATTTCGCCGACTGTAAGCCCCTGGTATTCAATTACCAGTGCCAAAGTTGACTCGTTCAAAGTTTCTTTGAGGTCAGCAACGATCGCTTTTTTATTTTCTATCGTTCTACCCATCTTTGTTTCACCTCCTCAAACAATGTTTGGCTTTCCCTAAAGAAAGCGTTTTTTCTGACTGACCCAAAACAACAAACCCCAGCTATATCAGCCGGGGTTTTGCAATCTTTCTCATGCTGTCATCACACCTTTTATAGGTGGAACTTCAAGCAATCAAAGTGCAAACCTCGGCAGGATATTAAGCTATTGACACCTGCTGTCTTTGGTTTTGCCTATTTACTTAAGGATTGGGGACTAAGACCTGGTGATTGGTGATTACGAATAACCTTCTTACCCAATACCAGTACCCAGTCTCTATTATCCGGCTTCGCTCAGTTTCAAATCCCGTAGGGCGTTAACATCGACTCTAATCGATGGTCCCATTGTGGCAGAGACGAACATTGTGCGCCAATAACGACCTTTGGCTCCTGAGGGACGGTTACGGTCAACAGTCTCTTGCAACGCCTTCAAGTTTACCAACAAATCTTCAGGCGAGAAGGATGCCTTACCAAACATAACATGGACTATGCCAGTACGGTCAGCTCTAAATTCTAATTTACCAGCTTTGAATTCAGCGATCGCACTTGCTACGTCAAATGTCACCGTTCCCCCTTTGGGTGATGGCATCAAACCACGAGGACCAAGCAATTTACCCAGTCTCGCTACTTGTGGCATAACATCAGGTGTGGCAATCAGCTTATCAAAATCCATCATGCCTTTCTGAATCTGCTCAATCAGTTCTTCTGAACCGACGATATCAGCACCGGCATTGCTTGCTTCGGTTACTTTTTCCCCTCTAGCAATTACTGCCACCCGGACAATTTGTCCTGTACCTTTGGGCAATGCTACAGTGGTTCGCAACTGTTGGTCTGTATACTTCGGGTCAATTCCTAACCGGATATGCGCTTCTGCTGATTCAGAAAACTTTGCTGTTGCTGTTTCTTTCAGCAACGATAAAGCATCCAGAGGTGCATAATCAGTGTCTTCTACTTTTTCTAGCAGTGCGTGTAATCGGCGTGATACTTTTTTCGTCATTTTTCTCTCCTGGGGTAATTAGCGAGGTTTGTTCTCTCCCCCGATAAAATTTTTTTTCTTAGTTGTTGTTTGTTCGTTGTTAGTTGTTCTACTAACCGCTAACTACTAACCACTAACTAATCCGCGATCGCTACGCCCATATTCTTCGCAGTACCTTCTACAATCCTCATTGCCGCTTCGATGTCATTGGCATTGAGATCGGGCAGTTTTGTTTGGGCTATTTCTTGCAATTGCGCTTTGGTAATTGAGCCAACTTTCTTTTTGTTGGGTTCGTTTGAGCCTCTTTCAATTTTCGCTGCTTTGCGAATCAACACTGATGCTGGCGGCGTTTTCAGTACAAAAGTAAAACTCCGGTCTTCAAAAACCGAAATTTCTACTGGTATTACCATCCCAACTTGGTCTGCTGTTTTGGCGTTGTACTCTTTGCAGAACATCATGATGTTCACACCATGTTGACCTAGCGCAGGTCCGACTGGCGGTGCTGGGTTGGCTTTCCCAGCGTTCAAAGCCAGTTTAATAATCGCTACTACTTTTTTCGCCATTTTCTATTTAGCTCTGTTTCTCAACCTGATTAAATTCCAATTCTACTGGTGTATCTCGTCCAAAAATCGAAAGTAAGGCTTTAAGCTTACTCCGCTCTGGACTGACTTCAATCACCTCGCCTTCAAAGTCCTTAAATGGACCAGTCAGCACGATTATCTTATCACCAGTAGCCATGTCGATTTTGACAACTGCCTCTTGTTCAGCGGTCTGTTTAAAGATCCGTTCTACTTCTGAGGCACTTAGGGGCATTGGTTTAACGTGACCGCGACCTTTGCCGGTGCCGCGTTTTTGTTCGGCTCCCACGAAGTTTATTACATGGGATGTATTTCGCACTACCTGCCATACGTCATCGTCCATAACCATCCGGACTAATACGTAACCAGGAAACACTTTTTCTTCTGTGTTTTGGCGACTGCCATCTTTACGAATTTTCACCGCTGGCGTGTGAGGAATTTCCACCTTGACAATCTTATCAGCTACATCAAATGTTTGAATGCGCTGCTCTAAGTTTGTCTTTACACGCTTTTCACAGCCACTAGCTACTTGTACTGCATACCAGCGTGCTTCTTGCAAAGCATCCAGCGCTGTTTCTGCTTCTTCTAAGTTGCGTGGTTCGTCTGTTGCACCAACCATCAGAACACCTGTTTTGCTGCCCAAGTAAATAATCCATCGACTAAATATATCAAAGATGCGGAGAGTGTTACCATCAGCAACACAGCTGCTGATTCACTCACTAGCTGCTGGCGACTGGGCCAAACCACTTTGTCCAGTTCTTCTCTAAGTCCTTGATAGAAGTTGGATATGCTCAAGCCATTAGTGGTTTCTGGCATTTCTGCTTCGTTTTTCTTTGCCACAGTCGTTTCTCTCCGCGATTCTTCTTACAGCTTTTATTTACAGCTATTGTCTATTACTTTCGATTTCGTGAAAGCCAAAAAGCTGCAAATACAATTATACCCGAAACTTTCCGTACTTGCTGAACAATTAGCAGTTGTGTACTTATTTCGGGTAATTTTGTTGTTCTAAGAGCGCGCCCTGGAGGACTTGAACCCCCGACATCAGGTTTTGGAGACCTGCGTTCTACCAACTGAACTAAGAGCGCACAAGCTGTCTATAATTCAGTCATTGCGCTGAACTTGATCTAGTTTAACGCAATTTGACTTTTATTTCAACCGAATTTAGCTTATGGAACAATCTTAGCGGCAAGAGCCGCTTGATGTGGAGATTTCTCCCATAGTTGAGCAGCGAATTACAAAGGACGGTCAAACCGTTGTTTGATTCGGGTAGCTTTACCTACGCGATCGCGGAGGTAATACAACTTAGCACGTCTGACCTTACCACGACGTATGACTTTGATGCTGTCAATGCGAGGAGAATGCAAAAGAAACACTCTTTCAACGCCAACGCCTTGAAATACCTTACGTACTGTGATAGTTTCATTAATTCCGCCATTTCGTCTGGCAATCACTACACCTTCGTATGGTTGGACGCGGAATTTCTCGCCTTCTTTGATTTTGACACCGACTTTAACTGTGTCGCCCACGTAAATATCGGGCAAATTAGATTTTAGTTGTTCCGCTTCAATCGAGCGGATTATTTCTTGCGCGTTCATAGTCTATTTAAAAAACTCACAATCATCCATAATAATTCGAGAACCCCCGAACAGTCTAGTTATTTCCGGTTAATGATTTTTCCGGTACAACCACCTGGAAATAGAAGGTATATTTTAAAGGGGTACGCCACAGGTCTGAGATTTATGAAATTTACTGTCGTCATCACCACCTATAATCGTTTAAACTTGCTGCGACGAGCCATAGACTCTGCTCTTAATCAGACGATTGAGTGTGAAGTGGTTGTTGTTGATGACTGTTCATCTGATGACACTCAAGCTTATGTCAAAAGCTTAGGAAATCAAGTTGTTTATTATCGTAACGAAGTTAACAAAGGTCATGCAACATCCGTAAATACCGGAGTTGCCAAAGCCAGTGGTGACTGGATTAAATTTTTGGATGATGACGACTACTTGGCGCCTAATTGTTTGGAACAGATGACAAAAGCGATCGCCAAACATGCCCAGGTCTCGCATGACGTATCCTCAGAAAAGAATTCTGAAGCTGTCATCTGCTCTTGTATTGCCGCTCAAGTGGATGAGCTACAAGTTGAACTCAACCGCACACCGCATCTTGGTTCCGGATTAGCTTTTTATATTCCCCAAACTGATATTCACTACGGTATGCTTTTAGAGGTTTTGCCCTTTGGAACCCCCGTACAAGTAGCTTGTCGTCGTGACGTTTTTCTGGAAGTTGGTACTTGGGACTCAAAACTTAATGCTAATTGCGATGACATTGATTGCTGGATTCGCATTGCTCAGTTTGGCGATGCTATTTTCCTCAATCAGTGCCTAGCCTACCGTACCATTTGGGCAGGTGCTTACAATCATAAGTTTTCTGTGTCTCGGCGGCTAGATACAAATATTTTGATGAAAGAGAAAATCTACGCTTTGGTGGATAAAAAACATCGTCCTAATATCCCTGCGCTTCAAGATATTAAAAATTATTTGAAACTACATTGGGCAATAGTTGCACTCAAGCAAAGAAACATTAAAAGCGTTCTGCAAATGCTTGATCCATCTGTACTTTCTCCTGTGGCTTGGCGGCTCTTGCTGAATGCTGTCTTTTCACGCAGTACGAATCAAAAAAATGCTCATATTCGCAAGTTGGTGTTGATTAATTAGTAATTATATTGGGCATTGGAAACTGAATTATCTTTGTGACGGCTCTACTGACTGAAACAGGTGTCTATAAAGCTGCCTTAGCACAAAAACACGGTTGCTACAAGTTCAAAAATGCGCGATCGCTTCTACACAAATTAGCTAGCGATCGCTTATTTTGTGACTAAAAAGCTTGACAAACGCTCCAATATATAGTTTGTCTAAAACCCAAGAAATAAAGATCGCAAAATACCTAACACACCAGCTACAGGATTGATAATACTGCCTACAGTTTGACCAACCTTGGCTGTACCAGAGCGGTAAACTACGACAACATCATTATTGCGGAGTATTGGATTAGTTTGCGGATTAATATCAGCGCCAAAATTTACTTTTACTTTACGTTTGGTGACACTACCATCAGGATTGAGGCGAACCAAATCGACAGCAGAACTGCTAGCATTAGCACCATCAAATCCCCCCGCAGCAAGTAGCGCTTGATTTAAGGAGCTATTAGGCTTAATTTCTACATTCCCCGGTCTTTTAACTTCGCCTACTACCCCAACTTGAATAGTAGCCGGAGACAAAGTAGTATTAGCTAAGACAGTTGCATCTGCTGCGTTGATCTCTGTTGCCGTGGGGAAGAAAATCGTATCTCCGTCTTGCACAATTGTGTCTTGATTGACATCACCAGTTTGCACTAGTTGCCAAAGATTGATATCTATAATTTGTTCCCCACCTGCTCTTGTCTGTCGGCGGATTTTGACATTGCGAATGTCAGCTTGTGGTGTAACTCCCCCAGCTAACTGAAGCGCGCGCGTTACAGTTGGCTGACCGGTGATACTTACGCCAGCACCACCACCAGTTGCGTTTCCTCCTTCTGTCGCACCTTGGGTGACAAGATACGATCCCGGACGATTCACTTCACCAACCACTGCTACGGTGCGCGGTCTGGTGGGGTCAGCGGCAAAGTTAGCGGCAGATAAATTGCGTGCTTGTGCCAAGTCGAGTCTGGCTGCTGTTGGCACAACAATTGTATCTCCATCGCGCAAAGTAATATCTTGTGATAACCTGCCTGTTTGGATGAGTTCTTTCAAATTAATGCTGACTACTTGCTCTCGACCGCTACGTCCTAGCTTGCGCCGCAATTGCACTTGAGTTATATCGGCATTACTGAGCGTCCCCTGAGCCGTTGTAATTGCCGCTAATACAGTTGGGTATTGTACGCCAGGATTGTCACCTGCGCCTCCTTGCAAGCTGAGAGAGTAAGCCCCAGGACGTGACACTTCTCCGGCAACGATCACGTTAATGGGGCGAGGTGATAAAAGATTGACTGAGATTAGGGGACGTTTGAGAAAGCGAGCATATCTTCTGGCAATTTCGTCAGCTGCTTGTTCGGTTGTTAGCCCTTGAACGGAAACGCTGCCAATCAAAGCTAGGTTGATCGCGCCACCAGGAGGTATTTGGTACTCACCCGAATATTCATCTACTTCAAACACCTTAACCTGGATGCGATCGCCTCCTCCTAAGGTGTAATTTGCATCAAGCTGTGTGGTAGCTGCTCTAGGTTGTCTTTGAGCTTGGCTAACATCCGGCAAAGCCACAGTAACAGCCATTAACAACGCTACACCTGCAACTGACTGGGTGAGGAATTTTAACATACCTGTATTAACCATACTTAGCTGATACCACCATGAATAAAGTGCTGTCTTAACATTTTTATCTTGACTATACGTAAGTATTCAAGTTCCCCAACATTCTTCTTTTCAGAAAATAGCGCCATTTTCCGGAGACAAGTTGTTGGTTGAATTTGAATTTTTGGTAAAGTTAATTTAAAGTTTTACTAGTTTAATATTACATAGTCATAAATACAATTTATGCAAGTATAAAATTTGGTTTTATTGATTATATACTAAGATGACGTAGCGTAAAGAACAATATTTTAAAATATAACGGGTACTTCATAAAAAATAACAAAAAAATGATATTTTTGATAAGTCTAATCAACTAGCTATAAAAAAATAGCTGATTTTTAAAAAATCGATAGCTTCAGATTTGTTCATATTCGTGACTTCGCTCTTGCTTATCGGGCATCTTGTTTTTCTGGCTCTTATTTAGGACTGGTATCTTGACCAAATAACTCGATAGTTATAAATTAACTACTATCAGAATTTAAAACATTACAGCTTTGAGCACAGTTGACTTGTTTTACCAATTAAGAGAATGATTTTATTTTTTCACTTGTTGCATAAAAAACTCTTCTAAGGAGGGACGGGACAAGTTCATAGCAATAATCTGCCCACCCATCAATCGGAGACTAGCAAGAAAATCATAGTAATCTTCTTGTAATTCACCTTGCCAAGAACCATCGGGTTCAAATTCTAGACTAAGTATCCATTTTTTGAGAACTTCCGAGTCACCACCTTGACCTTTTACACGATATGTGGGGCTAGTTCCTAAAAGTTCATTGAGGGAACCAGAGCAAATTAATTGACCTTGAGAGAGAATAGCAACGCGATCGCATATTTTCTCTACTTCACTGAGAATATGGCTATTGAAAAAAATTGTCTTGCCAGCAGTTTTTAACGACAAAATAATTTCCCGCATTTGATAGCGTCCCACTGGGTCAAGTCCAGACATTGGTTCATCTAGAAACACCAATTCTGGATCGTTAATTAATGCCTGTGCCATACCCACACGCTGTAGCATTCCTTTGGAGTAGCGGCGCATTTGCTTTTTGCGAGCATCCACCGGGGATAAACCCACTAATTCTACCAGATCGGGGATGCGTTGGCGTTGCACGCTTTGAGGAATTTGGAATAGTCCGGCTGCTAGCTGCAAAAATTCCCAGCCAGTGAGATAGTCATATAAATAAGCATTTTCAGGTAGATAGCCGATACGTTCCTTAACAGTGCGATCGCCTAGCGGTCTACCCAATAATAATCCTCGCCCAGCAGTTGGACGGATAACTCCTAGCAAAAGTTTTAAAAGCGTAGTTTTCCCAGCACCATTTGGTCCCAACAAACCAAAGGTTTCTCCCTTGTAAACTTTTAAAGAACAGTTTTTCAGGGATACGACTTTTTGATTCATCCAAAAGCCGGTACGATAGACTTTTCTTAACTCGGAAGTTAACACTACTGGTGGATGGTCTGTAGTATTTAGTTGAGAATCAGGGGAAGAAGCAACAGACTTCATTTCTATTTAAATTGTGCTCATGGCTACAGCAAAGATACTATATTTATAGAAGGGAAAAGGACAAAGGGGAAGGGGAAAAGCGAACAAAAGAAAGTTTTTTATTTTTTTCACCCAGGTATGATCTACCTGGAGAAACCCCTTGGAGAAGCGCCTCTCCGTTTGGGAGAAGACCAAATTAGCGCTTCCCTTTCCCCCTCCTCTTTACAAAACGCCTTTAGAACTGGGAATCATACCAGCACGACGGGTATCGATTTCCACCGCCATCCGCATTGCCCTAGCAAACGCTTTAAATGTCGCTTCAATAATGTGATGGGAATTAATGCCATCAAGTTGGCGAATGTGTAGCGTCATTTGGCTATGATTTACCACCGCTACAAAAAATTCCCGCACTAGTTGGGTGTCGTAAGTTCCCACCCGTTGAGTAGGAATTTGTAAACCATAGCTTATATGGGGACGACCGGAAAAATCCAGCGCCACTTGAATTAAAGCTTCATCTAAAGGTGCGAGGAAATTACCAAAGCGGACAATGCCTTTTCTGTCGCCTAATGCTTGGCTGAATGCTTGCCCTAAAGTAATACCCACATCTTCATTGGTGTGGTGGTCATCAATTTCTAAGTCTCCCTTAGCTTGGACATCCAAATCAATCAGTCCGTGGGAGGCTATTTGATGCAGCATGTGATCCAAAAACGGAATGCCAGTTGCTGCATTACAAACGCCTGTACCATCTAGATTGATGGTCACCTGGACATCAGTTTCACCCGTAGTGCGGCTTACAGTCGCAATTCGAGAAGTTTTATTTGGCTGGTCGTGGTGTGAGGAGAGAAGTTGGCGTAGGACGGAGTCCTTGCCGGAGGCATCGCTGATTTGCATAATAAATAAGGCATGGGGCATGGGGCATAGGGCATGGGGTTGGGAATAATTACCAATGACGCGGCTATACCTCTCCTGTCGGAGACGCTGCGCGAACAACGGAGGACACCTCACGAGCGGGTTCAACAATGATTGCGGGACGGTTAAGGCATCCGCGCCGATGTTTGACCGCACGGCACTGGCTCCCCAATGCCCTTTGCCCTTTGCCCAATTTTACATCCCCATGATTTCATATCCTGCATCTACATACAGGACTTGTCCAGTAATTCCGCTGGCTAAATCGCTACATAAAAAAGCTGCTGCATTGCCTACTTCTAGTTGAGTGACAGTGCGTCGTAAAGGTGCAACTTGCTCTACATGATGAATCATATCCAAAATGCCGCCTACCGCACTCGATGCTAAAGTGCGAATCGGACCTGCGGAGATGGCATTTACACGAATATTTTGTGGACCTAGTTCAGATGCAAGGTAACGCACGCTCATTTCTAATCCGGCTTTAGCGATTCCCATAACGTTGTAGTTAGGAATCACTTTAACGCCACCTAAATATGTGAGGGTGATAATGCTACCACCTTCTGTCATTAAAGGTTTAGCTGCACCTGCTAGTTGTATTAATGAGTAAGTGCTAACTTCTAAAGCTTTATTAAAACCTGGACGCGAGGTTTGACTAAAATTTCCAGTCAAATCTTCTTTGTTCGCAAAAGCAAGACAGTGGATCAAAATATCTAATTTGCCCCACTTTTCGGTGATTGTATTAAAAGTAGATTCAATTTGCTCATCATTCTCCACATTACACGGAAGAAACAAACTAGGACTGAGGGGCTCCACCAATTCCGCGACTTTTTTTTCCATTTTACCTCGGTCATCCGGAAGGTAAGTAATGCCGAGGTTTGCGCCCCAAGAGTGCAGTTGTTGGGCTATTCCCCAAGCGATGGAGCGGTTATTGGCAATGCCTGTGACAAGAGCGTTTTTACCGGCGAGATTTAACATAAAAATTGTTAACGTGAACGATCAAGATAGAGCATACTCGAATCTGAGCCTGCTTTGTCTTTGTTTTAAACAGTATTTGCACGTGAATATTTTGTCTGAAGCACCTTGGGGAATGAATAGATTCTTGCATCTTCCTTAAGATATTCTCAAGAAAGCGTGAATTTTTTGAGAAAAAACCTGTTGAGTACAACTTTGGATCGTACCTATTAAGAACTAGTAGCTGGAACTATCAAAAATTATGTATCATTATAAACAAATAGCTATGAATATATGACCATAAGTATAGTAAAGTACAAAAAGGTTGACGGTGTGTTATTGATTTTTCGGGTGTATTCTTAGGAAATCAGTTTTAGTTTTTCCGGCATTGGGTAGGGGAAGGTAGATGATCGTGGCACAAGATAAAGCCCTAGCAAATGTTTTTCGTCAGATGGCAACCGGAGCGTTTCCACCGGTTGTGGAAACGTTTGAACGCAATAAAACGATCTTTTTTCCTGGCGATCCTGCCGAAAGAGTTTATTTTCTTTTGAAGGGTGCTGTAAAGCTTTCCAGGGTATATGAGGCAGGAGAAGAAATAACAGTAGCACTGCTAAGGGAAAATAGCGTTTTTGGTGTGTTGTCATTACTAACGGGAAATAAGTCAGATCGGTTTTACCATGCCGTTGCTTTTACACCCGTGGATTTGCTATCAGCACCAATCGAACAGGTTGAGCAAGCACTTAAGGAAAATCCCGAATTGTCAATGCTAATGTTGCGGGGTCTTTCTTCGCGGATTTTGCAGACAGAGATGATGATTGAAACTCTCGCTCACCGAGATATGGGTTCGAGATTAGTGAGTTTTCTGTTGATTCTGTGTCGGGATTTTGGCATTCCTTGTGCGGATGGAATTACAATTGATCTGAAGCTATCTCATCAAGCGATCGCTGAGGCAATTGGTTCGACTCGCGTTACCGTCACCCGCTTACTGGGCGATTTGCGCGAAAAGAAGATGATTTCCATTCACAAAAAAAAGATTACTGTTCACAAACCTGTTACTTTAAGTAGGCAATTTACATAGCATACAATTGAGGCTTAGGCAGTAGCGCTCCTTCATTTTTTAGAAATAACACCCATAGTCTAAAAATTGACTGCTCTAAGCTATTGCCAACCTCAAATCCACCGCAGAGAATGATTGAAAGTAGTAGGCTTGTATCTGGAAGGATTCGGTAGCTTAAGATGACCACCGGGTACATCCTCATAGCGGCAATTTTAATTATAGGGGGCGTGATAGCCACCGTGGGCGATCGCATTGGCACCCGGGTTGGCAAAGCACGCCTCTCTCTATTCAAGCTGCGTCCCAAAAACACCGCAGTCGTAATAACTATTTTTACAGGCGCTTTAATTTCTGCGTCAACTTTAGGGATTTTATTTGCCGCTGACGAAGGATTGCGTAAAGGAGTCTTTGAGCTAGAAAATATTCAAAGAGACCTCAGGCAGAAGCGCGACCAACTAAAAACCGCAGAAGCGCAAAAAAGTCAAGTAGAAGTTGAATTAGACAAAGCCAAAAAAGAACAAACCCAAGCTCAACAACAATTGCAGCAGACTAATCAATCGTTGAAAGAGGCGAATGCTAAACAACAAGTTACACAAGCTCAATTAAACCGTACTATTGCTCAACAGGCTCAAACTCAAGCGAACCTGGAACGTACTCAAAACCAACTAAGTCAAGTTGTTAGTCGGTATCAACAAGCTATAAATCAACTCGAAAGCGTTTCCCAGCAGAGAAAAGAACTGTTGGGAGGAATTCAGCGCTTGCGAGCAGAACGTCAACGATTGTTTGATGAAGCCAAAAAAGCGATCGCCGAAGCTCAAACAGCAATTAAAAAACGCGATCGCGAACTTGCTAATCGCCAAGAAACTATCGAACAGCGCGATCGAAAAATTTCTCAACTAGATCGACTCATTAGAGAGCGGAATTCAGCAATTGCCTCGCGAGAGCAAGTAATTACCCAAAGGGAATCTCGCCTCAAAGAATTAGAAACACAACAGGACTATCTAGAACAGGAAGTCGCAAGGCTAGAAAAATATTACCAGTCTTTTCGCTATTTGCGTTTGGGTAAAGTTGCTTTGGTTCGCGGTCAAGTTATTGCTGCTGGTGTAATTCGCGCTCCTGATTCTGCTGTTGCCCGTACTGCTGTGATTAAATTATTACAAGAAGCTAACCGTAATGCCAACATAGAATTAGCTGAACCAAATACAAATCCTGTCAATAATGTGCAAATATTGGGTGTTACCCAAGAGAGGGTGGAGCAACTCAGCAAGCAGATTAGTGATGGTCGAGAATACGCGGTGCGAATTTTCTCTGCTGGTAATTACGTCAGAGGCGAAAAGCAGATAGAATTTTTTGCCGATGCAGCGCGAAATCAAGTCGTCTTTACCGGAGGTGAAGTGGTGGCTACAACTACTGCCGATCCTAAAACCATGACATCCTATCAGTTGCAGCAACGGCTACAACTGCTGATTTCTGCTTCTCAATTTCGCGCCCGTAATGCAGGAATTGTCGAAGATATTCAAATACAGGGTCCCGTCCTTCGCTTTATTGCTCAACTAAGGCAGTACGATCAACCTGTGGATATTAAAGCTGTTGCGGCAGAAGATATTTATACAGTCGGACCCCTGAAAGTGAGATTACTTGTTATACAAAACGGACAAATTATTTTTAGCACCTAAAAAAGGGATGGGGCATTGGAAGAAAATAAGATGAACAAAATTTGTTGAAACACGTGTTTTTATTTGTGGTACTTAGTTAATTATTAACTATTAATTATTGACCTATTTAATATGAATATTCGTGAATTTTCACCGACGCAACCAGTGATTTTGGGCTTTGATCCGGGTAAAGATAAGTGTGGTTTAGCAGTGATGGGGCTAGATCGACAACTACATTATCATCAAGTTGTCTTGTCAAGTGAGGCGATCGCCTCGATTGATAAACTGCGCCAAAATTTTCCTATTTCCTTGATGGTCATGGGCGACCAAACTACAGCAAAACGGTGGAAACAGCAAATAACTGAAGAAGTAAAAGAGCCGCTGAATATCATTTTAGTGGATGAGCGTTACACCAGCTTAGAAGCACGCGATCGCTATTGGCAAATGTACCCACCCAAAGGACTCTCGAAACTATTGCCACAAGGTATGCGACAACCACCAAGACCTATAGATGACATTGTTGCCATCCTCTTAATCGAAAGATATTTAAATCGCTTAACCGAATCAGCGGTATAAAGTAATTGCTAATCGCAAAGCGTCGGGTAGCTTATATTCTCACCTTCCCCATTATCTATTACCTCTTCCCTCTTTTCGTTATAATTCAGCCCGAATAGTAAAAGCATAATCTCCTCCAGGCTCTAGCTCGTAGTCTCGTTGCTCCAAGAACCGACCGAGGGGTTCTTTAATTAACGCACGACCTTGAGAAGGTTTAACAGACAGTTCTCCCCGGCGAAAATGCCATTGGAACTGCCACTCAAAGTCACCCGCACTGACTTCCCCTTCAAGGAAGCCGTGTTGCCAGGATTGGCGAGTAACCCTGACATGGGCAATGCTTTCTGGCAGACGTTTAGTACTCACTATGCTTTATGTCAAGTTTGAGATAAAGGTTGACCATGTAGGCTACTTCTACCATACATAGCTTAAATCCACAAACTGACCAATTGAGTATTTTTAACTGACTCGCTTGAGAGCCAAAAAGGAACCGGACGAGTTAGCTCGCGTCGTTACGCTTACAAAGCCTTCCGGAGCGCAGGCTATGTGGAGAGGCAAATGCAGGAAAATTGCTAGCTGTTCTCGCTGATGCTCATGAATGTATCAGGGTTTTTACTGAGACTGTTTTTTTGCGAATAACTTATATAACTGATAATAATTAAGTAGTAGTTTTATTACTAAGCTCCTTACCTCCATAACTAGCCATGATACAGCCCGACTTTGAAGAAGAAGAGTTAAAGCGATTACTAGCGATGATAGATTCAGGCTCTCAACCCGAAGATGAGTCAGATAAATCACTAGCCATGACACAGCGGGACTTTCAACCCCAGGATGAATTACCAAGACTTGGCGGGAGCGTGAAAGCCCCTCTTGAGCAGGCACATAGTGCCGTACTCCGTGCTTCAGCCAGGGGATGAAACGCGACACGGCAGGTTTTAAGGCACTTACATCATATTTTTATAGGTTATGAAACAGTAATTGTAGGCGGTACTCAAAAAGTTACGCTGCGATCAAGAAAAAGCTATGAAGTCAAGATTCCAGCTAACAGTCCTGAAGAGGCTAAATTACCCTTAAAAGGGTGTGGCTTGCAGGGAAATGATGTTGTAGTTGTTCTACATGCCAATTTGCTGGAGCTTTTGGAATGAAAGCAGGAACGGGAGTAGCTATCACCAGTCTATCTGGAGGCGCGGCAACTAATGCAACCCTGGCTTTGTTGGGGGGTGGTTCTGTAGCTACGGGTGGTTTAGGAATGTTAGGAGGATTGGCAGTGGCAACTGGTGGAGCTGCTTTGCTTGGTGCAGCTGCTTTGGTATCTGTTGCTTCTGTTGCTCAGATGGATGCTGAAGATAAAAAGAAATTAGGAGTTGCAGCCGGAGTAGGTGTTGCCTCAAGTGCGGCTGCTGTTGGCACAGCTTGGGCTGCTGTCAGTGCTTTTGGTGTAGCTAGTACAGGTACAGCCATTGGTTCATTATCAGGAGCCGCAGCCTACAGTGCTGCTATGGCAGCCCTTGGTGGGGTTGGTGTAATGACTGGAGGGGCTGCTGTTGTTGCAGCTGGTGCAGGTTTTGCAGCTTATAAGTTTTTCAAAGGAGATAAGAATGATCCTAAGCGGATTTTGAAGAAGTTGGAGGCTAAACTCTATTCCTAACTGAAATAAGACTTACGCAACTGACAAATTAAATATGTCTTATGGCAGATTAAATATATTGTAGTAAGCGATAAATCGCTTACTACGCGCACTTTGATTTGTGAAAAAATTAGAAGTTGCTAAAAACTGGTAACAGAATTTAAACCAGTTCTCAGGTTAAATTAATTTTCTAAGAGGAATCAGGCTTTAAAGTTACATCAGAGACGAAATCAAGGAGCTTAAAGTTATGAAGTTCAAGTTTTTAGCAATTTTGGGTATCGCTTTTATTTTAAATGTAAGTTATGGAAAAGAGGCAAGCGCCAAGCCAGTAGCTGCACAGATGCAACATTCAACAACTGCAAGCGCTCCTGTTGCACAAACGGTTCAAACAGCCGATGATTCTAAAACTTTTAAAGCTAAGGAACACCCTACTCAAGGTCAAGTTCGCATAGTTACCGAAAAGGGAAGGGGCAATGTAGAAGTCAAAATAGCAGAAGTTAAAGTAACTTTAGTTGATTAATTTAATAAGCTTTTGATTCTTTATTATATAAATAAATTAAAACTCACATAAAACTGAATAAAAATTACTAGTTATAAATATCTTTTTCATTAAAACTACCATTATAAGTTTTGTATTTAATGTTTTTATTCAAATGTTATATTGCATTTAAAGTTGATATCTATATAAAATTTTCCACAATAAACTTATAAAATATAAAAATTTATTTAATAATATAATACTTATACTAAGTTGCGTTCTGTCGTAGTAGCTTATAATCAATGAGATTGCTTCACTTCACTTCGTTTCGTGAGCGCTCCGCGCACGCTAACGCGAACGCAATGACGGGTTCTACCATTGATTGCAACTTAGTATTACTCTGTACAAAACGAAGTTCTTATAGTTGACACATCTAACTATTGATTATTAACAAAGTTTTATATCTGATTTGTTCAACAGTTTAGCACTCCTGACTAACCTAAACTCCAGTGCCCACCATCACCAATAATCCCTTATTCCAGATTGGGAAATCATCTGATTCCATTTAGCCTGGGCTCCGGAAGGCTTTCTACACGCAACGCCGCGATTTTACTTGTTCGTCTTATTTGGCTCGTTCTCAAAAATGCTGACGGCGATGCGTACAGCAAAGGCATCGCCTTAGAGATTTTAGATTTGTCATTAATCCAAAATCTAAAATCCTAAAGCGCGAATTACTTATTCACTGCTGCTGCTTCTCGTGCCGCAGTTGCTTGATCTGGGTGAATACCCAAGCGTGTAAGATTAATTCTGCCCTTATTATCAATCTCGCGCACTTTCACAATCACTTCATCACCAACTGCCACTTCATCTTCAACTTTGCCAACGCGGTAGTCAGCTAGTTGAGAAATATGGATCATTCCTTCTTTGCCGGGGAGAAATTCAACAAACGCCCCGATAGGTATAATCCGCGTCACGCGCCCGACGTAGACATCACCTTCATGCAGCTTGCGCGTCATGCCTTGGACGATGTTGCGTGCTCTCTTTGCCTTATTCTCATCCACCGCAGAAATCGTTACTGTGCCATCATCTTCGATGTCAATTTTGGCGCCAGTTTCTTCAGTGATACCCTTAATCGTTTTGCCTCCAGGTCCGATCACTAGACCAATCATGTCTGGATCAATCTTGATGGTCAACAAGCGTGGGGCATAAGGTGAGGTTTCGGTACGTGGTTGCTCGATGCAAGTGAGCATTTTTTCCAGAATGTGCAATCGAGCTGATTTGGCTTGATTGACCGCTTGGGCGATAACATCCAAGGAAAGACCGGAGATTTTCATGTCCATTTGCAAGGCGGTAATTCCACTATCCGTCCCAGCAACTTTGAAGTCCATGTCGCCCAAAAAGTCTTCAATGCCCTGAATATCCGTGAGGATTCGCACTTGGTCGCCTTCTTTAATCAGACCCATCGCTGCACCGCTGACGGGTTTGGTAATTGGTACGCCAGCATCCATCAAAGCTAGGGTGGAACCGCACACGGAACCCATTGAGGTGGAACCGTTGGAAGAAAGGACTTCCGACACGACCCGAATCACGTAGGGAAATTCCTCTTTTGATGGTAATACGGGCAAGAGCGATCGCTCTGCCAAAGCCCCGTGACCAATTTCGCGACGCCCTGGTGCACGCAAAGGTTTGGTTTCCCCAACCGAGTAAGGGGGGAAGTTGTAATGATGCAAATAACGCTTTTGTTGATCTGCTTGCATGTCATCGTTTAAATTTTGGGCATCTCCGGGTGTCCCAAGGGTGCAAGCAGTTAATACCTGGGTTAGTCCCCGGTTAAATAGACCGCTGCCGTGGACTCGTCGAGGCAATAAACCAACTTGACAAGAAACAGGACGCACCTCATCGAGTTGGCGACCATCAACGCGAACGTTATCTTCGACGATTTGACGCCGCATCAACTGTTTGGTGATGTCTTTAAAAGTGTTACCTAGCGCTTTGCTATTTGCGGTTGCGGCTACTCGAATTGCATCTTCTTCGGGAAGTTCGGCGATTTCTGTTTTAATTTTGTCCTTCACCTCATCCAAAGCTGTATCTCTTTCGGTTTTGGTGAAACTAAATTGTGACAGGATTTTTTTTATTTCATCGTTAGCGCGATCGCGAATAAAATTCTCTAGCGTCAAGTCTGCTTCTGGTGGTTCTTGTCGCACCATTTGCAAACCCAGTTCTGCCATCAAATCTTCCTGCGCCTTAATTAAGTCGCGCACTGCTTCGTAGCCAAAATCAATCGCCTCGATAATGTCTCGTTCTGACAATTGATTTGCCCCAGCCTCTACCATAATCACACCATCCGGCGAACCTGCGACGACTAAATCAAGGTCACTGGCTGTAATTTCTGCATAGGTGGGGTTAATTATGAAATCATCTCCTACCAAACCGACCCTGACTGCTGCCATCGGTCCATTAAAGGGTATCTGGGCAATCAAAGTAGCGATTGAAGCACCTGTAACCGCCAACACATCAGGTGGTACTTCTTCATCCATCGATAGCGTTACTGCTACAATTTGCAGGTCATCCCGCAACCATGAAGGGAACAAAGGACGCATCGGACGGTCAATTAGACGGCTAGTCAGAATTGTTTTTTCTGGGGGACGACCTTCTCGCCTCATTATCCCTCCAGGAATTCTACCTGCCGCATACAGTCTTTCTTCGTAATCTACGGTGAGGGGAAGAAAATCAATGCCTTCTCTGCCTGCCGATCGCGTAGCTGTCACTAAAACTGCTGTATCCCCAGATTGTATCAAGACCGACCCACCAGCCTGGGGAGCTAGTAAGCCAACCTTCAGTCGAATATCCCGTCCGTCGAAGGATATTGACTTATCAACTTCTGCCATTCAGTTTTTTTTCCTTCTATGCACGCTATTCTCTTTCTGTGGCAATCCTAACATTTATGCACTAGGGCTGGCGCAAGAACGTACATACAAAGATAAACAAGTACTTATGCAATGAGGGATACATCGGTTGTTTGATATAAGATGCGTTAAAACATAACTCTTACCCTGCGGCTTTTGTCTCAAACCTTGTCGATTGCTACACTCTTATTAAAGGTATATTAGTTTCAAAGCTCAAATTCAACATCATCGCCCTCGCGCCCAATTCCTTGATTCACGCTTTGTCACCGCATCGCTGCCATGACAGACCCTTACTTCTAACGGAAGCATTCTTTGGTTGTACAATGAAACCATCGTGACAAACAAAGTCTGCACCAACTGGCATTTTGCTGCAAAAAACGCCTATAGGTGCAAATGAATCGGTTTTTTTGTCGCGCTATCTTCTACTGCCCTGACAACAAAATTATTCTCATACCATTTAGCTGCAAATATGCAAATTAGAGTTTAGAAGTAAATTGCTTTTGGGGCTATATTCTACTATGTTTTAATTCAAAAATGTATATAATAATGTAATTCTAAGATTATTTACAAGAAAAATTTATCAATAGTTAATATTTATTATCAGACGTATTTTTGAGGTATATATATTATTTAATAAATAAAATTATGGCGCGAGTAAAAAGAAAAAATAACCAAAATCAAAATTTAGTTTGACGAAAATTTCAGTAGTTAGCAAATGGCAATTTTACACGGTAGTTGGTTAGTGCAAAATCAGGGCGGTTGTTTATTTGTTTGGGGAGAGGCTTGGCATTCTTTCGATGTGAATTTGTCGTTAAGTGCTACGGATATCCCATCACATCCATTGGCTATGGATGCGATGGAATTGGTGGAATGGTTGAATTCGCGTCACATGGCACTTGCCAAGTTCATACAGCCGCAAGTCGGTGAGGGTAAAACTGGGAAAAAGGCAAAAGTTGCAAATCCTACTAATAATTTGCGTACTTACTCGCAAATAATTTCCTTACCGACTGATATTTTAGAAAGTGGTGAAGAAATAGCGATCGCTCCAAAGCATTCTGCCACATTAGGAGAGCAAACAGAATCTCCACAATACTTGCAACCTTGGCGCGTTGAGGGTTTTTGTCTCAACCCAAGCGAAGCAATGGAATTTCTCACTTCTCTACCCTTGAGTATTGCTAGCGGAGAAGATGCGTTTTTGGGAGGAGATTTGCGCTTTTGGTCGCAAATTGCCCGTTGGAGTTTAGATTTAATCTCGCGAGGGAAATTTTTACCGACAATTCAAAGGCAATCAGATGAGGCGATCGCGGCTAAATGGCAAGCACTGATTGATAGTGCTGTCGATCAAACTCGCCTAGAAAAATTTTCCGCGAAGATGCCTTTGGTTTGCCGCATGTATAAGGAACTGGGGAATGGTGAAGGAGAAATTTATAACTCCCCGCTTCATGTAAAATTTCCCTCGCAACCTCAAGAATTGCTGTTGGGATTTCTTCACCAAACGATAGATACTCAAGTTCGTAAAATGGTGGGTTCCCAACCTTTAATAGAAGCCAGGATAATGGCATCTCTACCATCGGCAGTAAAGTTGTGGCTGCAAGCTTTAACTAGTGTATCTGAAACAGTCAACGCTGATACAGTAGGAGTGGAAAGACTCGAAGCGGCGCTGAAAACTTGGACTTTGCCCGTACAATACGAACTGGCGGGAAAAACTTTATTTCGCACTTGTTTTCAATTGCGTCCTCCGGAATCAGGGGAGGCTGATTGGTTGTTAGCTTATTATTTGCAAGCGGCTGACGATCCTGAATTTATAGTAGATGCAGCAACGATTTGGCATAATCCAGTTGAGCAATTAGTTATTAAAAATCGGACTGTTGAACAGCCTCAAGAAACGTTTTTGCGAGGTTTGGGTTTAGCTTCGCGATTGTACCCGCCAATTGCATCCAGTTTGGAAACAGAAAATCCCGAATTTTGCCGTCTCACTCCAATGCAAGGATATGAGTTTATCAAGTCGGTAGCATGGCGTTTTGAAGACAGTGGTTTGGGGGTAATTCTGCCTGCGAGTTTGGCGAACCGTGGGGATATTGCTAACAAATTAGGTTTAAAAATCGTGGCACAAACCCCAAACAAACAGGGGCGTTTGGGTTTGCAAAGTCTGCTAAATTTTGAGTGGCAATTGGCTATTGGTGGGCAGACAATTTCTAAAGCGCAATTTGACAGATTGGTGGCGTTAAATAGTCCGTTGGTGGAAATTAACGGCGAGTGGGTAGAGTTGCGTCCTCAAGATATCAAAACTGCTCAAACATTTTTTGCTTCTCGTAAAGAACAAATGACGCTTTCTTTGGAAGATGCTTTGCGCTTGAGTACTGGGGACACTCAGACAATTGAAAAATTACCAGTAGTTAGTTTTGAAGCGTCTGGAGCGTTACAAGAGTTAGTTGGGGCACTGACAAATAATCAGGCGATCGCACCTTTAGCAACACCAGAAAGTTTTCAAGGACAATTACGACCTTATCAAGAACGAGGAGTCGCTTGGCTGGCATTTCTGGAACGTTGGGGTTTAGGTGCGTGTCTTGCGGACGATATGGGATTAGGTAAAACGATCGAGCTAATTTGTTTTTTATTATACCTTAAACAAGAAGAAGCGTTAGACAAACCAACATTACTCGTGTGTCCAACTTCAGTGTTAGGAAACTGGGAACGGGAAGTTAAGAAATTTGCCCCAACACTCAAAGTTATGCAATATCACGGTGACAAACGTCCTAAAGGTAAAGCGTTTGCAGAAGCAGTGAAAAAGCAAGATTTAGTTATTACTAGTTACTCACTGGTTTACCGAGATATCAAGTCATTACAAAGCCTTTCTTGGCAAGGAATTGTTTTAGATGAAGCGCAGAATGTAAAAAATTCGGAGGCAAAGCAGTCGCAAGCAGTGCGACAATTAGAAGCAACATTTCGCATTGCTTTGACGGGTACACCGGTAGAAAATAGATTGCAAGAATTGTGGTCTATTTTAGATTTTCTCAATCCGGGGTATTTAGGAAGTAAGCAATTTTTCCAGCGACGATTTGCGATACCAATTGAAAAGTATGGTGATACGGCTTCTTTGCGACAATTGCGTTCATTAGTGCAGCCGTTTATTTTGCGTCGTCTGAAAAGCGATCGCGAAATTATTCAAGACTTGCCAGAAAAGCAAGAAATGGCAGTATTTTGTGGTTTAACTGCGGAACAAGGCACACTTTATCAAAAAGTTGTTGACGAGTCTTTAGCTGAGATTGAAACAGCAGAAGGATTGCAACGTCGAGGAATGATTTTGGGTTTACTGATCAAGTTGAAACAAATTTGCAATCACCCATCCCAATATTTAAAACAAAATACTTTAGAACAGCATAATTCTGGGAAATTGCAGCGGTTAGAAGAGATGTTGGATGAAGCCATAGCAGAAGGCGATCGCGCTTTAATCTTTACGCAATTTGCGGAATGGGGTAAGTTACTCAAACCCCATTTAGAGAAGAAATTAGGACGAGAAACTTTCTTTTTATACGGTAGCACCTCCAAAAAACAACGCGAGGAAATGGTAGACCGTTTTCAACACGACCCCCAAGGACCACCAATAATGATTCTTTCTCTCAAAGCTGGGGGTGTAGGACTTAATTTAACACGGGCAAATCATGTTTTCCACTTTGATAGATGGTGGAACCCAGCAGTAGAAAATCAAGCCACAGACCGCGTATTTCGGATTGGTCAAACCCGCAATGTGCAAGTGCATAAATTCGTCTGCACAGGCACTTTAGAAGAAAAAATTCATGACATGATAGAAAGTAAGAAACAACTCGCTGAACAAGTTGTCGGTGCAGGTGAAGAGTGGTTAACAGAAATGGATACAGACCAACTCCGCAACTTACTACTACTTGACCGCAGTGCAATAATAGACGAAGATGCAGAATGAAAAATTGGTTATTAGTTAGTTGTTACTGGATAGTGGATGGTTGCAACGAGGAATTTTTGACAACCAAGAAGTAACAATTAACAACCAAAAACTATCAACCAACAACCAGCAACTAAGAAATCATGATGACTAATGACACACTGCAAGCAAGCCGAGAATGGTGGTCACAAAGATGGCTTGATTTATTAGATTCTTATCGCTTTAAAAAGCGTTTAGAACGCGCTAGAACTTATGCTCGTCAGGGAAATGTTCTCAGCATAGAATTTAAAGGTGCGAAGGTCTTAGCTAAAGTCCAAGGTAGCGAAGTTGAACCATATAAAGTTTCTCTTTCACTTGACCCGTTTAGCGATGAGGAGTGGGGTTATGTGATTGAAACAATGTCTAAAAGAGCGATTTTTGCGGCAAAACTTTTGGCAGGAGAAATGCCACAAAATATCGAAGACGTATTTACTAGCAATGGTCTTTCACTCTTTCCTTTCACTTTATCAGATGTTCATAGTAAATGCTCTTGCCCTGATAAAGCAAATCCGTGTAAACATGTTGGCGCAATTTACTATCAATTAGGCGATCGCTTTAGTGAAGATCCGTTTGTACTATTTCAATTGCGCGGACGCACTAAAGAGCAAATTATCAGCGATTTACGGCAATTACGCAGCGCTAATACTCAACAGACGCAATTAATATCTGCCCAAAGAACGAACAACGAACAACTAACAACTAACACTCAACACACTCTAAAAATTGACTCTTTCTGGCAATATAACGAGCCGTTAGAGTCTTCTTTAGTAGTAATTGCGCCATCGAGTAGCGAAACCGTGTTAGATGTTTTGGGGTCAATTCCTTTAGCAAAAGAAGAAGAAAATGTAGCAAATTTAACTTCTGCCGATGTAGTAATGAAATATTTGGATACAGTCTACAAAGATGTCAGCCAGAAAGCTGTTTTAGCTGCGATGAACTTAGGAGGAAGTTGAATAAGCTCGACGCTTTTGTGACCTAATATCAGATATAGTTCTTATTTACACCCAAAATTGCTTTTAGTTTGATTATTTTGTTAGTACGATTTATTACCAATGATTGAATGTTATAAAAGCAGAGTAATCCAGTTAAAGCAACATGGAACTCCAAAGTAGAATAATCTCCGTAGAACTTGCTGATGGTACAAGTGTCAAAGTTGAAGCTACAGCGATAGGCGATCGCAAAATAAATTTTCCCACCCGACCTTTTAGCGAAGTAACCGACACGATAGAATCTCTGTCTAAGGAAATTGCCGAAGCATTGCACAAAGTTAAGCCAGATAGATTCACTGTAAAATTTGGTATAGAAATAGCCATTGAATCCGGAAAACTCACGGCTTTACTGGTGAAAGGTACATCTACGGCAAATCTAGAAATTACCTTGGAGTGGGGTCAGTAATTACCTAAAAGTATTTATCTGTTTTTCTGTAGGTGTGGGCTTATTACTACTCAACCAACCCAAAATTGACGGGTCGTGGCTGACACGGAGACGCGGAAAATATTTATACGTGTCAAAGTTGAATTCGTGGACTACTAAGTAACTACTAAGAATAAAAAATATTATACCATACATATTATTGCTTAATTAGCCAAAAATTAGCGATCGCCTTTAGAACTATCACGAGTGCGATCGCTTCATTATTGTCCTCTTACCCATTGTCGTACTGCACGACGAATTGCCAATCTTCCATCCGCGCGATTTTGTTCAATTAATTTCGGCAGCTCTCGAATTGCTAAACTCGGAAACACTATGCTTATCTGTGATTCTACATATTTCCCGTCTTGCAGTTGATAAATCTTCAGTTCACCAGAGTCGTAACACCAAAGTTCTGGTACTCCCAAACGAGCATAAATCCCAAAGCGATCTAAAGATTTACTTGTAACATCAATTTCTAGTGCTAAATCAGGTGGTGGATCTTGATTCAAATTTAGATCCAGCCTACCCCTAACCAAAGCTTCATTTTGGAAATAAAAGCAATTATCTGCCTCAACCCCTGCCATTTTCCTTTCTTGCCTCCAGGTAGTTGAACCATAGCTTTCATAATTTATTTCTAATTCCTCAGCTATATCTTGTATTGCAATGCTAATAGCTTCTTTGTAATATTCGTGTTCAGGTAAAGGAGTCATAATTTCCAAAGTGCCGTTATCATAAGCTATCCGTGCAGCTCGATGCTCTCCCAAATCTTTGAGGATATTTTCAAACTGTTGCCAGTCAATGCTGTAAAGTAGTACGCGATCGGCTCGGTGAGCAGCAATTGTCATAAACACGACCTTTTGTTAGTTGTAGAAGAAAATTTTAGACGTTGCTGATTTTCAATATGTAAAAATAAATTTTTACGGATGATTATAATATTAAAACCCTTATTCTTGGTAGAGACGTTCCGCCGGAACGTCTCTACCAAGAATAAGGAATTTCAGCCTTTATACTCAAAAACGCCAAATTTTAAATTGTTACCTGAAAGTAGCGTTACAAAACTTACCCTCAACCTATCAGTTGAAAATTACAGCCACAAATCATCCACATTCATCTGCGGTTAAAATTCACTGTCCAAACTCAAGCCTAGCTTGCTCAACTAAATCTGCCGTCACAACATCTTGCTCGGCTTGACGAGCCAATTGCTCAATTCGTGCTTTGGCTTGAGCGCGGACAAAAAAGGGAATATTTTTCAACTTTGCTTTAGCTTCAGTTGTCCATTGCAAAGCGTCTGTAAAATTAGAATCATCCATAGTATCCACGCCCCCATTAGATGCGGCAGACTATAAATCGGATTGTGTCACATAAAAGCGCATATAGCGCCTATCTAGATCAAAAGCTTAATTTTCAAGATCGTAATAAAAAAAAGCCCCTGTTTTTCAACAGGAGCCTTAAAACTATTGATTGTCAGTGATGAAAGTTAAAACTTTGCAGCTTAGTCAAGTGGTTTCATTGACATTACTGGTTCGCTTTCACGATTGATACCTTTCTCGAATCCACCTGCTGCTGCACGGGCACGACCAGCATGCCACAAGTGACCAACTAGGAAGAAGAAGCCCACGACAAAGTGGAAACATGCCAACCAAGCGCGAGGAGATACGTAGTTGAAGGAGTTAATCTCCGTAGCCACACCACCCACAGAGTTCAAAGAACCCAGAGGAGCGTGAGTCATGTATTCAGCAGCGCGACGAGCTTGCCAAGGCTGAATATCATTTTTGATTTTTTCCAAATCAAGACCGTTAGGACCACGCAGAGGCTCCAACCAAGGACCACGGAAATCCCAGAAGCGCATGGTTTCTCCACCAAAGATGATTTCACCAGTGGGAGAGCGCATCAGGTATTTACCTAAGCCGGTGGGACCTTGTGCAGAACCAACGTTAGCACCCAAGCGTTGGTCACGGATCAAGAAGGTCAGAGCTTGAGCTTGAGAAGCTTCTGGACCAGTAGGACCGTAGAATTCGCTGGGGTAAGCAGTGTTGTTGTACCAAACAAAGATCGAGGCAATGAATGCCATCAGGGACACAGCGCCAATGCTGTAGGAGAGGTAAGCTTCACCAGACCAAACCAAGGCACGACGTGCCCATGCAAAAGGCTTGGTGAGAATGTGGAAAATACCGCCTGCAATACAGATAAAGGCAACCCAAATGTGACCGCCAATGATATCTTCCATGTTATTGACGCTGACAATCCAGCCATCACCACCGAAGGGAGATTTAATCAAATAACCGAAGATTGCGGCTGGGTTCAGTGTTGGGTTGGTAATGACGCGAACATCACCACCGCCTGGTGCCCAGGTGTCGTATACGCCACCGAAGAACATTGCCTTCAACACCAACAGAAGCGCACCGCATCCTAAGATGATCAGGTGGAAGCCGATGATGTTGGTCATCTTGTTCTTATCTTTCCAGTCGTAACCAAAGAAGGAGGAATACTCTTCTAAGGTTTCTGGACCGCGAACGGCATGATAGATACCGCCAAAACCTAGTACAGCCGAAGAAATCAGATGCAGTACACCGACTACGAAGAAGGGGAAGGTGTCGATAACTTCACCACCAGCACCAACACCCCAGCCCAATGTGGCGATGTGAGGTAGCAAAATCATGCCCTGCTCGTACATCGGCTTTTCGGGAACGAAGTGAGCGACTTCAAACAAAGTCATCGCTCCAGCCCAGAATACAATCAAGCCAGAATGCGCTACGTGAGCACCCAGCAATTTGCCGGACAAGTTGATTAAACGAGCGTTACCAGACCACCAAGCGAATCCAGTGGATTCTTGGTCGCGTCCGCCGCCCATAACCGAAGGTCTATTAGAGAGCGTTACCACGTGGTAGTACCTCTTCAGGGAATATAAATTGTTCGTGAGGTTGATCTTGAGGAGCCATCCAAGCGCGGATACCCTCGTTCAACAAAATGTTCTTGGTATAGAATGTTTCAAACTCTGGGTCTTCTGCCGCACGCAATTCTTGCGATACGAAGTCATAAGCCCGCAGGTTCAGTGCCAAACCAACAATTCCAATTGCTGCCATCCACAAGCCTGTGACCGGGACAAACAACATGAAGAAGTGCAGCCAACGCTTGTTAGAGAAAGCAATACCGAATATCTGTGACCAGAAACGGTTTGCTGTCACCATTGAGTAGGTTTCTTCTGATTGAGTCGGGTTGAAGGCACGGAAGGTGTTTGCACCGTCGCCATCTTCAAACAATGTATTTTCGACTGTTGCACCGTGAATCGCGCACAGCAATGCTCCACCCAATACACCAGCTACGCCCATCATGTGGAAGGGGTTGAGGGTAAAGTTATGGAAGCCTTGGATGAACAAGATGAAGCGGAAAATTGCCGCTACACCAAAGCTCGGTGCAAAGAACCAGGACGATTGTCCCAAGGGGTACATCAAAAATACGCTGACGAATACAGCGATGGGAGCAGAAAACGCTATTGCGTTGTAAGGACGAATCCCTACAAGACGAGCGATTTCAAATTGACGCAACATGAAGCCAATTAAAGCAAAGGCTCCGTGTAATGCGACAAATGCCCACAATCCACCTAACTGAAACCAACGCGTAAAGTCGCCTTGTGCTTCTGGTCCCCACAGCAACAATAACGAGTGTCCCAAGCTATCTGCTGGGGTCGATACTGCTACTGTCAGGAAGTTACAACCTTCCAGGTATGATGAGGCTAATCCGTGGGTGTACCAAGACGTGACGAATGTTGTACCGGTTAGCCAACCGCCTAGTGCTAAAAAGGCTGTTGGGAATAATAATATTCCTGACCAACCTACAAAGACAAAGCGATCGCGCTTCAACCAGTCGTCTAGTACGTCAAACCACCCTCTACTGGGGGCGCGTCCTACTGCGATGGTCATTTCACTAAAATCCTCTTGTTTACTAAAATTGCGACGTTTTTCACGTTTTGAGGAATTAACGTTTTTTTGACACTCTTACCAGCTTACATGCTGCTGAGATTCTGAGAATCTACCGACTTAATCAACGGCATTTCTCAGTTGTGCCTTCATAATCACCACTTACTGCTAAATTTAGCTTGTGGTAACTTAATGATTCTTAACTTATCACATTTTGCCCGGTTTGCGTCGATCTACGTCAGTAAATCACGTATCAAACACGAGGCTCATAATTAATATGAATATCAGAATTTTTACAATTTGACACAGCTTTTCTCAGAAATCTTAAAAGTTAAGTCTTGAAACTTGCTTGCAATACATCCTCTAAGAGTGGCAGACTTTTTTTAGGTGAAGATATTACGCGCTAAGGTAGTTCAATGACGGCATCAACAACCATTAACAAAGGCGGTAGCTCCGCTACAAATGTCCTGCATCAAAAAGTTCTCGGTTCTCGTCGGTTCAGCAACTACTTGTGGGCAACTATCGTTAGCTTAGGGTCTATAGGCTTTTTGCTGGCAGCGATATCCAGTTACCTCAAAGTCAATTTACTCATAGTTAGCGATCCAACTCAACTGGTATTTGTCCCCCAAGGATTGGTGATGGGGTTATATTCCATTGCTGGCTTGCTTTTAGCCTCATACCTGTGGTTAGTAATTTTATGGGATGTGGGAGGCGGATACAATGAGTTTGATCGGGAAACTGGCAAAATAAAAATTTTCCGCTGGGGATTTCCTGGGAAAAACCGCCGCATTGAGGTTGACTTTGCGACGCAAGATGTGCAATCTGTTCGAGTCGATCTCAAAGAGGGTATAAATCCACGTCGCGCTCTTTACCTGCGGGCTAAAGGTCGCCGAGACATTCCCTTAACACGGGTAGGTCAACCATTATCGCTAACAGAGTTAGAAGTTCAAGGCGCCGAGTTAGCCCGCTTTTTGCAAGTTCCCCTGGAAGGACTTTGAAGAATTTGAGCGCTTCAGCGGTGACTACATAATGTCTCTAAAGGCGATTAACTATGGTGTGCCCCACGACACTGGTGATTTAATACAACCGCAGTCGGCAAAAACCAAGTGGCACAAAACAATTCAACGACCTGCGGGAGGCGGGTTGCTGCAAGGGTACACACAAGTGTACGGGAGTAAGGGACGAGTTCCAAACCTCCGGATGCCGAGTAAGACTATCATCGGATTTGGTTCCGAATTCTTAGCAATAGGAATTCAAAAGCGTGGCATCGACGAATGAAACTCGAAGCCCCCACTATAAACGGAGTACCGTTTATAGTGGTGGGTACTTCACAATAGCATTTTGACGGGTATGCTTAGTATCTGTGTAGTGTTTCATTCAACCTTTAGATAAGTCGAATGGAAAACTAGCCGAAAATTTTTGTAAGTAACAATGCGTTTAAAAATTCCACAGTTTTTACTTGCTCTAGTGATTGTAGGTGGATTGATGTTAGGGGGATGTTCAGGACAGCAAGCTGCTTCTAATACCGCTTCCCCATCCTCCACAGCTACCTCAGCAGCTACAGAAGCAAGCACCAAGACAACTACAGAGGCAAGCTCTGTATCTCAAAATACAAATAGTGAGAGTATCCCCGGAATGAAAGATTTACCAAGACTCGAAGGTAAGGCTACTGTGGTCATGACCGTGAAAGGTTCGCCGATTACTATCGAAGTAGATGGCACAAACGCCCCAATCACCGCTGGGAACTTCGTCGATTTGGTGCAACGGGGTGTTTATGATGGGTTATCTTTTCATAGAGTAGTGCGCCAACCGCAACCGTTTGTGGCTCAAGGAGGCGATCCTAAAAGTAAAGACCCGAAGACACCAACGCAACTTTTGGGAACAGGTGGTTTTGTTGACCCAAAAACCGGAACTGAGCGCTCTATCCCCTTAGAAATTAAGCCAAAAGGCGCGGAGCAGCCAGTATACAGCAAGACGATTACTGAAACCCCTGTTTTGACACATAAACTTGGTGCGGTAGCAATGGCGCGATCGCAACAACCAGACTCCGCTTCTTCTCAGTTTTACTTTGCACTCGCTGATCACGCCTTTTTAGATGGTAGTTACGCCGTATTTGGCAATGTTACCCAAGGAATGGATGTAGTTAACAAAATTCAGCAAGGTGATCGCATTGACTCGGCTAAAGTCACCCAAGGTGCAGAAAACTTGAAAAACGGCGGTAAGTAACCTTCGGGATTGTTAGTTGTTGGTGCTTAGTTGGAGCGTTGTAAAAAAGTACAACTAACCATTTTTTACTCCCTACTCCCCACTCCCCAAAATTGCTTGAAGTTGTTATCACTGGTATTGGTCTTGTTTCCGCTTTAGGTACAAGCCTAGAGGATAGTTGGCAGCAGTTAATAGCTGGTAATTCTGGAATTCGATTACATCAACCATTTCCAGATTTAGAACCACGTCCTCTAGGTTTGATTGGTAAGCAACCAGTTGAGTTAGCATTCTTAACTCAAATGGTTGTTGCTTCCGCTTTGAAAGATGCTGGATTAATTCAGCCTTTGCCCGATTGTGGCGTTGTCATCGGCTCAAGTCGCAGCCATCAAGCTTTGTGGGAAGAGATGGCAAGGGAGGCAAGGGAGGCAAGGGAGACAAGGGGACAAACGGACAAGGGGAGCACACAGCGAGTGCGTATTTCCCCCCCGTTGTTCGCGCAGCGTCTGGGCAAGGAGAGGAACGTGTCCGTGGACAAGGAGGACAAATTTCTCCCTCATCCCCCCCATCTCCCCATCTCCACGCCAGTCGCGACAACCGAGGGAACCTCCGCAACGCGCTGGCTCCCCTCCCCCCCTCCTCTTTCTTGGTTGGATACTTTGCCGCATATGAATGCGATCGCCGCAGCGCGACAAATTGGGGCAACGGGGATAGTTTTAGCACCGATGGCAGCATGTGCAACAGGAACTTGGGCGATCGCTCAAGCAGCTTTACTCATCCAAACTGGGCAATGTCAGCGAGTAATTGCCGGCGCAGTCGAAGCACCGATTACACCGTTAACAATAACTGGGTTTCAGCAAATGGGTGCGGCAGCGAAAACAGGGGCTTATCCGTTTGACAAACACCGTGAAGGCTTGGTTTTAGGCGAAGGTGCGGCTGTGTTTGTCTTGGAATCAGCAGAGTTAGCAAAACAGCGTCAAGCAAAAATATATGGTCAAATTCTCGGCTTTGGCTTGACAGCCGATGCATATCATGCTAGTTCGCCTGAGCCTGAGGGTAGAAGTGCGATCGCTTGTGTAAAGCAATGTTTAGAACGCAGTAAGTTGACCGCCTATGATATTGATTACATTCATGCTCACGGTACGGCTACTGAGATGAATGACCGAATCGAAAGCATGGTGATACAACGTTTATTTACTCAAGATGTAGCTGTTAGTTCTACAAAAGGCGCTACAGGTCATACATTAGGAGCATCGGGAGCCTTAGGTGTAGCTTTCTCGCTTCTGGCATTAAAGAATCAAATTTTACCGCCTTGCGTAGGGTTAAAAGAGGCTGAGTTTGATTTAAATTTTGTAACGACAGCGCGTAAAGCTGAAATTAGCCAGGTGTTGTGTTTGAGTTTTGGGTTTGGCGGACAGAATGCGGCGATCGCCTTGGGTAAGTATTGAAAGCTGTTTCTGATGAATTGAAAAGTGCAATAATTTCTTTTGAAGTAGTTTCTTCAAAGCTAGAAAAAGCAACAAATTCGCCAATGTTAATCTTATTATTTAAATTTAAATAAAGTTACTTGTTAATTGCGACAAATTTTAAATATTAACAAGTTTTTCCTCAAGATTAGATGCGGTAAAAATAAGCGATAAATATGGCTATATGAATAAAATTGTAAAAATAATTATTTCGCTCAATTTGATTTAGCATTTGCATTCACCGATGCACTGCCGTTGGTATAGATTGGCAGGAAAGCTGCTTATATCAACAAGAAGTGGCAGTTTATTTAGCGTCTTCTGCCGACATAATTTAATACCAATTTAAAAAAACAATGGGGCAGATACATTTGTAGAGGCGGAGAATCCAAGCAGCCTTTACAACAATTTACGTGTCGCAATCATTAATTAGATTTATGAGCAAAAGTCTTTTTTGCACTCTTGCATAAGAGAGCATTTTTCCTACCCCTTTCTCCCTTCCCTTTTTCCTACTTTTGGAAGAAGTCTATTGAATCGATATAAGTATTTATCTCAACATTAATAGCCTCTTAATAATTAGTTAATACCAAATTGATAAGTTAATACTGCTAACTATAGTTAATTTTGATACAAAATCCACATCTATGACTTCTCTTTGTCCGAAAAAGAGAATCGGCTTTGGTATCAAAACTAACTATTATTTGACTATTATCTGGTTTTAACTTTCCCTTCTATTTACAAAATTTCGCGCAAAGGATGAGTATGGAGCGTTTTCAGTTCGAGCGCTTGCTATCCAGCAAAGCCAAGCGGCGGCGTTTTTTGATTGGTGCCTTAGCTATGACCGCAGGTGCGAGTACTAATCTTTGGACTCAAAGAGTTGTTGCCAAGCCTAATTTTTCTAATTATCCCTTTAGTCTTGGCATTGCTTCCGGCGACCCCCTACCAAATGGTGTGGTGCTATGGACGCGGCTAGCGCCAGATCCGTTAAATGGCGGTGGAATGCCCCTTGTTAATGTGCCAGTGCAGTGGCAAATTGCATTAGACGAAAACATGAGAAGAGTCGTGCAACGGGGTACAGTGATGGCGACCCCCCAATTTGCACATTCTGTCCACGTAGATGTGCGAACTTTAGAGCCTGATCGCTGGTATTGGTATCAGTTCAAAGCAGGTAATGAAGTTAGCCCCATCGGACGCACCCGCACAGCTAGTGCCCGTGGTGCGCGTGTCTCTGAGTTTCGCTTTGGCTTTGTCAACTGCCAAGACTGGCAGAACGGCTACTACACAGCTTACCAACACCTAGCCGAAGAAGAGCTTGATTTGGTCGTTCACCTGGGCGACTATATTTATGAGTATGGACCGGAACCCGGAGGTCCACGTCAACACAATAGTCCTGAGATTGTCACCCTTGCTGACTATCGGAACCGCCACGCTCTTTACAAAACTGACTCTAACCTGCAAGCGGCTCATGCTGCTTTTCCCTGGATAGTCACTTGGGACGATCACGAAGTAGAAAACAACTACGCCAGCCTGATTCCGGAAGAGAATCAAAGTCAAGAGGAGTTTGTGATTCGCAGGGCAAACGCTTACCAGGCTTATTATGAACATATGCCTTTGCGATCGCTGCCTCAAAATTCTTATTTGCAGCTTTATCGGCGTTTCACCTTTGGCGACATTGCGGAGTTTAATGTGTTGGACACCCGTCAGTATCGCAGCGATCAGCCCTGCGATGACGGCTTAAAAGCCCGTTGCTTGGAAGCCTTAGATCCAAATGCGACTATGACAGGCAAAAAGCAGGAACAGTGGCTATTTCGGGGTTTAAGTAAGTCGCAAGCTCGCTGGAACGTCATGGCTCAACAAACTATGATGGGGCAATATGACTTTGATGCCCGCCCAGACCAAGAAGTATTTAATATGGATCAGTGGGATGGTTATGTCGCTGCACGCGATCGCTTATTACAATTTCTTCAACAGCGTCAACCTAGTAACCCAGTTGTGATTACTGGTGACATCCATTCGAGCTGGGTACACGACTTGAAAACTGATTTCAATAATTCAAATTCGCCCACTGTCGCCACTGAGTTCGTCGGGACTTCAATTTCCTCGGATTTCCCTGAAGCCTTTATTGCTCCGACTGTAGCAGCCTTAAGCGACAATCCTCATACTAAATTTTTTGACGGCAAAAACCGGGGTTACGTGCGTTGTCATCTCACACAGAATACTTGGCAAACTGACTACCGCATTGTTTCTACCATTCGCGAAGAAAATGCAACTATTAGCACCTTAGCTTCCTTTGTCGTCGAAAATGGGCGATCGGGCGCTGAACGTGCCTAGGGTTGCTTTGACATTTTCCCCATTCTAATTCCAGGCATTGCTGAATCAAAATATGAAACTTAAAAATCAAGCATCTCAAACTCTTACTCTCTGCGACTCTGCGGCTCTGCGTGAGACAAATTCATATTCTTAATCAGCAACGCCTAATTCCACATAGGCAAGCGCTAATACTGAGTTGGGTTCAAAAATATTATTTGTTGGAGGGAAGATAGAATCCAGGAGTCAGGATGCATGAAAATTCCATCTTTTTAACTCTTCTTGCCCTTTCCCCCACTTCTTTTCTGTGTCTTGTGTCCTAAGTGTAGTTTTAACATCTTCCTTTAAAGCGATCGCCCAACCTGCGAAAATCGATATCATAATAAAAGTCGATAAAACTTAAAATTTATTTACCGAATGCTGATTTCCTCCTCTGGCTTGTCCAAGGTAAAAAACTCAGTAACAGAAAAAATTTTCTTCGGCAACGAACCCTCTGCCGAGTTACTTGCCATTCTTACCGTTTACTTGGTTCAAGGAATCTTGGGCTTGGCGCGTTTAGCAGTCAGCTTTTTCCTCAAAGATGAACTGTTGCTGAGTCCGGCTCAGGTTTCAGCATTAATGGGCATTGTCGCTTTACCTTGGATTATCAAACCCGTATTTGGTTTTATCTCCGATGGCTTGCCCATCTTCGGCTATCGTCGGCGTCCATACTTGGTTTTATCGGGGATACTCGGAGCAATATCCTGGGTGAGCCTCGCAACAATTGTTCACACTTCCTGGGCAGCTACATTAGCGATCGCTCTTAGTTCTTTATCTGTCGCCGTCAGTGATGTCATAGTTGACTCACTGGTTGTCGAACGCGCTAGACGAGAATCTCAAGCAGCAGCAGGTTCCTTACAATCCCTTAGCTGGGGTACTGTAGCCTTAGGAGGTTTGCTCACGGCTTACTTTAGCGGAATGCTTTTACAGCATTTCACTACCCGGAATATATTTTTGATTACAGCCTCATTTCCCCTCATCGTTTCCGGGGTAGCTTGGTTCATTGCTGAAACACCCGTAAGCAAAATTAACAAAGATAACAACCACAGCAACTCCCCAACAATCAAGCATCAATTGGGGCAATTACGCAAAGCCGTTTCTCAAAAAGCGATTTGGCTACCAACAGCGTTTCTCTTCATCTTGCTAGCAATGCCAAGCGCTGACTCAGCCTTTTTCTTTTTCACTACCAACGAACTGCACTTTCAACCAGAATTTTTAGGGCGAGTGCGTTTGGTGACAAGTATTGCTTCTTTAGTTGGTGTCTGGATTTTTCAGCGTTTCCTGAAAACCGTTCCGTTTCGCGTCATCTTCGGTTGGAGTACCGTTATTTCCACAGTTTTGGGAATGACAATGCTCTTGTTAGTAACTCACACAAATCGGGCTTTGGGTATAGATGACCACTGGTTTAGTATCGGTGATAGTCTCATTCTCACAGTGATGGGGCAAATTGCTTATATGCCAGTGTTGGTGCTAGCAGCAAGGCTGTGTCCCCCAGGAGTGGAAGCGACATTTTTTGCCCTCTTGATGTCGATCACAAACTTCGGCGGACTAGTTTCCCACGAGTTAGGCGCACTCTTAATGCATCAGCTAGGCATTACTGAGACAAACTTCGATGCTATGTGGCTGTTGGTAGTGATTGCTAACCTTAGTAACCTTTTACCATTGCCATTCCTCAACTGGCTACCAGCTGGTGACTCCCTAGGCGAAACAGCAAAAACATTGCCGCCAGCATCAGCAGACAATACAGAACAACCTTTCATGCCTGATTTCGTGCCTGAGATCATGATGCGAGAACCAGAGTCAAAATTAGCAGAATAGCAAACTAAGAATTTGACACCAAGTCGCCAAGAATTTCTTTGCGTCTTCGTGTCTTGCGTGAGACAAAAAAGAACAGATTAAGCATATGCAGAGTTTTCAACTTTACGAACACGCTTCGACAATTCCTGATAAATCTTACACTCGCGGAGATTGGCAAGAAGGATATCAATCTCTCAAAGAAGAATTTGATTATTGGATTGATGATGTTGAAGGAGAAATTCCGCCAGAACTACACGGTACGCTGTTTAGAAATGGTCCGGGATTGTTAGATGTAAATGGGCAACACATTCATCATCCATTTGATGGTGATGGAATGATTAGCCGGATTTCATTCTCCAATGGTCGCGCCCACTTCCGCAACCGATTTATCCGCACAGAAGCTTATTTGGAAGAACAAAAAGCTGGGAAAATCCTTTATCGCGGTGTCTTTGGTACGCAAAAACCCGGCGGTTGGTTAGCTAATATCTTCGACTTCAAACTGAAAAATATTGCCAACACCAACGTTATTTATTGGGGTGATAAACTGTTGGCACTGTGGGAAGCAGCAGAGCCTCATCACCTCGATCCTTACACGTTGGATACTTTAGGCAAAGAACATTTTAACGGTGTTTTATCAGAAGGTGAAGCTTTCGCCGCACATCCCCGCTTCGATCCTAGTTCTGCTCAAGATAACGGTGCGCCAAGTCTAGTCAACTTTTCTATCAAGCCGGGACTATCCACCACCATTACAATTTTCGAGCTAGATACAACTGGCAAGATTGTCAGAAAACACGCTCATAGTGTTCCGGGTTTTTGTTTCATCCACGATTTTGTAATTACCCCTAATTACTGCATACTCTTTCAAAATCCCGTTGCTTTTAATCCCATACCTTTCGCTTTGGGAATCCGTGGTGCAGGAGAATGTATTAAGTTTCAGCCAAATCAGCCAACTCAGATTATAATCATTTCCCGCAATCCCCAAGAAAAGGAAATACAAATTCTAGAAACTCAGTCAGGTTTTGTCTTCCACCACGCTAATGCTTTTGAGCAAGGCGATGAAATTGTTGTAGACTCAATTTGCTACGAATCTTTGCCAGAAGTCGAACCCGAAAGCAATTTTCGCCAAGTTGATTTTGAAGCACTTTCACCCGGACATTTATGGCGGTTTCATCTCAACCTCAAGGATAAGACGGTGCGACGGGATTTGCTATTAGACAGGTGTTGTGAGTTTCCCAGCGTGCATCAAGATAAAGTAGGACGACCGTATCGTTATTTATACATGGGTGCTGCTCATGCAGAAACTGGGTATGCACCTTTGCAAGCTGTTGTCAAGCTAGATTTAGAATCTGGGGAAAAACAACTTTGGAGTGCTGCACCGCGTGGGTTTGTCAGTGAGCCGATTTTTGTACCGCGTCCAGGTTCTGACAAAGAAGATGATGGCTGGGTGCTAGCTTTGGTTTACGATTCTACTCATCACCGCTCAGATGTGGTGATTTTAGATGCTAATGATTTGAGTACTGGACCAGTAGCACGGCTGCATCTAAAACATCATATTCCCTATGGTTTGCATGGCAGCTTTACGAATGAAGTATTTGCACCAAATAGTTGACGCAGGTAGGTTTGCTGTCAAATCAAACTATGGATACTGCCACGCTCTGCGGAGTTGTTTGTGGAATTAAAACCCTACTGTAGAGACGTTCTGGCAGAACGTCTCTAGGAAAAATTTTGCCGGATTTACCCAGTTTGAAGCAAATGCCTGATAATCTAATTCCCAAGTTTAGCCTGGGAATTAGATACAGCATTCCGAAACTTCACTTGCAAACCATCGCGCGGGTGCGGTGTAGGAACCATTATCATATCTAAGTTTTGCTCCGGCACTAGTTCCCATTCATACTGACGTATCAAAAGCGCTGCAAACAACTTCATTTCTAGTTTCGCAAACTCCTTGCCCACACATTCGCGCATTCCACCACCAAACGGTATATAACTAAAGGCTTTTGTTTTATCTTCAGCCCTCTCTTGGGCAAAGCGCAGCGGATCGAAGTTATTTACCCCACATTCTTTGATTACTTCTCGAAAGCCACCACCTACGGGGGGAATCAATCGCAAAGCTTCTTTGATGACTAATTCCAGATAGTTCATCTGCTTGAGATGTTCTAAGGTTAGTGGTTCGTGAAACCCCAATTGCTGTTGTTCAGCACGTGCCGTAGCAAGAATGTCTGGATGTTGAGCTAATAAAAGACATAAAGAAGCGATCGCTGATGTTAATGTCTCATGACCGGCAAATAACAACGTCAACACCTGGTCTTTGAGTTCTTCTAAGCTAAGGCTATTTCCATCTTCGTCTCGCGCTTGCAAAAGTAACCCCAACGCATCATCCAGGATCGATGGCTGGTGTTGCCGCTGACGCACTACTTCTTCAATTTTCGCTAATAGCTGCTCACGCGCACGCAGTGCGCGACCAAATTGAGTCCAAGGCAACCGCACAGGGATACTAAACAAACCTTGACAATATTCTTCAAATAACTCGCCAAAATGACTATCAGCAGTTGCATCTGTGCCTATGAACAACTTGCAAGCAACATCAAAAGTGTATTTTCTCAGTTCGGGATACCAAGTCAACGTACCCATCTGCTGCCATTTCTGTAAATAACTCTGGATAATACTCTCCATTGTGGAGATATATCCTGCCAACGCTCTAGGTTGAAAAACTTGTGATAGCAGCTTGCGTCGCTTTTGGTGTATCTCACCGGTCTGCATCGCTAAAGACGCAGGTCCCAGCAAAACTTTGGTACTATAAGGCCAAGTGACAGAAAAATACTGGTTCTCATTCGTAAACAAAAAGCGATTGGCTTCCGCTCCTAACATCATTACAGTCGGACGCCCAAACAGATGGGTTTTGAAAATCGCTCCATATCGCTCGTGTCGCTTCTGAGCAAAATCGCGATCGCGCAAAAAGCTAATTGTTTCGCCAATGAAAGGCAAACCGAAACTGCCAGGGGGTAAAGGAAGCGATTTCTCAGTACGGGTGCTTGTCATCGCAGTTTTGCCTCAAAAAATACAATACTGGCATCTTGTTCTTAGCTTGCCATAAATCTTGTACCTTATCCTTTTTTGATTACTCATATTTTCACAAGGAAAACTGTATAAAAAACTGTAACGAATGTTACCAAAATTAGATATTTTCTCAAAAAAAAAGATAAGCTAGCCATATCATATATATCCGGTTCGCGTATATACCGCGATTGGGAGAAGATTTTATGGTTTCAACACCCTTGCTACCGCTGGAAGCTCCAACTCCGGCGCATATTTGTCCATTTGACCAAGCATGTAGCTACTTAGAGGCAGCAGCACGAGAATTAAATTTAGATCCAGGTCTGTTGGAAATACTTAGCCACCCACGTAAGGTAGTCACAGTTTCTATTCCTGTAAAACGGGATAATGGTGAAGTGCAAGTTCTAGCTGGACATCGGGTGCAGCACTGCGATATTTTAGGACCTTATAAAGGTGGCATTCGCTACCATCCAGCGGTGACATTGCGGGAGGTGTCAGCGCTGGCAATGTTAATGACCTGGAAATGTGCGTTGCTAGGTATTCCCTACGGAGGTGCGAAGGGAGGTATTGCTATAGATCCAAAACGCTACAGCGTCGGCGAATTAGAGCGAATTACCCGGCGTTACATGAGCGAGTTAATTAAAGATATCGGTCCGAGTGTGGATATACCTGCACCAGACATGGGTACTTCAGCCCGTGAGATGGCTTGGATGATGGATACCTACTCTGTTAATGTTGGCCATGCTGTGCCTGGAGTTGTGACTGGTAAACCGCTTTCGATTGGTGGTTCACGAGGACGGGAAATGGCAACCGGACGCGGTGTAATGATTGTTGTACGTGAGGCGTTAAGCGATCGCGGTCAATCTCTAGCAGGAACGCGAGTAGTAATTCAAGGTTTTGGTAACGTAGGTAGTGCAGCGGCTTTATTATTACACCAAGCGGGAGCGAAAGTTATCGCCGTTTCCACAGGTTCGGGAGGACTTTTTTCGGAAACTGGTCTTGATATCCTTGCATTGAAAGCTTATGCTGCCCAGAACCGTAAAAGTATTGTTGGTTTCCCGCAAGCATCAGCAATTAGTAATGATGAGTTACTAACTTTACCTTGTGATGTGCTAATCCCAGCGGCTTTGGAGAATCAAATCACTGAGAAAAATGTCAATCAAATCCAAGCGCAAATTGTTGCAGAGGCAGCTAATGGTCCTGTGACGCTTGAGGCAGATCGATCGCTAGAAGCGCGGGGTGTAACTGTGTTACCGGATATTTTGGCGAATGCGGGCGGTGTTGTGGTGAGTTATTTGGAGTGGGTACAAGGTCTTTCTTACCTATTTTGGGATGAGGAACGCGTCAACCGGGAAATGGAACAGTTGATGGTGCAAGCTTACCGTCAAGTGATTCAACAGTCGAAGGTGCAGCAAATTCCTTTGCGGTTAGCAGCTTACACTTTGGGGGTTGGTCGTGTAGCGCAAGCGTTGAACGATAGGGGTCTTTATCCTTGATAAGGGTAAAAATTTTCTGATTTTAGCTCTCGTTCCCTGGCAAAACCAGGGAATAAAATAACGCTTTGCTAAAATCGGCTTTGAACAGCGATGTCTGACGAATAAGCTGTGCTAGGTGTCTACGCCCTATCAAAAGAACACACAGCTATGCAACCTGATTTACAAAACTTATATCTTACCAAAGAGGACTTAAAACGCATAGCTGGTGTAAGCGATCGCGATTTGAGCGCGTATTACAAATTGAAATCCCCCCGCCTAGCACTTTTATTGCTTATAAGTGAGTATGTGCAGCAGATATTGATTTTAGGCTGGGGTTTGATTCCTATCGGATATTTGATTAAATGGAAATGGTTGAGAAAACGTCAAAAAAATCTGCTTGACGAAGTAGAGAAGTATAATGCAGTTATAAAAGCAATAGATATTCAAGACCAGCTAGCAGCAGCTGGAAACCAAAAAGCAAGTTTAAGTTATAGAACAAAAGTACTTGCAGTCCTAGAAACCACAAGAGCGAATTTAATTTGCGCTTTAAAAACCGAGCGTATTTTGCGGAAAAATCAGGCGTTTATTGCGAGCAATACCAAACTTTTAGCAAGTAATTTGACGGCTATGCAAGCGTTGCAAGTCAACAATGAGGCGCGTGAATATACACACTTACTTGATGAAGCTTTGGAAGTTGCACAATACCTACAGGCGGAAATCAGAAAGTTAGAAGGGGGTTGAAAGCGACTTGTGGTAAAGGCATTTTACCTGGCTTAGGACAAGCAAGACGCCCGTGGAAAAAAAGAGAGAAAAACGCGCAACCTTTTTGATGGTTTACGCTACACGTCGCGGATCTTGAAACAAAACCGTTCGCGTAGCGTCTCCCCTTGGGAGAGCGGGAAAAAAGTATTCCCTATATACCAAAATCTCTCTTCCCGCTCGGTTTTGTTTTCGCGCAGCGTCTCCCTTGGGAGAAGGTTGCTCGTTTTTCTTACCTTTATGCGTCCCCATCGCATCAGAAAAAAGGTTGTTGCTTAGATGCTGCGCGTCTTGCCGCAAGGCATCGCTTGTTTCTAAAAATACCGAACTGTCTGGAAATCGTCTCTGTACTTGTGTATCCTTTATACGGACGCAATTATTCACGTCGTACAGTAGGGAAGGGTGCATTATCTGATACAAAATATTTTAACTGGGTTGCGAGTTTAAAGCTTGCCCTTCGGGTTCGCCAGTCCCCCATCGTGACGGAGGCCGCCAAGACGGGGGCTGGTCTCACCTTTGAACTCCACCCTTTTATGTCTATTAATGTAAAATCGCCGATTTAACAGCAATACACTCTTTCTCGCATTGCTTATACAGCAAACCCGACTAAAATAAATACGCAACTCGCACTTCAAGAGGAGTATCCAGTTGTGCTGCCCGATTTATTAGGCTTGGAAATTAGCAAAGGGGAACTCAGACGCTTAACTGGATTCGATCCAGATGATGTCTTTCGACCCTCTATTATCAAAGATAAAGAAAAACGATGGGGATTTTTTCTTTCGGAAATGCTTGTTGCTTTAGCACTCACCCCCATAATTGTCGGGTTTCTTTATGCGTTTATTATTTTACCGACAATTGGGTCTTCAATTTTAATAGGAATCAGCTTACTAATTATCGTACCAATTAGCGTGCTTTTTGGGCGTTGGTTGTGGCGGCGAAAAACCTGTCCTCAAGCACTAACAATACTTTTAGACGAAGTTGATAAATATCATGGAGTTATTCAAGCAATAGATATTAACGATCAACTGGCAACATCTAGAAATCAAAGTAGCATCAATGATAGAGACAATGTTATCGCGGCTTTGCAACTTATTAGGGAAGATTTAGTTCGCGCTATGAAAACAGAGCGAATTTTGCGAGATAATAAAAAATTACTGGCAAATAACCAAGAGTTATTTGTGAATAATTTAGTCAATCTGCAAGCTTTACAAGTTAGTAGTCAGGCAAGCGAATACGCTCAACTTCTCAATGAATCATTGCAGATTGCCGTTGAAGTACAAGCGGAGATAAGAAAGTTACATTCTTCTAGTTGATTTTAATGAGCAAAAACCCAAAAATAATTGTTTTGGATGATGACCCTACAGGTTCTCAAACAGTCCACAGTTGCTTGCTATTGATGCGCTGGGATGTGGAAACTTTATGCACTGGATTACAGGATGATTCCCGTATTTTCTTTGTGCTGAGTAATACAAGGTCACTACCTCCAGAATCAGCCGCATCTGTAACTAAAGAAGTATGTTCTAACCTGAAATTGGCGTTAAAAGCGGAAGAAGTTAACGATTTTCTGATTGTAAGTCGTTCGGATTCGACTTTACGGGGACATTACCCCGTTGAAACTGACGTTATTACTGCTGAACTCGGTCCATTTGATGCTCATTTTCTCGTACCCGCGTTTTTTGAAGGAGGACGCATAACGCGCGACAGTATACACTACTTAATTATCGACGGTGTACCCACCCCAGTTCATGAAACTGAATTTGCCCGTGATTCAGTTTTTGGCTACCATCACAGTTACTTACCTAAGTATGTAGAAGAAAAAACTCAAGGACGTATTAAAGCTGATGCAGTAGAAAGATTTTTACTCGCTGATATTCGTGCTGGTAGTCTGGAAAAGCTGATGAAACTGAGCGGTAATCAGTGCGCTGTCGTTGACGGTGAAACTCAAGCTGATTTAAATCGCTTTGCTGAAGATGTGCTGAGTGCTGCGAGTCAAGGGAAACGGTTTTTATTTCGCAGTGCTGCGAGTATTTTAACTGCTTTGGCGGCGTTACCTCCTCAAGCGATCGCTGCCGAAAATATGGGTTCTTATGTACGCTCAGGTAAACCGGGTGCAGTTATCGTCGGTTCTCACGTCAAAAAAACCACTCAGCAGTTAGAAAAATTATTACAAGCAGATGGTACGGTGGGAATCGAAGTTAATGTAGAGCGATTACTTGATGAGTCAAATGAATCTGCTACACTGCTAACCGAGATTATTGAAAGTACACAAACGGCACACAACGCTGGAAAAACACCAGTAGTTTATACAAGTCGTCAAGAACTTTCTTTTAAAGATGTAAAAACACGGTTAAACTTTGGAGAAAAGGTTTCCGGCTTATTAATGGATATTGTCCGGGGTTTACCATCTGATATAGGGTTCTTAATTAGTAAGGGTGGTATAACCTCAAACGATGTCTTGAGTAATGGTCTAGCTTTGACTTCAGCGCGTTTACTCGGTCAAATTTTAGCTGGTTGTTCGATGGTTATTACTCCATCGGATCATCCCCAGTTTCCCAACTTGCCAGTGGTGCTATTTCCGGGTAATGTCGGTGATGCTGATGCTTTAGCGACTGCATATCGAAGATTAACTAAAAATACTGGGTGAGGATGTTGTTGCCTGTAACTAATCTAATATTAGTAATTGCTCAGTGCGTTCGCTTGTTTTGGCTGGTGTTGCATGACTCATGATTATGCTATCTCCGATTTAAATTTAAATTCTGCCGATAATAACGCAGAGTCAATCTCTAACTTTTCTGATGTCGAGGCAAATTCTACCCCCGGTGATACAGAGTCAAATTCTGTCCTTCCCGACCAGGAGGTAGATTCTGTCATCGTATATTTAAAGTCGAATTCTGAACCTACCGATCCGAAGGCAAATTCTGCCCTGACTGAGGATGTACAATCAAATGCCGACACTGATGTAAAGTCATCTAGCCCTGCTGATGTGGATTTGACTGAGTTACCGTTGCTAGATAGCACGGTGAATAATATCCAAGTTCAGTGGAAAAGTCAGGAGGGGAGACTGTTATTAATTTTGCCAACAGAATCTCAAGTGCCTCCCTCAGAAGTCAGCTGGTCGGAAATTTGGCAACAAATGAAGCTGCGGTTAAAAGCAGGCGATCGCTTTCGTTTACCTAACACTCCAGTGCATCTGGTAGCACGCGATCGCTTGTTGGATACCAGACAACTCCAAGAACTCGCCGAATCTTTAAATGAAGTTCAACTTCAGTTAAAATCAGTTTCTACCAGCCGTCGCCAAACAGCGATCGCTGCCGTCTCATCTGGCTATTCTGTAGAACAATTACAACCCGAATCTACTCTTAATTTAGCCTCAGCAACAGCCGCACAACCCCTAGCAGATGCCCTTTATCTGCAAATGACCGTGCGTTCTGGACTAGAAATTCGTCACCCAGGTAGTGTAATTATCTTGGGAGATTTAAATCCAGGTGGTATTGTAGTCGCAGATGGAGATATTCTAGTTTGGGGTCGTCTACGTGGAATTGCTCACGCTGGTGCCGGTGGCAATCGCGAGTGTTTAATTATGGCTGTGCAAATGGAACCTACCCAATTGCGGATCGCCGATGCTGTCGCAAGAGCACCCGAAAAATCGCCGATGCAATTTTACCCAGAAGTGGCACATATTACCCCTGAAGGAATTCGCATCTCTAAAGCAAGTGATTTTTCCCGCTCGCAATTAAGTAGGATTAATCAAGAGCCATAATTTCTTTCTTTGTATATTTTCCTGATTCTTAATTGAGCGCGTTTCGATCATGACTCGCATTATTGTTACTACCTCCGGTAAAGGAGGCGTGGGTAAAACCACAGTTTCCGCAAATTTGGGTATGACTTTAGCCAAAATGGGGCGTCAAGTAGCCTTGGTTGATGCGGATTTTGGTTTGAGAAATTTAGATTTGTTGCTAGGGCTAGAAAACCGTATCGTTTATACGGCGGTGGAAGTCCTAGCAAGAGAGTGTCGTTTAGAACAAGCTTTAGTTAAAGATAAGCGGCAGCCAAATTTGGTACTTTTGCCCGCAGCCCAAAATCGCACTAAAGATTCTGTCACTCCCGACCAGATGAAGTTATTGGTGAATGCACTGGCACAGAAGTATCAATATGTATTAATTGATAGTCCAGCGGGAATTGAAATGGGGTTTAAGAATGCGATCGCCCCAGCCAAAGAAGCTTTAATTGTCACCACCCCGGAAATTGCTTCAGTCCGCGATGCCGATCGCGTAGTCGGGTTACTAGAAGCACAAGGCATCAAGCGGATTCATTTAATAATTAACCGCATCAGACCCGCAATGGTTCGGGCAAATGATATGATGTCTGTTCAAGATGTTCAGGAACTTCTAGCAATTCCCTTGATTGGCGTAATACCCGATGACGAGCGCGTTATTGTTTCAACCAATCGCGGCGAACCTTTGGTATTAAGCGAAACTGCCTCTTTAGCTGCTACAGCCTTTGAAAACATTGCTCGGAGATTGGAAGGGGAAACAGTTCAATTTCTTGAGTTGGACTCACCCCAAAACAATATCTTCACTCGTTTGAGAAAATTGTTATGGACAAAGATTGTTTAATTTCCAGTCTTCGCATACCTAGCCGCAATGATTCTTGAATTTCTCGAAAGACTTTTTTCTCGTACTCCTGACACCAGTCGCACACAAGTTAAACGTCGTTTGCAATTGGTGATTGCTCACGATCGCGCTGATTTAGATCCTCAGACGTTGGAAAAAATGCGGCAAGAAATCTTAGCAATAGTTTGTCGCTACGTAGAAGTTGAAATGGATGGCTTAGAGTTTTCCCTCGAAAGCAACGAACGAACGACAGCCTTAATAGCTAATTTACCCATCCGCAGAATAAAAGAAACGGTACCTAATTTAGAAAACACCGAAAAGCCGCAGTAATTTTACTATTTGTGCTTTATCCAATTACTAACGATTAATCTGACTAAAAAGATAAGTTATATCATTAACCGTCGTAGAGACATTCCGTCGGAATGCCTCTAGAATATCTGTTATTTGCTAATTTGCTGTTGATTAGCATCAGTTCTCAAAACCAAACCATACTTTTCTAACAATTCCAAAGAAACATCTGGAAGATTAAGAAGTATATCATCCCATTTACTATGAGCTTGTAAAGTCTCCACAACTATCGAAAATGGTTCAGAGAAAATGTTGTCAAAGTCAGCTTCATTTGGGAATTGAATTTTATAAGCTAATTGTTCTTTTGGGGGAACAAATTGAGCATCAACATTATTACGATTCCCTCTTGCATCAACACGATACCAACCTATTTTAGGTAAGTAGACTGCATTGAAACCATGCAAGGTATAAGGTTCGCCATTGTCGTTAACGCTCAATCTCTGATAGCAAAATCCAGCCGGAATGCTGTTAGCTCTTAATAGTGCTGCTAGCAAATGACTCTTTGCAAAGCAGTAACCTGTTTTGTATTTCAGTACATCTGAAGCTCGACAGGTTACAGGATTCATTTGATAGTCGTAACTATGATAAATTTCATCCCTTACCCATTCAAAACAAGCTTTGGCGATCGCCTCCGATGTTTGATATTTTAATGCAATATTTTTCGCAAGTTCTACAATTGTCGGATGTTGCCAATCAATCACTTCACTCGCTTTGAGATATTCTTCCATCTTGCTCTCCCAAATACAGTTAGAATAACTTTACCTTTGACATAGTAATTAGACAAATAACTAATTTCTAATGCCCAATAGCCTAGAAGGGTGGGGCTACACCTACATGCCTGTGGCGAAGGAAGGCAGGCTAAAATCCAATACCCTTGGTGAATCGCGAAATTTATCCGTTAAGGCAGGCTGTTCTTGAACAGGGGAAGAGAAAAAAGGCTTAACACCAAGCGTATTGGGCTAAAACATTTTAGCCTGCGAAGGCAGGCTTTGTTCGTATAGCCCCAGCATTCCATGCTGAGGGTATTTTTGGGTTCCGCAACGACAATAACCAAAAAAACTCCCGTCATAGCTTAATGTTACAACGGGAGAATAATAAGAAGATTATGTATAAACTATCGATAAGCGACTTGTGGACCTGCCCAAACTTGTGTGACTTGTTCACCATAAGTAGTAGGCTCATCTACCTCAGTTGCAGCGCCAGTTTTACCATCGCTAGAAACTGTGACTAAAGGCCAATTTTCATCTCCTAATTCACCAGTACGGAACATCACATTATCAGGTTGATTTTTGCTCCAACCTAATAACACAGAAATTTTATCCTGCTCTTGTTCGCCGCTACCAGCATTTTCTATATTACTAGGAGCAACTATATTAGTGTTATTCTTTTGTCGATCCCAAATCACCGCACTATCGGAAGCATCAGATGTATTAAATACCGCTTCAAATCTACGTGCTAGAAAGCGATCGCCTTTTTCAGACCAGCTTACAGGAACCAAAACACCAATAGTCCCTTCTCCGTTAGGATCTGGTGATGATAGCTTAACATTCAATAGCGCATCTCTATTATAAGAAGTGGAAGACACCACTCGTAAATTCTTAGTTTGCCTATCTTCAATAAACAGAACACTGCTAACCCGGCTATTGTGCATTTGGGGTTTAACTTCTAATTGCACGCGGCTATAAACAGCATACCTACCATCCGGAGAAACTACAGGTACACTGCGGTAGTAGCGCACTCCACCACCCTTGGAACTCATAGCCTCTTGAGTAGACTGTATCCATTGCCAAGGAATAGGATAAGGACTTCCTATCGGATCTGTCTGTGCTGTTTGAGACTCATCAGGCTGGGGCTCAACATTTATGTTTGTTGGGGTTGATTGCGATCCTCCCTTTACAGGCAAGATTGTTGCTGCATCTAATGATTCATTAGCAGACGGATCTATAGCTATAACAGTATCTTCACTTGTAAAAGACCTGATTTTGGCAGCTTTTAATCTTTGTACTAAATTATTTTGACTAGCAGATACACTCGTCGATGGTGCGAGTTCAACCGCTATCAAGGGATCAGCAGTAGATGCCTTTTCCTCAATTAATGGTGCGAGTTCAACCGCTGCCAAAGGGTCAACAGTGGATTTTTCACTTGACACAGAATCATCTTCTGCTGTCAAAGGCTGCATTTTATCTACTTGTGATAGTTGTGGATCAAGAGCAGCCATTTCCACTGATTCTGAGTCAGAGTCTTCTGACACAGGAGTGATTTGAGCTACCTGTGATTGTTTCGCTGAACTAGAGTGACCCGATGCAGCCACTAAAGGTGCGATTAAAAGCACAACGACAACATACTTGGTGAATGGTTTCACGCGGAACCATTCTGACAGCAAAAGGGTTTTAAGCATGTTTTAACTCTCTAGAGGGCGGTTGCTGTGTGAGGAGCAAAGGCTAGACAGTGACGGGGAAAACTACATTATATGTATAACAACAAAGTAATTGGTTGAACGAGATATTCTATTCAAATTTTGCACAGTTTTACATAAAGCACGTACTATACTCTATACCTTTAAAAAGGACTGAATTTTTACGAGAATATGCTAGCAATGTACTGACACAAAGCACAGAGGAACTACTGAGATACAGAAATCCGCCGCTGCTAAAACCCAACTACACCAAAATACAGGTATCCCTAATCGGCTGTTGAACGCATCAATTGTACTTACTACTTTTACTGGCAACCTGCGTTCATACGACGTGTTTGTTGTGGCATTAATAAAAGCTAACCTATTGTAGGCGAGCCTCTAATTATTTTCTGCCACACAGCAGACCCCGATAACTGTAAAAGTATGACCTTACTCAAAAATTTGGCAAACGCACAACGAGTACTATTCAAATAGCACCGCTGGCATCTACCAAAAGAAATTACAATTGGAGTTGCAATATTTGCGAAAGCGAACTACTAAATTGAGATCAACTATAACTAAAGCCCAAGTCGCGGGAACTATGAGAAACGACATTGAGTAGTAAACTCAGAACAAAATGTTCTTAAACATCGCTAGGGAATTAAAGCCAAAAGCAGATGCACTTCATACTGGCTTGTCTGCCAGATGATTTATTATAACCCTGGTTAGCAATGCTGTCTTTTAGAAGCACCTGATTATTTTACAGCTAAAGTACGCAAATTTTTTTAATTGTTGTGATTGTTAAACTGCAAGATTATAAGGGGATGGGGCATAGGGCATAGGGCATGGAAAGAATCCCATCCCTAATGAGTGAATTCCCATTGCCTATTGCCTATTGCCCAATTCCCAATGCCCAATGCCCCATGCCCTAATTTTTTATGAAAGTCGTCTTTTTTGGTACTCCCCAATTTGCTGCACCTACTTTGGAAAAATTGCTGAATCATCCGGAATTTGAAGTTTTGGCAGTAGTTACTCAGCCAGATAAACGTCGGGAACGCGGTAACAAACTTACACCTTCACCGATAAAAACTGTCAGCACTGCTGCTAATCTACCAATATGGCAACCCCAACGTATAAAAAAAGACGCTGAAACCTTAACTCAACTTAAAGAATTGAAGGCGGATGTATTTGTTGTGGTTGCCTATGGGCAGATCTTATCTCAAGAAATCTTAGATATGCCCAAATTGGGTTGTATTAATGTACATGGCTCGATTTTACCCGAATATCGGGGTGCGGCTCCGATTCAGTGGTGTTTGTATAACGGCGAGAAGGAAACCGGGATCACGACAATGTTAATGGATGCGGGGATGGATACCGGAGCCATGCTGCTTAAAGCTACTACACCTATTGGATTACTGGATAATGCCCAAGATTTGGCACAAAGGCTATCTCTACTAGGTGCTGATTTGCTGGTGGAAACGCTATCTAAGCTACAAGAGCACTCAATTCAACCAATTACTCAAGACGATTCACAAGCTACTTATGCGCCTTTAATTAAAAAACACGATTATGCTTTAGATTGGTCAAAAAGCGCTTTCGCATTACACAATCAAATTAGAGGTTTTTACCCCAACTGCACCGCTACCTTTCGCAACCAACCGCTAAAAATAACCGCCACCGCTCCCCTTGGTTCTGCTTTTTGGAGTGAGTTACCACCAGAATTACAAGAAATAGAGCACAAATTATCTGAACTGTCAACAATATCAGTTAATCCGGGAGAGGTGGTAAGCATTGTCAAGGGAATGGGAGCGATCGCTCAAACTGGTGATGGTTTATTATTGCTACGAGAAGTTCAGCTAGCCGGTAAACGTCCGCAATCAGGATGGGATTTTGTTAATGGAACCCGTTTAGCTGTAGGAGAAGTATTTGGCGCTGGTAGTTAGGAGTGGGGGAGTGGGGGAGTGGGGAATTGCTAACTCCTAACTTTTAACTCCTAACTCCTAATTTCTAACTCGTAACTCCTAACTCTTCATAAAATCGGCAAGAGTCGCAAGGTCCTTCTGGGTTAACTGCACAGCGAATAATTTCTGAATTAGCATTATAGCGGCAGGTGGCATCCCCGACTACCCAACGTCCGTTTACCAAACTTTTCTCTGATGGTCGTTTGGCGCATTGCACATAAAGAGCTATATTTTGTAAACGGTAACGTCCTGCCTTAAGCTGATATTTGTGGCGACGCTCTAAAACTGCGTAGGTTTTACCTTGGAAATCGAGATAGTTACCGGGTTGCGGTGTCCAATCAAATTGCACGTTACCAAGGGATTGGCGCGGATGCGTCAGAATCACCTCGGTTGATAGAGATGGCTCCATAAGCTTTTGTAATTTGCTTTACATTATTAGGATGGTAGCGCACTCTTGTTACCCCCTAGATGCCTAGTTTATGTTAGAGTTAACGATTTGCTAAGATTCTGCATCAAGTTAGCATCTCATAATATGAGGGCTGAAGTCCTGACTACGAACTTATCAAAGAAGCCTTAAAATTGAGGTTAAATATAAGTTTCCTAACAATCAGCAAGATTCTAGCAATAGTTGAATCTCAATCTAGGCAAGTGCCCTGCCTGGGTTTTGTATATAAATAACTAGAATACTTGTTCTACAAATGACTTGAGAAAAGTTACACCGATGCGGTAGTCTTCATAATCGTGACTGCATGTTGTGACATCAGGCGATGACAAATCAATCTTACCCGGAAATTCCCTCTTGCACTTGGAGCCGTCCTATTGGTAAAGGATGGGACAAACCTTATACTGTTCGTTATGCCAGCAATATTGATGATGGTCCCTGGCATGGAATGCCTTTAGGGGGTTTTGGTGCAGGTTGTATCGGTCGTTCTTCGCGGGGAGATTTCAACCTTTGGCATATTGACGGGGGGGAACATACTTTTCAAACTATTCCCGCTTGTCAATTTAGTGTATTTGAATCAGATGGGACTTCTTCTCAAGCATACGCTTTGTGTACGCGATCGCCTGAGGATGATAGTTTGGCATCATGGAAGTGGTATCCCGCTGCAGGTGACGATGAGGGGGACGCGATGAATCCCCTCACTACGGGAAATTATCACGCTTTGTATCCGCGCAGCTGGTTTGTGTATGAAAATGTGTTTCAAGCACAGTTAACTTGCGAGCAGTTTTCCCCTGTATGGGCAAACAATTATCAACAAACTAGTTATCCAGTAGCGATGTTTGTCTGGACTGCTCATAATCCAAGTGATGCACCTATTACTCTCAGCATTATGCTCACCTGGCAAAACATGGTGGGCTGGTTTACTAATGCTCTCAAATCGCCTGAAGTGCGGGTGCGCGATGACGGTAGTCCGGTTTACGAGTATCAACCGCGTTTGGGCGAAAGTGAATACAATTTTAACACAATAGTTGAAGAAACAACAGATGAAGAAAGTCTATATATCGCGTTTGAGTTGGATAGAGATTGGCTCGAACAACCTATAAAAGAAGGTGAAGGGCAATGGTGTATTGCTACCAAAAAACATCCCCAAGTTGAATTATTTTACCATAGCCGCTGGAACCCAACTGGCACGGGTGAAGATGTGTGGCAAAGCTTCGCTGAAGACGGTTCTTTGTCGAATTATCTTGATGAAACATCGGCAGCTGTGGGGGAACAAATAGGAGTTGCGCTTGCGGTTCGTTTTACTCTGCAACCTGGGGAAACTTTAGAAATTCCCTTTGTTCTAGCTTGGGATTTTCCGGTGACAGAATTTGCATCTGGAATCAAGTATTACCGCAGATATACAGATTTTTTTGGTCGCGATGGCAAGAATGCTTGGGCGATCGCTTCTATTGCTCTTAAACAATATCAAAGTTGGCGATCGCAAATTCAAAGCTGGCAACAACCAATTATCGAGCGCGAAGATTTACCGAATTGGTTTAAAATGGCTTTGTTTAATGAGCTTTATAATCTCACCGCCGGTGGTACTCTCTGGAGTGCAGCGTCAGAACTCGATCCTATCGGTCAATTTGCAGTACTAGAGTGTTTGGATTACCGTTGGTATGAAAGTCTCGATGTGCGGCTGTATGGTTCCTTTGGTTTGTTGATGCTGTTTCCAGAACTGGAAAAAGCGGTAATTCGTGCCTTTGCACGCGCTATTCCTAAAAGTGACGAAACTGAGCGTATAATTGGCTACTATTTGACCATCAAGGCAGAAAGTCCAAAAGCCATCCGGAAAGCGGCAGGCGCGACCCCTCACGATTTAGGCGCACCGAATGAACACGTTTGGGAAAAAACAAATTATACCAGCTATCAAGACTGCAATTTGTGGAAGGATTTAGGCTGTGATTTTGTTTTGCAGGTATACCGTGACTATTTGTTCACAGGTTCTAACGATATAGAATTCTTAGCTGATTGCTGGAATGCGATTGTCCAGACTCTTGACTATGTGAAAGATTTTGATAAAGATGGCGATGGTATTCCAGAAAATTCCGGTGCTCCTGACCAAACTTTTGATGATTGGCGCTTGCTAGGTGTAAGTGCTTATTGTGGTGGGTTGTGGTTGGCAGCTTTAGAGGCGGCGATCGCTATCAGTGATATTTTAATAAAGTACCCGACAGACAAGCACGATTCTAAAGAATTCGCAGATCAAAAATCTGTCTACGAAAGTTGGTTGAAACAATCTCGCTCTATTTACGAAGAAAAACTCTGGAATGGTCAATATTACCGACTTGATAGTGAAAGCGGTTCTGATGTGGTCATGGCAGATCAATTATGCGGTCAATTTTACGCTCGTTTGCTAAGTTTACCTGATATTGTTTCAGGCGATCGCGCATTTTCTGCTTTACAAACTGTTTACGATACTTGCTTTCTCAAATTCCATAATGGCAAGTTTGGCGCTGCTAACGGTCTTCGTCTTGACGGTTCACCAGAAAATCCCCAAGGTACTCATCCTCTAGAAGTTTGGACAGGAATAAACTTTGGGCTGGCGGCTTTCATGGTACAAATGAAAATGAAGGATGAAGCATTTAGCTTGACGCAAGCTGTGGTGCAACAAATTTATGACAATGGTCTACAATTCCGCACACCAGAAGCAATCACAGCATCTGGTACATTTCGCGCAAGTACTTATCTCCGCGCAATGGCAATTTGGGCTATTTACTTAGTAATTGGTGAATAATCTGTGCATGTTTAGCTCCCTACCTTTAATCACCGCAAAACCTTTTAACTTCTAGTTATTTCTCAACTAGGTCAACCCAATTAAACGCGCATACCTCTAGAGTAATTTTGACGAAAGTCAAATCGTCTCTCCCCTACCACGTCTTGCAATAATTTTCCCCTTCACTATCACCGAATCAGCGCAAAAGCCACCGAAGTTCTGAACGGGGGTTTCCTCCCCTCAGACTTCCCGCTGCGCTAGGGACTTGGTACAGTTACCTGCTCCAGGAAAACGCCACATGCGCGTGTGCTGGGCAATCCTTGCGGCAGTCGCTCTCCACGGAAACTGTCTGTGGCAGCGCGCTGCCGATGCCTCAATGGCTCCCCTCCCAAGAGCGCTGCTTCACCGCTGTTCCGTCTACGTTTTTTGCTTCTAAAAGCGTAAGTCCTGCCTATCTTGGGGGGGTTAAGTCTTTTAAATGTAGTTCATTCGATTAAAAACTACTGGAATCGGAGATGGCAAATGATACCTAGTAAAGCTCGCAGATATTTAATTATCTGCGTTTTTTAGTTTACTTGGCGCTAAGTCTTTATCAAAAAGATTTCTACATCTATGGTTACACTTTCCGGTTATTTAAAGAAGTAATAGAAAAGATGAGTAGTGGCTAAGTTTGATTTACTCAACACTCAAGACTACTAGTTTAAAAAATGCAAATATTACTAGATTGTGGCGAAAATATAAACAATATCACACTAATTATGTTCAGAATGTACAAATCTTTGAACTAAAAAATGTTTTTATTAAGATTTTTTTTTCAGAAGGCAAGATACGTTTATGTTCAGAATGTACAAATCTTTGAACTAAAAAATGCTTTTACTAAGATTTTTTTCAGAAGGCACGAGACGTGAAAAGTTTATTTATCAAAATGAATGTAACACAACGTCTAAACACAGATAAATGACCTCTTTATTACACCAAGTTCGATTAATCATATATACAGTTGCTAATTCGTAATCGGTTGGGCAAAACCATTACCCCCCTTCTCTCTTTCACTCCTTGGGGAGACGAACGAGAGTGCCATTGAGAAAGAAACCAGGAAAATTGTGCTGGTTCACCATTACCAATCTGACAAATAATACAAATGTTCTTACTAGCCTGATATTACATTCATATACAATCTATGTTTAAACTAAAAAAGGATAAGCTTTAACAGTTGTTTGCTTGATAGCTATTTTCATAAATTGAGGTTAAAGGATAAGTAAAATTTTGATAAAGTATGACAGGATTATTGAAGGTAATAGGCGAAACTTTATAACAATGCATTAGAGGGTAATTAATACACTGGTGGAACAAGTAATTGGGTTTGCCAAAAAATTGTGTGATTTGATACAGTTATTTAACGAAAAGCCGCTGAAAAATGAGAGTGAAGCAATTAGCAATTAAAAACACAATGAATTGCGTTTTCCAGAGGCTATTGGAATAAAGCTAAACCTTATCCCAAAGGAATTGCTAGGTTTTTGGGTGCTCTATTAGCACGCTCCGCCAAAGTTAAAAACTTTACTAAAACATTTAAGATTAAGCCATGAACTCCTTTTCGTCGTTAAGAGTTCAGGGAGAGCTGAAATATACCAGCAATCAGCATCCCACTCTCAATGCGGCTATCCTCGGATTGTTGAGGTTAGTTGCGGGTCATACTAACTTAGTATCCGACTTTAGCTCTTTTTGGAAAATTCTGGAGTTTCAACTAGGCGACGATTTGACTAGCTACGGTATCTTTGAAGATGAAGACACCCGTAATGTTGTTTACTTAGTTTGCACTGGGAAAGTGCGACTGCTGGGCTTTGACGCTATTTTAGGACGAAAAGTGTCAACTCAGTTGCTTGTGGCGGAGCAAATTTTTGGCGCAGACGATTTTTTCTGTAATCAATCTTTACAATATCGAGCGATCGCATCAAGTGCGGGTTTGGTTGCTTACATTAGCCTAAAAGACTTGAAGCCGTGGTTTAGTGAAATACCCAATCTCAAAGGTTATTTACAGCAAATAACTTATGAGCGGCAAACGTTGATTTTTTTGAAGACGCATACAGAATTTCGTTCGCAAACTAGCCAAAAACTACAAGAACTCTTACCCAACTTCAAACAAATCAAGGTAAATGCTGGCTCATCTTTGCTAGAAGTAATTCCACCTAATCAAGGTCGATTTTGGCTTGCAAGTGGAAAGATTCACACTTTATCAGACATTCAGCCCCCGGTTGTTACACAAAGCTGGGAATATGCGATGACGCTACCAACTTGGATTGCCGAGACTGATCTATTACTATATCACCTGCCTAGAGAAAATTGGGAATCGGTAAAAGCGATCGCTCCTCAATTAGCCAAGCAGCAGCCACTTGTTCAAACTGGCACAGCAAATCACCAGGAAATCGAAGAAGAACACCCTGAGGCTAAAACATTTCCCCTGTTAGTATCTTCTAGCAACTTCGAGTTAGAGACATCAGAAATTGACTTTCCCCAAGTAAGTGTACCTTGGTCAATCGCCTCGTTATGGCGTCGCTATCCCTTTATTCAACAGCAAAGTTCTTCTGATTGTGGTGCAGCGTGTTTGGCGATGGTTAGCCAATACTGGGGTAAACGCTTCAGTTTAAACACTTTGCGTAACTTAGCACAAGTAGACAAAACCGGTGCATCCCTCCCAGGTTTAGCGGCAGCAGCAGAAACGTTGGGATATGATACCCTAACCGTGCGGGCTTCTTTGAGTAAGCTGGAGTGGCAAACTACCCCTTGGATCGCCCACTGGCAAGAAATTCACTACGTAGTTGTTTGGCAAATTAAAGGCGATCGCGTCATAATTTCCGATCCGGCTATTGGTAAGCGATCGCTTTCGCGCGAAGAATTTGCCGCTAACTGGACAGAATATGCTGTGATTTTACATCCCACAGAACGCTTCCAAGCGATTGAAAGCGAAAAAATTTCACATACGCGGTATTTGCAGCTATTTAGGGATTACCGCCACCTTTTATCAAAAATCATTCTCACTTCATTGTTGCTACCAATTTTTGGGCTGGTAACTCCTTTATTTGCTCAGTTGTTTCTCGACCAATTGATGCCGTTAAAAAGCAGCGTCACATTGAATGTGTTTATCGGCAGCTTTCTTTTTTTTGGCATCTTCCGCGTGGCGATCGCCGCACTGCGACAACACCTTCTAGACTATTTTGCTAACCAAATCGACTTGACCTTAACTGGCAATTTTATTCGCCACGCGCTCGAATTGCCATTAGATTTTTTTGCTTCTCGCCAAGTCGAAGACATAACCAGCCGTGTTCAGGAAAACCGTAAAATTCAACAGTTTCTCAGCCGTCATGCTGTGAATGCAATTATAAACGGACTATGCGCTGTTGTCTATATTGGATTGATGGCTTTTTACAATTTGCCGTTGACATTGCTGGTTTCGCTCCTTATTTTAGCGATCGCAATTTTGAATTTAGCGGCAAATCCCTTTATCAATCAGGTGTCGCGAGAAATCGCCAAAGAATCGGCGGTGCAAAACTCATCAATAGTTGAGGCGATCGCAGGTATTAGCACCGTAAAGGGTTTAGCAGCCGAACGCTCAATCAGTTCGCGTTGGCAAGAGCGCTTTATGGGTATGTTGAAAGTGCGGTTTCAGGGGCAGAAACTAGCTAACAACTTGCAACTAATTAGCAATTTGCTTAATCACCTAGGTACTACGGCGGTGTTGTGGTGTGGAGCGGCTCTGGTAATGAGCGAGCAAATGACGATTGGTCAGTTTGTGGCTTTTAACATGGCATACAGTAATGTCCTCAACCCTGTTTTGGCTTTGGTGGGGGTGTGGGATAAGTTCCAAGAGGCGGTAATTTCCATAGAAAGGGTGAATGATGTCTTTGGTTGTGTGCCAGAAGGAAATCTTCAAAAACCGCTATCGGTGCTACCCCCGATTTCTGGCGAGGTTGTTTTTGAGAATGTGTCTTTTAGTTACAACCAAGATGAACAGCACATCCTGCAAAATATTTCTTTTAAAGTGAAACCCCAACAGACGATTGGTATTGTTGGTGCTAGCGGTGCCGGTAAAAGCACTTTAGTAAATTTGCTGGCTGGTTTATATCCTGCAAGCGCTGGACGAATTTTGATTGATGGACATGATATTGCTGATGTTTCTCTTCAATCGTTGCGAAGTCAATTAGGTGTGGTGCCGCAAGAGTGTTTCTTGTTTTCAGGGACGATTTGGGAAAACATTACCCTGTTTGACTCAAAATTTACTCTTGATCAGGCGATCGCCGCTGCCAAGTTAGCCGAAGCACACAGCTTTATCGAAGCGCTGCACGACGGGTACAATACCCAAGTGGGACAAGGCTTGATGCTTTCTCATGAACAGCGCCAAACAATAGCGATCGCTCGCGCACTTGTGAGGAAACCCCGAATTTTGATTTTAGATGAAGCCATTAGCTCTCTAGATGCATCACAACGTCGGTTTCAACAAAATTTAGCCCGGTTGACTCGCACCACTTTTATCATCGCCCATCATCTCGGTGTCGTTCGCAATGCTGACTGCATACTTGTCCTAGACCGAGGTATCCTTGTTGAGCAGGGCACTCATGAAGAATTAATGGCAATTAACGGTATTTATTACCACTTATCTCAACAGCAATTGCATCTGCAATCTCACTGATTTGAGTTATTTATCTCTCAACCTAAGCACAAATATTTGGAGAATACTTAAGTTAAATCCAGGACTTCACTTCCCATAACCTATGAAAAACTTAACGATTTCTTGGCTAAAATTACTGCATGTTTTTTGCTAAAGATATCGCTATGGCTATTTTATTGTATTTATAAATTTTTTTAAATTTCAATAATTCTATCATATTTGACGATATTTAACAACTTACTATTTGTACCGAATTATTGATTTTTTTCGCAAAAATTACAAGTTGTTTATGGCTATTTTGGCAGAATGTCAGAATAGCCAAAGCCTGTCCTACCAACGAGCTAGCTCAAATAGTCTCTGATCAATAATATTAAAGTCTTTAAAAAAACTTACTTATAATAACCATTAATCTTAGTTTGAAAAATGCCATAAACGTAATTCTATTTCGACCTTATTAAGAATTTTGTTTAATAGCAGATTCCGCCATAAAAGCAACCAAGAAAAAGTCTCAATTAAGTTTAATGTGAGGGGTGAAACCCCCTATCACTTAAGTAATAAAGGACAAAATATAAAGTTGCACAACACTTAAGTAAATATCACACCGTAAACTGTAAATTTGACTTATAAAAATGCCAAAATGGCAGATGACATTAACAGCAAAAAACAGTATAAATACAAATGTTACTTTTAACGATTCAAGATAAAGATTTTCTCTTTGCTACTCTAACACCCAGGGGTTTTTTCTTAACTTGTCCTCATAAAAGTGTATTTTCCAATACATACAAATGTCAGGAAAATAGAATTAAATTAGGAGTCGGCAGAATTTCTATTTTTGACAAAACTGTATCTACCAAAAGCTACACGCAGACTTTCTCCTGCCTGTCATCTGTCATGACAAAAGGTAAAAATTTACCTTTGAATTACTGCCAAGCAACAGCTTTCAAACTGTAAGCCTGACTCTTCGGCTTATTTCGTCGAGCCTTTACACCAAAGGAAATCAGACAGCATTGCGGCAGGAGCAGTAAACAAACTTGATTACAAACAGTCGAGTTTCCCATCGCAGGTCAGCTAATGGAAAAAATCATTTTAGTAAATGCAGTCAAAACCTCAAGTCAAACAAGCAGTTCAGAAATTAACTTAGACGGCAAAGTAGTTAAAATTGCCATCACAGATGGTCAACTGGCATTAGCAAACCAGCTGGTATTAGCAAAAGATAAAACAACCGCAATTACCACTAACCCTTCGGAAAACACTAGGGTTGTTGCAGAAGTTGGGGAAAGCCGAACAAGAGCGGTAGTTTGGTCTTCGAGAGCCACTGGGTTGGTGAGGCAGTCCGTATTTATAGGGGTTTCCTCCAAGAAGAACTGCCGTGCATGGTTTCCCGGCAGTCACGTAAGTGGTGTATTTCCCCAACTGAAGCATAGTCGGGTGGAAAGGGGCAAGAAAAAACCTTTACCCTTTAAGCTTTACCCTTATGCCATAAGAGTGCAAAAAAACTTTTTTAAGTTTACTGTAAACGCTCTTGAGCGACTGTTACTAGAGCAGAAAACTGCAAAATGGGGAATCTGTGAGAGGTCACTTTCGCAAGTGGTACAAACGTTTGGGCGATCGCTCTTAATACTACCCCAGGATGCAAGCCTAGTTTCATTGCTTATCCGGCTTCAGCAATTAGCAGATTTTATCAACAAAAAATCAAAGTGCAAATCAAACTTGATTTTGATGGTGCTAGCCAGAAGAGCGATCGCTCTTTGGAACAAGTCAGATAGCCACTGCACCCAATCATTCACTAATCCATCCCCGACATGAGCTAATCAACTAGTTGCATACAAGGTGCTGTTGATAAAAGCAAGTTTCCATTTCGTTACCAAAAATCAAAGCCAAAGTTAGCCTGGTTTACTTCATCCAAGACACCTAAAACTATGAATCAAGATATTACTAACATTAGTCACAAATTAAATAAGGCAATTAATCCTGAGCAATTAGACCAGGTAGTTGAAGCCATTCTTGCCGGAAAGTATTCCTGGGCTTGTGTTTTGATGCTACGTTTCGCCGGGTATAATCCTCTACATTACATTCCCTACCGCACCTATAATCGATTGCTCAAAGAAAACACCCAGCAGATGAGGTCAAATCAACAACACAACGAAAATCTACAAATTGTCAAATCATCTTCCGAAAAAAGGTCTGAAGGTAATATTTCACCCAGTTGTTTAAGCAAAATTAAAGACATACCTTATCTGGAAGTAGTTGGCAAACACAATACACAAATTCGTGGTCGCGGTTTAGATCAGTGGTTGGCAACACAAATTCATGAATATCAATCCATCAAATCTGAATTAAGACCAGAAGTAGCTCCAGAATTTTCCGAAAAATTCTGTAACTTAAATTAACAGTGTGTCGCCAACTTATAGCTTTGCTAATTGGCAATAGGGCATGGGTAATAATTCATATGCCCTATTACCTTTCGCCAAAGCTATGATCATTACTATAAAATCATGAGTAAGCACTATAGGTAAAAAACTGAGTATTCTCTAGAGTTATATTTAGTTATAGTAACATGCTAAAATACTTAGTAATATTTTATCAATAATTTATACATTCTTCTCAGACATCCTCTAAGCTCGTGTCGAGTTGAAGACTTATCATAAAAACTGTAGAGAGCAAGGGGCACTTCGCAGGTGGAAAGAGGATTGGAAGACATTTGCACAGATGCCCTTGTCGAAAAATAATCAGCCCGACATGATATAAGAGGATTAGGTTATTTAGAAAAAAACAATACTAATGAATAACCATTTAAAAATAGTTATTGAACCTGAGGAAATTGTTAGCTTCCTCAAAAGCGAAATTAATTTTAAAGAAGTCTGTCAAAAGATTTTATTTCAAAAATTGATATGCAAGGTTGTAGAAGAAAGAGGAATTATTGTAACGACCGAGGAAATTGAGGCGGAAGCAAATCGTCAGCGCCGTGAAAAGTGTTTGGAGAAAGCTACAGATACATTGTCATGGTTAACAGATGAATTGATCAGTTTGCATGATTGGGAAGTCGGAATCCGCAACCGTTTATTGTCACAGAAATTAGCCCAGACGCTTTTTGCTAAAGAAGTAGAAAGTTTTTTTATCCAAAATTACCAGAGCTTTGAGCAAGTTATATTTTATCAAATCATTGTTGATTCTCAAAAACTGGCTCAAGAACTTTACTATCAAATTGAAGAAGGCGAAATCAGTTTTTATGATGCGGCTCACCTTTATGATATTGATGATAACCGCCGACAAAAGTGTGGTTACGAAGGAAAAATATACCGTTGGGCTATGCAGGCAGATATAGCTGCTATTATGTTTACAACAATACCTAAGCAATTGATTGGACCGTTAAAAACTGATCAAGGTTATCATCTTTTAATGGTTGAAGAGTTAATTCCTGCGGAATTATCACCTGAAAGATATCAAGAAATTTTGAATAATATGTTTGAGCAGTGGCTAACTGCGGAGTTAGACTATATGCTTAATTTTTCAGAATTACAAAGTTAGAAGGCTACAGCGATCGCGAAGGTTTCCAAGAAGTCTGAGCAAAGATAAGTTTGATCGCTCGTAACGTACCCTCAAAGCTTCGCACAGCTTCCGCTGTTCGCAGAGTCTCTCATTCGGTTCACCTAACGTTGCTGTTTGTCTCTGCGGTTTGCGTACTCGTGGAAGCGTCTTTGAAGGAGAAGCGGTACTAGTACAGTACGGCGGAAATAAGCCAAGTATCAGATAGCCAACACTTTACCCTTATATGTCCACTTAAAAGGTTTAGCCATTGTTTTATTAAAATAGTCGATAAATTCAAGAATTTGAGTTTTG
>JAESGY010000132.1_pt1 | contig 63666 bp, 54 predicted proteins | sample 9269841 | NCBI WGS metagenome assembly JAESGY01 (sample SAMN17022865, study PRJNA683097) | algae metagenome | isolation source: Spirirestis rafaelensis WJT71-NPBG6 and co-occurring heterotrophs from... | place: USA: Pinto Wells, Joshua Tree National Park, Colorado Desert, CA | collected 2006-08-15 | reverse complement strand
CGCTAACGAAGGGACTGCACCTAAAGGTGCTTCGCATTCATCCCACCCCTGAAGGACGTAACAGCCTGAAAATTTTTTGGATTTTCAGGCTGTTACTGGTGGGCTTTCTGCTTCAATACTTGTAAAGATTCAGGTCTCCAGCCATGATAATTACCATCCTTGGGTTCAAGGGTGGGGTGGGGAAGCCGACTACAGCAGTGCATTTAGCTGCGTATCTCCAGGAAGTTTCGAGTTACCAGCACGAAGTTTCGAGTTCCAAGCTCAAAGCAATCGAACTTAAACAGGAATGAGCGCAAAATTATGGAAAAAGGAACCGCAGAGGACACAGAGAGCACAGATAAATAAGTAGGCAGGCACAAATAAACCTAACTACGTAACAAAATGTAAAACGTTTGGAATCCTTGTGATTGCTTGTCTGCGACACGCTCCGCGTTAAGCGTTCGCGGAGCGTCTCCTAGAGAAGCTATGCCGAAGGCTTTACGCTCCGTACTCTACGGTAACGCCAAGGGCGAACGCAATGACATAGCTAGAAATTTTCCCACCTACCTACTTAGGAGTTTGGGAGAGTTTTTGCGTAAGTACTATGACAATTCTGACGTTGTATATTAGCGGGATGATTTAGCAACTAACGCTCATCTCTCCCCCTGCTCCCCCTGCTTCCCCTTTCCCTCTTTCTCATGTTTCTTGTGTTTGCTCCTGAATTACAACACTCCAGTCGTCGTTTTTCACAGCAGCTTCAAGTTGAGTCCGTCGTTCGGCATCGCTCACATCCACATTCTCTAACTCTTTAGTCAAAGTGCTGTCAGCCATTGCTTTACGTAATTTCAGCTTTTTCTCTTCATACGCATTGCGTTCTGCTTCTGACATCGTTGCTTTGGCAACTTCCCCGACTGTACTAGCCCACATGCCACTTTCGGAAGCATTACCAGGTGGAACGCTGTCTAGTTCTTTAATCCAAGCATCCCGCACATCTTCCATTTCTTGCCGCTTGGGGAACTTGAAGTTCTGCACACGCACAAAAGCACACTTTTGGCTATTATTTTGGGCGACATGACCGTTTAGGGAAAGCAAGACATTGCGGGAATAGCCGATGTACTGGGTGTTGCGTTCTGTGTCTAAAACCGCGTATACACCTGCGATTTTGGCATTTTGGGAAAGCGCACACCAAGCCTCAAGAGGTATGATATCGGCATCATTGTTTACTTCAGGTGTAAAAGTAACTTCCGTGGGAGCGTGTTCGTCGTTGTCAGAGTACAAAAAGTCATGCAACCCACGGTGACTTTTTGGTACACTTTGATGCTCAATGGGCAAGTTGTTATCGGTTTCCATTGGGGCTATTCTCCGTTAAATTAGTTAGCTTAAGCCGTTCGCGTAGCGTCTCGTAAGAGAAGGCTTAAGCTCCGTTTATCGCAAAGCTTGTAAATGCTAACAATCACAATTGCATTTAACTAGACCCCAAAGCAAGCGATAACTACTTGATAAAAGTCCACTCCAATGTCTTAATTGGTGCAATTTTAAGCGCTTCTGTCAGTTCCTCATTACTTTCAAATTGCATTTGATCTAAATAGCAGGCTTCTACTCTGACAGTAAACTCTTGCTCCTCAAAACCCCAAGGTTGTACAGTCACACTGCCATCCTTGCGTTGTATAACATCGTAGCGTGTATTATGTAGACGAGAACTAATTTCTAAAGCACGTTCGCCAGCAGGTAATTCATGATTGCAGAGAATGAGTGACAAGCGATCGCACCATTCAAAAAAAGCATAAGCTTCAGCGGCTTCATCTTTGGTAATATTTAATTCTTTGCGCCATTGCTTTTGATTTTCTAATTGCTCATCAAGAAAACTATCCAATTCTGGTGATTCACCGCGTTTTCCTTCTGTGAGAAAGCTCATGTGCATAGAAATCAGCATTGCCACCCATCGTCCCCGATAGCGAGCATTTTGCGTATGCGATCGCAGCGTTTCGGGATTGGTTTTCTTGTTGGTGGGTAAAGTAAAATCTAGTGGTCCACCAGCTTCAGTGAGGTGATTACCTTCCCACTCTCGTTCCAAATCATCATGATGGGAAATTGCGGCGATCGTTTCCAACCAGCGTATCGGACGGTCTTTTGCATTCCAATGTCCTGCCAATTGAGCAGCCAGCAATGCATGTGCGCGATGGTAAATAACTTCCCATCCCTTTTGATGTTGATTAGCGATCATAAATCATCCTCGTTTATCTAGAAATTTGTGTAGAATATCGTCGCAGTAACAGTCAACTAAAGTATGAAGTATGAAAGATAAAGGATGAAATAACCCACCACAGAGGGATGGCGTCACAGAAGCGCTTGTTGCGCGATCGCGTCGCTGCCCACAAAAGTGGTTGTGTTGCATCTTTTTTATCGTTCATCCTTTATCCTTGATACTTTTTTAGTCAAAATTCCTCTTAAAGATTGACAATAAGGGATTGAAATTAATTAGCTTTCCTTATCTTGCCCTCATGCACGGCAGAAAATCCATCCCCCAAAAGCACGAAAAAAAACGCTTCTATGAATAGATTGACAGCCAAAAATTTAATTATCCAACAGCGATTAACTCCGTACCTGTTTTTGCTACCTGCCTTAATTCTCTTGGGCTTAACCGTCTTTTATCCTGCACTACAAGCGTTTTACCTCAGCTTTACCCGCTACGAATACGACATTACCGAAATGCCGCAATGGGTAGGTTTTGCCAACTTTCAACGCTTATCCAAAGACCCAGTTTTTTGGCAAACTTTAATCAACACAGTGATTTATCTTCTCGGTGTAGTGCCTATTTTAGTGATTGCCCCCTTAGTTTTGGCAATTTTGGTGAATCAGAAGCTACGCGGAATGAATTGGTTTAGAGCTGCTTTCTACACACCAGTAGTAATTTCAATGGTAGTTGCAGGTATCGCCTTCAAATGGTTGTATGCCGAAAACGGCTTACTCAACCAATTACTAAAAAGTGTTTTTACCGAAGGAATTCCCTGGTTAACTAGCCCAAAATTTGCCCTTTTTAGTGTTATGGCAGTCACCGTATGGAAGGGATTAGGCTATTACATGGTGATTTATTTAGCTGGGTTACAATCAATTGGCGCTGATGTCTACGAAGCCGCAGCAATTGATGGTTCAGATGGCATCAGCAAACATTGGGATATTACCGTCCCCTTGATGAAACCGTATTTAGCATTAGTAGCGGTGATTTCAGCGATTTCTGCTACCAAAGTGTTTGAAGAAGTCTACATCATGACCCAAGGTGGACCGCGTAACAGTTCAAAAACGATTGTTTATTATCTTTATGAACAAGCATTTAATAACTTAGAAATTAGTTATGCTTGCACAATTGGACTAGTATTATTTTTGATAATTTTAAGCTTATCGATTGTGCGACTATTACTTAATGGTGTGAATTTATAGAAAAACTCAACACATACATCAAACCTACAACACAAATCGTTTTGGAAACAGCAAGAGAAAACATAAAAACGCAATAAGTGACGGTAAGTATTGATGAAAACGGTCAGTCTAATTGGAGAACCAATGAAAGCAATTAAAGTGATGGCAACCATTGATGAGCAGGGACAACTTACTTTAGATCGCTCCTTAATAATGGATAAGAACAGTCGCGTTGAAGTAATTGTCCTCATCCCAGAAGAAACAGAAATCGATGAAGATGATAAATCTAAAGAAGCGATCATAGAAGATTTTCGTTAAGCTTGGCATGAAGCGATGACTGGACGAACGATTCCTATTGCTCAACTTTGGGAAGGAATTGAGGATGTCTGAGCAACCATTTATTAAAATCACTTAATTTTCTCTGTGTCTCTGCGTCTCTGCGTGAATAAATCATCCCGTAAATAGTAATGCAAATAGAGAACCCTTTAATAATTAATGCCACCGAAGCAGAAAAACTCAAACCAATCCTTCCCAAACCCCTAATTCTTTCCACCCCAGTTACAGGTTGGAATGGTTTTTATTTCGCCTATCATCGACAGTTAAATCATATAATTCCGGAAACTTGTCCTTCCCAACATATTAGTGCCATTTGCATTGAAGGTTTTCAGGCAAGAATGAAAATCAACAAACAATGGCAACACAAATCTTATAGCCCAAGTGATGTAGCAATTTTTTCAGCTAACCAAATTTCTCCAGCAGTAGAGTTTGAGGAAGAATTAGGATTTATTATCCTTTGTCTTGAGCCAGCATTTGTGCATCGCACTGCTTATGAATCAGTTGATGCTGATAATGTTGAAATTATCCAGCAACTGCAAAGCCACGATCCATTAATTCAACAAATTGGACTTGCATTAAAAAGAGAATTAGAAATCAGTATAGTTGATAGTCGTCTTTATGCAGAGTCAGCAGCAAATATGCTAGCCGTGCATTTGTTGAAGCGCTATTCAGCACGGAAACTAAACGTTAGAGAATATACAGGTGGATTGCCAAACCATAAATTAAAAGAAGTAAATGCCTACATAAACGAAAATTTAGATACAAACTTATCGCTTGCAGAAATTAGTGCGATCGCCCAGATGAGTCCACATTATTTTGCCACCTTATTCAAGCAATCAACAGGAATCGCACCACACCAATATGTTACAAAATGCCGAGTCGAGAAAGCAAAATATTTACTTGTAAAACGAGAATTATCAATTCTACAAATTTGCCACCTAGTAGGATTTCAAAGTCAAAGCCATTTTGCTAAAGTTTTCCGCAAATACGTAGGCATTACTCCTCAAGTATTTAAAGCAAATTTCCAATAAACCATACTATTGTCTATATTTCAAATAGCTATATAGCAATCCTAAATCATTTATAAAACTGCCTCTTTCCTCCTTTGTGTCCTTTGCGTCTGGTGCGGTTCGTTTTTTCAAAACGGAAGATTGCGCTAATTATCGGAAGATTGCGCGAGACAGCTTTGAAGTGCCAATACTAAACTCAGTGTAATTAACTCAATCGGAGACATTTATATTTATGCTGCAAGGGGCACCGTGGCTATTAGCACATCGCGCTATGCTTAAGCCAGATAAACTTATGAAAGTATCACTTTCTGGCAACGACTATGTTCTTTGGCAAGACAGTAAAGGTAAAATTAGTTGCTTGCCAAATGCCTGCCCTCACATGGGTGCTATGCTCTCGGAAGGTTGGTGTGTAACCAAGCCAGATAATAGTAGTACAGTGGCTTGTCCGTTTCATGCATTGGAATTTGATAGCGCTGGCTGTACAGTTTTACCAGGTTCCGACAAGCCAACAAAATCTTTAATCAAACCATTAGAGTTAATCATTCAAGGCGATTTTATTTGGTCTTACGGTGGATGTGAGCCGAAAATTCCCATCCCAACAGTGATGAATGAAATTGCAGCAGAGTACCAATTTATTGGCTTTACAGGCGATCGCAGCATCAAAACCGATTTTCTTACATTGCTGCTAAACATGCACGATTATAACCACCAAAATGGCACTCATCGTCAGTTATTTGAGATTGAAGAAGTTCAACTTAAACAGTTTATCGACAACGGATTTCACTCTCATGCTTATATAGATCAGCCGAGAACCAAACCCAAATTTCGCGACATTTTGAAAAACCCGGCTCTTTTATTAATGCCAAAAGTCCTTCAGGCTCATTTAGAGAACTTCTTTCCTTGCATGGGAATAATGCATGGTGAAAGTCCGCTTTTAAGCCTCAAAGAGTGCCATTTATACATTCCAGAATCACCAAATCACTCTCGCGTTTACGTTTTGATATTCATGAAAGCGCACATTCCCATTGCCCATTTGCTCAAAGGAAATCTTCTGCGGCTGATTGAAGTCGTTATTGAGCAAGACGTTGACATTTTAGGCAAACTTTATGCGAATACACCTCAGCACATTAAACTCAATAATGAAGTTGGCATGGATTGGGTGCGGCGAAATTATAAGAATTTCCCCACGGTTGTGGAACCAAATCTTTCTCGTTAAATCAATACCCAATTAAAACCGCTTTTCATATTCCAACACAGCATTAATGCCACATGAGTAAGTAGCAAAATTATCTTCATTGCTACCACTTGCGGCAGAACAATTAGAGTTAGTGAATAAAGGTGCAGAACCACGCAGGCGCAAGTTATCGTTTATTCGATAGTTAACACCTAATTGTAAGGGGTCTTCGGCTGTCAAAATCTTGACGCCAGAAACAGAAATCCTCGGAGTAATATCAACCCCAGCCTCGGCTCCCAATTCCAGACTCGAAGAATTACTGGCTGCTGAGATGGTTGGGAATAAACGGAATTCGCTTAAGCCAAATAGATTGCCAATCTGGTTAAAAGTTCCCTGAAGGTTAAGAGCTGAACCTGCTAGATTGGCAAGTGCCAGCGTACTGTCGCCACTTCCCAATGTGTTAACAAAGCTACCACCAAGCAAAGCCACAATTTCTGTTTCGCTGCGTGCGGGACTACTTGTCAATTCTAGGTTTTGGTCAAGTTGGCTAGCCAAACCTTCTACACGCGCTTCAACTTGAATAGTTCTGATCGGTTCAAAGTTAGGAATAATTCCATCGCTATCGTTGATTTCCGATGATACTGATGTGGTGGGAACCCGGTTCGGAACCGTATCTAGTACCTTGGCAGATAGCCTGACATTCAATTCCGGATCGAGTCCTCTCTCTGGGGTAAAAATTGCAGTTTGTTCGTAGCCACGGGCAAGATTGAACTGCGTAGTATACAAATTGACTCCGCCACTACGTAAAGTAATAGTTCCATCAGGTAACAAATTACCCAAAGCGCCGTTGATGGTGAGGGTGCCAGTAGCCCCAAAACTGATAAGAGGTGGACGGGTAACATTTACGTTTTTGGCTAGCTCAATCTCTAGATTATTAAACCTGGTCGTTGTCGTAGCCGGATTGTTAGGATTGTCTTTGTTCTGTTTGAGGGCTTTGGTTTGGGATGGAACACCTACATTATTAGTTCCTGGGTTAGTGGCGTTATTAGATTCTGCTAACAACACTTGACCATTTGTCAATTGGACTTTACCGCCAACTATTGGGCTAAGGGCAGCACCAGTAATGTTTACATCGCCACTGACACCACCTTGATACAATCCTTTGAGATTTAACGCCAACTGGTCAAGAGTAACCCTTAAGGGATTGTTTATTTGTACTTGTCGATTGTTGGAAATGGGAATCTCTCCCGCCGCTGCTACCTTACCCTGGCTATAATTACCCTGGAGATTTTCTACTAAGATACTGTTAAAGTTAAACAGCACTCTGCCGTTGACATCTGTCAGTTGTCCTGGTATGGCTTGAGCCGAAAAAACACCATTGTTGATACTAGCAATTCCATTAACAACTGGATCTTGTCTTGTACCGCGCACCGTCAAATCTATTTCTCCCTGACCATTTTCCAACGCAACTTGGTTTGTAAACAGATTTAATAACGCTAATCCTTCATTTCTCACCTTTACATCTAGCTCAATTTCATTGCTATCTGGTGCTACTGACGCAAAAGGAAACTGGTAGGGAATGCTACCGCTAATGTTGACAGGTTCTGGACCAGAAACATTGACTTGACTGCCAAAGTTTAAGCGTCCGTTAGCATAGGCGAAACTTGCCGTAGCTGATTCTACTGCATTTTGATTAAGAGTTCCTTCGGTGACTTGCAATTCACCTCTAGCTTGCGGGTTTTTAATACTGCCTGCTAAAGCTGCTGTCGCGTCCAGATTACCTGTAAAACCAACTGGCAGTTTGACAAAATTATTCAGTATCCCCAACGGAAAATTACTGACTTGTAATTGACCCGATTGTTGTTCACTGCCGATCGCACCTGTAAAAGCAATAAGTCTGTTTTGAGACTCCAGTCGTAAAGGTAACAATCTCAGAACGCCATTTTCAAAGCTACCTTCGGCAATTACTTTTTCGGCACTATAACAAAAATCTGTTTCTAAACATTGATTTTGTTCGTCTTTTGCACCCCAAACAAAGTTTTGACCGTTTAAATCAAAGTTCACAGCCAACCCTTTTGCCGTACCTGTTTCCAGGGCTACTTCACCGTTGAAAGTTCCGGTTAAATCTGCCAATGCTGGCAAAGGAGAAGCATCCTGCTGCTCTTGTTGTTGTTGTGCTAAGAGTGCATCAATTTCATAAAAGCGTTGGAGTTGCTTAAATAAAGACTGATTAGGTAAACCTTGTGCAACGGTGTCTAGATCCGCAGCTTTGCCATAAGTTGGTGCTTGGGCACCGCGTTGGAAATCTTGGATTTCAAATAACTGTGCTACAAGCAAAACATCTTGGATATTACCCTGATTGACGTTAACTTTGGCTTGCAGTTGGGGAGTATTGCCACTTTGGTTAAAACTGCCGCTGAAGGCGTAACGACTGTTGCCTTTGACAAATTCGCTATCTGTGAGTGTTCCTCTTCCATTGTTGTAACTGAACTGAGCAGCAAAGCGATCGCCTTCTATTCTGCCAACTTTTGGTTGATCTATGCTAATATTACCCGTTGTCGCAAATGTTCGCTGATTAACCTCTAAATCTCCTGATATTAATCCAGCGATCGCACCTACACCCAAACGAATATTCGGTGGTGGATTTAATTTCAATACCTGCAAGGGGAAATCTCTGACTTGCACCGCCAAATTATCTCCTTGACTGCGACCAATTGCCAATGCTTGCTGCCACTGCACTACAAAGGATTCGGGGCGATTATTGGCGTTGAGATTGAAAGCAATGCGATCGCGTGTACCTGCTAGATTCAAATTTAAACCACGTCCTTGCATTGATTCAACTTTGCCACTCAACACTGGCTCAAAAGCTAAATTATTTACCACCAAGTCGCGTAAATTAAGTTGCCCTTGTACATTTGGTAAAGGCAACTTGCCAGTAATTTGTCCGCTAAAATCAGCTTTACCTGCCAAAGCTACTGCATTCGGCAGATTCAGAGGCAGTTGTTGCAGATTGTAATTTTGTGCTTGTACATTCAGATTTAAATTAGTAATTTGCGGGGTACTTGCTTGAGTGTTGACAAATATATCACCACTAGCTTTTAAATCTGGAGCCGTAGCTTGAACAATCGTCAGCTTTTGACCATTCCAGGCGATCGCTGCATTCAACGGTTGCTGAAGTCCAGGAATACCTTCAGATAACTCTACATCACCACTAGCACTCACATCTGATAATCTAGGCGATGCCACCGTACCCGCCACTTGTAATTCACCGCCCAAATCACCGCGCAATTGCTTATTAAAGCGGTTTAATTCTACACCCGAAGCCGCCACCAAAGCTTTATACCGACCATTGGCAAGTTGGATATCTGAAGCTGTAACCGTCCCACCCGCAACATTTACCTGCGCTTCACCGGTAGCTTGAATATTTTGCCGTTGGGATGCTTCTAAACTTCCCGCTACATTAAATTGACCGTTTAAATTACCTTGAAACTGCTGTGGTACATTTGCCAAACGCTCCAAAGGTACGTTATTTGCTTCAACTTGAGCCTGATAGCGATTATTCGCCAATTGAATATTTGAAGCTGTAACTGTACCCTGACCAAAATTCACCCTCGCTTGACCGGTGGCTTGAATATTTTGCCGTTGGGATGCTTCCAAACTTCCCGCTACATTAAATTGACCGTTTAAATCACCCTGAAACTGTCGTGGTACATTTGCCAAACGCTGCAAAGGCACATTATTTGCTTGCACTTGCGCTTGATATCGACCATTCGCTAATTGGATATTTGCAGCTGTGACTGTACCCTTTCCAAAATTCACCCTTGCCCGACCAGTTGCTTGGATAGTTTCCGGTTGGATGGAAGTAGCGCTTCCGGCTACATTAAATTGACCGTTTAAATCACCTTGAAACTGTGGGGGTACATTTGGCAAACGCTGCAACGGCAAGTTATTTGCTTGCACTTGTGCCTGATATACCCCATTAGCAAGTTGAATATTTGATGCTGTGACTGTGCCATTTCCCACATTCACCCGTGCCTGACCAGTTGCTTGGATAGTTTCCGGTGTAATTGATTCGGCGCTTCCCGCGACTTGAAACTGACCGGTTAATCTTCCGTTAAAATCCTTAGCTGCTGGTGATAATTCTTGCACTGCTACATTATTTGCCCGCACTTGTGCTTGATATACCCCATCAGCAAGTTGGATATTTGTAGCTGTGACGTTACCGCCAGCAACGCCCAGACGTGCTTCGCCTGTGGCTTGGAGAGTTTTCAGGCTAAAATTTTCTCTGCTGCCTGCGATTTGGAACTTACCTGCCAAAGGTGCTTGCAAAATAGGCGGAGTCTTTTTCAGCACTCGTCCCAACCGCACACCTTCTGCGATTAATTGGGTGGAAAAGCTTTGGTCTTGGAGCTTGATGTTAGAAATTGCAACAGTACCACCACCAATTTGAACTCGTCCGTTTTCCGAGTTTATGTTGGCAACTTGAAACGGACCCGTAGTCCCGGATAATGTGAAACGACCGTTTAATTCTGCTCCAGCCAAAGAGACATTTTGTAGTTGTTGTTTGTCTACAAATGGTTCTAACTGTATACCTCTAGTTTGGGCTACGGCTTGCCAACGTTGATTGGCAAAACTGCCGTTTGCTTGTACTGTACCAGAAGCGACACTAGCAACCACATTGCGGAAAGAGACGCTTCTATCTGGAGCGATCGCTACTTCACCAGTTGTGGGGTATGTAGCACCCGGAGCTTGGAAATTTACCACAGTCTGGACATTACTACCACCGCCACTCAACTGAGCATTGCCAGAGACAGTGCCGATTTTCACATTAGATGTATTTACGTCGTAAACTTTCGCAAGTGCATCCCCAGGCAGATTTCTTGCCTGGAAATTCACATTGATTTGGGGAACTTTACCAAGAGCGATCGTGCCACCACCAGTAACATCACCGCCTAATTTTACTTTCCCTTGAATATCTTTTAGGGTAATTAGGGAAGCAGCAGTAGAAAAATCAAACTTACTGCGGAGGCTTTCAAAATCAACTTTGTCAACTTGGGCAGGTTTTGTGCTTGTAACTGTACCTGAGAGAAATGGTTTGGAGATTCCCCCGCCAATCTGCAAGTCGGTTCTTACTTCTCCACTTACAGCCAAAGGCGATTTTACCTTTAGAGTTTCTAAAGCATTGGCTACACTTACTGGCTGCGATCGCGCTGTCAGCTTAAAGCCACTTGTTGTATCGATAGTGCCATTAGCTACTACGGGAATTTTACCGTAGCTAGTCGCCACATTATCAACCTTAATTTGCGTACCTTGGAAATTAAGATTTCCTTGGGTATTGACAAATGGTTGTGGCACTTTGGGAATCTGAAATCGCACTGCTTGTAAACTAGCGGTTCCTTGTAGTAAAGGTTGTTTTTTCCCGTTTAATTCAACTTGTAAATTTCCATTAGTTCGCCCCGCCTCTAATATCAGTGGTAATTTGATCACACTAGTGATATCAGAAGCAAGAAAATCTTGCACTTGAACCTTTAGCTTGGCTTGTTGTATTCCTCCTCCCTCTACACGCACATCTCCCGCAAGGGCAATTGTCCCACCAGTACGGGGCAGTCCTTGCAGGTCAAACTTAATCAGTTTGTTGTTTTCCAGAGGTTGGGCATAACCGTTAAGCTGCGAAAACGCCACAGTTGATGGAGTGGGAGAGGGGGGGGATGAGGGAGCAGGGGAAGCAGGGGAAGCAGAAGAAATTTCCCCTTGTCCCCTTGTCCCCGTGTCCCCTTGTCGCCGTTTCTCTCGATACGGTACTAAAACTAAGTTGGCGTTACTAAACCGAATTTTGTCCAAATCAGTCTTAATTGCGCCACCTTTACCTGGCGGTGCGATGTTTGTTGTAATCCAGCGTCCTTGTTGATCCTGTTCAATGTAAAGATCGGGATTGACTAAAGTGACATCTAGCTTTAATGTACGCTTCGTAAGTAACTGTAATATATCAAAACCTACATCCACCCCACCAATTGCCGCTCGGTCGGAATCTGTAGGTGTTGCTGGAATTGCTGAAGGTCCAAAGCTTACTCCTGTAAGAGAAAATCCTTTAACTTTCCCCAGCTGAACTGGACGGTTAAGTGAAGTGGTGAGGCTTTCTTCTGCCAAGGGTGCTAACTCTTGTTGGACAAAAACCCACAATCTCCAAGCACCACCGATAAGTCCAAGCAATAAAAGTCCCCCTAAGGCAATACCACCGCGACTTAGCACTAGAAACCAAAAACGTTTATTAGCACGGGCATTAAAGTTAGGATCTTGATGGGGAGAGTTAGCCATTTGGTTTTACTATTTACTCACCGAATGTAGCTGGTACACAAAAGAAAGTTAAGGGACACAGTATTCCACATGCCATTACCAGGATACGCCAACTCAACCACTGATAAAGGATAGATTAGGACGGCGTATGAACAAGAATTCATGAGAAATAACGCTTAACAGCTTGATGTTTAACAATATTGGGACTCTCAAGAAAATTTTCAGAATTTGGGCATCGGGCATTGGGCATTGGGCAACGGGCATCGGGCAATGGGTATCGCGCATTGGGCATTAGGCATCGGGCATTGGTAATAATTCTTTTCCTTTACCCTTTCCCCCTCCCAATTATCTGCATGGCTTCTGGTGGAAGGACAAGCGGTATGGGGCATCTATCGCGCCATAATTTAATGAATGGATTTAAGGTAAAAGGATTGATGATTACACCCATGCGTGTTTTTGTGTTAATTTTTAATGTGCGAACAGAAAATGAGGGAATTCACACGATTCGGGTAGGCGATCGCAATAAAATTCTGATGTTCGAGTCAGAAGACGACGCTACCCGCTACGCTCTGTTGCTAGAAGCTCAGGATTTTGCCTCACCCACAGTAGAAGTGGTAGATGCTGAGGAAATCAAAGAATTTTGTGAAAGTGCTAATTATGACTGGGAAATCGTCCCGGAAAACGGCGAATTAGCCATTCCCCCAGAAATAAACGTACCAGAAACTGACTGGCAACCAGATGCCCAGAAACAGAAAAATGATGAAGAATTCCAAAGTGGCAACCAAGCGCAGTCAGAACAACCAGAATTTTCTGATTCGGAAATAGACAGGATTCGTCGAAAATTGGAAGGATTGTTGTAATTAGTCATTGTTCATTGGTTATTGCCTGGATGACAAACGACAACTGACTGTTAATAGTTAAGGGATAATTAGCAGATGTAACGGAGATATTGAATGCAAAATTTGCAGGAGCGCGGGCATCTCTTAACCGAGCAGGTCAATCCTAATAGTCTAAACTTAGACCAGCTCAGTTGTTTGGAATTCGTGGAACTGTTTAACAGCGAAGACCAAAAAGCTGTGGCTGCGGTTGAGAAAGCTAAAAATCAGCTAGCCCAAACGATTGAACGCGCCGCAGAACGTTTGCGCCACGGAGGACGCCTGTTTTATGTCGGTGCAGGGACGAGTGGTAGGTTAGGAGTTTTAGACGCAGCCGAGTGTCCCCCAACTTTTTGTACACCTCCAGAGTTAGTACAGGGGATAATTGCCGGCGGTGCAGGCGCACTAGTACGCAGTTCAGAAGATTTAGAAGACCGATCGCAAGATGGAGAAGCAGCGATCGCCCAACGACAAATTACACAACTAGATGTAGTAATCGGTATTACTGCCGGAGGTACAACGCCTTTTGTTCATGGTGCGCTCAACGCTGCCCGTCAGCGGGGAGCCACTACTATTTTTATGGCTTGTGTCCCACAGGAGCAAGTTGACATTAATGTCGATGTTGACATACGCCTATTAACTGGACCAGAGGTGCTAGCTGGTTCAACTCGCTTAAAAGCTGCAACAGCAACAAAGTTAGCTTTAAACATCATTTCTACAGGAGTGATGGTCAAGCTGGGCAAGGTTTACGGCAATCGCATGGTTGATGTAGCAGTAACAAATCAAAAGTTACGCGATCGCGCTTTGCGAATTTTGTCAGACCTTACAGGCTTAAGCCGTGAAGCTGCTAGTGTCTTACTAGAACGCAGTGGCAAGTGGGTAAAATTAGCACTATTAATGCATTGGACTGGTTTGCAAAAAGAGGAGGGCGATCAGCTCTTGTTAGAACATCAAAGTAATCTCAGAGCAGCCATTGAGGCAACAAAGAAAAAAGGAGAAGTCTCATAAATCCTTACTTATTAGCTAATAGCTAGTAACTTTTTTTAGAGATTTTTACAACAGCAGGAAGTCTTCCTAAGTTTACAGGCTCAGGCTTCCTGCTAATTTATTTAGGTTAAATACCTGAAGCCTCTCACCTACTTGAACGTTAGGTGATGAGATGAATACGAGATAAAAATGAAACGCTGTTGATATTAATTTTCTGCGTAGCAGTCAGAGATATCAGGGGCAGATGAATTTTTATTGCTTGGGTGAAGCATCACCAAACTTAATTAAAAGCGCGATCGCTATACTCACAACTAAAATTATTGTCATACTTAAAGCTGAACCAAAGCCCCAATTTTGGGTAGATCCGAGAAACTGATTATAAATCAATCTTGCGGCTGTCATACTCGAAGCACCACCGAGTAATTCTGGGTCAACAAAATCCCCCAATCCGGTAATGAATACTAGCATTGAACCAGCAGCAATTCCTGGCAAAGTTTGGGGTATAGTCACTTGACAAAAAGCTTGCACAGGATTTGCCCCTAAATCTGCTGCCGCTTCTAACAAGCGCTTATCTAGTTTTTCTAAAGATGCATATAAAATTAAAACCATGTATGGTAATAAGCCGTAGCTCATCCCAATTAAAACTGCTGAATCCTGGTTTAATAAATCTAAAGTAGGTAAACCTAAATTGCTAAGTAAAGTGTTCAGTAAACCAGTAGGACGAAGAATTGTAATCCATGCGTAAGAGCGAAGTAAGGAAGAAGTCCACAAAGGTAAAACAAAGCCTAACAAAAGCAAATTTTGCCAGCGCTTTGGTGCCATTTGAGCAATCCAATAGGCGACGGGTAAAGCCAAAATTAAACAAATTATTGTAGTAGCGATCGCCAAAAAAAGCGATCGCCTGATTACTTGCAGGTAAAGCGGGTCAAGTATCCGGATATAATTATTAAATCCACTGGGATTTACCAAATCTCCCGGTCGAATATCTGGTACTAAACTTAACTCAAAAATTATTAGTGTTGGTAACACTAGCAAAAGTAACAACCAAATGCCAGATGGCGCAAGTAACGCCAACGGTTGCAGCCAGTTAAATTGTGACTGTTGCAATTTTGGTACTTCACTAATATCGCCTGAAGAATCTAAATTAGAACGACGAGTTTGACTAAACACAGGATTGACTTAATAGTTATGAGTTAAAAGTTAAAAATTACGAATTAGGAGTTAAAAGCTATAAGGAAGTTATGTTTTTTGATTTTATTTTCTATTTCATAAATCCTCACTCCTAACTCTTTTAGCCACTGGTTAATAGTGTCCAGTAGCGTTCGTAAACTTCTTCAAATTGTCCCAAAGGAGTTAGACGTTCGCACTTATCTAAAACTGACTCTGGAGGAAATAAATTTAAATTGTTTTGTAATGCTTTTGGTAATTGCTCAAATCCGGCGCGATTGGGGGTGGAAATGCTCAAGCGCTCACTGATTTTTGCGGCTATTTCTGGTTGTAAAATAAAGTTAATCCAAGCATAGGCTCCATCGATATTGGGGGCTGTTTTGGGAATTACAATTGTATCTGTCCATAACGAAGAACCACTGCGGGGAACTACATATTTAAGTTTGGGATTTTCTTTAGCGATTTTTACCGCATCTGCTGAGTAACACATTGCCAATACTAAATCTCCTGCTAAAATTTGATTGCGCCATGCATCAGTATCAAAAGCAGCGATCGCACTTTTGAGAGATTTCAATTTTTCATAAGCTTCTTTGATTTCACTTTCGTTTTTTGAGTTGTAGGAATAACCCAGCATTTTCAAAACTGCACCCATTACCTCTCGGACATCATTTAGCAATGTCATTCGCTTTGATAATTGCTTTTGATTCTGCCAAAGATAGTCCCAATCTTCAGGTGGGGGGTTGAGTATTTCTGAATTATAAACTAAGCCGGTTGTCCCCCAATTGAAGGGGATACTGTAGCGGTTATTGGGATCGTAACTGGGATTTTGAAATCGGGGAAATAAATTATCAAATCCGGTAAGGCGATCGCGTTTTATTTCTGCTAACAACCCCAACTCAACCATCTTCTGCACCATGTAGTCAGATGGATAAATTACGCTGTAAGTCCCACCACCACCAGCTTGGAATTTAGCTAGCATAACATCATTAGAATCATACGCATCTGCAAGCACTTTTACACCAATTTGATTAGTAAAACTTTGCAGTAATTCTGCATCGGTATATTGCGTCCAAGTATAGATATAGAGTTGATCAGCAGAACCTTTCTTGGTATTAGCTCGCACTTCCGCAAGTCTCCAGCCACAACTAGCCAAAGATAAGCTAGAAAGTGCTGTAACTCCTTTTAAAAATTTTCGTCTGTTAGTCATATGTTAATAATTAATAGTCAAGAGTCAACAGTCAACTTGACTACGGACTAATAGCCAAACAATCAGTTTCTGCCCACCAAACGTAAATTGGTTTGTCGCGATCTGGTAAGCTGCCAAAGGTGTTAGGTTGCAAAACAGTGATGGTGATGCCGTTTGTCAATTCCACAACGTAATTAACATGCGTTCCCAAATACATCACGTTACCAAGTCGTCCTTCAAAGCAGTTTGTCGGCAAATTTGGCGGATAAAGTGAGAGTTGAATTTTTTCTGGACGCACACTCACCATCACTGCTTGGGATAATTTAATTGGTGTATCTTCAAAACGGTTAACGACAATTGAAAGTCCCGATTTTGTGACAATTTGCACACTCTCAGCGTCTACTGCCGTGATTTCACCGCTGAATAAATTGGTGTCGCCAATAAAATCAGCGACAAAAGGTGTCCGAGGATGTTCGTAAATTTCGCTGGGAGTGCCAATTTGTTCAATTTTGCCTTGATTCATCACTGCAATGCGATCGCTCAAAGATAGCGCTTCTTCTTGGTCATGTGTCACCATAATGAAGGTCAACCCCAAATCTTTGTGTAAATTCGACAGTTCAACCTGCATTTCCTTACGTAGTTTTAAATCTAAAGCTCCCAAAGGTTCATCTAGCAATACCACAGCAGGGCGGTTGACTAATGCCCTTGCTAATGCTACCCTTTGCTGTTGACCACCTGATAATTGACTGGGAAAGCGCGATCGCAAACCTTCCATTTTTACTAGTTGTAAAGCATCTTTAACTCTATTTTCAATTTCCGATTTGCGTAATTTACGCAAACGGAGCCCAAAAGCAATGTTATCCCATACATTCAAATGGTTAAATAGAGCGTAGCTTTGAAATACAGTATTGACGGGTCGGCGATAAGCAGGGACATTAGTCATATACTGACCCCGAATCAATAGCTTGCCCGCATCCACCCTTTCAAATCCAGCAATTAAACGGAGTGTAGTTGTTTTGCCACAACCGGATGGACCGAGAATACTAAAAAATTCTCCCTGTTTGACATCCAAGTTTATTCCGTGTACAGCCGCTTGTTTATTAAAAAACTTATAAACATCATGCAGTTCAACATCAAGCGACTCAAAAGCCGCCATCCCCCCCTGATTGTGCGCCAAAGTTTGAGCCATAATTCTTAGTAGACTACCGTGATAATACTAGATTTTCTAAATTGATGTAGTCTATTAACCAGACTACATATAACACTTTGGTTTATTGTATCCGGTAAAAACAAGTTACTAGGTATTGCGGATTACGGCATTCTATCAAGGATAAAGTATGAAATACAAAATAAGTTTAAAAGTATAAATACGAACAATCAACCATTTATTTCTTTTTTATTCTTTATCCTTCAACCTTTATTAGTTCCTAGTCTTCAGTCTCCAAATTTTTTGGCACTAAAGTCCTGCCCGGTGTTTAGCGCAATTGTATACAGTTAATACTAATCTTGAAATTTTTATTTGTCTTATGTCTATCTTACAATCCTTTAATCTTGGCAGTAAAAAAGATACACGTACAGTCGGAAGAAGCTCTCAGTCGTTATTTTTCATCGTATTTACCCTGATCATGATGACTGGTGTTGCGGCTCGTTTGGGATATTTAGAAATTGTTCAAGGACCACAACTCCGGAAACGAGCAGAGGCAAACCGAATTAGAATTATTTCTAAACAGCCGGAAAGAGGTAACATTTTTGACCGGAATGGTAAACTTTTAGCTAGTACTCGCTATCCTCGCTCTGTCTACTTGTGGCCTATGGCTCACACTAAACCAGAGTGGTCAATTGTTGCGCCGCGTCTATCTCAAGTTCTGGAAATTTCTCAAGAAGATATAGAAGATAAACTTATACAGGCAGGTCCCAACTCTTCTTCACTTGTACGGATTGCTCGCGATTTGAACGAAGCACAAATTACGGCACTCAAAGAGTATGAAACCGAACTTAAGAACGTAGAAATTCATACAGAAGCGGTGCGTTATTATCCCCACGGTCAAGAGTTGGCTCATGTATTAGGTTATACGAGAGAACTAACCGCCGAACAGTTGAAAGAAAGGGTCAAAAATGGCTACAGGCTGGGAGATGTCATAGGTCAGATGGGGGTAGAAAAGGCGTATGAAAAAACACTGCGGGGTGAATGGGGCGGTCAGCAGATAGAAGTAGATGGTAGAGGTCGTCCGTTGCGGGTGTTGGGAGAGAAAGAGGCAAAAGCTGGTAACGATTTGCACTTGACTATAGATGTAAATGTGCAGAAAGCCGCAGAAAAAGCTTTAGGCACTACCAGGGGTGGAATTGTGGCAATCGATCCGAGGAATGGTGCTGTTTTGGCAATGGTGTCTTATCCTACCTTTGACCCAAATATCTTTTCTAAGCAAAAACTCTCTCAGAAAGACTGGGAAAGCGTACAAGGTAAACAGCATCCGTTGGTTAATCGCACCCTCAGCGCTTTTCCACCTGCCAGTACCTACAAAATTATCACTACGACAGCGGGGTTAGAATCAGGTAAGTTTACTCCCGATACAGTGTTGCAAACTTTCGGCTCGCTAACTGTCGGTGGAGTGACTTTTGGTGAATGGAACCACGCTGGATTTGGTCCATTGGGATTTCCGAGAGCGATGGCTATGAGTAGTGATACCTTTTTCTATCAAGTTGGTAGAAGAGTCGGTGGTCCAACTTTGATCGAATGGAGTCGCAAATATGGGTTTGGTCAAAAAACCGGCATTGAGTTTGCCGATGAAGAATCAAGAGGCTTAGTTCCAGACGAGTCATGGAAACAGAAAGCTTGGAAGATCCCCTGGACTGTCGGCGACACCATAAATATGTCAATTGGTCAAGGTGCTTTGCAAGTCACACCACTGCAAGCTGCGATTATGTTTGCTGTACCTGCGAATGGTGGCTACCGAGTTCAGCCGCATTTGCTCAAAGACAATGAACAAGCAAAAAACTGGCGCACGTCCTTAAATATGAAGCCGACAACCATTAAAGTTCTCCGTGATGGTCTGCGGAAGGTAGTAACTGAAGGGACGGGTCAGCGTTTGAACGTACCGACAATTGCCCCATCATCCGGAAAAAGTGGCACCGCTGAAGCGGGTACTGGTCGTCCAAATCACACTTGGTTTGGTGCCTATTCTCCCAGCGATAAGCCGGAAATTGCGGTTGTCGCGTTTGGTGAAAACTCCGGTGGACATGGCGGTACTGATTGTGGACCGATGGTTTTGCAAGTGCTGGAAGCGTATTTTCAAAATAAGTATCCAGGTAAATATCAGAAACCTCAAGTTTAGGGCGAAGATAAAGCTCACAAATCAGGCGGTAGGACTCTGAATTAGTACTCGATCAACCCAATTTTGACGGGTGAAGGCAGGCACTCTTGAGCAGGCGGAGAAAAAACTTGATTTTTTACCATAAATCCCGCAAAGTTTCTTTGGCGGACTACTAAAGAATTTCTTTTATTCAACAAAAATAATAGAAAGTTATTATAGTTACCCTCTTGTTTTTTCAATACAGACTGAGTGAGAGTTTAGCTGAGTTAGTAACAATTTTGTTGAATTATATACAAAGAAGATTTCTCTAAATATTACTCTTTGTGTTATGACCCTATTACAATCAATCGGCAATAAAAAAGATACGCTTACAGTCGGACGGGGTTTTCAGTCAATATTTCTCATCATATTTACTCTACTAATGACAGGTGGAATAACCGCTCGTTTGACATATTTGCAAATTCTTGAAGGAGCGTACCACCGTAAGCAAGCAGAGTCAAATAGGATTCGGATTATTGCCAAACAACCGGAACGAGGCAACATTTTTGACCGTAATGGTAAACTTTTAGCTAGCACTCGCTATCCTCGGTCTGTGTATTTATGGCCAATGGCTCACACTAAACAAGGATGGCACAAAGTTGCACCGCGTTTATCTGAAATTCTCAACATCCCGCAAGAGGAAATTGAAAAGAAACTACAAGAGGCTGGTTTTAGGTCTTCTTCGTTGGTGCGGATTGCTCGTGACTTGAATGAAGCGCAAGTCACTGCATTGAAGGAGTATGAAAATGAACTCAAAAACGTGGAGATACATACGGAAGCAGTTCGCTACTATCCGCACGGTAAAGCTTTGGCTCACGTACTAGGTTATACGCGGGAACTGACCGCCGAACAGTTGCAAGAAAAGCGGAAAGAAGGCTACCGATTAGGAGATGCGATCGGTCAGATGGGGGTAGAAAAGGCGTATGAGAAAACGCTGCGGGGCGAATGGGGGGGGCAACAGGTAGAAGTAGATGGTAGAGGTCGTCCGCTGCGGTTTTTGGGCGAGAAACAGGCAAAAGCTGGTCAAGATTTGCACTTGACTATAGATGTGGATGTGCAAAAGGCAGCAGAAAAAGCTTTGGGAGGTCGCAACGGTACAATTATCGCACTTGACCCAAACAACGGTGCGGTTTTAGCAATGGTGTCTCACCCAACCTTTGACCCAAATATCTTTTCTAAGCAAAAAGTTACCAAAAAAGATTGGGAGACTGTACAAGGTGAAGATTATCCTTTGCTCAATCGCGCTCTGAGAGCTTATCCTCCTGCTAGTACTTTTAAAATTGTCACCACGGCAGCTGGGTTGGAATCGGGTAAATTTTCTCCTAAGACAATATTGCAAACTTACGGTTCGCTGACTTTCGGCGGTACTAGATTTGGCGAATGGAACCACGCTGGCTTTGGTCCGTTGGGATTTACAGGAGCGATGGCTAACAGTAGCGATACATTTTTCTACCAAATTGGTCAGAAAGTCGGCGGTCAAACTTTGATTGAATGGACTCGTAAGTTTGGATTTGGCGAAAAAACTGGGTTTGAGTTCGTCTCTGAAGAATCGAAAGGCTTTGTTCCTGACGAGTCATGGAAACAGAAAGCTTGGAAGATGCCTTGGACTGTCGGCGACAGCATTAATATGTCAATTGGTCAAGGGGCGCTATTAAGCACACCATTGCAAGTCGCCGGCATGTTTGCCATACCTGCTAATGGTGGCTATAGAGTTCACCCGCACTTACTTAAAGACAATAAAGAAGCAAAAAGCTGGCGCGAACCTGTAAATATGAAACCATCAACTGTAAAAATTCTCCGTGACGGACTGCGGAAGGTAATTACAGAAGGTACGGGTAGGGCTTTGAATGTGGCAACACTTCCTCCAATAGCTGGTAAAACTGGCACCGCTGAAGCATGGAAGCGTCAAGGTGTAAAAGCAAATCATGCTTGGTTTGGTGGCTATGCACCTAGCGATAAGCCGGAAATTTTAATTGTGGCGTTTGCCGAACATTCTGGCGGTGGCGGTGGTAGCATTGCTGCACCGATGGCGTTAAAAGTTATGGAAGAATATTTCCAGGCAAAGTATCCAGGCAAGTATCAGAAAGTAGCCACCGAAAAGTCAAATTAACAAAAGAGCGCAATGGGGGAGTTGGGGAAGACAACCAATAAATTCCTCCTTGTCCCCCTTGTTTGCCTTGTGTCTTTATTGAGGTATCTTCGCGGGTTTGACATTCTTGGCTTTATAAAAGGTTTCCAAGCTATCGCGATCGCCTACAAAACGCCAGTGCCAAGGCTCATAACTCACACCTTGCGGATTATCCTTGGGAAAGGACATCTCAAAGCTGTAACGTGCTGCATTCGCTTCTAGCCACTGATAAGCCTTTGTCTTATCAAAAGTTGCTTGGAGATTAGTTGCTGGTGTTGCACCATCGCCAATATCCACAGCGTAACCTGTATGATGTTCGCTATGACCAGGAGGCGCACTCAAAGCAGCTCGTTGTGCTGGGGTTTGATTCCGCTGGGCACCAACACCAAAAAATAACTGCTCTTGGTCTTTCACTGAGCGAAAGCCGGAAATTGGCACCAATATTACACCCGCACTTCGCGCTGCTTGCACCATCGCCTGATACTTTTCGGCGGCAGCTTTTCTCATTCTGATGCGTCCATCTCTAGAAATCGGTGCTAGTTCTGATTCTGGCGCTTCTGCGTATGTCAGATGCCCTAAAACAGTATCAGCGCTATCTTGGGGATTGACAGAAGTGCCACTTTGTGGATTAACAGGAGTGGAACTAGTTGAGGAAGCTTGATTAGCGGTTTTTTTCGGTGCAGTGAGGAAAAACAAAAAACCACTAATAACAGCTAGCATAATAAATCCTACCACGCCGCCAATCACTAAAACCACAGGTTGTAAGTGGCGCACCTTGTTAGGTGTTGCTTCCGGAGTATCGCGTAAAGCTGGCGGAATCTCGTCACCAGACTCAGGAGATGAGTTTTGCGGTTTTTCAGAAAACCCAGGATTATTCAAGGCTCAACTCCTGATGATTGTTGAAGTGCCATAACAAATTGTAGACTGGATAAAAATAAACGTAATAGCGAAGATTTATACATCTGAATTTCTGGGCGCAATCTTGACAAACCTTGTAGAACTATACGTCAAGCTGGTGGGATTAGTCCTGGTAGGATTTATCTTGGGACGCAAGCTACCTGCCTCAGTTCCTACCCGTTTAGCTCAGTTTCTTTTCTGGATAGGTGTACCGTTAGGGATTGTAGCTTTTTTATATAAAGCTGATTTATCGGGACAGATTTGGATTGCACCAGCGATCGCCTATCTAGCTATTTTACTTGGAGCATTTTTAGCTTGGTTAGGCATCAAAGGTCAAGCCTATTTTACAAATACTATCCTCGAACAACCAACTCAGGGTAGTTTTATTCTGGCATCAATGGTGGGTAACACAGGTTATCTTGGTTATCCGATCGCTCTAGCGATGGTAGGACAAAAATACTTCGCTTGGGCATTATTCTACGATATGCTGGGGTCACTTTTCGGTGCTTATGCCTTGGGTGTGGCGATCGCAGTTCGTTTTGGTGGTGGGGTGCAGAATTATTGGGAAATTACTAAAGCAATTTTCATTAACCCAGCGCTGTGGAGTTTCGGGTTTGGTTTGCTGTTTCGACAGGTGACGATTCCCGCAGGAGTTGAATTTTTCCTGGAGAAATTTGCTTGGAGTACGGTTGCTTTATCTTTAGTGTTAATTGGGATGCGATTAAGTAATCTCAATTCTTGGCGTAGTTTACCACAAGCGGGGATGAGTTTAGGAATCAAAATGCTCTTAGTTCCCCTGATTTTGGGTAGTACTTTGCCACTTTTTGGTTTAACTGGGGCAACAGCACAAGTGATAGTCTTACAAATGGGGATGCCACCAGCTTTCGCTACACTCGTAATTGCGGAAACCTTCAATCTCGATCGCGATCTGGCAGTCACCGCATTAGCAGCCGGGTCTATAGTATTATTAGTTACCCTGCCTATTTGGTTGTGGCTGTTTTGATGATCAACCCCTTGCACCCGTTACATACGCAGCGGTTAGAGGATTTTGGGGAGACTCAAAAATTTGCTCTACGGAACCCGACTCAATGAGCTGCCCAACACCAGACTGCACCCAAAATAGAGCAACTTGATCGGCAATACGTTTGGCTTGCGCCAGATTGTGGGTGACAATCAACAAAGTATAACGCCCCCGTAAGCTAGTAATTAAATCTTCAACAACACCACTGGAAATAGGGTCGAGGGCACTACAAGGTTCATCCAATAGCAAAACTTCTGGTTGCAAACCCAAAGCTCTAGCTATACACAACCGCTGCTGCTGTCCACCAGACAGCGCCAAAGCAGAAGTATGCAGTCGGTCTTTAACTTCGTCCCACAGTCCCACATCTTGGAGAGTTGTCTCTACAATCGCATCAATTTGTTCTCGGTTGCGGATACCATGTTCTCGCAGGGGTAATTCCAGATTCTTCCAAATAGATAAAGGAAAAGGATTGGGCTTTTGGAATATCATGCCAACTTTGCGGCGCAGTGCGATCGCATTTGTTTTAGCATCGAGTACCTCTAAAGTACCCATCTGAATTCGTCCCCTCACCCGACATTGAGGAATCATATCCGTCAACCGATTTAAGCAACTGAGAAAGCTAGTTTTGCCACAACCGGAAGGACCAACCAGTGCCAAAATTTCCCCCTGATTTACATCTAAGGTGACATCAGCAAAGGCGGTTTTTTGTCCGTATTGCAGCGTCAGGTTTTCCGTTTGAATCAACGGTTGAGAGTTACGAGTGTGGTAATCAGACCCTGACATCAGGTAATAATTCTCCTGTGCAACCAATTTTCTGCAATCCATGCTGCTGTACCATTTATTAGCAGCAGCAATAATAATAAAACCAATGCTGAGGCGTAGGCATTGGCATCTCCCCCGGAGACATTCATAGACAAATCAAAAATATGAATCGAAAGGGCACGTCCAGAATCTAGCAGCGATTCTGGCATCCTATCCACGTAACCACTAGTAAAAATTAAAGCAGCAGTTTCGGCGATCGCTCGTCCAATACCTAGTACCAGCCCGACAATCAAACCGGGTACAGCCGCAGGTAACAATAGTTGAAATAGGGTAGTTGTACGTGAAAACCCAAGGGCTGCCGCTCCAAATCTATACTCGTTGGGAACAGCGCGAAATCCTTCTTCCGTCGAGCGAATCAGAATTGGTAGCACCATACACGCTAACGTCAGTCCCCCCGACAAAATAGAAAACCCCAGTCCCAGAACTTTGCAAAAGAAGACATTACCAAACAACCCAAAGACTATCGAAGGGACTCCAGCCAGTACATCTAAACTGCGCCGCACCAACCCACCAAACAAACTGTCAATTGGGGTAAATTCTGCCAGCAGGACTGCTGTAGCAAGTCCTAGAGGCAGGGAAACTGCCATACACACCCCCATAATTAGAGCAGTAGAAACGAGAATCGGAGCAATTCCCCCTTCTCTGCCAGCGTTCTCTGGTCCAGTTGTCAAAAACTGCCAGGACAAATGTCCTATACCATGCCATAGGATATCACTGAGTATCCAGAAAAAGATCGCACTAACTAGGGCAGCCGTAGTCCAAACAATGATTGTTGGTAGCCAGTCTTTAGAACTTATACGATTTTGGATTCTTAAGCCTTTGCTTCTGCCTTGTCCCTTCTGTCTCCTGACTTCTGACTCGTGACCTCTGCCTTCTTCAACCATAAATTTTCCCCTGACTGATAACTTCAGCAATAGCAACCAACAACACAATTAACCCCATCAACAACAAACCGCTGACAAAGAGTGCAGAACGGTGGTCACCCGTTGCGTATGCCATTTCTAAGGCAATGTTAGCCGTCAAGGTACGAATGGGATCAAATAGACTTTTGGGCGTCTGTACTACGTTGCCGCACACCATGAGAATTGCCATTGTTTCGCCAATCGCGCGACCTGTTTCTAGAATTAAACCTGTAAATAACCCCGATTTAGCAGCCGGAAAGACTACTTTGGCAATAGTTGCCCACTGAGATAATCCTAAGGCAGCAGCGCCTTGGAGGTAGGAGGCTGGAACTTTCGCTAAACTCGCATCGGCTACCAACGCAATTGTTGGCAAAATCATGATTGCGAGAATCGCAATGCCAGCTAACAAACTTGTTCCTGGTGGATGTATCCGTCCAATTAGGGGAACTAGCACCACCAACCCCCAGAAGCCATAGACTACAGAAGGAATTCCTGCTAACAGTTCAATTAGACGGCGATAAAGGCTCGCCACTGCTGGAGGGGCGTAAAATTGGCAAAAGACGGCAGATAAAATCCCGATTGGCGTAGCAATTAATACTGAGCCTACCATTGCCAAGAGTGTACCCCAGAGCATGGGTAGGAGGTTATACAACCCAGCGGTTGGGTTCCAAGATGAGTCAGTAAAAAAGCGCGTGAGTCCGAGGTGGTTCAGGACTGGGAGCGATTCTAAAATCAGAAAGACGATAATTAAAAGGGCGATCGCTCCCACCAATATTGCTAGAGAGCGTAGTATCCAAATTAACCACAGGTCATTTGGATACGAGGACAAAGTTTTGTTTTTTAACAATGTCACTTACCTGCTGTGATTGCACGAAATCAAGAAATTCTTTTGCCAGTCCTTCGGGTTGAGTTTTCGTTACCAAGTTAAGTGGGCGAGAAATGGGAAATGTGCCGTTTTGCACATTAGCAGTTGTTGCAGCTACACCGTTTACTGGCAAAAGCTTTATGGGTACTTTATTTGCCTCGCTATTTTCTGCCGAACCGATAGAGACATAGCCCATCGCATTGGGATTTCCTGCTACAGTCTTAATTCCCTGCTCATTATCACCAATCACTACTTGTGCTTTGATATCGGTGTTCTTCAGCTTGAAGTAGTGGGTAAATAATTCCAAAGTTGAACGTCCTTCAGCTTTGTTGACAACGGTAATTGTTGCATCTTTACCTCCCACCAGTTTCCAGTTCGTCGCTTTCCCTGTATAAATATCTACAACCTGCTTGTCGCTGAGAGACTTGATTGGATTGTCTTTGTGCAGAATTACTGTCACCCCATCACGGGCAATAGAGAATGCTTTTAAGTCTTTTTCTTCCGGCTTCAAAGCGCGAGATACCATACCAATATCAGCCACACCTTGCCGAGCATCAGAAATGCCGCGAGAAGAACCCCCCGATTGCACATCGATCCGCACACCCGAATGTTTTGATTCAAAGCGTTTGCCGATTTCTGCTGCCAAGGGGGCAATTGTACTCGAACCAGTTAAAACTAGTTTTCCTTGAAGCTTGTCTGCTTTGTTTGTAGTTGCTTCTGGAGGTTTAGAGCAGCCTTGCAACCAAAAGCAGGTCGCCATACCAATGGTTAAGGAAACCAAAATTTTTGAATGTTTCATTCTATACTTAGAATTTAAAATTATTTAAATGAAAGTACGCAACAACCGAGGTTGAGAGCTTTACCTGTAGTTACTTTTACCTCCGGAGCAAGGCTGTAGAGAAATGCTTTGCCATCACGCTCTTTAACCACAAAATTTGCCTGACGCAAAACTTGCAAATGATGCGAAAGCAGGCTTTGTTCCAAACCCAGAATTGCATTCATTTCCCCTACATGCTTAGGACTGTTCATCAGGAGTTCTAAAACTGCCAGACGAGTTTCATCTGCCAGCACTTTGAGCCTTTTTACGCACTCAGACTCCTGGATTGTGCTAGCCATTCATTGCCTCCTGCAAAAATAACTACAGCGTATTGCAAGTAAATAAAATACACCCCAGCCGCGCTATCGCGCACCCTCCCCGCTTGCGGGGAGGGTTGGGGAGGGGTTCTTCTGTACCTCACCAAGTTTAAATCTGCTGTATCCAATTGATAAAGCGTTTTCCTTCGCGATGTTGGTTTCGATCCCGCTTAAGTTTGTAATAAGCTTAAAAAGCTGGTGAAATAAGCTTTGTTACCTTGTGACGAATTGTATTAAGCAATAATTCATATGAATTTTAATTCATATGAAGCCTTCAATTTATCACATTTAGTGTTTTCATTTAAACTGTTTTTAACTAAAAGTTAATCTCTTTATTTGTAGGGATAGATCCGCTTGTGTTTCTTCGCGCACCAAATTCTCGTTTTGGTACGGGGACTCTAACTCCTAATTCCTAACTCCTAACTTTCACCTTCGCTGCCAGTTCCGCTGGCTTCATGTGTTCATAATGCTCAAAAGGCTGATGAATCCAAGGGTTGTCAGCCAGATAATCGACGTAGTAATCGGGAACGATTACAGAACACGCTTTATACCAAACTACAGCGGTGCGAATTTCCTCAATCGGGGATTGATTATTTTCCTTTAGCCAAGGAATAGTTCCTTGTAGGGTGATGCCTGAATCTACCAAATCATCTACTAATAGAATCCGCGAACCTAACTCTTCAGTAGTCATCGTCATGTGGTGGGAGAAGGTTAAATTACCTCTTTCTTGCTTGCCAGAACCACTGTAAGATGATGTTGCTAATATTGCTAACGGCTGATCGTATATACGGGAAATTATATCTCCTATTCTGAGTCCGCCTCTGGCTAGGCAGACAATCTGGTTAAATTCCCAACCAGATTGATAAATCTGAGCAGCCAGGTGTTCAATTTTCTGGTGATAATCTGACCAAGAAACGTAAAGGTCTGGCATAAACAACATGATTTACAGCTAAAACACAGATAGCAAGCTTTTTATTTTAGTATGAGCGCAACATATTATGAACGATTCTGACGAGAATGCCTATTCTCAAGAACCTGCTGAAACTGAAAAGTTAGACGTAAGTACTAAATTGGCTTTTGGTGCGGGGGATTTGGGGACAGCGATCGCTGCGATGATTGGTATTTCTTATTTATCGCCTTTTTTAACAGATGTAGCTGGCTTAAGTCCCAATTTAGCTGGACAAACTCAGCTAGTCGGGAAAGTGTGGGATGCTGTCAACGATCCGATGGTGGGAGTGTTGAGCGATCGCACTCAAAGCAAGCAGGGAAGACGGTATCCTTGGATGATTTGGGGAGCAGTTCCCTTTGGAATTTTCTTTTTTTTGCAGTGGATTGTACCACACTTTAGTAATAACGAAAATGTCAACCAGTGGGGTTTATTTTGGTATTACACTGCGATTTCGATTTTATTTAATGCCTTTTTTACAATTGTTAATTTACCATATACCGCGCTCACAGCAGAACTAACTCAAGACTACGACGAACGCACCAGTTTAAATAGTTATCGCTTTTCCTTTTCGATTGGCGGTAGTATTCTTGCCTTAATTATCGGTTTAGTTATTTCTTTACTTGTTCCAAGCGATCGCCGCCAACAGTATCTTTTACTAGGAGCAATCTGTGCGATTCTCTCTGTTTTGCCCGTTTATTGGTGCGTTTGGGGAACCAAAAAACGCGCCCAAGCTGTCGCCAAGCTGCACCCAGAAACTGACCACACTGTTTCTATGCCCATATTGCAGCAACTGAAAATTGCTTTTACAAATCGCCCTTTCTTATTCGTAGTGGGTATTTATTTATGTTCTTGGTTAGCTGTACAGCTGACTGCGGGGATTATACCGTATTATGTCACCAGTTGGATGCGTCTTCCACAATGGCACATTAGCTTAGTACTTTTGGCGGTGCAAGGAACTGCGATGGCTATGCTATTCGTTTGGAGTGCTGTTAGTCGGCGTTACGGCAAAAAAGCCGTGTATTTTATGGGAATGAGTTTGTGGCTTATCGCCCAAGTTGGACTCTTTTTTGTACAGCCGAGTCAAGTTGCGTTGATGTACGTTTTAGCAGTCTTGGCAGGTTTTGGAGTATCTACAGCTTATCTTGTTCCTTGGTCGATGTTACCTGATGTAATTGAACTCGATGAATTAAATACAGGACAGCGACGGGAAGGTATTTTTTATAGTTTCATCGTATTTGTGCAAAAAATCTGTTTGGGAATTGCAGTTAACATTGTTTTACAACAATTGGGGACAGCGGGATATATTAAACCCACTACCGAAATTGCCATACCAATCCAACCAAACTCAGTTTTAGACGTTATTCGCTTTTCGATTGGTCCCATACCAGCGATCGCGTTAATTTGTGGCTTGGTTTTAGCTTATTTTTACCCACTTACGCGCGAGAAACACGCAGAAATTTTGCTCAAACTCAAAGAACGTAAACAGGGGCTGGGGAATTAAAAGTTATACAATATTATGTCCGCTAAATCACACATTTTCTAAAGACGTTCCGCCAGAACGTCTCTACAGTTGCTACGTTTTTACTAGTATTAACTCAAGTTAAAGAACCGCTAACTCGTCGTGGGTCATCGCCTATAATCAGCCTATCGTTGATAACCCGCAACTTGAGTTAATATGATTGCCTTTTAACTTTTGTCCCACTTCTGTGTCTTTATAAAAGAGTACTTTTATGGAATCAATAACTAATTCCGAATATTGGGAACAGCGCTATCAAGAAAAAAGCGATCGCTGGGATATAAAACAAGCTGCACCACCTTTCGCGACTCTTTTACAATCGACAACAGCACCTCCTCCCGGTCGCATTGCGGTGTTAGGTTGCGGTCGAGGTTATGACGCTTTACTATTTGCGGCACATCAATTTGTAGTTATCGGATTTGACTTTGCAGAATCGGCAATAAAAGAGGCGATCGCTTTATCTGAAACTTCTCAAAGTTCAGCTAAATTCCTACAGGGGAACATCTTTGATTTACCAGCAGAGTATGAAAATTATTTCGATTACGTACTAGAACATACTTGTTTTTGTGCTATTGATCCATCACAGCGTCCAGATTACGTGCAACTGACCAAATCAATTTTAAAGCCGCAAGGACAACTAATTGGCTTATTTTTCACACATAATCGCCCCGGTGGTCCTCCCTTTGGAATGACTCCAGATGAAATTCGCCAGTACTTTCAGGCAGATTTTCAAATTCTTTCTTTGATACCAGCAACGAATTCCATACGCGATCGCCAGGGAGAAGAACATCTTGGACGGTTTACCGTCGTCAAGAATTACACATGAATTGAAGTACGAGTCAGGAGCCAAAAGTCTGGAATTTGGAATGAATGGACTTTGGACAAAAAACTAATAAATACGGAGATTGAAACTCCACCCACCAAGGAATGGAGATCTCCAGACTCCCGACTCCCGACTCCCGACTCCTTTTATATATTTCCCAACAGGTACGGATAAACCTACCATCTGACTTATGCATTGATAGAGGAGTAATGTTAATTATAAAGTAAAGATAAGTAACGAAACTTAAATTAGATGACAAATCTAAGCGTACAAGAAATTTCCAGTCAGTTAGAAAGTGATAATTTGCGCGATCGCATGGTAGCGCTTGCCAATTTGCGCCATGTATCCAATGAAGACGCAGTACCCTTAATTAAAAAGGTATTAGATGACGAATCTCTCCAACTGCGCTCAATGGCGGTTTTTGCCTTGGGAGTTAAACCGACAGATGAATGTTACGCCATTTTGGTAAGAATTTTAGAATCTGACCCAGATTATGGTATACGCGCTGATGCCGCTGGAGCGTTAGGATATTTAGGTGATATTAGAGCTTTTGAACCGTTGTCACGAGCATTTTATGAAGATACCGATTGGCTAGTACGCTTTAGTGCAGCGGTTTCCTTAGGTAATATTAAAGACCCCCGCGCTCATGATGTGCTAATTCAGGCATTGAATAGCAAAGAAATAGTAATACAACAAGCAGCGATCGCTGCATTGGGAGAAATTAAAGACATTGAATCAATAGATCATATCCTGCGCTTTGTCCAATCAGAAGATTGGTTAGTACGCCAACGTCTGGCAGAAGCTTTAGGTAATCTTCCTAGTGCTAAGACCGTTTCCGCTTTGAAATACCTAGAAAAAGACAAGCATTCTCATGTTTCTGAAGCCGCAACAATTTCCCTCAAACGGCTTGAACAAGCAGGTTGATCTTACTTTTTACTCTAACCATATTTTAGGCAGATGAAGCGTAAAAAGCAGGGAGTAGGGAATTCATCACTTCCTACTCCCCTCTTAATGAACGCCTCCTGCTATTTTTTAATAAGTGGGATTTTTTGTATTTTGATGAAAGGTAATTTCATTTATGAATATTGAAGAATTTTTTGAATTGAGTGCTGGTAAATGGTTTTCTCATCGTACCAGTCACCACTTGGCTTTCAAGCAATCTGAAGACGGCAAGTCAGATATTGTAATTGAGATGCTTGCAGCAGATCATCCAGAAGTAGCGAAATTGTGTCAACAGTATGAAATTGACCCAAAACTTGCTTCCTGTGGCGCTAGAGTTACCTGGAATGGGACAATGGAATGGGATGAAGAAAAACACACTGGTTCTACAGTGTTGGCTACTGTACCCAATGAAGATAATCCCAATGAAGGTAAGTTGCTGCGGGAAATGGGCTATGCGGAGAAAGCTCCAGTCGCCGGCAGCTATAAAATGGGCAGTGATGACGCATTGACACTAATTACAGAATACGAAACCATGTGGTCTGAAGAACGCTTATGGTTTGCTAGTCCTAATTTACGGATGCGGGTAAGTGTCCTGAAGCGTTTTGGCGGTTTTAGCATGGCTTCTTTCACTTCTGAGATTCGCATGGGTGGCACTCCACCAGCAGCAAAAGTATCTGAAGCTGCTAACTCAGCATCAAGTTAATTTTATTGCCTGAAAGCCCCCCGTTTTTGGGGGGTTAGGCAAAAGTAGTAACCGCTTCAGCGCTTACTACCAATAAGGATTTTCAGTTTAATTTGTCTAGTAAGTGATTAATCAATTCCTAGCGTACTCTTTTTAAATCCTTTGCTCTTTGGTCTGTTAGCTTCCTGGGAATTTGTCAAGCGATTTTCCAGATTTGAGGTGACTTGAACTAAATTTTCAATTTGAGTTTTTACAGTTTCAAATCCCTGTAATTTATCAATTAATATTTGTAACTTCTCTAGTTGTACATCTGTATTACCCTGCACTAAGTCAGCGATGCTAGCTTTCAAGTTATTTTCTAGATTTGAAGTTCCTTGAATCAGATTTTCAACTTGATTGTGCATTGTTGCAAATGTATCAACTTTCTTCTCTAACGTTTGTAACTTCTCTAGTTGTACATCTGTATTACCCTGCACTAAGTCAGCGATGCTAGCTTTCAAGTTATTTTCTAGATTTGAAGTTCCTTGAATCAGATTTTCAACTTGATTGTGCATTGTTGCAAATGTATCAACTTTCTTCTCTAACGTTTGTAATTTTTCTAGTTGTACATCTGTATTACCCTGCACTAAGTCAGCGATGCTAGCTTTCAGATGATTTTCTAGATTTGAAGTTCCTTGAATCAGACTTTCAACTTGATTGTGCATCGTAGCAAATGTATCAAGTTTATTCTCTAAGGTTTGTAACCTTTCTAGTTGTATATCTGTATTATTCTGCACCAAGTCAGTGATGCTTGCTTTCAGGTGATTTTCTAGATTTGAAGTTCCTTGAATCAGACTTTCAACTTGATTGTGCATCGGTGCAAATGTATCAAATTTCTTCTCTAGCGTTTGTAACCTTTCTATTTGTATATCTGTATTATTCTGCACCAAATTAGCAAGGCTTTCTCTAGAATTATTGTCGGCTTCTAGTAACTTATTCAAGCGATTTTCTAGATTTGTATTGCCTGCAATTAAAGTTTCAACTTGGCTTTGTAGAGATGCAAATCTTTCCAGTTTATCACCTAGTTCTTGCAACTTTTCTTGTTGCCTCTCTATATTACTTTCTAGTAAATTGCCGATAATTTCTGAGATGCGATTTTCTAAATTTAAGTTTCCTTGAATTAGATTTTCAACCTGCGATGACACAGGTGTAATTATCTCTAATTGATTAGCTAACGTTTGCAACTTTGCTAGCTGCACTTCTGCATTATTCTGTACCAGATGGCTGAGGCTTTCTCTAGAATTATTGTTAACTTCCAACACCTCAACCAAACGATTGTCCAGATCCGAACTTCCTTCGATTATACTTGCAAACTGGTTTTTTACATTTTCAAAAGATTCAATCTGCTTTTTTCGAGCTTCAGTAGTTATCTGATATTGTTCTTTATTTAACTCGTTAGCAGCTTCTACAAATTTTAGTAGTTTTTCTTGCTCTGTTATCGTAGTATTTAAGCTCTTTTTAAGTTGCAGAACTAATACGGCGATTACTGCTATTGATATTGTTGATATCGCAGAAACAATTAGTGGGACAAATTCCATAGTTAATCACTCAGTAAGTAAACTTCAAGATTGATAGCCTTTTGAGCATTTTTTTAATTAAAAAAATACTTATGAAACCTCATCATATTTTATCTAAATTTATTTTTTTCGTAATAAAACCAATCAAATAATTTCTAGTTTCAAATAAAGCATATATACTTTAATTCTAACCCTAAAATTATTAAATAAAGTTAGGTAAAATAGTGATAACTTTAGGAAAAACTTTATATTTTACCCACGTTTACAGCAGGGAGAAAAAAGAAAGAATCTTTTAAGGAATTATTTTATCTCCCTCTGCTGCTTACATTTGCAACAAACGGGCGATCGCCTCCGGTAATGGCAGTATAATCAACACCAACAAAGCCATTGCTGCTAACCCCAAAATGTCACGTTTGTTATCCAATTCTGTGACATCATTTAAAGCGGGTTCATCAATGAGCGGTATAAATAATAAGATAATCGCCCACAAGAAAAATTCTGACTGTACTAAAGAAAGTAGCAGCAGCAACAAGCGAGCAACTTGACCAATTACAATCGCTGTTCTTTGTCCAAACATAGCATGGACAATATGACCGCCATCCAATTGTCCCACCGGCATCAAATTCAACGCGGTTACAATCAGCCCGAGAAAGCCAGCGATCGCCACTGGATGCAAATCAATCGCTGATTGTGGGGTTAACTGATTTGAGAGCGCTAATTTAGACAACAGCGCGAGTAAAATGGAATATTTAGGATTGAGGGCATCAGTATCTAATAGTCCATTTTTTTCACCTAGGGAAACTACCTCAGAATGAGCTAAACCCCATATTAATAAAGGTAAAGTCGCCACAAAGCCTGCAAGTGGTCCAGCGATGCTAACGTCAAATAAAGCTTTGCGATTGGGTATCGGACTACGCATTTGAATAAATGCACCGAAGGTTCCCAAGAAAAACGGCAGCGGGATAAAGTAAGGCAGTGTCGAGCGAATTTTGTAGAATCGAGCAGTTAAATAATGACCAAGTTCATGAATGCCCAAAATGGTCATTAGCGCTAAAGCATAGGGTAATCCTTTCAACACATTAGCTGGGTTAGATTGCCATGTTGCCAAATCGACACCAGCCATCCTTACTCCCACGACGGTAGTAGTTACCAAAGTAGCAAGCACTAGTAAAAGCGCTAATCCCGGTCGCGTTAGTTTTTCCGGGTTGCGTGTATCAGCTTTGGTAGCTTGGGTGTTGGGAGCGAGAATAAAGAAAGGTTTGCCATTGAAACCTTCTTGAAATATTACCAGGAAGCGATCGCCAAATTGTGCTTCAATATTTGCCTTAATTTTTTGATATGCTTCGCTCGGTGAGGATCGTAACTGTCCCCGACAAATCACAGCTTGTGGGCGATACTCAATGTTTTGGATGTAGTATACAGACCAGGGAAAACAATTTCGCAACTGGGTTTCTTCTTTTGGCTCAATGGGACGCACTGTCACTGGTTCTGCGGTAGGATGTATAGCCGATTGTAATTCTGAGGTTTGGGGTTCGGTCTGTATATCTTTCGGTTCTTGACGCCCCCATTGAAACAACAGCCAGTATAACAGAAGGCAGATAACTGAGGGCCAAACGATCAGCGATGCTGGGGGAGTTTGTTTGACCCCATACATCAGCGTCCACCCAGTTAACAGCAATGCTGGTGTCATTAACACCAACCACAACAGCCACACTGGTGTCTTGGTGATATTAGCGACACTGCGCTGCACCATTAGATAAGTAAAAAGTCCCAGTAGAAGGAGAAACCAAAATGTCATTTTATCTTCAGATATTTTGAGAACAATGCCCCACCAAAGCGTGTTATCACCACAGCACTTCCTACAAAGCAGACCTTAAACCCCAATTTTTAACCCTAACAATCTTAAAGTGCCTATCAACTCTTAAGTTTCAATTCTTAAGAATTTCAACACTGTAACCATTTCCACAATTGCGAGAGTGCGCGGTTTTTTTGCTTATGTGCCCCATACCTCAACAGCCGAATGAATCATACAGTTAAGCCACCACAGGCTGTGTTCTCTTGGGAAGTTTCGATTGAAAAAAATCTCAGATCGGACTTCATGCCAAACAACATTTTTGCCTTTCCACCAAATCGGGACACATTAGGGGGAACTTCTTATTTTATTGTAAGAAATGAAAGTAATATCTTGATAGACTGCCCTGCCCTAGACCAAACAAATCAGGATTTTTTGCGATCGCATGGAGGTGTGCAGTACATGTTCATCACTCATCGGGGTGCGATCGGCAAAACAGCAGAAATTCAGCAAATCTTCAACTGTGAGATTCTCATTCAAGAGCAAGAAGCTTATTTATTACCAGGATTAACCCTCACTACCTTCGGTCAAGAATACGCTCTGAACAATACAGCACAAGTGATTTGGACACCAGGACATTCTCCCGGCTCCTCTTGCCTCTACTACACTGAGCTGGGAGGAGTACTATTTTCTGGACGCCATTTAGTCCCCAACCAACAAGGTGAGCCAGCACCATTACGGACAGCCAAAACCTTCCACTGGAATCGACAAATTAAAAGTCTTAAGTTTTTGTTAGAACGTTTTACACCAGAAACTCTTCAGTATATTTGTCCTGGTGCCAACACAGGGTTTTTGCGAGGAAAACGCTTTATGGATAAAGCTTACCAGCGCCTCGCCTTGCTTTTATAGGGGACTAGGGAATGGGGGAATGGGGAAACGGAAAAAGGGAAAAGCCCAATGCCCCATGCCCCATGCCCAATCGCCTAATCCCTTCTTGCCACTACTAAATTACCCAAAATATCCAGTGCTGCTTGATACTGTAAATCGTCTTGAGTACCAATTTGCTCGCGGGTAATTGGTTGTTGGCGAATTTCTTTATCTGGTTTAATACCGAGTTTATTAATATCTCGGTGCTTAGGGGTTTCATATTTAGCAATTGTTACCGCCAAGCCAGAACCGTCCGACAATTCAAATAACGACTGGATTAAGCCTTTACCAAAGGTAGTTTCTCCGACCAGTTGGGCACGACTATTATCTTGCAGTGCGCCAGCGAGAATCTCACTAGCACTAGCAGTTCCTTGATTAACTAAAATCACTAGCGGATCTGGCGTCAGCGCTGAACCAGAGGCTTCAAAGCTGCCTTGAATGCCTTGTCGGTTAACTGTGTAAACGATGGTACCTGAATCTAGCCACATGCGGGCAATTTCAATTCCTGATTGCAACAGCCCCCCAGGATTATTTCGCAAATCGAGAATGTAGGCAGCAGCGCCTTTTTTTTCTAGACTAGTAATAGCGTGTGCCAATTCCATTGAGGCGTTGGCATTAAATTGAGTCAGGCGAAGGTAGCCGATGGGTGTACCCTGCTCTGAAGAATGTAATTCTGCTATTACAGGGTTAAGAGCAATGCGATCGCGCACAAGTCTAATTTCCTTTTCGCCTTCTCCGTCTCGTTCTATCAGCAAAGTGACGAGACTGCCAGACGGTCCGCGCATCTTCGTAGCAGCTTCGTCAAGGGTGAGGTTTTCTGTGGAGACACCCTCAATTTTGACAATGCGATCGCGCGATTTAATTCCTGCTTTGTCTGCTGGTGAACCGGCGATGGGCGCTACTACTTCCAACTTTCCCGACTGTGAATTAAGCGCAATTTGCAATCCCACTCCCGTCAGCTCACCAGATGTATTGACTTGTAAACTGCGGTACTGTTCCGGATCTAAAAAACGCGTAAAGGGGTCGTCGAGGCTCTTAAGCATGTTCTTAATTGCCCCATAAGTCGTTTCGCTGTTCTTCAGCGGCTTCTCCAAAACTTTTTGCCGCACCATCGCCCAGTTTTGATGATTAAACGTCTCATCCAAATAAGTACGATTGACAATTCGCCATACTTCTGATACTAGCTTTTGTTCACCTGTCAAAGCCACTGCTGGTTGCGCGAGTAGCCCCATAAATAAGCAAAATGCCACTAGCAGTGACAATCCAACCCGAAAAACCTTTTTGTCCATGAACCCCATTTTCAACTTCACTCGTGACCCAAAGAAAGCAAAAACAGCTTAGTTGCCTTCTTGATTGATGAAATCTATCTCTCGACTATGTTACTTTTTTTATAGAAGTGGAGTGTTGCTCTCATCAAATTGTTTAGGCAAATGATGACAGTAAATGCCACTCTCAAAACGATAAGATCTACTTTGTGTCCATCATCCCTGGTGTTGAGGTACAAAGAGAACGCAATATATTCGCTCTTTGTAAAGTGTCTAAGTTTCTTAACAATTCTTAACACTCTGACAGATAACAAGCAAATGGGTAAAATACTCTTTGCTAAAATCCCAAGATCCTTAATTGGGACAGAAGTGTCAGCAGCGATTAGCCGCTTATAACTTCGCAAAATTTATCAACCGCAACCGACTTCGAGGAACTTGAGATTGTATGGCTAACGTTTACGACTGGTTTGAGGAACGCTTAGAGATTCAAGCGCTGGCTGAAGACGTCACCAGCAAGTACGTCCCTCCCCACGTCAACATCTTCTACTGCTTGGGTGGCATTACCTTAATGTGCTTTCTCATCCAGTTTGCCACTGGATTTGCGATGACCTTTTACTACAGGCCAACAGTAGCTGAAGCTTACTCTTCCGTGGAGTACCTGATGAACGAAGTGAGCTTCGGCTGGCTAATTCGCTCCGTTCACCGCTGGTCTGCCAGCATGATGGTACTAATGATGATTTTGCATACCTTCCGGGTTTATCTCACCGGTGGATTCAAAAAGCCCCGCGAATTAACCTGGGTAAGTGGCGTCATCCTGGCTGTAATTACCGTTTCCTTTGGTGTGACGGGTTACTCCCTACCTTGGGACCAAATAGGCTACTGGGCGGTAAAAATCGTTAGCGGTGTACCAGAAGCGATTCCTGTAGTTGGCGTTTTGATTTCCGACTTGCTGCGTGGTGGTTCTAGCGTCGGTCAAGCAACTCTAACTCGCTACTATAGCGCCCACACCTTTGTATTGCCTTGGTTGATTGCAGTCTTCATGCTCTTCCACTTCTTGATGATCCGCAAGCAAGGCATTTCCGGTCCTTTGTAAACTTAAGTTATTAGCGAAAAAGGTAACAGCTGTCAGTTCTCAGATAGAGATGTTTGTTTTAAACTTATGAGAAATAAGAAACGAATGACACATAAGCTACCAAACAACGAATACTCGCATCTGTAAGCTGAAAGCTAGGTAATACCTAATAGCTGATAGCTTTGACAAACGCTTTAACTTAACTTAAGCAAGAGAGCACACAAAAAATGGGAACACAGAAAAAACCCGATCTGAGCGATCCTCAGTTAAGAGCCAAACTTGCCAAAGGCATGGGTCATAACTACTATGGCGAACCTGCTTGGCCCAACGACTTACTGTATGTATTCCCCATTGTGATGATGGGAACCTTCGCCTCTATTGTGGCGCTAGCAGTTCTAGACCCTGCAATGACAGGCGAACCAGCGAATCCTTTTGCCACACCGTTAGAAATTCTACCAGAGTGGTACTTGTATCCGGTATTCCAAATTTTGCGGACGGTTCCTAGCAAACTCTTAGGAGTATTTGCGATGGCTGCCGTACCTCTGGGGCTGAGTCTCATTCCCTTTATTGAGAACATTAATAAGTTCCAAAATCCATTCCGTCGTCCAGTTGCAACCACGCTGTTCTTGATTGGCACTGCCGTTACCCTTTGGTTGGGTATTGGTGCTACCTTCCCAATTGATAAATCTTTGACCTTGGGATTGTTCTAAATTAGCCACGAAGAAGCGCTTTGACGCCTGTGAGTTTCAAGAGCAAGTGCAGATGGATGTATTGCCTCTTGAAAAATCAACAGGCGTCAATTTTAGTAATCCAGATTACATCTGGAATTTTAAATTTTGGAATAAATGAAAATACTATTCCAAAATCTAAAATGTTTAAGCTACAACAGATACAAACATTTTCACTCATTTATATTCAAGTCACGGTCAATGCTTAGTATAATGAAGCAAGACCATCTAAGGGTTAAGAGCGATCTGAAGCTTCTGAACCAAGTACAACAATGGTTTGAGAATTTTTGTCTACAACACTTGTCTCAACTTGGCTGGTCAGAAAGCCAACTTTATCGCCTCAACTTAGCATTGGCAGAAGGCTTTACAAACGCGGTTCGTCACGCTCATCATGCTTTGCCGCCGGAAACAACCATTGAGATTGATGTTTCTCTATGGATTGATCGGCTAGAAATTAGAATCTGGGATCATGGAAAACCTTTTAATCCCGATGCGATAGTAGAGCCAGAACCAGGCACTTTGCAAGTCGGGGGATATGGATGGTTTCTGCTGCGACGCTTGGCTGACAGCGTTGTTTACGAACGTGGTGCAGATGGGAGAAATTGTCTGCTCATCGTCAAATATGCTCAAAAAGGGCAACAGTAGCCGCGAAAATATCTTAGAACAAGCAAGAAGCGGGGAGCGCACCTAGTGTTACGAGGAGAATGCATTCCCTGCTGCCCTTAATATGAAAATTGATAATCTTTATGTATGCTGCGCCACTATAAAATACTGCATTATTATAAAGACTTAAAACATACGTCTGTATCAAAATAAATACTGAATACCGTAAAGACAGCATTCGAGTTGTAGTCACTCTTTTGCTAGGATTTGGCTGCGAGAGACTCTTTTGGGTCGAAAGCTGCCTGAGTGAGTGTAATTTCCAGCAGTTTTAAAACCTTTATAAAGAAGCTTCATAATGACTTTCGATCTGTAAAAACAGCATCGCGCTTTGTAATTCATCACTCCAAGTCAATGAGAGTATTCTCATGCAATTTAGTACCCAAAGAGATAGAGGGGGTAAAAAAACAAGATATGACTAAAACAGCCTTAATTACAGGAATTACTGGTCAAGATGGCTACTATCTCAGCCACTTGCTGCTTAATCGAGGTTATCGAGTTGTCGGATTAGTACCCCCGCATCGACAACCAAATTTAGCGAAGCTGGGAACCCTGGCACACCAGGTAGAAATTTATACTGTTGACTTAAGAGACAGTCCGGCACTGTTGACAGCAGTAGAACAACTGCGTCCCCAGGAAATTTACAATTTAGCGGCTCCAAGTTTTGTACCCGATTCTTGGAACGATCCTCTGGGAACTTTGGATTTAATTACTGGTACCGCGACCAGGCTATTAGAAGCAGTGCGGCAAGTTGGTTTGTCTACGCGATTTTATCAAGCAAGCAGTTCGGAAATGTTTGGGGATGTAGACAGATCGCCTCAAGATGAGGAAACTCCCTTCCGTCCGAAAAATCCCTATGCGGCAGCGAAATTGCACGCCCACTGGACAATGGTACATCATCGACAGCGCTATGGTTTATTTGCTTGTAGTGGAATTTTATATAACCACGAATCTCCTTTACGTCCACCTCAATTTGTGCCGCGTAAAATTTCCTTGGCGGCTGCATCTATTAAATTGGGTTTAACCGACACTTTGGAAATGGGCAATTTAGATGCCAAACGCGATTGGGGCTTTGCCGGCGATCACGTTGAAGCAATGTGGCGGATGTTACAGGTTGATGAACCAGAAGAATACGTCATTGGTACAGGTAAGCTGCACAGTGTTCGCGAGTTAGTGAACACAGCTTTTGAGTGTGTTAATCTGGATTGGACGCGTCATGTAGTCATTAATACCGACTTACTGCGACCTGATGAGCATTTTCAACTAGTTGCCAACCCAACTAAAGCTAAAAAGAAACTTGGCTGGGAACCTCAAGTCAGCTTTGAAGAACTTGTACAGAAAATGGTACAAACAGATTTAGAGCGTTTGCAAAGTGGTGTTATCGCACCTGCTGCATCCTCACCGCCAGTATGAATGGAGTAGGGGCTAGGGAATTCGAACTGGATGAGTAAATTCAAGCCTTAAAAGAAAGCATTTTCTTCCTAGTCCCTAATCCCTAATAATTTATATTTTGTAAATAAAAATGCTAATCAATAAAGTGGACGAAACATCACACTTAAGTGATAAATTTGGCAAAAAGACTCAGCATGTTTTCGTATTCTTAGAAATTTTTGAACGCGAAGGCGGAATTCAATCTTATGTAAAGGATATTTTTCGAGCTTATAACAAGTTGAGAGAACGCTCTCAGGCAGAAGTATTTTTACTGCGAGATGGTTCTGACTGCTCAAATCCTTTTGAATCTGAGCATTTAAAATTTCATTACTTTAAGAACCAGTCTCCGAAGTTGGGCAGGGTCAAAATGGCAGCAGCATTACTTAAGTGTCTGCTGCAAGAGCGTCCTCAGCAAGTTTTTTGCGGTCATATCAACTTAGCAGTACTGATACAAACCCTGTGCCAGCCGTTGGGCATTCCCTATACTGTATTGACTTATGGTAAAGAAGTTTGGGAGCCACTTAAAAGTGTAGAACACCGTGCCCTGGCATCAGCATCTGGGATTTGGACGATAAGTCGCTACAGCCGCGATCGCGCTTGTGCCGCTAATAATATAGACCCTAACATCGTGCAGATGCTACCTTGCGCCATTGATGGAGATAAATTTACGCCAGGAGACAAACAGCCAGAATTAATTGAAAAGTATAACTTAACTGGTGCCAAGGTCTTAATGACTGTAGCGCGGTTGTGGTCAGGAGATATTTACAAAGGCGTAGATGTAACTATTCGGGCTTTACCGCAAATAGCCCAGGTCTTTGCTGAAGTAAAATACTTAGTAATTGGACGAGGCGACGATCAACCGCGATTAGCCAAGCTAGCATCCGATTTAGGTGTGAGTTCACAAGTTGTTTTTGCTGGTTTCGTCCCCACAGAAGAGCTAATTGAACACTACCGTCTCGCCGATGCCTACATTATGCCCTCCCAAGAAGGCTTTGGCATTGTCTATTTGGAGGCGATGGCTTGTGGAGTGCCAGTGCTATCAGGTGATGATGATGGCTCTGCTGACCCGTTACAGGATGGTAAACTAGGATGGCGAGTACCGCACCGCAATAGTGATGCAGTGGCGGCGGCTTGTTTAGAAATTCTCAAAGGTGATGACCAGCGTTGTGATGGCGAGTGGTTGCGAGAACAAGCGATCGCTATATTCGGTATGGAAGCTTTCCAACAGCGGTTGCAACAGCTTTGTTTAACACTCAAGAGTCAATAGTCGAAATAATTGACTATTGGCTCTTGAATTATGGACTTGGCACCACATCGCCGTCATTCTATAAGCGTGTAACTAAACAAACAATTTCCGTCGGTACAGACTACGAAACCCAGGATTTGGCGTAGCCCACGTAAATAAGCTTTGTATTTCTAGCCACAGCCCTACAAACTGTTAGGGCTTGGTGCAAGATGTGAGATTATGGACTTTGGACTGTTAACTTTTGACTATGTTTTGACACTCTCAGCACTCTTCGTGACTGAGTTTTACGCTTACCGAGTTATTCTGTAAAGTCGCTATCCTAGAAGGAGAGCAGGACAACATTTAAAAAATGAGCCTTAAATCCTTACAGTTAAATCTTTTAAATCTCCGCCCTTGGCTGACTGTAGTAGCAGTTATCTGGTTGCTGGGGTCATTGGGCTTGGGCTGGTTGGTTAATTCGCTGCTAATTATTTTTGGGCTGCTATTTTTGACATCGGTTTTAGCTTTCTTTGGATTTCGCTGGTGGCTGCAACGCAACTTGGTTAATGACCAATGTCCCGTATGTGCGTATGAATTTAGCGGGTTAAATAATACTCCGTTGCAGTGTCCTAACTGTGGAGAGCAATTATTGGTGCAACAACGTCATTTTCGACGCTTCACACCAGAAGGGACAATTGATGTTACCGCAGTCGAAGTGCCAGCCCAATCGATTGAAGATTAGTTAATAGTCGAAAGTCAACACTCATGCATCAGCTTCAGTAGAATAGACCTCTTGCAAAAGTCTAGAAATGTATGTTTTTTCATGCCCTTTTCCCTTTCCCCTTTCCCCTTTCCCCTACTTCTGCAAGAAGTCTAATGAATGACCCCTTTGAGGTTAGCGGCTTCGCTCATGGGGGGGAGCCAGTGCGGTGACCAATTTGGCGACAAAAAATTGTGTTGGGTTAGTCCCCCACAGATCAATCAGGGGGCATCACAGACTAACCGAAATAACCCAACACAATTTTTCCAGCCTAGCCTCGGTGAAGCAGTCCCCGTCATTGGCGGTTCCCCTTGTTCGCCTAGCGTCTTTGGCAGGAGATGGGGGACTGCACCAAGCCGTTCGCCTTGGTCTGGTTGGCGCAGCCTCTCGTAGAGAAGAGAAGGGTGGACGGGTTCCCACAGCAGTAAGCAAGTGGCGTGGAAATTCTCTTGGCGAAGCGCCTCTCTATGAGGGAGAAAACCGCGCAGGCTCACTTTTGACTACTTCCTTTGTTGCGAAAATGAAAGGCTATAGTTATACTGTCGTTGGGATAGCTCACCGACATATATTGAGTAATTCCCTTTTTGCCAGTAACCTGAAATTTCTGGCTTGCCTCCAGAGTAACTATCCGCTAAAACACAGAAGCGTCCCCCAGGACCGTCAATCAGCAGTGTCGGCTTTCCAGCGCTTTGAACTGTTAATCGCAAGTAACGTAGTGGATCTGTAATCTGGATAATTTGATTAGGTGCAGCGGCAATGTTACCGCAATTGCTTTTTTTTTCTCCCCCTGACTTGCCATTGACAATCAGCGGTTCTTGTTGGGAATTGGGTTTGATTACTAGAAGTGGTGCTTCAGCCAAACTAACATCGGTGAAAACCAAACTCATCGCCAATACTGCGGGAACAACTGTAAATAGCTTAAGCGTCTTCATCTGCTAATGCCCCCGATTTATATAGCGATATTGATATACATAGCTTGAGTTGGTAGACGCTGGGAATTTATTTTTGTTTCTAAGTGTGACGTATAATTTTTTATTGGCGAAATAAATCACTACATGACTAAAGATTCAAGAAGGTAAATGTTATTGGGGATGGCGATCGCCTGAAAACCAACAACAAAAAAACATAACTTTTCCCTGAATAGAAAGGTATTTTATACACATAATAAGGAAATCCCAAGTGATTTTCATAGTTTGTGACTGAATAAGTATCCTAGCTAAGGTAAAAAGATTAATGAATCCTCAAAGAGAAGATGATTTGCAGCATCGCCTTCAACAACTAGAGGAAGAAATGAATTCCTCGTCCCCTAAAGTAGTCGTTGAGCAGCCAGAAGCACAAAAACAAACATCTCAATTGAATTTTCTCGCCTGGAAGCCGCACTTAGAGAGATTTAAAATCTGGTTCAAAAGCCTTTCGGGAACGGGAAAAGTTGTTGTAGGTAGCGTAAGCGTTTTATTGGGTTTTGCGATGCTGCAAGCGGTTTTCAAACTCGTTGCGTCTGTTGTCAGTCTGGCAGTGTTGGCAGGGTTAGTGTATCTTGGATACAAATTTTTTGTGTCCGGCAGCTTTAAACGCAAGCAATAGTATAATCGCGCCGAGAGTGGTGTGGAAATAAATTTAAAGGGAATTATCTAATGGCGATTCCAAGTGTGAGGAGAAGTAGTCATCAAACCAGCCGCTCAAAAGAACCGGAAAAATCCAATTTTCTACCCTTGGGAACTAAGCGTATTGGTGCTTGGGTAGCCGAAATTTCATTAGTAGTTATTAGTGGGTTGATTCCCTTCGGTATGGGTGTATACGCCAATTCTCGAAGCGATCTAGACCGAGTACCACTTAACCCCGTGCTAGTAGTAACTGAAAGAGCGATCGCTCAACCTTTGGCTCTACCTATCAGTTACGGTACACGAAACGTCGCATGGCCCACTAATTTTTTGTGGACAGTAGCTTTATTAGCTCCCCTGACAGTTTCTGGCTGGCAATTATACTTACTAGCTAAAACTGGTAGCACCATTCCCAAGCGTTGGTTTGGCGTTCAGGTTGTGAACCACAAAGGCGCACCTCCTGGTTTCGGGGCAGTTTTGGTGCGAGAAGGAATTGGTCGTTGGACTGTGCCGATGTCCATCGCTTATTTTGTATGGAGATACAGCCCCTTATTTGCTAATTTAAGTCTTTTTACGGCGCTAGTTGCTTTGATGTGGTTGGCAGAAGGAATGGGTTTACCCTCGAAGCAGGCGCGTAGGCGGGCACTACACGATCGCTTGGCGGGTACTTACACTATAGATGCTAATCGCCCCTTTACACCCCCGGTGTTACATAGCGATAGCCAAAGTCACTCTGCCTTGACAGATGAAGAAGGTGCGATCGCATTGGAATATGTCGATCAGCCTAACGTCTGGGGACGGATGCGCCGAAACCCCAGTCTGGCTTTGTTTGGGGTGGCACTTGTCAGCATGGTTGCCGTGTTAGGAACTTTAGTCGGTACTCAAGTATACATCCAATCTCAGGAAACTAAGCGCGAAGCCGATCAAGGCAAAAGACAACAGTTTCTGGCACTAGAAAAACAGTTAATTCCCAACTCCAGCGCTAGCGATGAAGAACGCCAGAGTGCAATTTTGGCAATGGGTACTCTGAATAACCCGCAGGCGATGGAATTTTTGGTGAGTCTATTGGCTAAAGAAACCAACCCCATCCTAGTTGATACGATTCAACAAGCGTTGGTAAATGTCGGTCCCGAAGTCATCCCCGATTTAAAACGCATGAATCAGTTTATCGCTGGTCAGATGAATGCTAACAGCAACTCACCTCAAGATGGGGAAATGCGACAAGCAAAGTTACATATCAACCAGCGAGCGATTAACAAGATTTTAGCTGTCTATAGCAGTCGAATCAACAGCCTGGATCTGAGTCGCACCCAATTGGGGCAAAGCGGCACTGGCAATAGCTCCAACTTCAACTTGGTACTAGACAATGTTGATTTATCGGGAATTAATTTCAAATTCGCAAATCTGAATTCTGCGAGTTTTAAAAGTAGTCGTTTCCGGGGTGCAGGAGAAGATGGACGTTGGGATACCTACGACGATTCAATTGCTGACTTGAGTGGTGCTCAAATCCAACAAGCCAATCTCACCGATGCTAACCTCAGCCGCGTCTTGATGATCGGTACTGATTTGAGACGTGCTACCCTCAACAGAGCCAATTTATCCAACGCGCGTCTGGTTGGTGCTAAACTTGGCAGTGCTCAATTAGTGGGAGCCGATCTGCGTGGTGCAGTTTTGGAAAATGCTAGCTTGACTGGGGCTGATTTGGGCGAAGCGAAATTGAACGAAGCGAATTTGTATGCTGCTAGTTTAAGTCGTGTGATTGCGATCGGCACGCAATTATCTTTTGCCAACTTAACTAAAACTAATTGGCAAGGATCGGATTTGTCAGGAGCTTATTTAGATCGCGCCAATCTGAGCGATGCTAACTTAAGTGCTACTCGCCTCACTGGTGCTATATTGCGATCGGCTCAGATGCAAAAAGTTAATTTGCGAAATGCCGACTTGAGCCTTGCAGATTTACGGGGAGCAAATTTGGCTGGTGCTGATTTTCAAGGCACAATTCTTGCTCCTAGTAAACAAGATCCAGCAGATCAATTTGTGCAAACGCCAGCAATGGGCGCACAATCTGCTGTAGTACAGGGAGTTGATTTTAATCAAGTCAAAAATTTAGATCCCAAGCAACTGGCTTACATTTGTACTCAAGGTGGCATTCATACCCGTTGCCCTTAGCGAAAGATGGGGGGATAGGAGGAAAGAAAAATAATTATCCTTGTCCCCCTGTCCCTCTTGTCCTCCTCTAACTTTTTTGCCTGCAAATTTGCTACATTTTGCCAAATACTACAAACAAAGGTGCCGATTTTTGCCAAGATAATATTATTTCCCAAAAAGTCACTGGGCAATAATCGGCATGAGTGAAAAATCCATAGAGAGTGGCGGGAAGGCTTTTCTCGCTCTACTTTTGCCAATCTCTTTTTTAATTATTTTCCTGGTTTCCACCTGGCGAGTTTTGCTGGGTGTTATTTTGCTGATAGCTGGTTTTAATCTTTGGCAGCGCTATAAATGGCAAAAGTGGTGTCAAGAAGTTAACCCGATTTTCAATAAAATGATTCGGGAAAGCCAGGGCAGGATTACGCCAATGGATTTGGCAATGAAAGGCAATTTTTCTGGGCAAACGGCAAAACGTTACCTAGATACTAAAGCGACGGAATTTGGCGCTAGCATCCTGAATGAAGACAGCAGTCCGGTCTATCATTTCATCACTGCTAGCATTCTCGGCAGCATACTTGACAGTAGTGAGCCAATTAAAGAACTTGCTTCTAAACCTGTTGCCATTAATGCACAATTGCTAGCTGCACCGTTACCTCAGCTACAGGAGGAAAAACCTAAAGCTGAATCATTGACACAAACAACCACAGAGGAGGTCAAAAAACCTCTGGAAAAACAGTTAGTTTTTGGCTCTCTCATCCAATCGGAACTGGCTAAACGGCTAAATGTTTATTCCAGCACGGTATATAAACGACGAAACGATCCAGATTTTTCTGAGTGGAGTCGCAACAGAGATCCGGATGGAATTGCTTGGAGTTTTTCCCGTACAGCGAAGGAGTTTTTCCCGTTGGAGGAGGAAGGCAAAAGTTAAAAGGTAGAAAGTAGAAGGTAGAGTTTCTACCAATTCTATGTGGGGTTGCGCTTTATTATCCTCAGGCGCTTTAGCCTGGGGCTAAAAAAACAAAGCCCGCCTACTACGCGGGCTAATTAAGCGCATCTTTATACAGAAATGCTATTAAAAGGCAAAATAAAACAACTTAAACCTCGTTTACCTTGACAAGCGTAGTTTTCTACTAAGACTTTGAGATTGCTTCCTTACGTCGCTACTTTCACACAAGAGAATAAGAGCGAAATTCCAGGTTTCAACATGCACGAGGTTTAACTCTTATCTTTTTATTTGTAAACCGACGGCTTCGGAGATGGAATTTAGTCCGTTTTGTTCTAACTTGGAAAGCAAACCTTGAAGAATACGGCGTACGATCATCGGACCTTCGTAAATCCAACCTGTATAAATTTGGATGAGGCTAGCGCCAACAGTAATTTTTTCCCAAGCGTCTTCTGGGGAAAAAATACCACCAACGCCGATTATCGGCATTTTACCTTGGGTTTGCATGGCAATAAACCGAATTACTTCTGTAGAGCGATCGCGTAATGGCGCACCACTAATTCCACCGGCTTCTTCTGTGACAGATTTACCAGTTTGGTCAATAACCCGCGTTTTCAATTGATCGCGGTGGATGGTGGTATTAGTAGCAATAATCCCCGCCAGTTGGTATGTCTGGGCAAGGGAAATTATGTCAGCGATCGCTTCCCATTCTAAATCTGGTGCTATCTTGACAAAAATAGGTTTTTGTGATTTATTTTCTTTTTGCAAGAGATCCAAGATAGAACTAAGCATCCCCCGATCTTGAAGCGATCGCAACCCTGGCGTATTGGGCGAAGACACATTAACTACAAAATAATCTCCGCAATCTTTAAGTAAGCGAAAACTGTTGAGATAATCACATGCAGCTTCTTCTAAGGGCGTTACCTTAGATTTACCTAAATTTATACCTATTGGTATTGATATTAACTCCTGGTGGCTTTGCGACAATAGTTTTGCCATCGCAGCCGCACCAGAATTATTAAAACCCATACGATTAAGGGCAGCTTTGTCCAACGGCAAACGAAACAAGCGGGGAGGGGGATTTCCTGGTTGTGGGTGGTAAGTGACAGTTCCTAGTTCGGCAAAGCCAAAACCCAAATTCGACCAAATAGGCGCAGCAACTCCATCCTTGTCAAACCCAGCAGCTAACCCAAGAGGATTTGGGAAGTGTAGCCCAAATAGATTTTGTTCTAAACGTGTATCCTCAAGACACAAAGACTGCTGTAAGCGGCTAGAAACCCAACTAGCAGGTGAGCGTAGACGCGCTTCCTCGGCTTTTCCTTGGACATCGTTATGCGACAGCCATTTTAAACTGCGAATCGTTGAGGAGTGTAACCACTCTGGATCTGCTTTTACCAGATTAAATAAAAGAGGACGAATGGCAAGTTTATAAATATCCATTTCAACCCCTGATAGGGATTAATATACAATACCCTACTTTTTTATCTGTTATGGCGGGTTGCATTTGGATGCAACACAGAACCTCACCCCGTCCGTTCCGGACACCCCTCTCCTTACTAAGGCTACGGTTTATACACAAGTCATCGAATTAGCCAAAAATCTTAAAAAACCCACCCTGTCCGTTCCGGAAATCCCTCTTTGAACTTGCGGAGAGGGAAAGATTTTAGCTACGGTAAAAGCGAGGGTGAGGTTTTGAGCGAGATGTGTGTACATAGAGTAGTTAGTAAGGGAATTTTGACTGCTTCCAGCTATGGGCAATACAGTAAAGGGAATCGTTTGCAAAGCGCCGTCACCAACAACCAGCAAGCGTTTTTGCTTTAGTTGACTAGCGACGGGTGCGAGGATCATTTTACTTAATTTGATTCCTGTTTCTGGGACAGCCGCAGAATCTTTTTTGTCTAACAGTTCTTTGTTAAAAGCCTGCGCCGCAGCTTCAATATCAGCACGTTTGGGAAGTTCGTAAGTGGTAATACCTTTCTTGCTGACTACCCAGAGAAAACTGCGTTCCTCGCCAAGGGAATATTCTAAAAGCAGGGTATTGTCATCGAGTACTTGTTGTTGAATTTGTGGCAGAGTGAGTACAAGTTTATCAAATTGATTGCCTTGAGTTAAAGTTGCATATTCAGGACTTTTGACGCGAATTTGTGCTTGTACGTCGTCAAGCTGAGAGTCAAGAGATTCAATAAGTTGTTTGATATTATCTAATTGTTTATTTGTATATTGACCTTGAAGCAGTTTAACTCTTTGGAATTCTGCGGCGTTGAGTTGTTGTTGCAAGCTGCGTTCATTTTCGACTAACTTGGAATCTACACCTTGACGAATGTCAACATTAGCTTCTGCAAGCAGTTCTAAGAGATTACGCGCCCGTGCGCGTTCGCTAATGTGGAGTGCTTCGGCGTTGTATCCTTTGGATGGTTGCTGTTTGTGCAGTTGCATTAGTAAGTCGATGTAGAACAGGTAAGCATCTTGTTTTGAGGCAAAGTAGGAGGTACGCAGTTCTTGATTGACAACTTTGGTGCGTAAGTCTTCAATGATATTGATAGCTTCCTTCATTGAAGTTACAGCTGCGTTGAGATTGCCTCTATTGCGTTCGGTGTAGGCAACGTTATAGAGGGTAGTAGCAACGCCTGCTTTGTAGCCGACAGCACGCATCAAGGGCAGGGCTTGGTTGTAGTATTCGAGCGTCTTTTGTTTTTTTCCTAAATGGTCGTAGACTAAGCCGATGTTGTTAAGGGTTGTAGCTTCGCCAGTTTTGTCGCCCACCGCACGCCTCAAGGGCAGGGATTGATTGTAGTATTCGAGCGCTTTTTGATTTTCTCCCAAATGGTCGTAGACTAAGCCGATGTTGTTGAAGATTCTAGCAACGTCAGCTTTATTGCCCACCGCACGTATCAAGGGCAGGGATTGGTTGCAGTATTCAAGGGCTTTTTGCTTTTGTCCTAAATTCAAGTAGACTAAGCCAATGTTGTTGAGGATTCTAGCAACGTCAGCTTTGTCGTCCACCTCACGGCTCAAGGGCAGGGATTGGTTGTAGTATTCGAGAGCTTTTTGCTTTTCTCCTAAATCGGAGTAGATACCGCCAATGTTGTTGAGGGTTCTAGCAACGCCAGCTTTGTCGCCCACCGCACGCCTCAAGGGCAGGGATTGGTTGAAGTAGGAGAGCGCTGTTTGCTTTTCTCCTAAATCGGAGTAGACTAAGCCCATGTTGTTGAGGGTTCTAGCTTCTTGTCCTTTGTCATCGACAGCACGAATCAATGGCAGGGATTGGTTGAAGTAGGAGAGGGCTTTTTGCTTTTCTCCTAAATCGGAGTAGACTAAGCCGATGTTGTTGAGGGTTGTAGCAACGCCAGCTTTGTCGCCCACCGCACGACTCAAGGGCAGAGCCTGATTGTAGTATAAAAGCGCTGTTTGCTTTTCTCCTAAATCGGAGTAGATTCTGCCAATATCAACAAGAGTAAGCGCTTGTTCTAGCAAGTCATCCAGTATACGAAATAGCTTCAGTGCTTCCTCGTATTTTGCCAGCGCTTGTTGCTTTGATTCTGCTGTGCCTTGTTGATATAGTTGAAATCCTTCCTGTAATAATCTTTTCGCCGCTGCGCGAGTTTCCTGTTGCTGCGTTGCGGTTGGCTGCTGGGCAGCGCTAATACTTCTACTTCCCGGTATAACAACTACTGATGGCAGCAAGAGAATGCTGAATAAGGCAGACACAGGGAAGCGCAAACACAGCGATGGAGATAAAAATGAGCGCGTCTTGCATGTGAGTACGACCAACGATTTATTTTGATTATTCATACTACATTTGTATTGTGCGGCGGTTTATCGAGTCTCTACTATTGCTATATTTCTCTCGCAGAACAGGTTATGCAATTTCATGCTCAGTGTAGTTTTGTGTCAAAGCGATGCATTAACAATGCAAGGCGATGCATTAACATAACAAGGCGATGCATTAACAATGCAAGTCGATGCATTAACATAACAAGGCGATGCATTAACAATGCAAGGCGATGCATTAACAATGCAAGGCGATGCATTAACATAACAAGGCGATGCATTAACAATATCAGCAACTGCTGCGGCAATTAGATCATACAACCGCTTCGATGACAGGACTGCTAAAGCTGGAGAAGTGGCGGTTGCTTTATAGCTGTGAAACAATGCCAATCGCCAGTTTGTTCAAGCGATCGCTCGAACGAATCGCTAATTTAATTAAACAACAAAAGCTGTGGGTAGGCGTGCATGGTTTAGGGCAATCTGTTGGCGATCAAAACTCAGAACAGAGTGGTTCACTTGAGCTATTAGGGAAAACCACAAACAATCAATCTTCAATAGCGATCGCTGGCGACATCGTGAAAATTGAATTAATTCTGCATGAATTGTTGCTGGGAGCATGTCATCGTTCTCCAAGCGGCAACCGAATTGATATCTGGTGTCGCCGTCTCAATGAGCGTTCTTTGGAGGTGTCAATCACAGATAATGGCATTATTGACGCACAGCTACTCCAAGAACTACACCCAGATACACCCAAAGATTTGCTTGCTCCCTCAAATCTCAATCAACCACCAGGTTTGCACCTACTGATATGCCAAAAACTTATGCAAAAACTAGGGGGAGAATTGCAAGTTTATCAATTACCAGATAACAGAGTAGTCAGCCGTTTATTGTTGCCTTTAGCTTGTGGCAATGATTGATAGTACTAGAATTGCATATTTCCGACTGAATCAGTATTTTCCAGTATCAGCTTTTATTAGTTGGTTTTAAATAATACATAAATTTTAGAGTCAATTTTTGAGGGGTATAACCCATTACAATCTGTGTTTACCAGCGGCAAAACAAGTTTTGATAGGCTTCTCTAAATTCTTCTATTCATATTAAATAAAGGGAATTTTTACTTAGTAGAGCCGCCAACTCGATTAAATATAGAGGCAGCAGATCGGCAAAAAGTCTAGGAGGGGAATGACCCCATATTTATTGGCAAAAAGTATTCTACCGTTGTAGCATTCTGGTTATAATTATCTTCCATCTGTCTCTAAAATTTTACTCAAATCTGCACCGTTTGATATGGCACGCACTCGTTCTAAATCAGATTTGCCTACAAAAATCTGTCCGGTATGTCAACGTCCCTTCACATGGCGCAAGAAATGGGAAGATTGCTGGGACGAAGTTAAATATTGCTCAGAACGTTGTCGTCGTCATCGTTCTGAGGCTAAAACAACTGGGGAATAGCGACTAGAGACTGGGGATTAGGGACTGGGGGATGGGGACAAGGGGGACAAGGGGACAAGGGGACTCCTTAGAGACAACGAGAATAATTTTTGTTTCCCCCATCCCCCCCTCTCGCCATTTCCCTCATGTCCCTGGTTAAAGGCAACTTAAGTATTAGACGCAAATAGCGCAAAGGTATAAATGAAGTTACATATGCAACCTAAATTAATTATTCATGGAGGAGCTGGGAGTTCTCTCCACGGTAAAGGGGGAGTAGAGATAGTACGGCGATCGCTCTATAAAGTAGTAGAGGAAGTTTATTCTCTCTTGCTTTCCGGGGCAAGAGCTTCAGAAGCGGTGGTGCGCGGTTGTCAAATGTTGGAAGATGACCCCCGCTTTAATTCTGGTACTGGTTCGGTACTGCAATCTGACGGTCAAATCCGCATGAGTGCTTCTTTGATGGATGGGACAACGCAAAGCTTTAGTGGTGTAATTAATGTTTCGCGGGTGCAAAATCCGATTGAGTTGGCACAATTTTTACAAAATTCACCTGACCGAGTGCTATCAGATTATGGCTCTGCTGAACTAGCGCGGGAAATGCAAATTCCCAGTTACAACGCTTTAACTGAGTTGCGTTTACAAGAGTGGATGCAAGAACGCCAAGATAATTTTAAAAGAACAATGGCTGGTGTAGTGGCAGAACCGGAACTAGTGGAAACTAGTAACGCCCGACGCGGTACGATTGGCGTAGTAGTATTAGATACTCACGGCAGGCTTGCCGTTGGCACTTCCACAGGTGGCAAAGGCTTTGAGCGGATTGGTCGTGTCAGTGATTCTGCTATGCCGGCGGGGAATTATGCTACGGTTAACGCTGCCGTAAGCTGCACGGGCATTGGCGAAGATATCATTGATGAGTGTTTAGCACCAAAGATTGTCATCCGCGTTACTGATGGTATGTCACTCAAAGATGCAATGCAGCGTTCATTTATCGAAGCACAAAACCACAAGCGGGATTTTGGGGCGATCGCTCTTAATGCGGATGGAGCGATCGCTTGGGGTAAAACCAGCGAAGTTTTGCTTGCAGCTTACCACGATGGCGAAAAAATTGGTGACACTTTGGAATGGACTGGCGAAGAACTTGTAGGCTATTGCTGAATTAATTTCAGCGCCTTTGCTATAATTTCTTCTTGATCAACCATTACTGCTAATTCTTCCGTTTCATAACGCCCTTCAAAAGCTTCAAGCGCCGCTTTTTTCAACGCTAGTTCATATCCTTGTTGCAGAATATCGATTAATTCTACCCTCTGCAAGTAAAAACCACCGGATTTGCGGCGCTTGTTGATTTTGTTTATTTCTCACACCGCATTTTCTATGCAAATCTCCCAAGAGCGAGTAGAACGTTTTTCAGCTTTCTGTTTAATTAAATGGATGAGAAGAATCACGCCATAACTATCAATTTTATTGATTTTATCACTCAGGCTCATTTCTTCTAACTCATCCACCAACAGCAGTGCTTCATAAACTTTGTTTTGTTCTAGAAGTTGCCTAAGTTCTAGTAGTTCTTCCATATTCAATTTTGAGATTTTGGCTTCACTACTAATTTAATAAATCACACATATTGTAGAGACGTTCCGTTGGAACGTCTCTAGGAAGCTTATTGTTTCTCCCCATCGGGACGCTTCAACCGCCAACCTGGTTTGACTACTTGACGCGCACGAGCTATTACCAGACAATCATCAGGGACATCTTCTGTAACAGTAGAACCAGCAGCAATTGTGACATCAGAACCGAGTGTCAATGGAGCCACAAGAACGTTGTTGACACCTGTTTTAGTACGATCGCCTATTTTGGTAGGATGTTTTTTCACACCATCATAATTGGCAGTAATCGTACCAGCACCAATATTCACCTGATTCCCGGTAGTGGTATCGCCCAAATATGACAAATGTGCTGCATTGGTGCGATCGCCTAATTTAGTATTTTTTAATTCCACAAAATTACCAATGCGGCAATTTGCACCCACTTGTGCATGTCCGCGTAAATGGGCATAAGGACCAATTCGGGCGTTTTCCTGTACGATGCTATCTGTTACCACAGAATACATCACCGTAACATTTTCACCCAATTGGCTATTCTCAATTAAACTCCCAGGTCCGATGCGACATCCTGTTTGAATGACTGTATTGCCTCGGAGGTGAGTTTGGGGTTCTATAATTACATCTGACTGTAATTCTACTGTGTCATCAATAGTAATGCTTGTGGGATCGATGAGAGTGACACCCGCAGCCATCCATTTTTCCTTAACTCGCGTTTGCAAAATATCCGATGCTGTTGCTAGTTGCAGGCGATCATTAATACCGAGAATTTCCTGATAATCTGACACGTCAACTGCCATCACTTTGCCAACTTGAGTTACCGCATCCGTAAGGTAGTATTCTTTTTGGGCATTATTCGCCTGCAAATGTGGTAATACCTTTGCTAACTCTTGCCAGTTAAAGCAGTAAATTCCTGCATTGACGCGGCGATTTTGTTTTTGGGCAGTAGTGCAATCTTTATCTTCGACGATTTGTTGCACAATATTGTCACTGTTACAAAAAACGCGCCCATAGCCCTTAGCATCGCTCAGATGTGCCGTGAGGATAGTAGCGGCGTTGTCATTTTCGTGATGAGTTTGCAACAGTTGTTTGAGTGTTTCGGTGCGTAATAACGGCACATCGCCGTTTAACACCAGCAAATCCCCAGTGTAGCCTTCAAGGTGGGGGAGTAATTGCTGGATAGCATGACCTGTTCCCAATTGTACAGCTTGTTCGACAAACTCCAAATTCGGGTTTGATTGCATAGCTGTTTTGACTTCAAGAGCCTGATATCCTACAATCAGCATCCGCCGTGAAGGCTTCATAGGTTGTACACTTTCGAGAACTCTCTCTACTAGCGATCGCCCACCCAAAGAATGTAAAACTTTGGGGAGGTGTGATTTCATCCTTGTGCCGCGTCCTGCCGCTAGAATTGCTACGACTACCATAATTAGCTATCAGTTAATTGCGATGAATCTACACAAATAGTTTGAGATTCCCGCTCAAATGATACCTGATTACGCCCTGAACCAAAATGTTAATTCTTCTAACAAATTTTATTGCTTGCTAGAAAGAATAAATTCTGTAAACTGTAGCATTAGTTTGGGGTTGCGCCAACCCTTTGCCGTTTCTTCCGCCATAACGCTGAGAGCTTCTTCTTCGCTGAAAGCTCTTTTATAAGGTCGTTCGTTAGTTAGGGCATCGTAAATATCAATCATTTGAAAAACTTGTGCCAGATAAGGAATTTCATCTTCCTTCAGTCCATCCGGATAACCTGAACCATCCCAGCGCTCGTGGTGATGGCGAATTATGGGAATTACACCTCGCATACTCCGTAATGGCTGACAGATTTGTTCTCCCATCAAAACGTGTTTTTTCATCGTATCCCACTCTTCGGGGGTCAGCTTACCACGCTTTAGTAATACCGCGTCAGGAATACCCACCTTACCGATATCGTGGAGATAACCGCTCCACATCAAATCCCGAATTTGATTGCGTGAGAGATTGAGGAATTCTGCAAAAGCTTCTCCCAATGTTACCAGTCGCTCGCAGTGGTTGCCGGTATTGGGATCGCGACTTTCAATGGCTCTAGCAATGGAAAATAGGACTTTTTCGGCATGGTCTAAATCTTCATTCAGCCGCTTTTGCCGTACCAAAGATTTAACCCGCGCTGCCAATTCTAAACGGTCAAAAGGTTTCGTTAAAAAATCATCTGCCCCAACTTCGATTCCTTGAATGCGCGATCGCTTATCATTTAAAGCTGTAATGAAAATCACCGGGATTAACCTGGTCTGTTCATCCTGCTTAAGTAACTGGCACACCTGAAATCCATCCATCCCTGCCATCATGACATCTAGCAAAATTAGATCCGGTTGTTTTTGTGTAACCATTTCTATGGCAGTATAACCACTGTCAGCCTCAATCACTTCGTAGCCTTCCATCGCTAAAAGGGCAACAGCAGTCAGACGACTGGCGCGATGATCGTCTACTACTAAAACTTTAGGGGCATCACAATCAAAGCCATTCACTGTTGACCCTTTGGCTTGTAGCGTTTTAGATACCAATAAATTATTACTTGTATTAACATGAGGATTCATCCAAGAAGACAAGACTCCGGTTTCTTCAGCCATCACGTTTTGTTTAGATAAGCTCAAGTAACAACCCTCGACTTTGTTCAATCCTAAGTCATGATTTAAATCGATACCATTGACATTGTTTGAGGGGTTTAACCCACTAACAATTTCTTCGGTAGAGCCTAGATACTTGGATTTCCATTGAACCACAAAGGCACTCCAGTAAAAAACTTGGTTAGATTTGAAAAAACAATTTTATTATTTGACTCTATTCCAGTCCGCATTTCCACAAGCTTTATGCATCATAACTGTAAAATATTGGTTTTAATGCATAGCATGTGTTTTTCATGTGTTATTGGAACAATATAAATATTGCTATTAAATTCACCACTGGTGTAATTCCAGTATGAGCAATTTTTACAAATATTGAATCAGGTTTTTTACGGAGATTTCTTAACATGGCAACGCCAGAAAATCTTGTCGTCGTTAAATTTAGCTCAAAGTAAGGGATTCTTAGTTCAAAATTTTTATTTTCCGCAGTATCACACGCGAATTTTTCGCTCCAGAAATGGAAAACATCTAACTATGACTGGCAAAGTTTTGCAGTGATCATTTACTTATATTTTTAGTGATTTTTATCACATAAATACCTTGATTTAACTATGCTTGGCAAAGTGTCGCAGTCATCATTTACTTATATACTTAGTTCTTTTATTACACATGTAGTTTAAGCCAGAGTTTTTAAAGAAATTATAAATTTTGTGAAAAAAAAGATAGGTTTTCAGATTTACTTAAGCTTAACCAGCGTTTTCGCCAACGAGAAGTAGGTTCTAGCGTACAGGTTTGCTGCTCTTTTTCTCGTCGCCTAATTATGACATCGGCGCGATCGCTTAATTGCGGATCGCGGTAAGGAATAGCAGCACGAGTCAGCAAATGCTCTTTTTCTGCCTGGGAAAGGGTGGAGGAGAAAGGCAGTGGAGGAAGCGTGGTGTGGAGGAGTAATTTTGAATTGTTTATTTCCCCCCCTCTCCCCCTCCTCTTGTATGCGCTGCGATAGTACCAGGCGATCGCCTTCCCGCTGGTGGGGTAGAACCGATTTGTAAATCGGCTGCGAAAAGTGCTGTGCGTACAGCCGCAGTACAGGAATAAGTACCTAGTAATCCATCTACGTGCAAACACATAGAGAGTTTTTTAATAAATTCAATTGTCAACAATTGCAGACATTTAGGTGGTGAAAAAGCATCGAGAAAAATTGCATCCCCCCGAAAACCTAAGTGATATACTTACTTGCCCTATCGTGTTTCTCGCATCGCCAATTAGTGCCTTCGCTCCTAGATTGTCTCGAAGTACTTGATGGTCACTTGCCAAGGAAGTCAAAATTTTCGTATATTCGTAACTCCAATTGTCGAATAAGTGATGAGCGATATAACAATTGGGATTAACTGCCCAAATTGTCTGCAAAGCAGCTGCGGTGTTGTATCCTAGCCCATAACAAACATCTAACAAGCGCAACACTGGTTTATTAGCTTTCAACGCTAATTGCGTAGGACTGGCAAACTTGAAAAAACTCTCTTGACGTGCTCCATAATGGCTGTGAAAAAACTTGCCAAACTCTTTGGAAATAAAGGTGAATGAGCCGTCTGCTGTTACTTGTGGTATAAAGTTATCTTCATTTGTCATTTGTGATTAGCTTATAACAACTAACAATTAGCAATTACCTATTTTTCCATCAACCTTTATGACTAACACTCAATTTGTTGTTTCTGCCGAATGGTTGTTTGCACACCTTGACGATCCGCAAGTCGTTATTGTGGATTGTCGGTTTTCACTTGCTGATCCAATTTTAGGACAACAGCAATACCAAGCGAGTCACATAAAGGGATCTTACTATTTAGACTTAAACCAGGATCTTTCTAGTTCTGTGGGAGAACATGGAGGAAGACATCCTTTACCCAACCCCGCTGAGTTAGCGCAGAAATTATCAACAATTGGGGTGAAGCCAAACACTTTAGTTGTAGCTTACGATGACTCGCGGCTCGCTTTTGCAGCTCGTTTGTGGTGGCTTTTGCGTTATTTAGGACATGAACAAGTCGCTGTGCTTACAGGAGGCTTTGCTGGTTGGCAAAAAGCCGGGTATCCGGTCACAGATTTGATTCCTGAACCTCGTGTAGGAACATTCGTCCCGCAGCTACAAACACAAATGGTGGTGGATAGGGAAGAAGTAAAAACTCGTAAAGATTTGCCAGGAGTAGTGTTAGTGGATTCACGGGAAAGCGATCGCTTTTCTGGCGAACGAGAACCAATTGATAAAATTGCTGGACATATCAGCGGTGCTGTCAACTATCCCTGGCTAGAAGTTACAGATTCTTCCGGCTACCTACTTTCACCACAAGAGCAAAGCGATCGCTTTTCCAAGTTGCAAAAAGCAGAGGAAATTTTAGTTTATTGCGGTTCTGGCGTTACCGCTTGCGCGAATTTATTATCCTTAGAACTAGCTGGCATTCAAGGCGCTAAACTTTATGCTGGCAGCTGGAGTGATTGGATTAGTTATTAGTTATTAATTAGTGCTTATACCAATTTGACGTGAGGCAGCACATAACGCCGCACGCGATCGCGTTCAGGCTCGAAGCCTGGGGCTAAACGATCTAAGCCCACGCAGGTGGGCTAATTCTATGCATCTTCATATGAAATTGGTATTAGTGCATAGTGGTTAGGAGGATTTTTTCACAACCAATAGCTAAACACTAACAACTTTTTTCAAAACTTACCTAGTTCCCAATTGTAATTGAGACTAAAGAACCAGCCATCAAAATTAATATTTTGATCCGTAGAACCACCTAAGCTTGCACCACCTTGCAAGCTTACATTAGTGGAGTCAGATATTCCATAAGTTAAGTTAGCGTATAACCGATGATATTGGTCTTGTCGTTGGCGCAGCGTAAAGTCTGACAAATTAAACTGGTAGTTAAGACCAACTTGCAGCGATCTTAACCAGTAGTAGTTCAAAGAAAGCAACAAAGAATTGTTTATCCGATTACGACTGTCTGGATCGGCAAAATTCAAACGCAATTCATAGAAGCTGTCTAGCACCAACCTTTGAGTTAGGGGATCTCGTCGTCCTAAAGACAGACGCACAGAATTTTCATTTAAAAAGCGATCGCCTGCCGAAAAGAAATCGCCGTCCTTAGCATAAAACAACTGTTGATTGCTCCAACCAAGTTCACCATACATTCGCCGTGATAGCTGTTGATAAATACTTACGTAGAATCTTACCTGGTTGTAATTAAATTGTGATTGATCTATGTAAAAAATCAAATTGCCATCAATTCCTGCATTTAAATAAGTCGTAGGTCCCAAAGCTAAAGGTGCAGAGGCTAGTGTCAGTCCAGAAAAAACCAAGCCATCCTCTATGGGATCAACTTCTGACGAAAAAATATTATTTGTTGCAAAAAATCCCACATAACCCCGCAAGGAGCCTATAGGCTTGAACTTAGTTACGGGTTTTGCGATCGGTGGTGGTGGCAGTTGTTCTACTGGTGGTGGCACTTCTCTTGGCTTCGCCAATATTGTGCCTAGTTCTTGAGAGCTATCTGTATCTGACTCAGGTAATGTCTCTTCACCCTCTTGCAACCGACGTATGAGCCTGTCTAGCCTTTCGGAGTTAGTTAGAGGCAGTGGTGTCTCCAATAATTGCTCTATTGGTGTTGGCGAAGTATTGGGAAAATCGTTTGGTTGTCCTTCTAACTGTGGTGGTTCATTGCGCTGTTGAGAAGTGCTAGGAATGTTTTGTGGTTGTTCCGTTGGTGGGGGATTTGGTGGAGGTGGTGCCCCCTCAGGTGGGGGATTTGGTGGAGGTGGCGCCCCATCAGGTGGTGGTTGCTGTGAGTATAAAAGCGAATCACAAAAATTGAAGGTATTAAAATCTGAGGAACGAACCCCGTACAAAGAAAAGTTGTCGCGACTGCCGTTGCTAAGTTCAAGCCCAAGATTCAAATTTGCAGTTTCAGAGATTGTACTGAGTTGAAGGTACTTGATAGTTTCTTTCTTAGGAGCGTAGACGCGTAGCGGTGAGGGGGTCGCAGTCTTGGCGGTTCCCGTCGATTGCGATCCCCCGAACCCGAAGGGCTTGTCGTCAGACATCGCTTTGAAATTTGTATTTTTATGACATGGCTGATGTGTTTCTTCTTTGACACCCATAGATGATATGATTGATACAATTGCGTTGTTACGCTCCGGTGTATCTGAATTTGCAGCTAGCGCCGCATCTACTTGGGTGATGCAACACCAGTTTGCACCACTGTATGCGAATAAAGTCCAAAATAATAGATTTTTCCAGCCCTGGGGTTGCATCTTTAATCACGTTTGCCAAATTTAGACCCACAAGCTTAGTAGCAAGTTCTTGCTAAGAATATTAAAATTTCTAGCACATTTAACGAGGGTACAAGACTTTATCCTTCGTTATAAAAAAAAATGATAACTACTACGCTTTGTTATTTAGTTTAATTATGGCTTTTCTGAACAAGTTCAACTTACTATGTAGTATCATAGTACATTGGCGTGTTTTACCTTTAAAGTTTTGAATAAAGTTTAAAGAAATATACGTAAAGAAACTTGTTATAACAATTAGCAAGCTTAAAACTTTAACATCAGAAGCGTGTTGAACTGGCTTGGTATCAGTTAAATATCTAGAGATTCCAAACTATGTTGCGTAAATTATTACCACTTTTAGTCATTGGTGTGTGCGGAGTTACCGTGGTGCCTTTGCATGAACGGGCAAGTGCTACAACACCTCTAACTCGTGCGGAGATTCAACAAATCCGCAACTTAGTGCAACTGAAGCCAAAAAATAGACAGCCGCGTCCGGCACGTTCATCAGATGCAATGTTTCCTGGGGATGGAGTGTCCACAGGTAGAGCTTCTTTAGCTGAGTTGCGTTTCAACGATCGCTCTTTAGCGCGAGTTGGAGAACAAGCAGTATTTCAATTTTTACCGAGGACGCGAAACTTTAAATTGTCCAACGGGACTGTATTGCTACTGATCCCACCCAAGCAAGGGCGAACACGTGTACAAACGCCAAATGCAGCAGCAGCAATTCGCGGTTCAGCATTATTCGTGCGCTATGACGAACAAACAGATACTACAGTAGTCGGCGCACTGACGAATAGCGGTATTGAAGTTTCTAACAAAGATGCTTCCCAGAGTCGGGTTCTAGAAGCCGGACAGATGCTGGTTATAGTTAAAAATAGAATTCAGGGATTATACGATTTCGATCTGAGAACTTTTTATGAGACGAGCGATTTAGTTCGGGGACTTGATTTGACTAGGAAAACTGGTGCGGCAAGTGCAGATCCGGCGATCGCTCAAGTTCAAGAAGAAACCGTCACAGCCGTAGCAGCACAGAAGCCAATCGTCGGCGCGGGAGTTATTGAGAACCCATCTTTTGTAAAGCTTACAGTGAGTTCGCCTACTTCGCCAAGTGTTCCGGGTAACAACATTATTAATAACAATTCCCCTGTAGAACCCTTGGTGGACATAGGACAAGTCCTGTCAAATAACGATAAGAAAAAAGACAGTTCCGGCGGTTCTTCAGCCCGCAACCCAAGTCCAGTTACAAACCCAAGTCCAGAACCCAAGCCAGATCCAATCGTTCCTACACAGCCACAACCCAAGCCAGATCCAATCGTTCCTACACAGCCACAACCCAAGCCAGATCCAATCGTTCCTACACAGCCACAACCCAAGCCAGATCCAAT
>JAESGY010000131.1_pt1 | contig 63753 bp, 63 predicted proteins | sample 9269841 | NCBI WGS metagenome assembly JAESGY01 (sample SAMN17022865, study PRJNA683097) | algae metagenome | isolation source: Spirirestis rafaelensis WJT71-NPBG6 and co-occurring heterotrophs from... | place: USA: Pinto Wells, Joshua Tree National Park, Colorado Desert, CA | collected 2006-08-15 | reverse complement strand
TACGCCTTCAGGGCGCCCTATCCTGCACGCGATCCCCTTCCCTCGCCTTCGGCTCGCCGGGGATGACAGCTAGTCACATCCGCCGTGTCAGACCTCCCCGTCATGGCCGGGCTTGTCCCGGCCATCCCGCTTGGAAAACCGCCGTGCCATCCGGATCGGGATCACCGGCACAAGGCCGGTGATGACAAGCAGAGTGTCATTCGGCCGGTCCCCTGGACCGAACCCGCCGGAGCGCAGCGGAGGGTCGGGACGCAGTCCCGCAGAAGGCGATCCGTGGCTCGGAGCTGCGCCCTCTTTCCCCTCCCTCTTGTGGGGAGGGCCAGGGTGGGGGTGTGAGCGATAGTCTATCAGGTCCGGCACCAACACCCCCACCTCCTCCCCACAAGGGGGAGGAGAGCAGCGTGGCGTTTTTCGCTCACACGGAGAGCGAATAGAACCATGCAGCTCATCTCAAGCAGGCCTCGGCTGAGGGGGGAGCCTTGGGTCCTCCTTGAGAGCGGATCCAACCCGACCCTTGCCCCTCCCCGACAGGCGGGTTACCACGCAGCACGTTTTTCAACCCAATGGCTGCCCTGAAAACCCATGTCCAAGGCCGACACCATCAAGGCCCGCGCCCCGCGCGGCTTTGCCGACCGCGCTCCCGCCGATCTCGCCGCCACCGAGCGCATGCTGGCTGCGATCCGCGAGACCTATGAGCTCTACGGCTTCGAGGGCGTCGAGACGCCCTTCGTGGAATACACGGAGGCGCTGGGCAAATTCCTGCCGGATCAGGACCGCCCCAACGAGGGGGTGTTCTCGTTCCAGGACGACGACGAGCAGTGGCTGTCGCTCCGCTATGATCTCACCGCGCCGCTCGCCCGCTACGTGGCCGAGAACTTCGACGCCCTGCCGAAGCCCTATCGCAGCTACCGCGCCGGCTGGGTGTTCCGCAACGAGAAGCCGGGCCCCGGCCGCTTCCGCCAGTTCATGCAGTTCGACGCCGACACGGTGGGCGCGGCTTCCGTGGCGGCGGATGCGGAAATCTGCATGATGGCCGCCGACACCCTGGAGCGGCTCGGGCTGAAGCGCGGCGACTACCTGATCAAGGTCAACAACCGCAAGGTTCTGGACGGCGTGCTGGAGGCCATCGGGCTCGGGGGCGAGACACAAGCGGGCCAGCGGCTCACGGTGCTGCGCGCCATCGACAAGCTCGACCGCCTCGGACCCGACGGCGTGGGTCAGCTTCTCGGCCCCGGCCGCAAGGACGAGAGCGGCGACTTCACCAAGGGCGCGGCGCTGGCGCCTGAGGCCATCGAGCGGGTGCTGTCCTTCACGGGCGCCAGAGGTGCGGACAATGCCGCGACCGTTGCGAACCTCCGCGAGGTCGTCGGCGCGTCGGCGCGGGGCCAGGAGGGTGCGAACGAACTGGCGGAGATCGCCGCCCTCGTGGCGGCCTCGGGATACGACGACCGGGTGAGCGTCGACCCCTCCGTGGTGCGCGGCCTCGAATATTACACGGGCCCGGTCTACGAGGCCGAGCTGACCTTTTCGGTCACCGACGAGAGCGAGCGTCCCGTCCGCTTCGGCTCGGTGGGCGGCGGCGGGCGCTACGACGGGCTCGTGGGCCGCTTCCGCTCCGAGCCCGTGCCGGCCACGGGCTTCTCCATCGGCGTGTCGCGCCTGCTCTCGGCCTTGCAGATGGTCAGGAGCCCCATCGTTTCGGGCCATCAGATCCCCGGCCCCGTGGTGGTCCTAGTGATGGACCGGGACCGGATCGCCGCCTACCAGCGCATGGTTTCGGCCCTGCGCCAGGCGGGCATCCGCGCCGAGCTCTACCTCGGCTCCTCCGGCATGAAGGCGCAGATGAAATACGCCGACCGGCGGCAGAGCCCCTGCGCGATCATCCAGGGCTCCAACGAGCGCGAGCGCGGCGAGGTCGAGATCAAGGACCTGATCGAAGGCGCGAGGGCGGCCGACGCCATCGCGTCCAACGCCGAATGGAAGGCGTCCCGCCCGGCGCAGTTCTCCGTTCCCGAAGCGGGACTCGTGGACGCGGTGCGCGAGGTGCTGGCGCGTCATTTCGGTTAAGCTTGGCTTTTGGGAACCGCTGTGCTTCCCTCCGGGTTGTTCCCCGAGCTTGACGATTGAGGAGACGGCGATGGCCAAGGCCAAGGACAAGAAGGGTACCGGCAAGTCCAAGAAGGACTCGGGCAAGGGCTCAAAGAACGCGGGCTCGAAGAATTCGGGCTCCAAGAGCTCGGGCTCGAAGATCGCGAAAACCGTGAAGCGATCCGGCATCATGGACCTGATCGGCTCCAATCTCGGGCGCGAGATCCTGGCCGACGCCCTGATCGCGGCGGCAGGCGCGGCGGCCGCGGCGCTCACCCAGACCCGGCCGGCCAAGAAGGCCGGCGCCGCGGTAGCCGACGCGGGCGCGCGCGCGGGCGTGCAAACCGCCGACCTGGCCCAGACCGCCGCAGGCGCCGTCGCCGAGGTGGTGACGGATGCGGCCCGCCATTTCCTGCCCGCCGGCCTGATCGGCGAAGGCAGCGGGTCCGGCACGTCCGCCGGCAAGGCGAAGGCCGCTCGCCGCCCCACCAAGCGCAAGGCGCCGGCCAAGGCCAAGAGCACCAACGACAACAGCGCAGGCGGCAGCACGTCCGAGTAGCGCCAGGTTCCCAGAAGCATGCCGCCATGCCCGACCCTGCGCCGGGCATTCGCGTCTTCCGGCCTGCTCCCGTTCACCCTTCCGGTCAAAAACAATCGCCTTCCCGCCCCGGCATTGCTAGAGAGCATCCCAGCATGAGGATCGGGCGGTGACGGAGACGGATGCCATTGTTGCGCTGATCGCGCTGTTCGGGCGCGAGGGCTATGCGCGGGTCGAGCCGCCGGTGCTCCAGCCGGCGGACGTGTTCGTCGACCTGTCGGGCGAGGACATCCGGCGGCGCATGTTCGTCACCCAGGACGCCTCCGGCGCGGAGCTGTGCCTGCGGCCCGAATACACCATTCCCGTCTGCCTCCAGCATCTGGCCGCCGGGGGGGCGCAGCCCTCCGGCTATGCCTATGGCGGCCCGGTCTTCCGGATGCGCGCGGGCGAAAGCGGCGAGTTTCTCCAGGCGGGCATCGAATCCATCGGCCGCGCGGACGCGGCCGCGGCGGATGCGGAAATCCTCGGCCTCGCCCTGGAGGGCCTGGAGCGCATCGGCGCGCCCCGCCCGCGGGTGAAGCTCGGCGACATGGGCCTTCTCCACGCCCTGATCGACGCCCTCGGCGTCGCGCCCGCCGCCAAGCGGCGGGTGATCCGGTCCATCGTGTCGGGCCAGGGCCTCGCCAGCCTCGCCGAGGCCGACGGGGCCGGGCAGCAGGAACATGCGGGGCTTCTCGCCGCCATCGAGGGCCAGGCTCCCCAGGCGGCCAAGGCCTTCGTGGAGGACATCCTGTCCATCGCCGGCATCGCGAGCGTCGGCGGGCGCAGCGCGGGCGAGATCGCCGAGCGGTTCCTGGCCCGCGCCGCCAACCGCACCCGCCTGTCCGACGAGGCCCGGGGGGTGCTGGAGCGCTACCTCGCCATCGCGGGCGACCCGGACGGGGCCGCCCATGCGGTGAGGATGCTGGCGCGGGAGGCGGGCCTCGATCTCGGCGGGGCTCTCCAGGCCTTCGAGGAGCGCACCGGCTTCATGGCGGCCCGCGGGCTCGACGTGGGCGCCTTCTCGTTCGCCGCCACCTTCGCGCGCAACCTCGACTACTACACCGGCTTCATCTTCGAGGCGCAGGACCCGCGCCGGGGCGACGGCAAGCCCATCGTGGGCGGCGGGCGCTACGACCGGCTGCTGGAGCACCTGGGGGCCAGGGCCCCGATCCCCGCGGTCGGCTGCTCCTTCTGGCTCGACCGCATCATGGGAGGGCCCTCATGAGCGACACCCCTCTGATCCTCGCGGTTCCCTCCAAGGGACGGCTGCAGGAGAACGCGGCCGCGTTCTTCGCCCGCGCCGGGCTCGTCTTCACCCAGTCCCGGGGGGCGCGGGATTATCGCGGCACGCTGGCGGGGGTGCCGGACGTGGAGGTGGCCTTCCTGTCGGCGTCCGAGATCGTCAACCAGCTGGCGGCCGGCTCCGTGCATCTGGGCATCACCGGCGAGGACCTGATCCGCGAGCAGATCTCCGACGCCGACGAGGCGGTGGAGCTGCTCACGCCGCTGGGCTTCGGCCACGCCAACGTGGTGGTGGCCGTGCCGCAGGCCTGGATCGACGTGCGCAGCATGGCCGATCTCGACGAGGTGGCGGCGGACCTGCGCACCCGCCATGGGCGCAAGATGCGGGTTGCCACCAAATACGTGAACCTCACCCGCCGGTTCTTCGCCCACAAGGGCGTGGCGGATTACCGGATCGTGGAAAGCCTGGGCGCCACCGAGGGCGCGCCCGGGGCGGGCTCGGCGGAGCTGATCGTGGACATCACCACCACGGGAGCGACGCTTGCGGCCAACGCCCTCAAGATCCTCGACGACGGGGTGATGCTGCGCTCCGAGGCCAACCTGGTGGCGTCGATCCGCGCCCCCTGGACCGGAGCGGCGCGGGCGGCCGCAACGGCGGTGCTCACGCGCATCGCGGCGGAGGAGGAGGCGCGGACCAGCCGGGAGGTGCGGGCGGCGCTCGATCCCGCCCGCGCCCTGGCGCTCGCCTCGGTGGTGCGCGAGTGCGGCGCGACCCTGCCCTACGGCGGCGCCCTCGGCCGGGAGGTGGTTCTCCACTGCCGGGCGGCGGCGGTGTTCGACGTGGTGGCGGCGCTCCAGGGCATCGGCGCCCAGGACATCACGGTCAGAACCTTCGACTACCTGTTCCGCCCCAGCAACGCCCTCACCGAGCGCCTGCTCCGCCGGATCGGCTAAGATGGCCTGCCGATCCTCTCGTTTTTTGTGGGGGCTGCGTCACCGGGCATGGGACTAAGATCACGAGGGGCGTTGCCTCCGGAGCGAAGCGCCCTTATGGTTCCGCCGTTTTTCGATGCAGAGGTTCCGATGAACGCCCTTCGACTTGCCGCATTCCTGGCGGCCCTCGCCATTGTCTCGGCGGCCCATGCGCAGTCGGCAGCCACCCTCGGCCGCCCCGCGGGCCCGACGCGCCAAGTCGACAACAAGGTGCCGCAGCCCGGCGAGCGGGACAAGATGTTCCCCTTAGGCTCCTCCTGGCTCGCGGTCAGCCTCAACGGCAAGCCTTTCAGCGGCGAGCGCCCGAGCTTCAGGCTCGACGACCAGCTCCGGGCCACCGGGTTTGGCGGCTGCAACACCTACTCGGCGACCGCCTATCCCCTGCGCGAGCAGGGTCTCGCGGTGGGCCCCTTCGCCCTGACCAAGAAGTCCTGCGACAAGTCCGCCATGTCCCTGGAGCAGGCTTTCCTGGTGGCCCTTCGCACCTCGGCCAAGTGGGACATCGCCGGCTCGACCCTGATCATCCGCACCCAGGCGGGCGAGCTGCGATTCGAGCGGTCGCTGTAGGGCACGCTCCGCTCATCTTCGGGTTCAGGCCGGCCTCTGCGCCGGCCTTTTTGCTGTCTGGTGCGGCCGGGCGGGATTGAAGGGTTCAGGAAGGCAGGAGCCGCCTGCTGACACCCTCCCCTGTTATCCCCGCGGGGGCGGCCCCGAAATGACCGTGAGAGCTATTCCGCGGGCTGGGGCTGGCGGTGGTCGACCGGGGTGAAGAGGCCGTTGTCCTGCCGGGTCATGTCGATGCGCCGGTCGTGGAAGGCGTTGAGCGTCGAGCGGTGGCCGATGGAGATCACCGTCGAGTCCGGCAGGTGCTCCCGGATCACCCCGTAGATCTCCGCCTCGGTGGGCTCGTCGAGGGCCGCCGTCGCCTCGTCCAGGAAGAGCCAGTCGGGCTTCGCCAGCAGGGCGCGGGCCACCGCGAGGCGCTGCTGCTCGCCAAGCGAGAGGGTCTGCCCCCAGGCGCGCTCGTCGTCGAGCAGGTCCACGAGCTGCGGCAGCTTCGCCGTCTTGAGGGCTTCGCGGATCGCGGCGTCGTCATAGGCGTTGCGCTCGCCCGGATAGGTCACCGCGTCGCGTAAGGATCCGATGGGAATGTAGGGCCGCTGCGGCAGCAGCATCACGGTCGAGCCTTCGGGGATCGCCACCTGCCCTTCGCCGAAGGGCCAGATCCCCGCGATGGCGCGGAACAGGGTGGACTTGCCCGAGCCCGAGGGGCCGGCGAGCAGGGTGCGTTCGCCCCGGCGGAACGTCACCCCGTCCGCGTGCAGGAGCGGGCTGCCGTTGGGCAGGGTCAGGCCCATGCCGTTGAGGCGAACGTCCTGCCCCGTCACCGACACATGGGACAGCCTGCTCTCCCCGCCCACGCGCTGCGCTGACTGGATCGCTCCCTCGAAGGTGGTGAGACGGTCGAGCACCGCCTTGTAGTCGGCGAGCGTCGTATAGATCGTGATGAAGTAGGTGAGCGCCGACTCGACGCGGGAGAAGGCCCCCACCACCTGCTGCATCTGCCCGAGGGTGATCCTGCCGACGAAGTAGTAGGGCGCGGTGAGCATGTAGGGCACCACCACGTTGGCCTGGAAATAGGCCGAGGTGAAGGTGTTGAGCTTGATGAGACGGACCACGATCCTCATGTAGTTGTCGACGATCCGCCCGAAGCGCCGGCCGAAGCCCTGCTCCTCGGCCCTCTCACCGTTCAGGAGCGCGACCTGCTCCGAGTATTCGCGCATGCGCGCCAGGGAGAAGCGGTAATCCGCCTCCACCCGCTCCTGCTCGAAGTTCAGGCCGATCAGCGGCCGCCCGATGAGGTGGGTCACCCAGGTGCCGAGGACCGCATAGGCGACGCAGACCCAGACCAGCAAACCAGGCACTTCCACGTCGGTGCCCGGAAAGGTGAATCCGCGCGAAATCCCCCAGAGAATGGCCACGAAGGACACGAGGGTGGCGGCCTGGTTCATGAGCCCGATGGAGAGGGAATAGGTACTCTCGACGAATTTGCGCAGGTCTTCCGAGATGCGCTGGTCCGGGTTGTCCGCCCCGCGGCCGATGAGCTGCATCCGATAATGGGTTCCGTCGCCGAGCCATTCGCGCACGTAAAAGGTATTGAGGAAGGCGCGCCAGCGGATCGTGAGCACATTCTGCAGCAGCACTTCCGTGAGGGATGCCGTCACGAACACGGCCGCCAGGGGCGTGAAGATGACGAAGAGCTGATACCAGAACGCCGCCGCATCCTTGGTCTCGAGCGCGTTGAACATATCGCGCGAGAAGAAGTTGAGGCGCACGTTGAGGGCGACCTGGGCAAGGTTGATCGCGATCAGGATCGCCACGATCCACGTCCCGATGGTGCCCTCGCGTGCCCTCACCAGGCCGATGAACGGAATGCGGATGAGGCTGTCGGCCTGGGAATCAAGATAGCGGTCGGTGATACGGCAGATGGTGCGGATCACCGGCACATAGGACAAACCATAGATGATCGCCGCGAAGGCGGTTGCTCCGAGTGCGGAAGAGGGCGGCGGGACGTAGCCCCTGTAGTCGCCGGTGATCGCCCCGAGGACCGCTCCAAGAATGAGCAGCACGAGCACGAGATGCGTCGCCGCCAGCATGACGAGGAAGGTGCGTAGGAAGGTCGGAATGCCGCGGCTGATGTAGAGGATGCCCGCCAGCGCCAGGGTCGACAGGGGGAGATAGAAGGGAACCTGGACCAGCTCCGACAGGGAGGCGGCCAGGACGGCTAACCCCAGGAGCGCCACCGCGATGCTCGCCTTGACCATATGTGTCTCCCGCCGAAAAAACCTTTCCGGCTGCCTTAGGAACATAGAACGGCCCGATCAACCGCGCATGTGGCGAAAGCAAGGAGAAAGTTCCGCCTTCCAGGGGCTATAGCAATCTTGTGACCATTTGACAGGCCGATTTCGTCCGGGTCGTCGGTTCCTCATAACAGATTTTCCTTTTTAACGAACAAAATAATTGACATAGAGAACGCCATATCCCATGTGTCGGGGACTGGAATTGTGGGACCAACCCCGAAGGCACGCCCATGAACGCTCCCCTCGGATATATCGGCCACAAGCCGAGCCAGCGCCTGATTCCGGCGGAGCCGATCGTGCGCCTGGAGAAGATCTCGAAGGTGTTTGCCGGCCGGGACGGGCAGTCCGTGACGGCCCTCAGGGACGTGGACCTGTCCGTCGCCCAGGGCTCGGTCCTGGGCGTGATCGGCCGCTCGGGGGCAGGCAAGTCGACCCTGATCCGCCTCGTCAACGGCCTAGAGAAACCCTCCTCCGGGCAGGTGATCGTGGACGGGTCCGATATCGCGGTGCTGCCCGAGGCCGCCCTGCGCCATGCGCGGCGCTCCATCGGCATGATCTTCCAGCATTTCAACCTGCTCTCCTCGCGCACGGCGGCCGAGAACATCGCCCTGCCCCTCGAGGTGGCGGGCTTCGACAGGGCCGCCGTCAAGGCGCGGGTGGAGGAGCTTCTCGCCCTGGTCGGTCTCTCCGACAAGCGCAACCGCTACCCCTCGGAGCTGTCCGGCGGCCAGAAGCAGCGCGTGGGCATCGCCCGGGCGCTGGCCACCAAGCCCAAGGTGCTCCTGTCGGACGAGGCCACCTCGGCGCTGGACCCGGAGACCACCCGCTCGATCCTCGATCTCCTCGCCCGCATCAACGCGGAGCTCGGGCTCACCATCCTGCTCATCACCCACGAGATGTCGGTGATCCGCACCATCGCCCGGGAGGTGGCGGTGATCGAGGGCGGGCGCATCGTCGAGCAGGGCGACGTGTTCGACGTGTTCACCCGCCCCCGGCATGAGGTGACCCGCTCCTTCCTGGCCCATGAGGCCGGCCGCGCCCTGCCGCCCTATGTGGCGAGCCGCCTGCGGCCGGATGCGGCGCCGGGCGGCCAGGCGGTGGTGCGCATCGGCTTCCGGGGCCCCCACGCCACGGACCCGGTGCTGGCGCGGCTCGCCCGCGACCTCCACGTGGAGGCCAACATCCTGGCTGGCTCCGTGGACGAGATCGCCGGCCGCCCCTGCGGCACCCTGGTGGTCGGCGTTCCGGAGGCCTCCCTGGCCAGGACCCTCGATTTCCTGAAGCAGTACGGCCTCGACACGGAGGTGCTCGGCCATGTCGCCTGAGATGATCCGCCTGATCGCCGCCTCCACCGGCGAAACGCTCTACATGGTGGCGGTGGCGGCGCTGATCGCCACCCTGCTGGGCCTGCCGCTGGGCGTCTTCCTCGCCACCAGCGGCCGGGGCGAGCTGTTCGCCGCCCTCTGGGCCAACCGGGTGCTCGGCGTGGTGGTCAACGCCACCCGCTCGACGCCCTTCATCATCCTCGTGGTGGCGATCATTCCCTTCACCCGCCTGATCGCCGGCACCTCCATCGGCACCAGCGCGGCCGTGGTGCCGCTGACGGTTGCCGCCACCCCCTTCATCGCCCGCCTCATCGAGGGCGCCATCCGGGAGGTGGACCAGGGCCTCATCGAGGCGGCGCGCGCCTTCGGGGCGAGCCCGCTCCAGATCGTCCGCAAGGTGCTGATCCCGGAGGCCCTGCCCGGCATCGTGCTGGGGCTGACGCTCGCCATCGTGTCGCTGCTGGGCTTCTCGGCCATGGTGGGCGCGGTGGGCGGCGGGGGCCTGGGGGATCTCGGCATCCGCTACGGCTACCAGCGCTTCATGCCCGAGATGATGCTGGCCGTGGTGGTGGTGCTCATCGTTCTCGTCCAGGCGGTGCAGAGCATCGGCGACCGCCTGGCCCGTCGCCTCAACAAGCGCATCCGCCACATCTGATCCTTTCAGGACCTCGCACAAGGAGAACCTCATGTCCCTGAAGAAACTGGGCCTCGCCGCCCTCCTGTCCCTCGCGGCCCTTCCGGCGGCGGCGCAGACGCAGACGATCCGCATCGGCGTCACCCCCGGCCCCCACGCGCAGATCTTCGAGACCGTGAAGCCCATCGTGGCCGCCAAGGGAATCGACATCAAGATCGTCGAGTTCTCCGACTACGTGGTGCCCAATGCGGCGCTCGCCTCCGGCGACATCGAGGCGAACTCGTTCCAGAACCAGCCCTACCTGGACAACCAGAAGGCGGACCGCGGCTTCAAGATCGAGACCGTGGCCCAGACCGTGAACTTCCCCATCGGCGTCTATTCGAAGAAGCACAAGAGCTTCGAGGCCCTGCCCAACGGCGCGACGATCTCCATCCCCAACGATCCCACCAATGGCGGGCGGGCGCTCCTGGTTCTCCAGGACAAGGGCCTGATCAAGCTGAAGGACAATGTGGGCTACAAGCCGACGCCGCTGGACATCACCGACAACCCGAAGAAGATCAAGTTCGTGGAGATCGAGGCCGCCCAGGCCCCGCGGGTGCTGGACGACGTGGACGCCGCGGTGATCAACACCAACTACGCCACCCAGGCCGGCCTCGACCCGGTGAAGGACCCCATCGCCCGCGAGAACCCGAAGGGCCCCTACGTCAACATCATCGCCGTGCGCAGCGAGGACAAGGACAAGCCCTGGGTCAAGACCCTCGTGGAGGCCTACCGCTCCCCCGAGGTGAAGAAGTTCGTGGAAGAGAAGTTCAAGGGCTCCGTTCTCACGAGCTGGTAGGCCGCACGTACGAACCGCCACGTCAGCAGGCCGGGCATCGCCCGGCCTGTTTGCGTTCGATGCTCCCGGCCGTTCAAGTCTCCCTTGAAAGGATTCCGATCACCCCATAGGATCTGCCCGAAACGATATTTAATAACATTGCTCGCATCACAGACTCGGATCCGCAAAGGCCAGGGTTGGACGACGGAAATGGCAAGCCCCACGGAAAACCACCTCAACTCGCCACGCGTCGCCTCCATCAATGCGGGCATCGCCACCTCTCTTCTCTTCGGCACCAAATGGGGGTGGTCCTCCAACGGCGTCGGGGCGTCCATCACCTGGAGCGTTCCGCAGGGAACCTCCTGGTTCTCGAACTCGTACTCAACCTATGGCGAGCAATATTCCTGGTATGAGTTCTCGGCCCATGAAATCGCGGCTGCGTCCAGGGCGTTGAATGCCTGGTCCCGCGTGTCCGGCGTCAGCTTCAAGAGAGTGGACGACAATAAGTCGACGGTAGGGGAAATCCGGTTCGCGAAGTCATCCTATGGTCCCGGGGGCTCCGACGGGCACGCCTATTCTCCCTGGGATGCGCCGCGAGCGGGCGACATCTGGATGAACCCTTTCAGCTGGAACACCTCCGGCGCCGACGCCAACAAGCCGGGCACCTATGCCTTTTACGCGCTGCTTCATGAGGTCGGCCACGCCCTGGGCCTGAAGCATCCCTTCGAGAAGTCCATCTACAACTCCAACATGCTGGAGACGCAGTACGACAACTACTTCTACACGATCATGAGCTACACCGCGTCGCCCTGGTCCAGCACGGCGACGCCGGACTTCTACCCGACGACTCCCATGTATCTCGACCTCGTGGCGATCCAGCGCCTCTACGGCCGCGACAAGAACGTGAATGCGGGCAGCACGACGTACTCGTTCTACGAGGGCAAGAAATACTGGCAGACGATCGATGACGCCGGCGGCACGGACACGATCGTGTACAGCGGTTCGTCGGGCTGCGTGATCGATCTGCGGCCGGGATACTTCAACGCCCTGAGCGATCCGATCACTTTCAGCAATGGAGACTGGTCGCGCACGACCGTAATGATCGGCCCTAATGTGGTGATCGAACGGGCGGTCGGAGGCGACGGCTCGGATACTCTGATCGGCAACCGCGCCAACAACCTCCTGAAGGGGATGTCCGGGGACGACACTCTGAGGGCCGGAGCGGGAAGCGATCATCTCAACGGCGGCCTCGGCAACGACGACCTGCAGGGCGGCAAGGGCAAGGATCACTTCATCTTCAACGGCGCCCTGTCGGACCCGAGCGGAGTCAATGTGGACCGAATCTCGGACTTCATCGCCAGGGACGACACGATCCGCCTCGACGACAGGGTCTTCGCCGGCCTCAAGACCGGCGCTCTGCTGCCGGGACGGCTCTGCTTCGGCTCGGGCGCCAAGGATTCCAAGGACCGGATCATCTACGACAAGGGGACGGGCGAGCTCTTCTACGACCCTGATGGAACCGGAGCGGCCGCGCAGATCAAGTTCGCGACCTTGATGTCCAAGCCCGCCCTGTCTGCGGCCGACTTCTACATCATCTGAGGCTCTGGGCCTCAAATCCGACTTCAGGTCGAGTGACGGGCCCGGCGAAATGCCCTGCCCTGCGGCTGCCGGAGCGCAAGCTCCGGCGCTTCTGGCGGCCGCAAGGGGTCGAAGGCGCGGCGCCCTTTGCCTATCGTGGCCCCAGCCCTACCTTCTAGCGGCAGCCCCGAGCCAGATCAGGAACAGCCGATGCCGATCGTCCCCACCCTCCGCCTGAATGACGGCCGCCCCATGCCCCAGCTCGGGTTCGGGGTCTGGCAGGTTCCGAACCACGAGGCCAAGTCCATCGTCACCGAGGCGATTTCGGCCGGTTACCGCTCCATCGACACGGCCGCCGTCTACGGCAACGAGGAAGGCGTCGGGGAGGCGGTTCGCGCCTCGCCCGTTCCGCGGGAGGAGCTGTTCATCACCACCAAGGTGTGGAACGACCGCCACGGCTACGACGCGGCGCTCTCCGCCTTCGACGAGAGCCTGGCCCGGCTCAAGCTCGATTTCGTCGACCTGTACCTGATCCATTGGCCCCTGCCCCGCGGCGAAGCCTACCTGGATACCTGGCGCGCCCTGATCCGGCTGAGGGACGAGGGACGCGCGAAATCCATCGGCGTTTCCAACTTCAAGATCCCGCACCTGAGGCGGCTCATGGACGAGTCCGGCGTGGCTCCCGTCCTCAACCAGATCGAGCTGCATCCCCGCCTTCAGCAGAAGGAGCTGCGCGCCTTTCATGCGGAGCACGGGATCGCCACCGAATCCTGGAGCCCTCTCGGGAAGGGCGCCCTGATGGCGGACGAGACCCTCGCACGGATCGGCCGCAAATACGGCAAGACGCCCGCCCAGGTCATCCTGCGCTGGCACCTGGACAACGGCCTGATCGCGATCCCGAAATCCGCCACCCCGTCCCGCATCCGCGAGAACATCGATGTGTTCGACTTCACCCTCGCGGCCGACGACATGAGCGCTCTCGCCGGGTTCGACGACAAGGCCGGCCGCATCGGGCCGAACCCCGATTCCTTCGGGTGAGACGAACCGGCGGCCCGGGAATGGGTCCGCCTGCGCCGGCTTGAAGCCGCCGCCTATTCCCGCATCAACTTCAGGAGCAGCGCGGCGAGCTGCCCGGCCTCCTTCTCCGTGAGCTTCGCGCCCACGAAGCGGTCGATGGCTGGGCCGTAGACGCTCCACATGCGCCACTGCAGCGCCCGCCCCTCCTCGGTGATCTCGACCCACTGGCGTCGTCTGTCGCCGGGATAGGGGATGCGGCGCACCAGGCCCTCGGCCTCCATGCGGTCGAGAAGCCGGGACAGGTTGTACTGCTCGAACAGCACCGCCCCCTCGATCTCCCGGGGCGTGAGGCGGCCCTCGGGGCCGCGCTTCAGCTCGAGCAACACGTCGTACCAGGCCAGCGGAGGAAAGCCCGCGCCCTTCAGCTCCGCCTCGATCCGCCCGGCCACTGTCCGCCCGGTCCGGATCAGGCGGCCCCAGGCCTTGATGATCGCGCTGGATGGTTCCTGCGAGTATGAGTCCTGCGGGTCTTGCATGGGCGCAAAGCCCTCCTGTTTCTTATGCAATTGCATCATGTTTGACATTCCGATGCAAGTGCATATGAATATGCATGCAACTGCATGGAGACCTCCGATGACTCGGAACGACACGACCTCGACCGCCTACGGCGCCCTGCTTCTCAGGGTTTCCTTGGGCGTCATGTTCATCGCCCACAGCCTCGTGCTGAAGTGGATGACCTTCACCCTTGCGGGCACGGCTCAGTACTTCGAGTCCATCGGCCTGCCCGGCCCCCTCGCCTATGTGACCTTCTTCGCAGAACTCATCGGCGGCATCCTTCTCGTTCTAGGTGTCCAGAGCCGCTGGGTCGCCTTGGGGCTTCTGCCGATCCTCGCAGGCGCCACCTGGGTTCACCTGGGCAACGGATGGGTGTTCTCCGCTCCGGGCGGCGGCTGGGAATACCCGCTCTACCTGATCGTCCTCTCCGTGGCCCAGGTCCTGCTGGGCGACGGCGCCTATGCCCTCAGCCCCTCCCGCCCGCTCACCCTGAACGGGTCGGCCGCAACCCTCACGCCCGCCCACTGATCCCTCACACAAGGACAAAGCCCATGAAGCTCTATTATGCCCCCGGCGCCTGCTCGCTCGCCGTTCACATCGTCGCCCGCGAGGCCGGCATTCCCCTCGGCCTCGACCGGGTCGACCTTGCCGGCCAGACCACCGCGGGAGGCCAGAACTACCGTTCGGTCAACCCCAAAGGCTACGTGCCGGCCGTCGCTCTCGACGACGGCTCCGTGCTCACGGAAGTGGCGGCCATCATCCAGTACCTCGCGGACCAGGGCTCCGGCCCGCGCCTCGCTCCCGCCAACGGCACCATGGAGCGCTACCGCCTGATCGAGTGGATCACCTTCATCAGCTCGGAGATCCACAAGGGCTTCGGCCCGCTCTGGAACCCGAGCACGCCGGAGGCCGTCAAGGCGGCCGCGAAGGAGAAGCTCGCCACGCGCTTCGCCTATCTCGACAAGACCCTCGCCACCCGACCCTTCCTGACGGGCGACACGTTCACGATTGCGGACGCCTACCTGTTCACGGTGGTGAACTGGACGAACTTCCACCACATGGACCTTTCGCCCTTCCCTCACCTGAAAGCCTTCCAGGCGAGAGTGGCGTCCCGTCCCAAGGTGCAGGAGGCGCTCGAAGCCGAAGGCCTGAAGCAGGCGGCCTGACGCGCCCCATCGCTCGACGAACCCCGGAGCATCCCTCCGGGGTTTTTCCTTGCGCCTGGCCGCGACGGGTCACAAGTGGCCGGGCCTGGAAGCGGACGCGTTCTCGGCCTGCCGGTAGACCGCCTCGGCGATGGCGAGGAGCTGCGCGCGCTCGGCCCGCGCCGAGACGGCGTAGGACAATCCCTTGTCGATCCACGAGAAGGCCGCAACCTCCCCTTGGGTTTCGAACCGGAAGGCGGTTCGCTCCTCGGTGCTGCTGGATCGCGCATAGAGGGTCAGACGACTGCCGCGCGCGTCCTCGTACATGAACAGGGCCGCCGGCTCGCCCCCTGCCGGGAGCAGCCGCCCTCCCATGAGCCGGTAGCCCTGGGGCGTGAGATCCGGGGCCGCCAGGGGCCTGCCCAGCCGGCGGGAGAGCCATTGCACCAGATGGGCCTCCTGGTCGGCCGCCACCTCGACGGGATGAAGCCGCTCGCCCACATAGATCCGGTGCGCCGCAATAGCGTCCCCGGCAAGGCTCACCTCCCCGGCCGCGCGGGGGCCCTGGCCCATCCCCCACCAGGCCCCGCCCACGCCGCCGACGCCCAGGCCGATCACGAGCGACGCCGCCGCTGCCGCAAGGGCGCTGGGGCGGACAATCGAAGGGGGCCGCCTGCGGGCGAGGTGAGCCACGCGCAGGCGGGAGGGAATCGGCTCCCGAACCTTGAAGGCCAGCCGCGCGCGCAGGGCTTCGCGCTGCTCGACCTCCTGCGCGACCTGCGCCGCAACCGGCGGATTGGCCTCCAGGTAGGCTTTGACGATGTCGAGGCGCCCGGGTGCGAGCCGGCCGTCGACGAAGGCCTGCAGATCGTCTTCCCCCACCGGTCGCTCGTCCGTCACTTCACCCTCCTGAGAACGGCGCTGCGCCCCGCCTCCATGAACTGCCTCAACCTGCCGCGCCCGCGGCTGAGCCGCGACATCACGGTGCCCACCGGAAGGCCGAGAGCCTCCGCCGCCTGCTCGTAGGAAAGATCCTCGACGCCGACGAGCAGCAGGACGGAGCGCTGCTCCTCCGGCAGGGCATCGAGCCCGGCGAGGATGTCGCGCGCGCCCGCATGGCTCTCCGGGCTGCCCTCGGCGGAGGGCAGGAGGTCCAGGGCCTCCGGGCCCACCTGGATGCCACGGCTCTTGCGCTGCCGGACCTGGTTCAGGAACAGGTTGCGCTGGATCGCAAAGAGCCAGGCCCTCAGATCGCCGTCGCGCCGCCGCTGGCTCCAGCGGCTGATCGCCCGTTCGAGGGTGTCCTGGACGAGATCGTCCGCCGCCTCGTCGTCCCGCAGGAGGGCCCAGGCGTAACGCCTCAGGCTCGGGATCTGCGGTTCGACAAGAGAGGCGATCTCGTCCATGGCTGCTCTTTCATGGGCCCGGCACTATCGCACGGCAGCCCCTGACGGGACTAGGGCTGAGCGATGCGCCAGACGTTGTTGACGCCGTCGCCCGTCACTTCGCCCGCCTGGGTGTTCTTGACCCAGGTATAGAGCGGCTTGCCCTTGTAGGCCCATTGCTTGGTGCCGTCGTCGCGGGTGACCACGCTCCAGTCCCCGGACGCCGCCGCATTGGCGGCGGCCATGAGCGGCGGCCAGTTCTGGGCGCATTGGCCGTTGCAGTTGGATTTTCCCGCCGCATCGCGATCGAAGGTGTAGAGAGTCATGCCCTTGGCGTCGACCAGGGCCTTGCCCTTGCTGGTGTCGGCCACTTTCGCCGGAGCGGCAGCCTGGGCGAAAGCGCAGGTGGCGGCCACAAGGGCGCCGGCGACGATGAGAGCGGGACGTGCAAACTTCATCATGGGGGTTCCTCCTGGGTCGCGTGACCCGGCCCCTAAGACACCCCGGAAGTGGCTTTATTCCCGCAGGCCGTTGCAATCTTTCGAGCACTCCTGTCTGCGAAAGCCCCCGAGGGCATCCGAACGCAGCGGCTGGAGTCCGGGGCCGCCTTGGCTTAGGAAGGTGTGCATCCAGGGAGCAGGGAGGAGAGCCGTGCCGGGTGTATCAGCCGCCGTTGAACCGGAGAGCCGCGACGGCGGAATCCGGGTTCCCGCCATCCGGGTGCGCATCCCCCGCAACGGCGAGCCCCGCCATCATGGGAGCCTCTCCATCGGCGACTGGACGATCCCCTGCGTGATCGGCAGCGGCGGCCTCGTGCCGGCAGGCGCCAAGCGCGAGGGCGACAAGCGCACCCCCATCGGGGTCTTTCCGCTGCGCTACGGCTTCTACGATCCCGTCAATTGCCCCTCGCTGGGCGGCACGGCCTTCCCGTTCGTTCCCATGCGCGACAGCATGATCTGGGAAGAGGATGCCGCAAGCCCCCATTACAACCGCCTGCTCATCGCGCACGAAGGCGCGCGCCCCCATGAGCGCCTGACCCGGCGGCGGGCGGAAGGGCTGTTCGACGTGGTGGTTCCCATCGGCTACAACGACGCAACGGCCGAACCCTTTCGCGGCAGCGCCATCTTCATCCATGCGGCGCGGCCCGACGGATCGGGCACCGCCGGGTGCGTGGCGGTGCAGCGGGGGCACCTGGAAGAGCTCGCCCGCCGTCTCGAGCCCGGCATGATGATCGACATCGCCTATGAGGCGGAGAGCGCCGGGGCCGTTTTGGATGCGCGCGAGGCCGGGCCGCTTGAAACCGTCAGCTTCAGGGGCCTGCGCCCCGGCCCCCGCCTCATCGTCACCGGCGCGGTGCACGGCAACGAGCCGTGCGGACCCGCGGCGATCCGGCGCGCGATTGCAGAGTGCCAAGCGGGTGGCCTCAGGATCGAGCGCGGACAGGTGACCTTCGTGCCCGTGGTCAACCTCAAGGCCTATCTCAGGAACGAGCGCAACGGAGACCGCAACCTCAACCGCGACCTGCGCGAGGCGACGATCCCCCGGGACAACGAGGACCGCATCGCCAACGTCCTGTGCCCGCTCCTGCGCGAGCACGACGTGCTGCTCGACCTGCACTCCTTCCGCTCCGCCGGGGAGCCTTTCGTGTTCCTCGGCCCCCGGGACAACGACGAAGGAATCGAGCCCTTCGCCCACGCGGCGGACGAGACCGCCTTCGCCGCCATCCTCGGCCCCGAGCTGGTCATGCACGGCTGGCTCGACACCCATGTGAAAGGTGTGGCGCGCAAGCGCTCCTCCGCCGACGGCTCCCTCTCGCTGGGGGTCGGCACCACCGAATACATGCGTTTCGCGGGCGGCTACGGGGTGACCCTCGAATGCGGCCGGCACGACGACGCCGAAGCCGAGCCCGTGGCCTATCGGGCGATCCTCAACGCGCTCGCGCACCTGAAGCTGATCGCAGCCCCGCAGCCCCCGCGGGCAGCCCGACGGGCCATCGAACTCGTAAGCGTGGTGCTGGCCGGGAGCGCCGAGGACCGCCTGGAAAAGCCCTGGCGCACCGGCGACCCGGTGCGGGCCGGAGAGGTGATCGCCCGCCGCGCCGGCGGCGAGCCGCTCACCGCGCCCCAGGACGGCTTCGTGGTGTTTCCCGACGCCCGTCCCAGCGCGGGCGAGGAGCTGTTCTATTTCGGCGTGGCGAGCGGGCGGCTGGAGGGCTGAGGCTCTCCCGGCGGGGTGACCCCCTCCGCTCCCGCCTCGTCATGGCCGGGCCTGTCCAGGCCATCGCGCTTCGAGAACCGCGGCGCTATGCAGCATAGAGAGCCGCAGCGCCTTCAGGATCGGGATGCCTGGCACAAAAGGCAGGCATGACGACGGGGTGTCATTCTGCCGGTCCTTTGGACCGGTCCGGCCGGAGCGAAGCGGTCGCGGGGTGAGGCCGCCAGGAAGGAAATCCCCTCACCTGTGGTGCCACCCTCGCCTGTCATCCCCGCGCAGGCGGGGATCCATAACCGCTGACATCACAGGATGAAGCACGGCGGCATCCCCTGTGCTTCATCCTGTGATGTCAGCGGTTATGGATCCCGGGCTCCGCTGCGCGGACCCGGGATGACACGCCCCCTTTCTCCTCCCCTTGTGGGGAGAGCCGCGGCGCGCTTGCGTGTCGACCTCCTTCCCCACCCATGATGGCGAACGACAGCGCACGGCAACGAAAAAAGCCCCGGATTGCTCCGGGGCCTTTCGTTGTTCTGAGACAGTCGCGCCTGGACTTAGAAGTCCATGCCGCCCATGCCGCCCATGCCGCCGCCGCCGGGCATCGACGGAGCGCTCTCGCGCTTGGGAGCATCGGCCACCATGGCCTCCGTGGTGACCAGCAGGCCGGCCACGGACGCCGCGTCCTGCAGGGCCGTGCGCACGACCTTCGCCGGGTCGACGATGCCGGCCTCGAGCATGTCCACGAACTCTTCCGTCTGGGCGTTGAAGCCGTAGGTGTCGGACTTGGTGTTGTCGTTGATCTTGCCGACAACGATGGAGCCCTCGACGCCGGCGTTCTCGGCGATCTGACGGATGGGGGACTCAAGGGCGCGCAGCACGATCTTGATGCCCGCCTGCACGTCCGCATTGTCGGTCTTGAGCTTGGCCACCGCCGCCTTGGCGCGCAGCAGAGCCGTGCCGCCGCCGGGGACGATGCCTTCCTCGACCGCCGCGCGGGTGGCGTTCAGGGCGTCGTCGACGCGGTCCTTCTTCTCCTTCACCTCGACTTCGGTCGAGCCGCCGACGCGGATCACCGCGACGCCGCCCGCGAGCTTGGCGAGGCGCTCCTGGAGCTTCTCGCGGTCGTAGTCCGAGGTGGTCTCCTCGATCTGCGCCTTGATCTGGCCGACGCGGGACTCGATGTCCTGCTTCTTGCCGGCGCCGTCGATGATCGTGGTGTTCTCCTTCTCGATGCGGACGCGCTTGGCGCGGCCCAGCATGGTCAGGTTCACGGTCTCGAGCTTGATGCCGAGGTCTTCGGAGATGGTCTGGCCGGCGGTGAGAACGGCGATGTCCTCGAGCATGGCCTTGCGGCGGTCGCCGAAGCCCGGAGCCTTCACGGCGGCGATCTTCAGGCCGCCGCGCAGCTTGTTCACCACCAGGGTGGCGAGAGCCTCGCCTTCCACGTCCTCGGCGATGATCAGCAGCGGCTTGCCGGTCTGAACCACGGCCTCGAGGATCGGCAGCATGGGCTGGAGCGAGGAGAGCTTCTTCTCGTGGATGAGGATGTAGGGATCCTCGAGCTCGGCCACCATCTTCTCGGCGTTGGTGATGAAGTAGGGCGAGAGGTAGCCGCGGTCGAACTGCATGCCCTCGACCACGTCGAGCTCGGTTTCGGCGGTCTTGGCCTCCTCGACGGTGATCACGCCCTCGTTGCCCACCTTCTGCATGGCATGGGCGATCATCTCGCCGATGTCCTTGTCGCCGTTGGCCGAGATGGTGCCCACCTGGGCGACCTCGTCGGAGGACTTCACCTTCTTGGAGCGGGCCTGGATGTCACGCACGGCCTCGGCGGTGGCAAGATCGATGCCGCGCTTGAGGTCCATGGGGTTCATGCCGGCGGCAACAGCCTTGGCGCCCTCGCGGACGATGGACTGAGCCAGGACCGTGGCGGTGGTGGTGCCGTCGCCGGCGATGTCGTTGGTCTTCGAGGCCACTTCGCGCACCATCTGGGCGCCCATGTTCTCGAACTTGTCGGCGAGCTCGATCTCCTTGGCGACGGTGACGCCGTCCTTGGTGATGCGCGGAGCGCCGAAGCTCTTTTCAAGCACCACGTTGCGGCCCTTGGGGCCGAGGGTGACCTTCACCGCGTCGGCGAGGATGTCCACGCCGCGCAGCATCTTGTCGCGAGCGTCGGAAGAGAACTTAACGTCTTTGGCAGCCATGGGCTATGCCTCCGGTTGAAATGGAAAATCGGGAAGATTGGCGGGACCAGCCCGCCGGACGGAGCTGAGTTGGCAGGGCTTACTTGCCGACCACGCCCATGATGTCGCTCTCCTTCATGATGAGGAGATCCTGGCCGTCGATCCGCACCTCGGTGCCGGACCACTTGCCGAAGAGCACGCGGTCGCCGGCCTGCACGTCGAGGCTGACAACCTTGCCGCTCTCGTCGCGGGCGCCGGGGCCGACGGCGACGATTTCGCCCTCTTGGGGCTTTTCCTTGGCGGTGTCCGGGATGATGATGCCGCCGGCCGTCTTTTCCTCGGCCTCGATGCGGCGGACGACGACACGGTCGTGCAGCGGACGGAACTTCATGGAATATCCCTTTTTTGACTGATCGCGCAGCCTCCATTGGCCGCGTCCTGGTCTTCAGGCTGTTAGCACTGTCTGACGACGAGTGCTAACGCTGGTGGCGAGATAGGCAAAATCGGACCCTGAGTCAAGACGCCACAGCTACCGGATCGTCCGGAAACGACTGTCACGGGGGTTTAGCGCCGGGACGTGAGCGTGGCCGCCGCCACGATAAGGACCCCTCCCCCCAGGGTCGCCCAGGTGGGGATCTCGCTGAAAACCCCGTAGCCGATCAGGGCCGCCCAGATGAGGGCGGTGTATTCCAGGGGCGCCAGGCGGGCCGCCTCCGCCTTGGCATAGGCGGTCGCCATGAAGATATGGCCGATGAACCCGAGGACCCCCATGAGCATGAACCAGGCCAGGTGCGTGAGGTTCAGGGGGGTCCAGACCAGGGCCGCGAAGGGGGCGACCAGGAACGCCGGGCCGGTGTTCTGAAAGAACACGATGTGCAGGAACTTGTCCCGCTGCGCCCGCTGGCGCAGCAGCACGAGGCTCAGGGCATAGGTGACCGCCGAGAGCAGCGCCGCCGCGACGCCGCTCCAGGACCGGGCCGCCTGGGCCTCCCCGGTCTGCCCGAGAACCACGATCAGGGTGCCGGCAAACCCGATGGCGATGGCCCCCATGATTCGCGCGTCCACCCGCTCCTTGAGCATGAGGAGCCCGAACAGGGCGATGAACATGGGCGACAGGAACGACAGGACGAGGGTTTCGGCGAGCGGCAGCTGGCCCAGGGCGTAGAAGAAGCTCACCGCCGTGATCACCCCGATCACCGAGCGCATCAGGTTGGCCCTGACGGTCTCGCGGCTCGGCCAGCCGGGGCGAAGCGCCGCCACCACGCCGGTGGCGATCAGGGTGCCGCAGGCAAAGCGCAGGAAGGCCACTTGGAACGTCGGGTAAAACGCGGCCATCCCCTTGATGACCGCATCCATGATGGACAGCACCGCGATGCCCGCGGCAGCCCGCAGGGCGGGTCCGAATTGCATGATCTCACGTCGATGTGGAAGCAGGTGTCCGGGATGGAAACCAGCGCCAGGGAAGCTCCAGCTCTTACAGGAGTTTCCCGCGGGCTTCACCCCTGCATTTGGGCTGTCGACAGGAAACGGCCCATGAGGGCAAACCCCTAATTTCCGCAACCTTAGCGGAAACAATTGCCGCGCTTGCCGTTATTCTGTGAACAATAATACAGGATGCTTCCATGCGCGCTTGGATCCCTTGCTCAGCAATGCTTCTGGCCCTTCTCGTCCCGGCGGCGGGCCTTGCCCAGCCGGTCCCGATGAACGGGTATTACTACGACGATCCCTACGCCCCCCGCGGCGCCCCTTATCCCTATGCGAGGACCCGGGACGGCTACAGCCCGAATTATGCGCTCGCCCGGTCGCCGGTGCGGGTCAATCAGGTCGATCCCATGACGGGCTATCCTTATGAGGCGCGCCCGGCCCGGCGCTCCTCGGGCATGGCGCTCGCGTCCCTGCCGCAGCAATACGAGGGCGGCTCCGGCTACGACGACAGCATCGACTACGCCATCGCGCCGCAGTTCCAGCGCCAGCTCGTCGCCTATCGCGGCGGGGAGCGGCCGGGCACGATCATCGTCGACACCCCCAACAAGTTTCTCTACCTGGTCCAGGAGGGCGGCCGCGCGATCCGCTACGGCATCGGCGTGGGACGGCCGGGCTTCGAATGGGCCGGCCGCAAGACCGTGAGCATGAAGCGGGAATGGCCGGACTGGCGTCCGCCCGCCGAAATGCTGAGGCGCCGCCCCGATCTGCCGCGCTACATGGAAGGCGGGCCCGACAATCCCCTGGGCGCCCGCGCCCTCTATCTCGGCTCGTCGCTCTACCGCATCCACGGCACCAACGAGCCGCACACCATCGGCCAGGCGGTGTCCTCCGGCTGCATCCGCATGCTCAATAACGACGTGATCGACCTCTACAGCCGGGTGCGGGTGGGCGCGCCGGTGATCGTGATCTGATCCGAACGTCACTCGCCACAGAAAAACGCCCGCCTGCCGGCGGGCGTTCTCGTTTCATGGAAGAGGTGCGTCAGGCCCAGTCGCCGCCGTCGCCCGCGTCGCCGCTGAAATCGGCAAAGCCGTCGGCCTGGTCGTTCTGCTCGTTTCCGTAGAGCGGGTCGGTGATGCCCGCATGGCTCGCATCGCCGCCCCCTGCGTCGGACCCGCCGAGGTCGGCCGCCGCAGTCGCGCCGCCCGCCGCGCCGGGCTCGTTCCCGCCGAAGGCGCTGGACAGGGCGTTAGCGATCATCATGCCGCCAGCGACGCCCGCCGCCGTGGTCAGGGCCGTCCCGAGGAAGCCTCCGCCCCGCGGCTGCATCATGCCGCCCCCGCCCCAGGGGCCGGGCTGGCCACCCATCATGCCCCCTTGCGGCGCGCCGTAGGGCTGCTGCATCGGCTGCGCGCCGCCCCAGGGCGAGGCCCCGCGGGCAGGCGGGGGGTTGTAGGCGGGCCCCGGCGCGCGGGAGCCGCCGCCGAAGATGCTCGACAGGAAGCCGCCGGGCTGCGGCTGGTGGTGAAGGCGGTCGAGTTCGCCGCGCAGCTGCTCGTTCTCGGCCTGGAGCCGGGCAAGCGCCTGCTCCTGAACATAGACCGACTGGGCCATGGCATAGGGCGCGTAGGGCTGCTGGCGCAGCTTGTCGGCGATGAAGCGCTCGGCCTCCGGGTCGCGCGGCTGGTTCGCCACCTGCTCCAGGCGTCGGAAGATGTCGCTGATGACCTGGCGTTCCTGATCGTTCATGGCAAGCCTCCTTGGGGCATGGAAACGTCGGAACTCATGTAAGCGCGGCTTCGCCGTTTGTTAGAGGTCCACAAGGCCGAGCCGCCGCAGATTCCTCACCGCCCGCGGGGCGATCCTCTCAAGATCCGGGAGGCCCCGCCATTCCGCTCCGTGCACCTCCGCCGCATCGGGACGAAGGCTGGCGCTCCCTTCGGCCCTGACCACGAAGCGGATGTCGTGATGCCAGTGCTCGGGCTCGCCCCGCTCCGGACGGGCAGGAATGCGATGGCTGTCGATGTCCACCGGCAGGCCGGAGTTCCCGTGCCAGGGATCGACGGCCAGGCCGCTCATGCCCGTCTCCTCCACGGCCTCTCTCAGGGCGGAGGCTGCCAGTTCATCCGGCGGCTCGTAATGCCCGCCGGGCTGGAGCCAGCGCCCGAGGGCGCGGTGATGGATCAGGAGGGTCTGTCGCCCCTCCCGGTCGAGGACGAGGGCCGAGGTGGTCACATGGCCGGGGAAGGTCCGGCGGGAATGGATGTCGTCGCCCCTGTCGATCTGGCGCCGGAGGAGCGCGTGCTCGCCTTCGGGCACCTGGAATCCTTCCGCATAGCGGTCGAGGAGCAGCCGCACCTGCCGCCGGAAGGCCGCCGGATCGAAGGTCATGAACGCCCCTGTCCTAGTCCTTCATGTATTGCGCGAAGGCATCCTTGTAGTCCGGGTGCCAGCGCGAGAGGGGCGGACGGTTCTCAGTGATGTCCTCGGCGGCCCAGCGGATGCGCTTGCGGTCCATCTCCCGGGTGGTCTCGTTGTCCGGGCACAGGACATAGAAATCGCCCCGCTCCATGGCGGAGAGGAGGAAGTCGATCACCTGCTCGGGAGCCCAGGCCCCCTCGGGCTTTTCGGTCACGCCCCTGGCGCGGGTGAACCCGGTGAACACGAAGCCGGGGATCAGGAGATGGGCCGTGACCTTGTTGTCCGGCCAGTTGCGCAGCTCGTGGGCCAGCGCCTCCGTGACCACCCTGACGCCCGCCTTGGATACGTTGTAGGCCGTGTCGCCCGGAGGCGTGGTGATGCCCTGCTTCGAGCCGGTATTGACGATGGCGCAGGGCGTGCCCTGCTCCGCCATGGCCGGGGCGAAAGCCTGCACGCCGTTGACGACGCCCCAGAGATTGGTGTCGAGGATGGCCCGCCAGCGCCCCGGATCGCCGAAGAGCTGGCCGCCGCCCTCGGTCCCCGCATTGTTCATCAGAACGGCCACCTCGCCGAAGGCGGCATAGACCCTGTCCCTCAGCGCCTCGACGCCCTCGCGCCGCCCGACATCCGTGGCGACGGCGATCACGTCCTCGCGCCGCCCGGCAAGAGCCGCCACCTCCGCGGCGCTGCGCTCAAGGGCCTCGCCGGCCAAGTCAGCCAGGCAGACCTTCATGCCCAGGCTCGCGAAGCGCTTGGCAGCCGCAAGCCCGATGCCGCTCGCGGCTCCGGTGACGACGGCGACGCGGTTTTCGGCGATGGCGGGATGGGGCATGGGGCGTGTCCTTTGGTCAGGGATGCGGCCGGCACCGCGAACCTGGAATCGAGCCGGGAGCATTCACATGAATGCTCCCGAACCTCCAGCCGGAGTCGGACCAAGATGATGCAGGCCAAAGTGGCCCTTTGCAGGATCTTAGCAAGGCCGGAATGACGTCATGGAGGTCGTAGAGCCCCAGGGCTCAAGAAAAACCCCGCAGCAGGTGCGGGGCTTTGCAAGAGACTTCCCTACTCCGCGTCGCTCGACTTGAGCGGCCGCACGTTCGTCTCGGCCTGGGCCTCCTCGTCCATGAGGGCCGGATCGTCGTCCTGGGCGTCGAGGCGGGTTCTCTTGCGCAGGGCGACGTATTTCTTCTGGATCTTGACCCGGCTTTCGCGGGCGATCTCCAGGGCGCCCTGGAGCAGGGAGCGCTCGGACTTTTCGTTCTGCAGCTCTTCCGTGAGGCGGCGGTTGGCGGCCTCAAGGGCGTTGCGGTCCTGCTCGAAGCGCTTGGTGAGCTGGTCGATGCGCTCGGACAGGCTCGCCACCTTGTTGTCGGAGCTTTCGATCTGGAAGTCCTTGGCCGCGATGGCCTTGCCGAGCATCTCGACGCGCTCCTGCAATTCGACCCGGGAGCGCTGCAACTCGTTGACCATGGCCCCCTGGCGCTCGGCCTCCTGCTGGGAGGCTTCCAGGCGGCGCACGAGGGTGTTCTTCTCGATGGCGGTTTCCTTCAGGCTGCGCTCGGCCCCGCGCAGGGCCTCGTTCTTGTCGCGCAGCTGGTCGCGGGTATGGGCCAGGATCTTGTCCGTGGCGGAGAGGCGCGATTGCAGCCCTTCGATCTTCATGTCCAGGGACGAGAGCGCGCCCTGGTGGGCCGAGCGCTCGGCGTCGAGCTGGGTTTCGAGGCGCTGGCGCATCACCTGCTCGGACATGAGCTTGGACTCGAGCTCGGAGGCGCGCTGGAGCGTGGCCTCGAGCTGGGTTTCCAGCTCCCCGTAGCGGTTGGTCAGGCCCGAGAGGCGGTAGTTCTGCTCCTCGGTCACCTTCTGCAGGCGCTTGACCTCGTGGTCCTAAAAGATCAAGCGTTCATTGGTTTGACAGGAACCTAGAGGCCCATTTCTCGGCACATCGCCACTGAGATCAGTGCTTGCTTGCAAGTCCCCTCCCCGCATAACGTAACAGGAGCAATAACGAAGAAGAACGGACCTATGGCAAAGCCGCTCATCCAAAAACTCGAACAATTCGCAAAGTTAACGAACGAAGAGAGGCAAGTGCTTGAGGACGCCACCCGCGAGGTTAAGGTGTTCGGTCCTCGTCAGGACATCATCACCGAGGACGACAAGCCTGATAATGTTCACCTGATCCTCGACGGTTGGGCGGCTCGCTACAAGGTTCTCCCGAACGGGGACCGCCCGATCATGGCCTATCTCATTCCCGGCGATCTCTGCGACATTCACGTCGCCCTGCTCGACCAGATGGATCATTCCATCGGCACGCTCTCGACCTGTCGGGTCGCGTATATCCCCCGTGAGAAGATGAACAGGCTCATGGACGAGCACGGGCGGATCGCTCGCGCGCTCTGGTGGGCCACGCTGGTGGACGAGGCAATCTTGCGCGAGTGATTGGTCAACATGGCGCACCGCCCTGCTGACAAGCGACTGGCCCATTGCATTTGCGAAATGCTGCTGCGCTCCAAAGCCGTGGGCCTCACAGACGATGACAGCTTCGAACTGCCCCTGACCCAAGAGGAACTGGGTGACACAATGGGCCTGTCCACTGTCCACACTAATAGGACACTTCAGGAGCTTCGGGGCAAAGGGCTCATCACGTCAAAGGGAAAGCGTATGATCGTGAATGACGTGGACAAGCTTTTCGAATTCGCAGATTTCAAACCGAATTATCTGCACCAAATGGGCAGGCGTAATCGCGACAGGTAATCTCGATCCTTTCATCGGTATCCATGTATCAGGGACCGTGTACCCTGATACATGGATGGGTGTCTGGTCGCATAATTAACGGCTTATGGTCGAGCAGGCCGTTCCTCTCGCGGGTCTCGATGAGCTCGCGCTCGGCGCGGGCCACCGCCTGGTCGGCCTCATGGGCTTCGAGGCGAAGGGCCTGGTTCTCCTCCGTGATGTTGCGGGCGCGCTCGGTCTCGATGGAGAGCTGGTTCTCCAGGTCGACGGCGACGGCCTCCTTGTCCTTGAGGGTCAGGCGCAGGTCCTCGACGGCGGATTCGTGGTCGCGGGCCCGGGCCTCGGCCTTGCGGAGCTGGGACAGGGCGGCGGAGAGGTCGTCCATGGTGCGGGCGTGGAGGCTGCCCAGGTCCCCCAGCTCCCGGCGAAGGGCCAGGGTGGTCTCGGTCTCCTTGCGCAGCACCGCCTCGGTTTCGAGGAGCCGGGACTGGAGCTGCGGATAGTTGCGGATCAGGTCGTTGACCGGCTCGCTCAGAAGGGCGAAGTCCTCCTTGAGGCTGCGGATCTCCTCCAACCGGTCGATGAGGTTGGCGAAGCGGACGCGGATCAGCTCGTTCTTCTGGCCCACCGCATCGAGGGCGCCGTTGGGGCGGGCGGCGACGGGCTCGCCCCTCTCCTCGGGCGCAGCCCTGGAGGGGGCGGCCGGCTGCCGGTCTTCGAGGGGCTCGCGCCGGGAATCCAGGGCGTCGTCCTGCTGCTTCTTGCCGCCGAACCGGTTTCTGAAGGAGTTCCAACCCGAGGACATGGTGCCGCCTGCTTCACATTCTGCTTTGGACATCTTGTAGCCCAGGGGCGGCAGGGTGGGAAACGAAATTTCCTATCATTCCGCTGTGGCAGATTTACTCGGCCGCCGCCGTCAAGGGCTGGGAGGTCTCCTTGCCGAAGCCGGCTTTCTCCAGGGTCTCCGGCATGGGACCGCCGGTGGCCCAGTCGAGAAGCTCGACCGTATGGACGATGGGGATCTCCGTTCCCTTTCCAATCTGGGTCATGCAGCCGATATTACCAGTGGCGATGAGGTCCGGCCGGGTGCGCTCGATGTTCGCGACCTTGCGGGCGCGCAGCTGGGCGGCGATCTCGGGCTGGAGCAGGTTGTAGGTTCCCGCCGAGCCGCAGCAGATATGCCCCTCCGGCACGTCCTTCACGGTGAACCCCGCCTGCTTGAGCAGGGTCTTGGGCTCGGTGCGGATGGCCTGGCCGTGCTGCATGGAGCAGGCGGAGTGGTAGGCCACCACCAGATCCGTCTCCCGCACGGGAGCCATGAGCTTGAGGGAAGTAGCGTATTCGGTGATGTCCTTGGCCAGGTCCGAGACCCGGGCCGCCTTCTCCGCATAGGCGGGGTCGTCCCGGAACATGAAGCCGTAATCCTTGATGGTGGTGCCGCAGCCCGAGGCGGTGATCACGATGGCGTCGAGCCCCTCCCCGTCCATCTCGGCGATCCAGGCGTCGATGTTGCGCTTGGCGAAGGCGTGGCCCTGGGCGTCCCGGCCCATGTGGTGCACCAGGGCGCCGCAGCAGCCCTCCCCCTTCGGCTGGACCACCTCGACCCCGTGGCGGTTGAGGAGGCGGATGGCGGCCTCGTTGAAGCCGGGCTTGAGCACCGGCTGGGCGCAGCCGGACAGGATCGCCACCCGGGCCCGGCGCTCCCCCTCGGCCTTGAACGCGCCGGGCTTGTCGAAGGGCGAGCGGGCCGGCACCTGGGCGGGGGCCAGCTCGATCATCGCCTGCAGGCGCGTGCCGAGGAAGGGCAGCCTGCCGATGAGCCCCCGGAAGGGCTTGGCCAGCAGGGCCGCCCCCATGGCGAGGCGGAAGCGGTTCGGATAGGGCAGCACCCGCGCCAGGAGCGCCCGCAGGAGCCGGTCGTGCCAGGGCCGCCGGTAGGTCGCCTCGATGTAGGAGCGGGCATGGTCGACCAGATGCATGTAATGCACGCCGGACGGGCAGGTGGTCATGCAGGACAGGCAGGACAGGCAGCGGTCGATGTGCTTGACCACCTCCGGCGAGGCGGGCTTTCCGCTCTCCAGCATGTCCTTGATCAGGTAGATGCGCCCGCGGGGCGAATCGAGCTCGTCCCCGAGGAGCAGGTAGGTGGGGCAGGTGGCGGTGCAGAAGCCGCAATGGACGCAGGTCCGGAGAATCTTCTCCGAACTGGCGGTGGCGGAATCCTTCAGCTGATCGGGCGTGAAATTGGTTTGCATGGCGTCAACTCAGGTCGCCGACTGCCACGCTCTGATGGCCTCGACAGGATGGATCAGCATGATGACGTTCAAGGCGAGATTGTCGCGGATCCAGTAGCCCACGAACGCTTCCATCAGCAGCGCCGCAGCGACCGTCAGCCAGACCGGCCAGACCCGGGCGAGCCAGAACCCGCCAATCATCATCACGATATCGGACAGGGAGTTGATCACGCTGTCCCCGTAATAGTCCAGGGAGATTGTCGCCGCACGGTAGCGCTCGATCACCGCATTGGTGTTCTCGGCGATCTCCCAGGCGCATTCGATCCCCAGGGCCACGAGGAAGGCGACCCCGAGGGGCACGGGCCTTCCGACGAGGCGGCCGATCAGCCAGGCTCCCCCGTAGAACAGGAAGCCGTGGATGACGTGGGAGGGGGAGTACCAGTCGCTCAGGTGCTGCGAATTGCCCGAATCGTTGACCGTCCCGTGCCAGAGCTCCACCGTCCCGCAGGTGCAGATCGGCGTGCGGCCCATGGCCAGAAGGATGCCGGCGGTGATCGCCACGATGGCGAGGGCAAGACCGGCGTAGAGCGCCCGCCGGGGGGCCTTGGGCCTTCCCGAGGGCGGCGAGAGTGCAGCGGTGCCTGTCATGTCAGACACCCGCATACATCCGCCCCGGATTGAGGATCCCGGCGGGATCGAAGGAGGCCTTGATGCCGCGCGTCAGGGTCATCACAGCCTCCGGCTGGGGCTCGAACACGTCGATGCTTGAGCGAACCTCGACGGGAGCCCGCACCAGTATAGCATAACCGCCCAGCTCCCGGGTAGCCTGGCGCAGCACGGCGGCGCCCGCGTCCCCTCGGGCGGGGGTGGAGATCCAGAGGAGGCCGCCGCCCCAATCGTAGAACCATTGCGCCTCGAGGGATTGCGCGATGCGGGCGGTGAAGTCAGGGCCCTTGGTGGGCGCGGTCGAGACCCGCCAGATCGCCCGCTCGCCCCCGTCGCTGAGCACCGTCGCGTCCCGCAGGGACTGCCACAGGGCCTCGGCCCCGTTGCCTTCGAGGATGTCGGTCGAGCCGCCGAACCGCTTGAGCAGGCGGCGAAGCTCGCCGAGGCGGTAATCCACCGAGACCGAAAAGCCTTCGAGGCGGATCAGGGTGGTGGCGCCGCGCCGGTCCCGCGCCGGAACATGGGCCGCGCCGGTCACGTCGAAGGGGGAGCCGAGGGCCGCGGACAGGGCCTCGACGGCGCGTCGGTCGTCGAGCCCCCGGATCACCAGGGTCGCCCGGCGCTCCGCCCTGGGCAGAACCTTGAAGGTGACCTCGGTGAGGAACCCTAAGGTGCCCCAGGAGCCCGCCATGAGCTTGACGAGGTCGAGGCCTGTCACGTTCTTCATCACCCGTCCGCCGGACTTCACGATCTCGCCCCGTCCGTTGACGAAGCGCACGCCGATCAGGCTGTCGCGGGCGGCCCCCGCCATGATGCGGCGCGGGCCGGAGATGTTCATGGCCGCCACCGCGCCGATGGTGGGCTCGGCCCGGGTGCCCAGGATCGGACGGTAGTCCATGGGCTCGAAGGGCAGCTCCTGGCCCCTTGCGGCGAGGGTCCGCACCACCTCGGACACCGGCGTGCCGCTGCGGGCGGAGATCACCAGCTCGGTCGGCTCGTAGAGGGTGACGCCCGTCAGGGCCGTGGACGAGATCGAGGCGTCGGTCTGGTTCGGACGCCCCATGGCGGCCTTGGTGCCGCCGCCGCACAGGTTCAGGAGGGTCCCGGAGGCGGCCGCCTCCGAGATGATCGTTGCCGCGTCCTGCTCGTCGCGCGGGGTATGGGCTGTCACGCGGCGAGCCTCCCGTCGAGGGGGAACACCTTGGCGGGATTGAGCAGCCAGAGGGGATCAAACACGCCGCGCACACGCATCTGCTGCATGAGGTCGACGGCGGTGAACTGCTCGGTCATGAGATCGCGCTTCTCGATGCCGACCCCGTGCTCGCCGGTGAGGCAGCCGCCCACTTCGACGCAGAGCCGCAGGATGTCCTCGCCCGCCTTCTCGGCCTTCTCCATCTCGCCCGGGATGTTGGTGTTGAACATGACGAGCGGATGCAGGTTGCCGTCGCCCGCATGGAACACGTTGGCGACCCCGAGCCCGTAGGACTTGGCGATCTCGTCGATGCGCTTGAGCACATGCGGCAATTGGCCGGTGGGAATGGTGCCGTCCATGCAGATGTAGTCCGCCACCCGGCCCGTGGCCCCGAAGGCGGATTTGCGCCCCTTCCAGATCGCCGCGCTCTCGGCCTCCGATTGCGACACCTTCATGGTCTTGGGCTTGAAGGGCTCGGCGATGGCCACGATGCGCCGGAGCATGTCGTCGATCTCCTGGTCCGACCCTTCCACCTCCACGATCAGCATGGCCTCCACGTCGAGGGGATAGCCCGCGTGGGCAAAGGCCTCGCAGATCTGGATGGCCGGCTTGTCCATGTATTCGAGGGCCACGGGAATGATGCCCGCGCCGATGATCGCCGCCACGCAGGCGCCCGCATCCTCCACCCTCTCGAAGCCGAAGAGCGCGGGCCGCGCCCCTTCGGCGGCGCGCAGGATCCTGACCACGGCCTCCGTGACGACCCCGAGCTGCCCCTCCGAGCCGCAGACGAGGCCCAGCAGGTCATAGCCGGCGCTGTCGAGGTGCTCGCCGCCGATCTCCACCACCGTGCCGTCGAGGAGCACCATGGTCACGCCCAGCAGGTTGTTGGTGGTCACCCCGTACTTCAGGCAATGAGCCCCGCCGGAATTCATGGCGATGTTGCCGGCGATCGTGCAGGCGAGCTGGCTCGACGGGTCGGGAGCGTAGAAGAAGCCCTCATGGGCCACCGCCTGGCTGATGCCGAGATTGGTGATGCCGGACTGCACCCGGGCGGTGCGGCCCTCGAAGTCCATGTGGAGAACCCGGTTCATCTTGGCGACGCCGAGCACGATGGCGTCCGCCTGGGGGATCGCCCCGCCGCACAGGGACGTGCCCGCCCCGCGCGGCACGATCTTGACCCGGTTGTCATGGCAGAACCGCATGACCGCCGCGACCTCCTCCGTGGAGGAGGGCAGCACCACGGCGAGCGGCATCTGGCGATAGGCCATGAGGCCGTCCGTCTCGAAGGCCCGCCGCTCGTCCTCCGACACGATAAGGGCCTCCGAGGCGACGAGGCGCCCGAGCCCCTCGACGATGTCTCTGCGGCGCGCCAGGACGGCCTGATCCGGCTCTGGAAATGCGATCGACATGGCACCTCTCCCTGAGGAATCCCGGCGGCCTGCAAAGCATGGCTGCCCTGCGGGACGGTAGCTGCTCTTGAGGGAATTTTCCAATTGCGTCGAATCTCTCTAAGACGGGTCAACCGCACACGCAAAGGAGTTTTTGATGCGTTTCCTGGTTCCTTCAGCCGCCCTTCTCCTGGCCGGGCTCAGCCCTACGCAGGCTCAGGATGCCGCGGCGGGCGAGAAGGTCTTCGCCCAGTGCCGGGCCTGCCACCAGGTGGGCGAGACGGCCAAGAATGCGGTCGGTCCCGTGCTCAACGGCCTGTTCGGCCGCAAGTCCGGCACGGTGGAGGGCTATAACTATTCCCCCGCCAACAAGAATTCCGGCCTCACCTGGGACGAGGCCACCTTCCGGGACTACATCAAGGACCCGCGGGCCAAGATCCCCGGCACCAAGATGATCTATGCCGGGCTCAAGGACGAGCGGAGGGTCACGGATCTGGTGGCCTACCTGAAGCAGTTCGACGCCTCGGGCAAAAAGACCCAGTAGGCTCAAAAAGGCCCCATAGGCCCCGCCCTCTTCCATTCCGGGCCGCCCCGGACCATCTAAGGGCGGCTCCCTCAGAAAACTGGACGCCTGCCGGGCCCTGGGACAGAACATCCTCTTGACCCGGCCCGACGAAAAACCATTGGTGATCGTCAAGCATCACCGGAAAGCCTTTCGCCCGTGAACCCAACGCCCCACCGCAAGCCCCGTGTCGGCCTTTTCGTCACCTGCCTCGTGGACCTGATGCGCCCCTCCGTGGGCTTTGCGGCCGTGAAGCTCCTAGAGGACGCCGGCTGCATCGTCGAGGCGCCGGTGCAGACCTGCTGCGGCCAGCCCGCCTATAATTCCGGCGACCGGGGCACCGCCCGGGCCCTGGCGGAGCGAATGATCGAGGCCTTCCGGGGCTACGACTACGTGGTCGCCCCCTCCGGCTCCTGCGCCGGGATGATCAAGGCCCATTACCCGGAACTCTTCGCCGACGACCCGAACTGGATGCCCAAGGTGGACGCGCTCGCGGCCAGAACCTACGAACTCACGAGCTTCCTGGTGGACGTTCTGGGCGTCACCAAGGTGGACGCCGCGTTCGAGGGCGAGGTCACCTACCACGATTCCTGCTCGGGCCTGCGGGAGCTCGGCGTGAGGTCCCAGCCGCGCAGGCTCCTCGCCAGCATGGAGGGCGTGACCCTGGTGGAGCTGAACGAGAGCGACGTGTGCTGCGGCTTCGGCGGCACCTTCGCGGTGAAGTACAGCGACATCTCCGGCGCCATCGTCGATGCGAAGGCCAGGAACGTGGAGGCCTCCGGCGCGCCCACCCTGCTCGCGGGCGATCTCGGCTGCCTCATGAACATGGCCGGCAAGCTCAGCCGCGACGGAGCGCCCGTGGAGGTGCGCCACGTGGCCGAGGTTCTCGCCGGCATGACCGACGAGCCGCCCATCGGCATGGCCAAAGCAGAACCCGCAAAGTAAAAGCCCCATGAACGTCGTCCACACCACCTCCCCGCAGTTCAAGCAGAACGCCGCCCGCGCCCTTGCGGACGCGCAATTGCAGAAGGCCCTCGGCAACGTGAAGCAGGGCTTCATCGACAAGCGCCAGCAGGCCGCCGCCAAGCTGCCAGAATTCGAGGCCCTGCGGGACAGCGCCCGGGACATCAAGAACCACACCCTCGGGCACCTCGACCTCTATCTCGAAGCCTATGAGGAGAAGGTGAAGGCCTCCGGCGGGCACGTGCATTTCGCCCGCAACGCGGACGAGGCCCGCGCGGTCATTCTCGGCATCTGCCGGGAGGCGGGCGCCAGGACGGTGACTAAGGGCAAGTCGATGATCTCCGAGGAGATCGGCATCAACCACCACCTCGCGGCGCACGGGATCACGCCGGTGGAGACGGACCTGGGCGAGTACATCATCCAGCTCCGCAACGAGCTGCCCAGCCACATCATCGCCCCGGCCGTCCACCTCAACGCGACGCAGGTGGAGCAGGACTTCCGCCGCGTCCACAAGAACCTCGACCCGAAGCGCGACCTGTCCGAGCCGGTGCAGCTTCTCACGGAGGCGCGCGCCGTCCTGCGCGAGCGATTCCTGGCGGCGGACGTGGGCATCACCGGCGCGAACTTCCTGGTGGCCGAGACCGGCACCTCGATCATCGTCACCAACGAGGGCAACGGCGACCTGACCCAGATCCTGCCCAAGACCCACATCGTTCTGGCGTCCATCGAGAAGCTCGTTCCCACCCTGGAGGACGTGAGCCAGCTCCTGCGGGTGCTCGCCCGCTCGGCCACGGGCCAGGAGCTGTCGGTCTACACCACCTTCTCGACGGGCCCCCGCCGCCCCGGCGATGCGGACGGGCCCGAGAACTACCACGTGGTCATCCTCGACAACGGGCGCTCGTCCATGCTCGGCACGAGCTTCGAGGAGATGCTGCGCTGCATCCGCTGCGGCGCCTGCATGAACCATTGCCCGGTCTATCACGCGGTCGGCGGGCACGCCTATGGCTGGGTCTATCCCGGCCCCATGGGGGCGGTGCTCACCCCCACTCTGATCGGCGTCGACAAGGCCGGGCACCTGCCCAACGCCTCCACCTTCTGCGGCCGCTGCGAAAGCGTGTGCCCGGTGCGCATCCCGCTGCCCAAGCTCATGCGCCACTGGCGCGAGCGGGAGTTCGAGCGCCACCTGACCCCCGCGACCGTGCGCTCCGGCCTCGGGGTCTGGGGCTTCTTCGCCAGGCGCCCCGCCCTCTACCGGCTCGCGACCGGGGCCGCCATGGGCGTGCTGGGCCTTGCGGGCCGCCGGCGCGGCCGCTTCACATGGCTGCCCCTGTCGAAGGGCTGGACCAAGTACCGGGATTTCCCGGCGCCCCAGGGCGAGACCTTCCAGGCGCGCTGGAAGCGCGAGCGCCGGGGGAATCCCGCATGAGCGCCCGGGACGACATCTTCAACAACATCCGCCGGTCGCTGGGCGTGAAGGGCAACGAGACGATCCGGCGGCAGATCGTGGCCGAGCGGCTGGAGCGTGCCCCCAGGGGCGTGGTGCCGGCCCGGGGTCAGGTGTCCGGCGAGGAGCGGCTTGCCCTGTTCAAGGCCCAGGCCGAGGCGGCCTTCACCACGGTGACGGAGGTGGCCTCCCCGGCGGAGGTGCCGCAATCGATTGCGACCTTCCTGCGCAACCACAATCTGCCGGCCACGCTGCGCATGGGCGACGACCCGCGCCTCAAGGCCATGCCCTGGGCCGACACCGCCCTGGAGATCGCCCACGGGCCGAGCGCAGGCGGGGACCTCAATGCGGTCAGCCATGCCTTCGGGGCGGTGGCCGAGACCGGCACCCTGGCGATGGTCTCGGGGCACGAGAACCCCTCGACCCTGAACTTCCTCCCGGACAACCACATCATCGTGGTTTCGGCCAAGGACATCGCGGGCGACTACGAATCGGTCTGGAACCGGGTGCGCCATGCCTTCGGCAAGAGCACCATGCCCCGCACGGTCAACCTGATCACCGGCCCCTCCCGCTCGGGCGACATCGAGCAGACCCTGCTGCTGGGCGCCCACGGCCCGCGGCGGCTGCATGTGGTGGTGGTGCGGGATTAGGGTGGTTGGTGGTTGGTAGGGGCTGCCATTGCGCGCTCCGTCGACCATCATCGCATTTGACGGCCGCCCGATCACCACTCACTAATAACCGACAACCACAAACCACCTCCCGCGAGCGCCATCTCGGAGGCTCCCATGCCCTCCCGGCCCTTCATCTTCCGCACCGTCCGCTGGTCCGCCTGGGAGGGCTGCGAGGCGGGGCTGGAGCATGTGGACCTGAGCCCTTCTGACGGCGGCATCCACGTGTCCGGCGTGGTGATCGGCCACGATGGCGAGGCGAGGTTCGGCCTCGCCTATCGGTTGAGGCTCGACTCCTCCTGGCGGACCAGGGACGCCCACCTTCGGACCACCTCGGGACGGGCGCTGCATCTGGAGAGCAACGGGCAAGGCGCCTGGACCGAGAACGGCAGGAGCCGGCCGGACCTCCAGGGCTGCATCGACATCGACATCCAGGCGACGCCGCTCACCAACACCCTGCCGATCCGCCGCCTCGCATGGACCGCCGGGGAAAGCCTCGACATCCGCCTGTGCTATGTGGAGGTTCCCGGCCTCGCGGTCCTGCCGCAGGACCAGCGCTATACGGCGCTGACGCCCGGCTCCCTCTACCGCTTCGAGAGTCTGGAGAGCGGCTTCACGGCCGACCTGCCGGTGGACGGGGACGGCCTCGTGCTGGATTACCCCGGCCTGTTCAGGCGCCTGGCCTGACCCCTCCCGCAACCGTGACGACGGGGCGCGCCCGGACCCCTGGCGCGCCCTTGAGACTTCATGTAAGTGTTTGAAATCCCATGTAGTTTTTAACAGTTCTAAACTAGATCCCCCATGATCGTCTGCTCCTGCAACGTTCTCTCCGACGGCGACGTGAAGGCCTGTCTCAAGCCGGGACCGGACTGCCCGCGCACGCCGGCCCAGGTCTATCGCTGCCTCGGCTGCAGCCCAAGTTGCGGGCGCTGCGCGCGCACGATCCGCGCCATCATGGACCAAGCCCTGGCCGAGGCGGGCGCGGAGCCCCCGGCGGCCTGCCGGCGCGGCTGCTGCCCAACGACCCTGGAGAAAGCCGCCGCCGAACCCACCCTTTGAACAAAGGGACTTCCGCCCCCGTTCATAAATCCTCTAAGGAGGGAACGGCGCTCCCGGCGCCGGATGGACGAGAGGGTAGGAATGAAGGGCGATCCGAAGGTTATCGAGTATCTCAATCGCGGCCTGCGCAGCGAGCTGACGGCGGTCAACCAATACTGGCTGCATTACCGGCTCCTGGACGATTGGGGCTACAAGAACCTCGCCAAGACCTGGCGCAAGGAATCCATTGAGGAGATGCACCACGCGGACCGCTTCATCGAGCGCATCATCTTCCTGGAGGGCTTCGCCAACCTCCAGGTGCTCGATCCCCTGCGCATCGGCCAGAACATCCAGGAGATCCTCGAATCGGACCTCGCGGCGGAATACGAGGCCCGCAGCCTCTACGGGGAGGCGGCGGGCTATTGCGACAGCATCGGCGACCGGGTGTCCAAGAACCTGTTCGAGGAGCTGATGGCCGACGAGGAAGGCCATATCGACTTCCTCGAAACCCAGATCAACCTCGTGGAGCAGATCGGCGTGGAGCTCTACGCCCAGAAGCATATCGGCGGGCTCGACGAAGGCCACTGACATTCTGCTTCCTGAAGAGGCCGGCTCCCTATTCAGCTCCGACCCAATGCCCTCATCTTGAGGAGCCTGCAAAGCAGGCGTCTCGAAGGATGCTCCAGGGAGTGAGGGAAACGCGACAAATCTCCCTCTCCCGAGTGGGAGAGGGTTAGGGGTGAGGGAAGGCCCTCTCCGCAAAGAGCACAGCGATTAGACGAGCATCGGAAGGCGCAGCGCTTTATCCTGCATCGTCCTGCCCTCACCCCTGCCCCTCTCCCACACGGGAGAGGGGGTGCTGCCCGCGCCCTCTGGATCATCCTTCGAGACGCCGCTGACGCGGCTCCTCTGGATGAGGGCGGTGGGGTTGTGAGCCTTCATGAGCCAGCCTCCTCAGGATGAGGTGAGAGCCCGGCCTTCCGGGTGAGGCCCCCCTTCACGGCCGCCCTTCCTTCACACCGACTGCGCCAGCTTCCCGGGCTCCTCGATGGCGGCGATCGGCAGCTCGACGATGCGGATTTCCGGATCGTCCGGGTCGATCTGGATGGAGAAGCCGAGGCTGCGGCACATGTCGAGCATGGTGGTGTTCTCGCGCAGCACCTGGCCCTCGACCTCGCGCAGGCCCTCCGCCTTGGCCCATTCGATCATCAGCCGCATCAGCTCCCAGCCGAGGCCCAGGCCCTTGAGGTCCGAGCGCAGGAGAATGCCGTATTCGCCGGTCTCGTGGTTGGCGTCCGCATGGAGGCGCACCGCCCCCATCATCTCGCGGGTGCCCGCATCGAAGGCCACGAAGGCGATGGCGCGGGCGTAGTCGAGCTGGGTCAGGCGCGCCAGGAAGGTGTGGCTGAAGTCGCGGACCGGGGCGAAGAAGCGCAGGCGCAGGTCCTCCGGCGTGATCTTCTCGAAGAAGCGGCGGAACTCCTCCTCGTCCTCCGGCCGGACCGGGCGCACGAAGGCCCTGCGCCCGCCGCGAAGCTCGATATTGCGCTCCCATTCCTTCGGATAGGGCCGCACCGCGAAGCGGGGATGGCCTGCACCCTTTCGAACCTCCGGCGCCACCGCCACGCGCACGTCCACGGCGATCACCCCCGTATGGTCGGCGAGCAGGGGGTTGATGTCGAGCTCGCGCACCTCCGGCAGGTCGGCGGCGAGCTGGGCGAGCTTCACGAGGGTCAGGGCGATCGCCCCCTCGTCGGCGGCCGGAACGTCGCGATAGGCCTTCAGGATCCGCGACACGCGGGTGCGGGAGATGAGATCCTCGGCGAGCTTCATGTCGAGGGGCGGAAGGGCGAGCGCCTTGTCGTTGATGACCTCCACCGCCGTGCCGCCGCGCCCGAAGAGGACGACGGGCCCGAAGGACGGATCGTCCGCAAGGCCGACGATCAGCTCGCGCGCCTTGGTCCGCCGCACCATGGGCTGCACCGTGACGCCGGTGACCGAGGCATCCGGCTTCAGGCGCGCCGCGCGCTCGAAGATGTCGGCGGCGGCCTTGCGCACGGCCTCCTCCGTGGTGAGATCGAGCTTCACGCCGCCGATGTCGGATTTGTGCACGATGTCGGGCGAGAGGACCTTCACCGCCACCGTCCCGCCCTCGGCCAGGATGGGCCTGGCCGCCGCCGCGGCATCGTCTGGCGTCCTCGCGAGGACAACGGAAGCGGTGGGAATGTCGTAGGCCCGCATCAGCGCGTTGACCTCGAGCGGGTCGAGCCAGCGGCGGTTCTGGTCGAGCACCTTCGCGACGATCGCCTGAGCCGCCTGCGTGTCCGGGACGAAGTCGTGCGGCAGGCTGTCGGGCGTTTCCATCAGCTCGGTCTGCGCCTCCCGGTAGCGCACGAGCTGCAGGTAGCCGCGCACCGCATCGGCCTCGGTGGTGAAATGCGGAATGCGCGCGTCGTCGAACACCCGGGCGGTCTCCGGGTCCTCGCCGATCCAGGCGGCGAAGACCGGCTTCTGCCGGTAGCCCCGCGCCCGGTCGCGCTTGATCACGTCCGTGACGGCCGCGGCCACCTCCGCCGATCCGGCCACGGCGGTGGGCACGCTGAGGATCAGGATCGCGTCGTTCTCCGGATCGGCCAGCAGCACCTCCAGGGCGCCCGCATAGCGCGCGGGATCGGCGTCGCCGATGATGTCGACGGGGTTCGCATGGGACCAGGTCGGCGGCAGGATGGCGTCGAGCGTCTCCCGCGTCGCGTCCGAGAGGGGCGCGAGCTTGCCGCCGAGATCGATGAGCCGGTCCACGGCCAGAACGCCCACCCCGCCGCCATTGGTGAGAATGGCGAGGCGGTTGCCGGGAAACGGCTTCTGCCGGCTCAGCGTTTCGGCGGCGGAGAAGAGCTGATCGAGATCGAGCACGCGCAGCAGGCCGGCTCGGCGGAAGGCCGCCTCGTACACCGCGTCGGAGCCGGCGAGCGCCCCCGTATGGGTGGCGGCGGCTTTCGCGCCTTGCGCATGGCGTCCGGCCTTGATCACCACCACGGGCTTGATGCGCGCGGCGGCGCGGGCCGCCGACATGAACTTCTTCGCGTTGCCGATGGACTCGATGTAGAGCAGGATCGCCCTGGTGCCGCCGTCGCCGGAAAAGTAGTCGAGGCAGTCGCTGAAATCCACGTCCACCTTGTCGCCCAGCGACAGGATGGCGGAGAACCCCACCTGCCGCTGCGCCGCCCATTCCAGCAGCCCCACGGCCACCGCGCCCGATTGGGAAATCAGCGCGAGGTCGCCGGGCTTGGCGTTGCGGGCGGCGAAGCTCGCATTCATCCGGGCCCGGGGCGCGATGACGCCGATGCAGTTGGGGCCCACCAGGCGCAGCCCGTAGCGCCTCGCCGCCAGCCTCGCCTCCTCGGACAGGGACCCCTCCCCGTAGCCGAGCCCGGCGGTGGCCACGATGGCGGCCGACACCCCCCTGCGCCCCGCATCCTCGATCACCCCGAGAACGTTCTTCGGCGGCACCGCCACCACCACGAGATCGGGGGTCTCCGGCAGCTCGGCGATGGAGGGGAAGCAGGGCTTGCCCTCGATCTCCCGGTGGTGCGGGTTGACTGGGTAGAGGGCGCCCGCGAAGCCCCCGGCCACGAGGTTCCGCAGGAAGGTCACCCCCAGGGACCCGGGGCGCGGGCTCGCGCCCACCACCGCGATGGAGCGGGGGGCCAGAAGCTTGTCGAGGCGATAGGTGGACATGGGCGCTCCTTCGTCTCGGGGGATCGGGGCCGACGGCACAAAGCTAAGGCCGATCCGACCGGGATCAATCACCCGTCCAGCGATAGCGCACATCCGGCATCCGCTCCGCGTTGGCGGATCCGTCCGTCAGCTCCACGAACTTGAAGCCCCGATGCTCGTAGAAGCGGCGCGCCTGCTCGTTCCTCTGGAACACCCAGAGATCGAGCCGCCGGCGCCCTTTCTTGGCCAGGTGGAGCAGGCTCGAGCCCAGGCCCAGGCCATGCCAGGACGGAGCCACATAGAGGTGGTCGAGCCAATCCTCCCGCACGGCGGCAAAGCCCGCCAGCTCGTCCCCGCTCTCGCCGAGCCAGATCGCGCTGCGGGGAAAGACCTCCTCGTAGAAGAAGGTCAGGTCCTCCTCCACGCTGTGAAGGTCCGGCAGATAGGGCAGGCAGGTGCTGCGCACGTGGCGGTGCAGCCGGGCGACCGCGTCCATGTCGCAGAAGAGGGCGCGGCGCAGGCGGAGCGCCATTACCGGGCCAGAACCCGCGTGGGCGGGAAGATCACCTCGACCAGGGTGCCCTCGTTGGGATGGCTTGCGATCTGAAGCGCGCCCCGGTTGGCCTCCACCAGGGCCTTGGTGAGGGGAAGGCCGAGGCCCGTGCCGCCGCGCTTGCGCGAGGTGGCGAGCTGGCGGAACGGTTCGAGGGCCGCCTCGACCTCCTGCTCGGTCATGCCGATGCCGGTGTCCCGCACCCGGAAGGCCACCTCGCCCCGGTCCGTCACCGCCGTGGAGACGATCACCTGCCCGCCCGCATCCGTGAACTTGATGGCGTTGGACACGAGGTTGAGCACGATCTGGCGCATGGAGCGCTCGTCCGCCACCATGGGAGGAAGCTTCGGGGCGAAGCTCATGCGCATGACGATGCGGTCGCGGGCCGCCTGGGGCTGAAGCAGGGACACGGTGGCCGAGACGAGATCGTTGAGGTTGACCCCCGTGAAGGTCAGCTCAAGCCGCCCGGCCTCGATCTTCGCCAGATCGAGCAGGTCGTTGACCAGGCTGATCACATGCTCGCCGGAGGCGTGCACGTCCTTGAGGTAGTCCTTGTAGCGCTCGTTGCCGACGGGGCCGAAGCGCTCCTCCAGCATCACCTCGGCAAAGCCGATGATGGCGTTGAGCGGCGTGCGGATCTCGTGGCTGATCTTGGCGAGGAAATCGGATTTCTGGGCGCTCGCCTCCTCGGCGGCGCGCTTGGCGCCCAGGAGCTCCCCTTCGGCCTTCTTGAAGGCGGTGATGTCGCGCAGGACCGCGCAGAACCGGCGCCCCGGACCCTCGTTCAGATGGCCCATGGTCATGAAGAGCGGGATCGCGCCCCCCTGGCGCACCCGGCCCCAGACCTCGCGCCCGTCGTTGAGCAGGCTCGCCACGCCGGAGGAGCGCAGGCCTTCCAGGTAGTCGAGGGCGACGATGTGGCTCTCGGGGGCCAGGAGCACGGTGACGGCGTCTCCCACCACCTCCCGCTGATGGTAGCCGAAGAGCGCCTCCGCCGAGCGGTTGAGGGACAGGATGCGGCCGGTCTCGTCGAGGACGATGACCCCGTCCGTGGCCGTGTCGAGGATGGCCTCCAGCTCGTGGATGCGGCTCTCGCGCCGCCCCTGCGCCGCCTCCCCGTCGCCGCTCCTGCGGATCACCAGGAGATGGGCCGCTTCGCCGTCCCATTCGGAATCCGAGGCGCGCACGGCAACGGGGATGCTCTCGTCCCCCCGGGTGGCGAGCGCCAGGGCCGCATCGTCCTCGCTCCCGGGGGCGGGAGAGCCGGGGAACAGGCGCGCCAGGCCGCCCGCCTCCATCACCTGGGCGAGATCGTCGTAGCCGGCGAGGTCGAGGAGGAAGCGGTTGGCGAAGAGAAGGCGCTCGCCGCGATGGACCAGGATGCCGATGGGCAGCCGGTCGAGCACCGGGTCCCCTTGGGCGGGCGGGGCGGGAGGCGGGGGCGTCGCCTCCCCTGCGGGCACCGGCTCGCCCGGCCGCGGCGATGTTTCCTCGGGGATCTCTGGAGGGGTCTCCGGGGCAGCCTTGTCGTCCGCCGGGGGCGTCTCGCGCCCGAGGCGCGCCCCCAGGGCCCGGGCGATTTCCCGGAAGGCATGGCGCTCCGCGTTCGACAGGCCCGATGGGGCGGAGCCGAGGCGGGGCGGCTCGGCCGTCTCATGGGGCCCGTCGGCAGGCTCCGCCGGCTTGGGGCCGGAAAGGGCCTCGGCCACCCGGTCGCGCAGGTGGGTGAACCAGGTCCCGTCCCGGGATGCCGCCTCGCCGCCCTCAGGGGAATCGGAGGGCTCTCCATCGGCCGCGGGAGACGCGCGCTCTCGCACGGCCTCCATGCGCAGGAGGCCGAAGCCCCGGAACCCGGCGAGCCTGCGCTGGGAGTCGAAGACCGGCATTCCGGCCCAGTCCACGGGCACCTGCCGGGAGGAATTGTCCATGTTCCAGTAGACGACGCGTCCGCTCCAGGTCTCGCGGCGGGCGAAAAGGCCGGCAACCGATCCGTCCGGGTCCTCGACCACGGTGCCGGACACCTCCTCCCAGGCTCGGCCCAGGATGTCGGCCGCCATGGGCCCGACCGCCTCGGCCAGGCTCGGCGACACGGACGTGAACCGGGCCTCGGCATCCGCCTGCCAGACGAAGCGGATCGTGCCGCGGGGCGTCTCCGGCGGGGGCGAAGCCCGATCGGAGGGCCCGGAGGAAGGTTCAGGGTCGCCGCCCTCCCCTGCGGCCCGGGCGCGGCCCGGGCGGGGAGCGGCTTTCGGGATCGGTCCTGCCAGGACGGTCACCAGAACCGTCTCGCCGGAATCGAGAACGGCCAGGCGGCAGGCGCAGGGGACCGGCAGCCAGGGGCGGGCCGGATCGAGGCGCAGGCGCTCCAGGCGGGCGCCCGCCATCAGGGCGGGATCGGAGGCCAGGGCCTTCAGGCGCTCCCGCGCCCGGAGGTCGGGCCGCACCCAGCCGGTCGCGTCGGCAAGGGCGTGGCCGAGCCCCTCGGCCGCGGGCGAGGCCCAGAGCAGCCGCTCCCCGTCCCGGTCCCACACGAGCACGCCCGCGCCGGGGGCCGCCAGCGCGGCCATGCCGGGATCGGCGGAAAGCCGCACGATCATCGCCTGGTACGGGTTCGGAGCATCCGTCATGAACGGTCTCGACCTCAAACTGCCTCGGAGCCACGTCGGGCCGTTTTCACGGGTGTGGAAACGGCCACGTCCGGTTTCGGCCGCATTTTCGACAGCAACCCGGACCGATTTCGCCGAACGTGCTCCCAGAGGGTTCTAAACCATGACCGGACGCCAAACATAGAGGGCGGGACACTTGAATCCGTTTACTTTGAGGTAACGTTAATGAAAGTCGGCTTTTAAGCACTTGATCTCGCAGTGCACAATGTGATATTGCACTGCACAAATATCTCACCCTTAGGAGCACCCCATGGCCACGAACAACACCCCCAACTACGAGATTCCCACCGAGATGCGCGACTTCGCCGAGAAGAGCGTCGAGCAGGCCCGCAAGGCGATCGACGGCTTCATGAGCGCGGCCCAGAAGACCGTCGACACCTTCGAGGGCTCGACCAACACGCTCCAGGCCACCGCCACGGACGCGACCCGCAAGACCTTCTCCTATGCGGAGCAGAACCTTTCGGCCGCCTTCGACCTCGCCCAGAGGATGGTGCGCGCCAAGGATCCGCAGGAAGCCATGCAGATCCAGGCCGAGTTCGTCCGCTCGCAGTTCCAGGCGATGCAGACCCAGATGAAGGAATTCGGCTCCATGGCCCAGTCCGCCATGCAGCAGGGCTCCAAGCAGACCGGCTCCAAGAAGTAAGCTGCGAACGCTGCGCGAGGATCAGAGAATGGCTGAAGCCAAGAAGGCAAGCGCCAAGGGGCGCGCCAGGGGCGCGAAAAGCCCCGTGAGCACGCACAAGGCCGATCTCGTGGAGATGGCCGCCGCCAGGGCGGCGGACACCCTGGACACGGTGGACAGCGTCGCGGATGCGGGCGCCTTGCAGGGCCCGCTCCATGGCGGAGCCGCCGCGCTCTTCTCCAACGCCCGGGAGCAGGGCGACGCTCTGCGCCAGGCCGTGAGAGCGGCCGCGTCCGTCTCGGCACAGGGGGCCCTGGAGGTCAACGGGAAGATCATCGACGCGCTGCAGAGCCAGAGCCATGTGGCCCTGGACCTGTGGCGGACGGCGATCGGCACCACCAGCCTCCCCCAGGCCCTCCAGGCGCAGACCAGCGCCACCCGTCAGGCCTACGAGACCGCCTCCACCCAGTGGAGGGACATCGCAGAGACGACGGCGCGCTGGATGACCCGGAGCTTCGAGCCGCTTCAATCGGCTTTGCGCCAGGGTCGCTGAACCGCCTATCGGCAGCAGCTTGAATGCGATAAGGCTTGGCCATGACTGGCCAAGCCTTTTTGCCGTCCGCCTCCCCGGTTCCGGCGGTGATCGCCGTGCTCCTCCATGAGGGCCGGGCCCTGCTGGTGCGGCGCGCCAATCCGCCCGACGCCGGCCTCTGGGGCTTTCCCGGCGGCAAGATCGATTTTGGCGAGACGGTCAGGGCCGCAGCCCTGCGCGAGCTCCTGGAGGAGACCGGCGTCCGGGCCGAGGCGCAGGAGATCCTCACGACCCTCGACATCCTGGTGCGGTCCGACGACGGCGGCGTGCAGCAGCACTACATCCTGATCGCCGTGCGGTGCCGGTGGCTCTCCGGCCTTCCTATGGCAGGCGATGACGCCCTCGAGGCGCGCTGGTTTCCCGTGTCCGACCTTCATTCGGGCCGCATCCCCATGAGCGCTGATGTGGACATGATCGCCGATCTCGCCGAGGCAGCGGCCCGGCGGGACGGCGCTCCCTAGAACTCCCGCTCACGCTTTGCGTCGGGCCTTGCCGGCCATCTCATGGTTGATGGGAAGCTCACGTTCATCAATCGTCAAGCATGTTCCCAGCAAGCGGTTGCAACGTTATTAAGTTTCATTCTATGACTTCCGCCGTGGGCAGCCAAGGCCCGATCCTATCCGCCTCTCAACATGGACTCTCGTGATGCGTACATCCCTGCTCGGACTGCTCGCCGGAACCGCAGCTCTCGTCATCGCCGCATCGACCGCTCATGCAGCCGACCTCCCGTACCGGCGCGACCCCGCTCCCATGTACAATTCCCTTCCGATGTTCACCTGGACCGGCTTCTATGCGGGCGTGAACGCCGGCTTCGGCTGGAGCACGGGCACGAGCCGCTACTATGACCCGGCCTTCGGCCGCATCAACGGCGGCAGCAAGAACGGCTTCATCGGCGGCGCGCAGGTGGGCTACAATTACCAGTTCGGCATGTTCGTCCTCGGCGCCGAGACCGACCTGCAATACGCCTCCGTCGGCAACAAGGGCGCCTCCTACGGCAACACCTATTACGCCGGCGAGGATGACGGCTATTTCGGCACGCTGCGCGCCCGCGCCGGCGTGGCCTTCGACCGCGCCCTCATCTTCGGCACCATCGGCTTCGCCTATGGAGACGTGGGCGGCAACCGCGCCTACGACACGGAGCTCGGCCATCACCGGGACAACAGCACCAATGGCGGCTGGACCCTCGGCGGCGGCGTGGAATACGCCATCACGGACAGCTTCACGGCCAAGGCGGAAGGGCTCTACGTGAACCTCGACACCAAGGACAACTACGCCCTGAGCGACCGCATCGGCCTGCGCCGCGACACGGAGTTCGGCGTCGTCCGCGCCGGCCTGAACTTCAAGTTCAACTGAGCCCGAACTCTTCGCTCAGATCGAGGCCCGGCGGCAGCGCCGGGCCTTTTTCATGTCGGCGCTTCGGACGCGCCGATGCGAGGGGCGGGCTGAATCGCTCATTGAATTATTGATGGGCTCCGATAAGAATCCGGCTGGCCTGCCCTCGATCCGTCCCATTCTACTGCACATTTCCCTCATGTGCCTTCTGCGGTGAAGATATCATTGCCAAATCGATGAAACGCTTTCCGAGCAGGGCCTGGCTCGACAAACGGCTCCGCCGGTCGGCAGGGCCGGACGAGCCGCCCGGCGATTTCGGCGGACAAGGGCTCTCGCGCTACCTTCAAGCCTTTCTGGAAAGCACCAGCGACCGGGTCCTGTTTCTCGACCGTGACTGGCGGATCACTTTTCTCAACCACGGCGCGGCGCAGGAACTGCCCGGCGGCGGCTCCCTGATCGGCCGGGACATCTGGGAGGCCTTTCCGCAAACGAGGGGAACGGCGGTCGAGGAAGGCTGCCGCCGCGCCGTGGCGGACAACGCCACGCAGGTCTTCGACGCCTATTACCCGCCCTTGTCGGCGTGGTTCGAGGTTCATGCGGCGCCGGTCGAGGACGGCCTCACGGTCTTCTTCCGCAACATCGACGAGCGCATCACCGCCGCCGAAGCCCTGCGCGCCCGCGAACGCCAGCTCGCCACCGTGTTCGGGCAGACCATGGTGGGCATTCTGCACCGGGATCTCGATCAACGGGTGCTGATGGTCAATCAGCGATTCTGCGACATCCTCGGCCGCAGCCGCGAGGAGCTGAACGGCCTGCCGATGGAGGCCTTCATCCATGCCGACCATGTGGAGGCGAACGCCGCTCAATTCCAGGAACACCTGCAGACGGGGGAGCCCTTCCAGGTGGAGAAGCGCTACCGGCGCCCGGACGGCTCGTCGGTCTGGTGCGCGGTGAATGTCTCGTTCGTTCGCGACGACGCGGGCAAGGTCGTGTCCACCATCACCGTGGCCGAGGACATCAGCGCCCGGAAGGCCGCGGAAGAAAAGGTCCGCGAAAGCCACAACCTGCTGCAGGTGCTGACCGACAGCATCCAGGACCTGATCTTCGTCAAGGACAGGGACGGGCGGTTCGTCTTCGCCAACCGGGCGCTGACCGAGAAGAGCGGTCCCGTCGAGGGGCTGAGGGACCGGAACCTCCATTCGCCCGAGATCGCGCAGGCTTTCGAGGAAGGCGACCGTCGCGTCCTCGCGTCGGGAGAGGCCGTCACCATCGAGGAGGTCGTTCCCATCGACGGCGAGCCGCGCAAGTTCCAGACCGTGAAGGTTCCCTGGCGGCGGGACGGCGAGATCATCGGCGTCATCGGCGTCTCGCGGGACCTCACCGAGCGCCTGCAAGCGGAGGCGAAGCTGAGCGAGAGCCGGCGCCAGCTCGCAACCCTCATCGACAACCTTCCGGGCCTCGTCTACAGATGCGCGCCCGTGCTCCCGTGGCCGTTCATCTTCATGAGCGAAGGGGCGGCGTCCCTGACCGGCCACTCCGCCGGGGACTTCATGGAGGGCAGGATCGCCTGGGCCGATGTGGTCCACCCGGACGATCTCGACCGCCTGAGCCGGACGGTCGCTGCCGGCGTGGAGGCGCGGCAGCCCTTCTCCAGAACCTACCGCATCGTCACGCGCTCGGGCGAAACGCGCTGGGTCATGGAGCGGGGTCAGTGCATCTACGATGCATCCGGAGCCCCCGCCTTCCTGGAGGGCATCATCGACGACGTCACCCTTCAGAAGCAGAACGAGGAGCGCCTGCGCTGGAGCGCCCAGCACGACCCCATGACCATGCTGCCGAACCGCAGGCTCTTCCACGAGCGCCTGGACGAGGCCTTGAAGCAGAGCGGCGGCCAGGGCCGGAAGGTCGGCCTCGTGCTCCTCGACGTGGACCACCTCAAGGAGGTCAACGACACCCTGGGCCATGACGCGGGAGATGCGCTGCTGCAGAATGTGGCGGCGAGGCTCGGCGCATCGGCCCGCCCCACCGACACGGTCGCCCGCAACGGCGGAGATGAATTCGGCATCATCCTGCCGGACCTCGAAAGCGAGCGCGACCTGCGGATGCTCATCGAGCCGATCCTCAACCACCTCAAGGAGCCGTTCTCCCATAGCGGCCATGTGATCCATTGCCGGGCCAGCATCGGCGCAAGCCTGTGGCCCGATCATGCCGAGGGGATCGACGACCTCGTCAAGCAGGCGGACGTCGCGCTCTACACCGCCAAGGCCAGCGGCCGCGGCAGGGTGATGGTCTTCGAGCCCGCCATGCGCATGGAGGCGCGCAAGCGGGCGCAGATGCGCAGCAACGCCCGCGAGGCCATCGATGCGCGGCGAATCGAGCCCTATTACCAGCCCAAGGTCCATCTCGGCGCAGGCACCATCGCCGGCTTCGAGGCCCTGCTGCGGTGGCGCAACCGCCAGATGGGAATCGAGTTCCCGTCGAAGATCCAGGCCGCCTTCGAGGACCCGCGCCTTGCCATCGGGATCGGCCAGCAGATGCACGATCAGGTGCTCGCGGACATGCGGCGGTGGCTCGATGCGGGAGTCCGCTTCGGCCACGTGGCCATCAATGTTTCGGCCGCCGAACTGAAGGGCCCGGATTTCGCCGATCAGCTGCTCGGACGCCTCAGGGCCATGAGCATTCCCACCCGCTGTCTCGAGCTCGAAGTCACCGAAACCGTCTTCGTCGGGCGAGGGGCCGAGCATGTGGAACAGGCCCTGCGCGTTCTCAGCGCGGAGGGCGTGAGGATCACCCTCGACGATTTCGGCACGGGCTATGCCTCCCTGGCGCATCTGAAGCAGTTCCCGGTGGACATCATCAAGATCGACCGCTCCTTCGTGCGCGACCTCGCGGAGGACCCGGACGATACGGCGATCCTCCAGGCCGTGCTTCACCTGGGAAAGAGCCTTGGGATCGATACCGTTGCGGAGGGAATCGAGACCACGGTCCAGGCGGGCTTCCTGCGGGCGCAGGGCTGCAACTTGGGACAGGGCTACCTGTTCGGAAAGGCGATTCCGAGAACGGGCATCGCCGACCTCGTCTCGTCATGGGACGCCTCCCGGTTCGGCGCGCCGGTCGCCTGACCCCTGACGGACTTCATGGCTCGCGGCCCCGACAATGGCGGTCGCCACCGGCCCGCCGTTTCGGCATAGTCATCGGCACGTGAATCAAAGCCCCGTCGAGCAATGGAGAGAGCAGTCCATGACCCTACCACCAGAAGGCCCGTCGCCCTCCTCCGCGCCGGCGCGCGCCGCCGTGATCGGCCTTGGCTCCATGGGATTCGGCATGGCGTCGTCCCTCCGGCGGGCCGGGCTCGAAGTGAGCGGCTACGACGTGGCCCCCGCCGCCGTCGAGCGGTTCGTCCGCGAAGGCGGAGGGGGCGCAGGCTCTCCTGCCGAGGCGGCGAGCGGGGCGGACATCGTGGTCTCCGTGGTGGTCAACGCCGCCCAGACCGAAGACATCCTGTTCGGCTCCGGGCGAATCGCGGAAGCGATGCCCGAGGGCGCGGTGTTCATCTCGTCGGCCACCATGGATCCCGATGCGGCCCGCAGCCTTGCCAGGCGTCTCGAAGCCACGGGACGGCTTTACCTCGATGCGCCCATCAGCGGCGGCGCGCGCCGTGCCGCCGAGGGAGCGCTGACGATCCTCGCGTCCGGCAGACCCGCGGCCTTTTCTAGGGCAAGGCCGGCGCTCGATGCGATGGCCGCGAAGGTGTATGAGCTCGGCGACGAGCCGGGCCTCGGCGCGGCGATCAAGATGATCAACCAGCTGCTTGCCGGCGTGCATATCGCGGCCGCCTGCGAGGCCATGGCCTTTGCGGCGAAGCAGGGCCTCGACCTCCGCAAGGTCTACGAGGTGATCACCGCGTCTGCGGGCAATTCCTGGATGTTCGAGAACCGGATGCCCCATGTGCTGGAAGGCGATTACACGCCGCACAGCGCGGTGGACATCTTTGTGAAGGATCTCGGGATCATCCAGGACATGGCGCGAAGCGCCAGGTTTCCCGTACCCGTGTCGGCCGCGGCGCTCCAGATGTTCCTGATGACCTCCGGGGCCGGAATGGGCCGCGACGACGACGCCTCCGTGGCCCGACTCTACGCCCGCGTCACGGGCACGAGCCTTCCCGGCGACGTCACTCCCGCTTCTTGATGCCGTTCAGCTCGGCGACGATGTCGGACAGCATGGGCACGTAGTCGTCCCCGCGCCCGGCGCCGACCGCAAGCGCGAAGCTGTTGCGCGCCGCCGCGCCCACCGGGTTGGCGAGACCCACCGAATTGGCGAAGGACGCCAGGTAGGTCATGTCCTTCAGGCCGTTGCGCAGCGCGAACTTGTGGGCGTTGCGGTCCCGCTCCAGCACCCACTTGAAGAAGGTCTGGTAGAAGCCGCAATCCATGCGGCTGCCGCGGATCACGCTGTCGAAGAGCGGCGGCGTGATCCCCGCCTTCGCGCCGAGCGCCAGGGCCTCGGAATAGATCGCCGCATAGCCCATGGAAAGGAAGTTGTTGAGGAGCTTCATGGTATGGCCGGTTCCCGTGGGACCCGTATGGGTCACGCGGCCGGCGAAGGCGTCGAGAACCGGGCGCGCCCGCGCGACCACCTCGGGGTCGCCGCCCACCATCACGTCGAGGGTGCCGGCTTGGGCGTCCGCCGGCGTGCGCCCGAGCGGCGCGTCGATGAGGGTGATGCCCGCGGGCGCGAGTTCGGCCGCAAGCCGCATGGTCACGGAGGGATCGGAGGTGGAGCAGTCGATGACGAGCAGCGGCTTGCCCGCCGCCGCCAGGCCGTCGGGACCCTGGACGATGACCTGAACCTCCGGCGATCCGGTGACGCACAGGACCACGATGTCCGATTGCTCCGCGACTGCCCTCGGGCTTGCGGCCTCCTTGGCCCCTCGCCCCTTCAGGTTCTCGACCGGCTCGCGGTTGCGATGGCCCATGATCGTGAGCGGCCAGCCCTTGTCGACGATGTTGCCGGCCATGCCGTGGCCCATGAGCCCCACGCCGATAAACCCGATCCGTTCCTTCGCCATGAGCCCCGCTCCTCCTGATCCGACGTCAATTGGGAAACACTCTGTTCAGCTCTTCCACCGCCTCGCAGGTGAGCGGCCGCGCGGGGCGCTCGCCGATGAGGAAGAACAATTTGGCGGTCTCCTCCAGCTCCTCGCTGTTGTACACCGCCTCCTCCAGGGACTTGGCCGACACGATGGGCCCGTGATTGGCGAGCAGCATGGCGGAATGATCCCGCGCCACGCCGCGCACCGCCTCCGCGAGCGCCCGGTCGCCGGGCCGGTAATAGGGCACGAGGGGAAGCCTGCCGATCCGCATCACGTGATAGGCGGTGAGCGGCGGCAGGACGTTGGCGGTATCCTCGTGGCACAGGCAGGACACCGCCACCGAATGGGTGCAGTGGAGATGCACCACCGCCCGGGCCGCGGGGCGCTCCTCATAGACCGCCAGATGAAAGAAGGATTCCTTCGACGGCGGGTCGCCGGAAACCACCGTCCCGTCCGCGGCCACCTTGGAGATGCGGGCGGGATCGAGGAAGCCCATGCAGGAATTGGTCGGCGTCACCAGGATGCCGCCGTCGTCGAGGCGCACGGAGATGTTGCCCGCCGTTCCATGGGCGAGGCCGCGCCCGTAGAGGATCGCGCCGAACTGGGCAATGGCGTCGCGCAGGCGGGCCTCGTCGCTCACGGACGGTTCCCCGCGCCCGACATGGCGTTCAGCGCCTTGCTGAAGAAGTCGGGCGCGCCGAAATTGCCCGACTTGAGGGCCATGGCCACCCCCGTGCCGTCGGCCGCCGCCAGCACCGGCACGCCAGGGTCGATCTCCGGCCCGATCTGGAAGGACGCGATGCCGAGCGCCGACACCACCGCCCCGGAGGTCTCGCCGCCGCCGACCACGATCCGGCGGAAGCCCGCATCGAGCAGCAGCCTCGCGGTCTGGGCGAAGATCCCGTCGAGCCTCTGGGCCACCGCCTCGCGGCCATAGCGCTCTTGCAGCGCCGCCACCTGTTCGGGCCTTGCGGAGGAATAGACAAGCGGCGCGCGGCCCCTGTTCTGCTCCAGGAAGGCGCGGAGGTCCTCCGGCAGGGTTTCGCCGCTCATGACCCGGCTCACGTCGATGGAGAAGACCGGATGATCCTTGGCGTGGACCTCGATCTGGTTGAGGGTGGCGCGGGAGCAGCTTCCGACGAGGATGGCCTCCGGCCCCTCCACGGGCTCCACCCGGGGCCGTCCGCCCCCGGCGAGCCCTGCCCTGATGAAATTGCGCGGCAGGCCGAGCGCGATGCCCGAGCCGCCGGTGAGGAGCCTCGCCTCGGCGCAGGCCTCTCCGATGGCCAGGAGGTCCTCGTCGGAGAGGGTGTCGACGATGACGAGGCGCTGGCCCGCATCGGCCGCTGCGGCAAGCGCCCCGCGGATGGCCTCCGGCCCCCGGCGCAGCACGGGCCAGTCCACGAGGCCCACCGGCTCCCGGCATTGCAGCGACAGCCAGCGGCGCAGGTCCGCGTCGGTCATGGGGTTGAGCGGGTGATGCTCCATGCCCGATTCGTTGAGCAGCCGGTCGCCCACGAACAGGTGCCCCTTGTAGATCGTGCGGCCGGCGCCGGGAAAGGCCGGGCAGGCGATGACGCCCCTGACGTCCAGGCGCTGCGCCAGGGCCTCGCCCACGGGGCCGATATTCCCCTCCGGCGTCGAATCGAAGGTGGAGCAATACTTGAAGATCACCTGCCGGCAGCCCTGGGCCTGCAACCATTCGAGGGCCGCCAGCGACTGGGACATCGCCTGCTCCACCGGGATCGACCGGCTCTTCAGGGAGATCACCCCGGCCTCCACGTCCCCGGCGGCCGGGGTGGCGGGAACGCCAAGGTACTGGACGGTCCTCAGACCGCCCTCCGCGCCGTGACCCTTGGCGATGGTGTTGGCGATATCGCTCGCCCCCGTGAAATCGTCGGCAATCACTCCAAGCAGCATGTCAAAGCCTCGCATTCGGGACCATTGGGCGACAGCTCGCGCCGGAAAGCAAGCCGGCAGGGGCATCGCTTCCCGCGTTCATGGCCCTCAAAAGGCTTGCCGCCGCCGGTCTTGCAACGCAAGGCCGCCTCCACCACAATCCTCGATGGCGGGGCTCTTCGACACCCCGGCAAGCCCCCACCCATGCGGATCGACCGATGCCACGCTTCTCTGCCAATCTGGGCTTCCTCTTCTCCGACCGTCCCGAGCTCGAGCGGGTCGCCGCCGCCGCCGCCGCAGGCTTCAAGGCGGTGGAGATGCACTGGCCCTACCAGGTGCCGGCCGCCGAGATGCGGGCCGCCCTGGCGCGAAGCGGCGTCGCGATGCTGGGGCTGAACACGCCGGTGGGCAACGCCGCCGCGGGCGATTTCGGCCTGGGGGCCCTGGCCGGCCGCGAGAGCGAGTTCCAGCAGGCGGTCAACCAGGCCGTTTCCTATGGAGCCGCCATCGGGGCGAGCGCCGTTCACTGCATGGCGGGCGTGGTGCCTCCCGAGGGCTTTGATGCCGCCGAGCGCACCTTCGTGGAAAACCTGCGCGCCGCCGCCGACAAGGCCGCCGGGGCCTCGATGACGGTTCTGATCGAGCCGATCAACCATCGCGACAAGCCGAACTACTTCCTCCACCGCATCGAGCAGGCCGCCTCCATCATCGAGAAGGTCGGCCGCGCGAACGTGCGCGTCATGTTCGACTGCTATCATACGCAGATCATGCAGGGGGACCTGACCCGCAGGCTCGAAGCCTATCTGCCGATCATCGGCCATGTGCAGCTTGCGGCGGTGCCGAGCCGCGCCGAACCCGACGAGGGCGAGGTCGATTACCGGGAGATCTGCCGCTCCCTCGACAGGATGGGATACGACGGCTGGGTCGGGGCCGAGTACAAGCCCCGCGGCCGGACCGAGGACGGACTCGCCTGGCTCTCCACCCTCTCGGCGGTTTAGACCGCCGCGCGGACCGCCATGCCCTGTCTTGCGAAGTCGTGTCCTGAAGGATGATTCAGGGGGCGCGCCGCGCATCCCCTCTCCCGATTGGGAGAGGGGCTGCGCGGCGCGCTTCTCAGAGCGAGAGCCGCGCGGCGGCTGTGCCGGCCCTCACCGGCCCAATCCCATCTGCCGCGGCAGCCACAGGGTCAGTTCGGGAATGTAGGTGATCGCGATCAGGGCGAGCATCAGCGGCACGAGCCAGGGCAGGATCGCCATGGTGGTGCGCTCCACGGACAGCCGCGCCACCCGCGCCAGCACGAACAGCACCATGCCCAGGGGAGGATGCAGCAGGCCGATCATCAGGTTCAGGGTCATGATCAGCCCGAAATGAATCGGGTCGATGCCGAGCTTGAGCACGATGGGCAGCAGGATCGGCACCAGGATGGTGATGGCCGCGATGGTGTCGATGAAGCAGCCGACGAAGAGCATCAGCAGGTTGGCCAGCAGCAGGAACACCCACTTGTTCTGCGTGAAGCCGAGGATGGCGTCGGAGAGGATCTGCGCCGCCTGGGTGACGGTGAGCAGCCAGGCGAAGATCGACGCCGCCGTGACGATGAACAGCACCGAGGCGGTGGTCTCGATGGTGTCGAAGGTGGCCTTCGCCAGGGACCTCAAGGTCATCGAGCGGTAGCGCACCAGGCCCAGGAACAGGGACCAGATCACTGCCGCCACCGCCGCCTCCGTGGGGGTGAAGAGGCCCATGGTCATGCCGCCGATCAGGATGACCGGAGCCATCAGGGCCATGACGGCGGAGAAGTCGAAATACCAGTCGAGCGCCAGGAGAACCACAAGGGCGATGCCGATGGCGACGTTGGGCGAGAGCCCGCCCTTGATCATCAGCCAGACCACCACCGGGAAGGCCAGGACGATGGCGACCTCGATGCTGGCGCTGCCGAGCTGGCGCCACGAGAACGGCGTATCCGAGCCCCAGCCGTTCCTGTAGGCGAAATAGGCCACCGTCACCATCATCATGAGGGTCATGACCACGCCGGGGATGAGGCCCCCTAGGAAGAGCGCGCCGATGGAGACGTTGGCCATCATGCCGTAGATGACGAAGGGCAGCGACGGCGGGATGATCGGCCCCAGGGTCGCGGAGGCCGCCGTGACGCCCACCGCGAACTCGGTGGAGTAGCCATGGTCCTTCATGGCCTTGATCTCGATGGTGCCCAGGCCCGCCGCGTCCGCGATGGCGGTGCCCGACATGCCCGAGAAGATCACCGAGCCGATGATGTTGACCTGGGCGAGCCCGCCCTTCATCCAGCCCACGAGGGCGACCGCGAAGGCATAGATGCGGCCGGTCACCCCGGCGATGTTCATGAGGTTGCCGGCCAGGATGAAGAACGGCACCGCAAGCAGCGGGAAGCTCTCCACGCCGGCGATCATGCGCTGCGCCACGATCACGTCCGGCACCATGCCGGTGACGAGGATGTAGAGCAGCGAGGCCACCGCCATGGAGATGGCGACGGGCACCCCGAAGATCATCAGGACGAGAAAGGAGCCGATCAGAATGAGCATCAGGTTTCAGCCACGACAGGTGCGTCGAACGCCTCGGGCCGTTCGAGCACGGAATAGCCGCGCCGCCAGTTGGCGACGGCGACCAGGAGGGAGCGGAAGAACATCAGGACGAAGCCGATGAACACGAAGGCGTAGGCAAGATTCTTCGGCAGGGCGATGGTGGTCATCTGCTCGTCGGCCACGATGTCCATGAAGCGCCAGATCAGAACCGCCCCATAGGCGAAGAAGGCCACGCGCACGATGTCGACCCCCGTGGCCAGCAGGCGCCCGACGCGAAGGGGCAGGAGGCGGTAAAGGAAATCCACCTGGATGTGCCGGCTCAGGCGCACGCACATGGCCGAGCCCACGAAGACCAGCGCCACGTTGAGATTGGACGCGATCTCCTCGGTCCAGGCGAAGGAATCGTTGAGCACGTAGCGGGTGAAGAACTGCACGAAGACCGCAAGGCACATGGCCCAGAACAGCCCGAGCGACAGCCAGTCCTCGAAGGCGTAATCGGAGAGATCGACCGGCGCGTGCCCGCTCTCCTCGAAGGTCTGCGCCAGCTCCTCGGCAGTCACCTGAGTGTGGATTTCGGGCATCATCGCAGGCCGAACCTCAATCCTGGGAAGCTGCAGGAAAGCGCGAAGGGGATGTCCCCCGGCGCAAAGAGAGAGGGCCGCCAGGGGCGGCCCTCCCGGGAGCCTTACATGGCTTCCGACTTCATGGCCTGGATCTTGTCGTAGTCGGCCTTCCGGTAGCCGAGGGATTCGAAGGTGACGTTCTTCATCACCGCGTCCCTGAACTCGTCCTTGTTCACCTCGATGATCGTCAGGCCCTTCTGCTTGAAGGTGTCGATCAGCTCCTTCTCCTTGGCCTGGATCTCGGCCGTGGCGCGACCGGCGGCCTCCTGGGCCACCGCGCCGAAGATCTTCTTGTCCTCGTCGGAGAGCTTGCTCCAGGTCTGCTTGGACACGATGGTGACGAGGTGATCGACGATGTGGCCGGTGAGCACGATGTTCTTCTGCACCTCGTAGAACTTCTTGGCCTCGATGGTGGTCAGGGGGTTTTCCTGGGCGTCGACGGTGCCGTTCTGGAGCGCCAGGTAGACCTCGGCGAAGGCGATCGGCGTGGTGTTGGCGCCGCAGGAGCGCGGGGTGGCGAGATAGGCCGGGGCGTCGGGCACGCGGATCTTGAGGCCCTTCATCTCGGCGCAGTTCTTGAACGGCTTGTTGGTGGTGGTGTGGCGCACGCCGTAATAGGTGAGAGCGAGCATCTGATGCCCGGTCTTCTCGGAATAGCCGCCGCTGAGCTCCTTGAACACGTCGCTCTTGGCGAAAGCCATGAGGTGGGAGGCGTCGCGGAACGCATAGGGATAGTAGCCGACGCCCACCGGCGGATAGCTGCGGGCGGCGAAGCTCGGCCCCGAGATGATGATGTCCACCGTGCCCAGGGAGAGGCCCTGGTTGATGTCGCTCTCCTTGCCAAGCTGGGAGGCCGGGAAGACATCGATCTGGTAGCGGTTGTTGGTCCGCTTGGCGATCTCCTGGGCGGCCCAGACGGACTGGGTATGGAACGGTTCCGATGTCTCGTAGACATGGGCCCATTTGAGCTTGGTCTGTGCGCTGGCGGGCAAAGCCGGCAGGGACAGGGCGGCAGCGGCCGCGAGGCCGAGCACGAGACGGCGATTCACAGCGAGCATGCTGGCATTCCTCCTTGGATCCGGCTCTGCGGCCGATTCGTGAGAATAGGCGAGCCTTTTCGCTCGCGGGAAAGCCTGACGGGCCCATGGGCGGACCTGCAGGATCAAGTGACATGGTAGGGCCGTGAGAATCGTGGGCAAGGGAAAATATTGCGAATGCGCGGCCCCTCCCCGGCCCCGCCCCGATGCCCCCGGACGAGGCCTGGTTCGGTGGGGCTCATCCGAGGGGCCCCGGAGGAGGCTCGAACGCCTGGGGCGCATCCCAGGTCTGCGCGGATGATCCATGGGCACCGGCCCCCATCGGTGCTACTGAGAAGACCTCGTCGTTCCGTCTCCCGCCCCTGGCAGGGCCCAGGGGAGCCGGCCCGGACCCGATCCGCCTCGGGCAACGTTGATCCTCTGACAATTGCCACATGAACGGGGCCCCGATGGTTCGCAACTTCTTCGATCTCTCCCTCCAGACGATGATGCTGGGCTTCGAGGCCCAGCGGGTGATCGGCCTGCGCCTCGCCAAGCTGGCCGTGGGCGACGCGGCCGCCGCCGTGGAAGCCCAGCTCATGGTGACGGAGAAGGTCGCAGCCCTCGTGGAGGCCTCCACGACCCTGGCCACGGGCGGTTCGCACAAGGCGGTGATCAGCCGCTACCGCAAGCACGTGCGGGCCAACGAGCGCCGGCTGTCGAAGCGGCGCAGGGCATAGGCCGGCCCATCGCTTCCAGGGAAGCGAGGCATCCGATAAAGCCGGGACCCTGTTGGCCGCGTGATAATGGAAATCCTCAATGCCGTTCCCGGCGAGAGGAGAAGCGATCGTCTTAGGCGATGTCGATGGAGCAGCTTCCCCTCACAGGGACGATCCTGCGCCCGCCCGCGCCATGGCCCCGTTGATGGAAAACCGCGACCCGGCGGGGGACGAGGCGACCTCGAGGGCGCCGCCGAGCTGGGTCGCCAGGCTGCGGATCAGCCGCATGCCGATGGACCGGCCCTTTTCCGCGTCCGGCGGGAGCCCGGGCCCGTTGTCCTCCACGGACAGCAGCCACTTGTCCTCCTCCTGGCGCTTGAACACGACCATGACCTGGGCCTGCCGGTCCCCGTGCCTGCCGTATTTGAGGGCGTTGGTGACCAGCTCGTTGACGATCATGGCCACGGGCACGCTCTCGTCCACCGTCATCATCATGCGGTCGATGTCGGTCTCGATCGCGGCCCCGAACTGGGTGCCGAGATCCCGGCAGATGGACTCGATGAATTCCCGGGTCTCGATCTGCCCCGGCTGCAGGCTGTCCGAGTAGATGCGGTCGTGCACCCGGGAGACCGCCATGATCCGGTTGAGGATGGTGCCCAGCAGCTGCTGGGGGGGCGTGCCGCTGCTGCGGGAATCGCGCATCATCATGGAGACCACGCCCTGGAGGATCTGGAGGTTGTTGCGAACCCGGTGGTTCAGCTCCTTGACCAGGATCTCCTTGTGCTGCCCGAGCTGGCCCACCGCCTCGTCGCGCTCGTGGATCATCCGCATGAGCTGCCGGGGCGTCGGGATTCGGGCCATGGCGGGCAGCAGGGGCCACAGGGCGATGGCCGTCAGGCAGGACACCACGGCGGTGAAGATGTCCGCCAGCTGGGAGAACAGGTAGAACCGGGGGTCCCAGAGGGCGAGCACATGGCCGAAATGGGTGAAGCCGCAGCCCAGGATGAAGGCCGTGAAGCACCAGAACACCCAGCGGTTCTCGATGTCCGGCCGGCGCCTCAGGTCGGCGACAATGACGATGGGAATGGAGATGTAGGCCGCCCCGATCATCACATTGGTGATCACGTGGACGATCACCCCGTTCCAGGTTCCACCGCAGAGGGTGACGAGGAGTTCGTAGGGGCTCAAGGCTCACTCCCTCGGGGCCAGGTCCGGTCCTGACCGGCTCTGGATCGGGTGGCTGGGGCAGCTTGCACGGCGCTGATGCTTGTCGGGACAGTATATCAGTCTATAGCCGGAAAGTTCCAGTTTCCAGGCCGTCCCCGGCCCGCGGCGGGGCAGGAGCCGCCACGGCAGAGCGCCTCCGGTGGAGAACGGCTCCACCGGGGGCATGGCCTTGAGCGGACGCCCTCCTCCGGCCGAGGAGCCAGGGAGGGGCGGATCGGGTGGTCGGGGAGATCTACGCTGCGGCTCGCGCCTCGCGCGGGCGCTCGTGGGTGGCCTCTTCCAGGGCCAGCAGCAGAACGCCGATGTCCTCATCGAGAAGACCGATGGCGTTGCGCGCATATTCCCGGAACTGCTTCTTGAGGACCTCGGGTTCGTGGTCCCATGAGAATCCTTCATACTCGGCGTCGTAGAACGCGCGAGCCACAAGCTCGACTTGATAATCCATTTTTGCCCCCAGTATGAGAACAGGTTCGTTCTCTCCGCGCTCGTCCGCTTGTTTTGAAGACCGGTTCCGAACGCGTTGACCTACCTCATAAGGCTAGGAGCGCCGTCTCACAATTTGCCAAGAGAGGTATGCCATACCTCCGAAGAGGTATGGAAAATCGTCCTGTCAGGGCTGCGCGGCGACCGCGAGGTTCTGCTGCGCCCACATGGCCGCCTGGGTGCGGTTGGCCACCTTGACCTTTCTCAGGATGGTCTTGATGTGAACCTTGACCGTTGCCTCGGCCACCCCGAGGTCCCGGGCGATCAGCTTGTTGGAGGAGCCCTGCATGAGGCAGCGCAGGATCTGGGCCTCGCGGGCCGACAGCCGGCTGGCGGACGAGAAGTCGCTCACCGGAACCGGCGCGAGGGCGGGCGGGCCGCTCAGCATCTGGTCGATCAGGGGCAGGCTCAGGCTGGACGAAATGAAGGTCTCGCCCAGCATCACGAGCCCGAGGGCCTTGATCAGGGCGTCATGGTTCATGGTGGTCGAGCAGAGCCCGTCCGCCCCGGCCTGGCAGACCTGGATGATGGCCTTGGGCTCCATGTGATCGGCGAAGATCACCACCCGGGTGAAGGGGTATTGCTCCTTCAGCCGCTGAATGACGGCCACATACTCGTCGGACGAACGATTGTCGCAGATCAGGAACAGCTCGGGCGCATTGTCGGTGAAGGCGGGCACTCCGTTCGCGTCCTCGCAGGCATCCTCCGACAGGACGAAGCGCGTTCCCGAGAGGATGTGGCCGATCCCCCTGCGGAGCAGGGTGTTCTGGCAGATCAAGGCTGTTGCAACAGGATGGAACATGCTGTGAGCGACGGGCGAAGCCTGCTCCTTATAGACGATGTTGTGATCCATGACTGCTCTGTTCCTAAGTAACGTTGAATGATAGAATGGATCCCAACGCGCCAGATGGGCAGTTGAGAACCCTGACTGAAAGGTTCCGTCCCTATGGGGGAGATCCGCTGTTGGCGGATCAGGTTGGACCTTTAACGGCAGGAATCCAATCTTTGTTCCTCCGGAGAGGTACCCTTACTGCAATATTCCGCGCCTCCGTCGCTACACACCTGAAACAGACCTGCGGGGCATCGGGAGAGGTAAGCCGACGGAGGCACGATTCCACTCACGAAGGAGCGGAATCGTCCGGTGAGGTTGGAGGGCGGGCGTGAGGGCGATCAGCCCCGACACGGCGCCTCACGAGGGCCCTGCCCCCGGCGGTCGACCGCAACAATGTTTCGGGGTCAGGGTTCGTGGCGGAAGCGGCCCGCGAGTCGGGACCTCTTCTCGGACCGGACAGGTAGGCCCTCCGGACAGGAAGGACAAGCCCGAAACAGCCAAGCATGACGTTTTTACCCGGACGGCATCCCGGCTCCGCTCCAGGCCGGGGGCGATCGGTGCCGCGAGCCCGTTCCGGCGCAGCCTCCAAATGAGCAACCTTCATCGCTCCGACAGCGAAGCGCCTGCCCTGGCCCGCTTCAGCGCATCGATGAGCATCTCGACCCCAGCCTCCATGGGCGTGTCCGGCCGATAGCCCAGCCACGGAACGAGCCCATCGTTGCGAAAGCCCCAGGCCGAGGGCGGCATCGCGGCCTGGACTGGGCGCATCATCAGCCCCGGAAACCGCTGCGCCAGACAGGCGGCGAACTCGGCCATGCGGCGCTTGTCGCCCGCCACATTGACCGCCCGGCAGCCTTCGAGGCTGGCAGCAATCGACCGGGCGATCACCTCCGCCGCATCCTCGTACCAGGTCCAGTCGATAGGGTCCGGGTAATCGGGATAGGCGATCGTCCGCTCCCCCTGCACCACCGCTTCGATCAGGGCCTGGATGTCGCGCCATCCCCGCTCCCGGCCGGGCCCGTAGATCCAGCCGAACCGCAGGCATGCCACGGAGAGCCGGGGGTTATCGTGGACGACCGCCGCGGCCAGATGCTCCCCGAACGCCTTCGTGGCCCCATAGACGCTCCCCGGGCGCAGCGCCGCGTCGTCTCCGGGGGAGCCGCCGCAGGCCCCGAGCGCCGCAACCGAGCTGGCGTAGACCACCCGTCCGGCTCCTGCCGCCGCGGCCGAGGCAAGGACATGGGCCGTGCCAAGGGCGTTGACGCGGGTGGCGGCCACGATGTCGGCCCTGGATTCCGGCGTCAGGAGGGCGGCAAGGTGCACGACCGCGTCCGGGCGGAACGCCGCCATGGCGGAGCGGACCTGCTCGCCCTCGCCCACATCGCAACGGGCGGCCTCCACCCCGGGCGGAGGCTCCCCGGCGGACAGGTCGAGGGCCAGGACCTGATGCCCCCTCCCGGCGAGCCTGCGCGCCGCCTCCCGCCCCAGGAAGCCCAGCCCGCCCGTGATCGCCACCCGCATGGCCGGCTCAGTACTTCAAAACGCCGAAGCGGCGGAACACTTCGTGGATGCGGTCCGCGTAGGCGTTGAAGCTCGGATAATCGCCAAGATGGGACGGGCGGGGCCGCGGCAGCTCGATCTTGATCTCGTCGACGATGCGGCCCGGGGTCGGGGACATCACCAGCACCCGGTCCGAGAGGCCGATCGCCTCCTCCAGGCTGTGGGTGATGAACAGCACCGTCTTGCCGGTTTCCATCCAGAGCACTTCGAGGTCGTGCCGGATTTGGGTTCGGGTGATGGCGTCCAGGGCGCCGAACGGCTCGTCCATCATCAGCACGGAGGGGTCGTGGATGAGGGCCCGCGCGATCGCCACCCGCTGGCGCATGCCCCCCGAGAGCTGCTTGGGATAGCGGTCGGTGGCATGGGCGATGCCCAGGCGTTCGAACAGTTCGAGCGCCCGCCGCCGCGCGGGCTCAAGGGGCAGGCCGCGGATCTCCGCCTGGAGCATCACGTTGGCGAGGGCGGTCCGGAACTCCAGCAGCAGGTGATCCTGGAAGACGATCCCCACATCCGTCAGGGGCTTGTCGAGGACCGAGCCGTTCACCAGGATTTCCCCCTTCGACAGGGGCTGCTGACCCGCCCCCATGGGGTGGTCCGGGTGGAATGTTAATGGAGTGATGGCCTTTCCGCCAGGGCGGGCGGCGCTGCTGGCCGGGGTTGCTGAGCTGCCCGCATGACCATGGCCGGCACGAACACCTCTGGGGCAGGCGGCTTGTAGCCAAGGGAGCCGTGAGGCCTCAGGGTGTTGTAGTGGCGCCGCCAGCTCTCAATGATCACCTGCGCCTCCTTGAGCGAGTAGAAGATCTCGCCATCGAGTAGCTCATCTCGAAGCCGCGCATTGAAGCTCTCGATGAACCCGTTCTCCCACGGGCTGCCCGGGGCGATGTAAGCCGTCTTGGCTCCCACAGCCGTCATCC
>JAESGY010000122.1_pt1 | contig 63968 bp, 54 predicted proteins | sample 9269841 | NCBI WGS metagenome assembly JAESGY01 (sample SAMN17022865, study PRJNA683097) | algae metagenome | isolation source: Spirirestis rafaelensis WJT71-NPBG6 and co-occurring heterotrophs from... | place: USA: Pinto Wells, Joshua Tree National Park, Colorado Desert, CA | collected 2006-08-15 | reverse complement strand
GGCCGACCGGACCGCCGGCCCGCCGGTGCTCCTGGTTGTTCGGGCCGATTCATGCCTCCGGGCGTTCACGGCCCTCCGCGATCTGCTCTGGCCGCCGGCGGCACAGGGCGGGGGCCGGGTGCAGCCTGGCGGCGGTTCCGTGCTCAGCCCACCGGCCGCGCGATCCGCCCGCCGGTCAGCGGCTCCGGCGCGCCGGTGGTGCCGGGGAAGGTGATGGGCAGGCCGCGCTGGACACGGGCCGCCAGCACGCCGAAGGCCTGCGCCTCCAGCGCGTCGCCGTTCCAGCCGGCGACCTCCACCGGCCGCACCGGCTGTTCCAGCACAGCTGCCAGCGCCTTCATCATCGCCGGGTTGCGCCGCCCGCCACCGGCCACCAGCCATTGCAGCGGCGGCTCGGGGAAGTGGCGGGAGGCGGCGGCGACGCAGACCGCGGCGAAGGCGACCAGCGTCGCCGCGCCATCCGGCGGGGAGAGCGCGCCCGCCCCGGCCTCCTTCAAGGCCCGGTCGAAATCCAGCCGGTCCAGCGACTTGGGCGGCGGCGCGGCGAGCCAGGGATGCGCCATGAGCCGCCCCAGCACCGCGCCGTCCGGCTGGCCGGCTAGCGCCAGCAGCCCGTCCCTGTCGTAGTCGGTCTGGGCGTGTGTCCGGGCCCAGTCATCCAGCGGGCCATTGGCCGGGCCGGTATCGAAGGCGATCAGCCGGCCATGTCCTGCCTCCCCCGGCCCGATCCAGGTGACATTGCCGACGCCGCCCAGGTTGAGCACGGCGAGCGGCTTGGGCAGGGAGGCCGCGAGCGCCGCATGCACCACCGGCACCAGCGGCGCGCCCTGGCCGCCGGCCGCGACATCGGCACTACGGAAGTCGTGCGCGACGGGCAGGCCGGCCTGCCGCGCCAGCCAGGCGGCATCGCCCACCTGCCAGGTCCGCCCCGGCCGCCGCTCCCCGGGCGGGGCGGGGCGGTGCAGGATGGTCTGGCCATGGAAGCCGATGAGGTCGGCATCCTCGCCCAAGGCGCGCGCCGCCTCCGCCCGCAGCCGCTCCACCGCCTCGGCATGCCGCTCGGTCAGGCGGCGGATGCAGTCGGCGAGGAAGGGGTCGTCCGCCCCGATGTCGCCGGCCAGGTCGAGGAGGCGCCGCAGGTCGCGCCGCAGCGCGGGCTCATAGGGCAGGGTCAGCGCGGGCCCGATCCGCCCGATCGCCTCGCCATCCGTCTCCACCCAGGCGGCATCCACCCCGTCCAGGGAGGTGCCGCTCATCAGCCCGATGGTTCTAAGCATGCCTCCCCTGTGCTACGGGGGCGGCCCCCATGCCAAGCCCAAAGCGGCCTGGGCCAGTCCGAGGATCGAGCGCGAGAGATGAGCGGCCCCGAGAGCGACTTCCTGTATCAGGCGCAGGAGCGCGGCTATATCCACCAGGTCACCGACATGGCGGCGCTGGATGCCAAGCTGAAGGCCGGGCCCGTCTCCGCCTATATCGGCTTCGACTGCACGGCGGACAGCCTGCATGTCGGCCATCTCGTCTCCATCATGATGCTGCGGCTGTTCCAGCGCACCGGGAATCGCCCGGTGGTGCTGATCGGCGGCGGCACGACCAAGGTCGGTGATCCCTCCGGCAAGGACGAGGCGCGCCAGCTCCTGACCGAGCAGGCGATCGAGGCGAACAAGGCCGGCATCCGCCGCAGCTTCGAGAATTTCCTGGCCTTCGGCGACGGCCCGCGCGACGCCATCATGCTCGACAATGCCGCCTGGCTGGACGAGCTGCGCTACATCCCCTTCCTGCGCGATGTCGGGCGCCATTTCTCGGTCAACCGCATGCTGACCATGGACAGCGTGCGCCTGCGGCTGGAACGCGACCAGCCGCTGACCTTCCTCGAATTTAACTACATGCTGCTGCAGTCCTACGACTTCCTGGAACTGCACCGCCGGCACGGCGTCGCGCTGCAGATGGGCGGCTCCGACCAGTGGGGCAACATCGTCATGGGCGCCGACCTGGTGCGGCGGATGGCCCAGGGGCATGGCGATGCCGAGGCCTTCGGCCTGACCACGCCGCTGCTGACCACCGCCTCCGGCGCCAAGATGGGCAAGACCGCGGCCGGCGCGGTCTGGCTGAACCCCGACCGGCTCGCGCCCTATGACTACTGGCAGTACTGGCGCAACACCGAGGATGCCGATGTCGGCCGCTTCCTCGCGCTCTTCACCGAGCTGCCGATGCCGGAGATCCGCCGGCTTTCGGCCTTGCAGGGTGCCGAGATCAACGAGGCGAAGAAGGTGCTGGCGACCGAGGCGACGGCGCTGCTGCACGGCCGCCCCGCCGCCGAGCAGGCGGCCGAGACCGCCCGCCGCGCCTTCGAGCAGGGCGAGGCGGCCGAGACGCTGCCGAGCATCGCGCATGCCCTGCCGGCCTCCGTCGTCGATCTGCTGGCGGCGGCGAAGCTCGTTGCCAGCAAGGGCGAGGCAAGGCGGCTGGTGGCGCAGAACGGCGTCCGCCTGAATGATGCGCCGGTGACGGACCCGCTGCAGCCGGTGACGGCGGCGGATCTGCGCGACGGCGCGGCGAAGCTCTCGCTCGGCCGCAAGCGCCATGTGCTGGTGCGGGCGGGGTAGGGCGGATCGCGGACGGGCGTGAGGGCCCGCGAGCGTGAGTCCGCTCCACGGAAAACAAGCCGCAGCGGATTGCATTCGGCATTGAGTGCAACCCGCTGCAGGCGGGCGCCGCGGCGTCAGGCGCCCAGCAGATGCACCAGGGCCTGCAGCCGCGCCCGCAGGCCGACGGGATCGGACCAGTCCAGCTCCATGCCCTGCCGCAGCGCCCCGAGATCGCCCTGACGCAGCAGGCGACTGCCGAAGCCGGTCTTCGCCGGCGGCCCCGCGACGCAAGGCCCCCCGCTCTCCCGCCAGTCCAGGGTCAGCCTGTCGTCCTCGACCTGCCATTCCAGGGCGACGTTTCCCGCCGCCGATGACAGGGCCCCGTGCTTGAGGGCGTTGGTGGCCAGTTCATGCAGCAGCAGCGCCAGCCCGGGGGCTGCCCGCGGGCCGATCGCCACCTCGGGTCCGCGGATGAGGATGCGATCGCCCGCCTCCGTCGCATAGGGCGCCAGGACCTCGCGGGCCAGGACGGCAAGCGAAACCCCCTCAGGCGCGCCGAGCTGGAGCGCCCCGGCCACGGCCGGCCGGACCAGGTCATGCGCGCGGGCCAGCGCGGCGACCCGCCGGGCGAGATCCTTCGCCATCTGCCGGGCATCCTCGGCGGCCGAGTTGCGGGCCGAGGCATGGACGAGGCCAAGGAAGCTCGCATAGGCATTCTTGACCCGGTGGTCGAGTTCCCGCAGCAGCATCGCCTCCGCCGTGACGTCCAGGGAGGCGAGGCCGGCGGCGAAGATCCGGCCGGGGGCATGGGCATCGAGCATGGGGTAGATGCGCAGGTCCAGCATCCGGAAGGCAGCCGGCCCGGCATCCGGCCCCTGCGGGAGTTGCAGCCGGACGCTGCCCGCCGGCCCCTTGCCACCGGCCAGGACGTGCCGGATCGGCTCCTCCAGCACCGCCCGGGCCGTCGGGGCGGCCTCCCACAGGCGGTGGAGATCCGCGCCCTGCGGCAGGCCCAGCAGCTCGATCAGGGCAGGGTTGGCGCGGTCGAGGCGCAGGTCATGCCCGACCAGGCCGAGGCCCACCGGCACCGCGCCATAGAGGGCCTGCAACTCCAGGCGTTCCTGTTCCGCCGCGCGGGCGGCTGTCCGGCGGCCCGCCGCCCGCGCCAGGGCGCGGCGGACCACCGCCGCGATATCGGCGAGGCGCGCCGGCTTGCGCAGGAGGTCGAAGGCTCCCGCGCCGATGGCCCGGGTCGCATCCTCCAACGAGGCATTGCCGGTCAGCAGCACCACCTCCACGGCGCGGCTGGGCAGGCCCGAGGCGAGGATCTGCTCGGCGAGGGCGATGCCGCTCAGGCCCGGCATGCGGATGTCAGTGAGGATGACGGCGATGTCCGGCTCGACCGCCAGATGGGCAAGCGCGTCCTCGGCATTGGCGGCGCTGCGGACCGGGAAGCCCAGATCCTGGAGACCGGTCGCGAGTTCCTCGCGCAGGGCGGATTCATCATCGACGACCAGGACGGAATAGGGGCCGCCTGCCGTCGGAACGCCTGGCCAGTCTAGCATCGCTGTGCTGTCTGCCGCCTTGCCTGGGGTGTTCGAGAGCGTCGCGGCATGAACGACAAGCTTCGGGTCTCGACACCTATTTTTGATAATGCAACATAATAGCTGCGCGTCGCAATATCCTAAAGCTAACGTATACCTGGATTCCATGCTGAACGGCAAGTTTCCGCGGCGCGACAATGCCCAGAAGATACGGGCGCTGGTTGTATCTTTGTCGAAGCACCCTTCCCGGCTGCGGCACGCTTCGGACCGGGCGCACAGGATGAGGCGCGGGCGCCCGAGGCGGCGGATGGGCCTTCCGGCAGGACTGCAATCCACCATGGACCGGCCTGCATGCGTGACGACGCGCCGACCGTTCCACTCCTGGCCGGGCCCGGCACGAAACACCGCCCGGATGGGTCCACCCCGGCGGCGTCTGTTCTCGGGGCGGCCGCGGAGGAGGTCCCGTCGGGCCTGCGACGCAACGCCCATGGGATCCCGGCACGGCCTGGGCCCGGGCTGGTGGTCAAGACCTGGCGGATGGTACCCGAAGGGGTCAGAGCCGGAGCCTCGGTAGCCTGGGGCGACCACCTTCGCCCGCTGGCGATCCTGACCTCGCCAACGACCTCGATCGGCCAGCCAGTGTCGCGCATCTCGCGGCGGACGTCCTCCCGGACGACCAGCCGGTCAGGGCTATCGCATATGGAATTTCCGGGTCCTAAACCGCGGTCGAAGGCTCGGTTTTCGGCCCTTGTGGTCGAGTTTGGGCCGCCGAGACGGCTTCGTTCGACGCAAACTCGGCCTTAGAGGATCAAATGCGATAGCCCTGCAGCCTGTCCATGCCGCACTCCCGCTGCATCGGGCGCAACGAAGGCTTGATGCGGGGCGCCGCTCAATCCCTGACCGCACCGTATCATGTCCGGAAAGTTATGCTTCAGTCCATAATACCATCGCCTGCGTTGACAAGCCGCCCCGGCTGGCCGTTCCTGCTCTCCCCCCCCCCGCAGCGAGCTCCTCCCGCCCGTGACCCCGGCTCCCCCCGATTTCGCCCCGCTCCGCACGGAGCGGCTGACGCTCCGCCCCCTGCGCGCGGAGGACGCCGCCGCGCTGCATCGCCTGGTCAATGACTGGGAGGTGGCGAAGACCCTGGCCCGCGTGCCCTTCCCCTATCCGCGCGAACTGGCCGATACCTGGATCGCCTCCACCTGGGCGCAGATCGCGGCTGGGGAGGCCTGGCACCTGGCGATCATCGGCGAGGAGGATGGCGCCGAGCACCTGATCGGCTGCGTCGGGCTGACCCGCGGCCGGGACGGCAAGGCGGCCGAGCTCGGCTACTGGGTCGGGCGGCGCTTCTGGGGCCATGGCGTGGCGCCGGAGGCGGCGGCGCGGCTCTGCCGCTGGGCGCTGGCCCATCTCGACATCGCCAGCATCCGGGCGAGCGCGCTGCGCGACAACCCGCGCTCCCAGGCCGTGCTGCGGCGCATTGGGCTGCGCCCGGCGGGGGAGGGGGTGCAGACCTTCCTCTCGCGCGGCGGACCGATGCCGGTGCTGCTCTTCGAGGGCGGGCGGGAGGAGATCACCGGCGATGCCCCGCCGCCGCCCGCGCCGGCCGCGGCGGCACCCGCCGCCGGCAAGCCGGTGCTGCTGGTGGCCGCCGTCGCGCTGATCGATGCCGATGGCCGGGTGCTGCTGGCCCGCCGTCCGGAGGGCAAGCCGCTGGCCGGCCTCTGGGAATTCCCCGGCGGCAAGGTGCATCCGGGCGAGACGCCGGAGGAGGCGCTGATCCGCGAGCTGAAGGAGGAGCTGGACATCGACGTCTCGGTCGCCTGCCTCGGCCCCTTCACCTTCGCCTCCCACACCTACGAAAACTTCCACCTGCTGATGCCGCTCTATCTCTGCCGGCGCTGGCATGGGGAGGTGCGGGCGGTGGAGGGACAGGCGCTGGCCTGGGTGAAGCCGCAGAAGCTCGGCGCCTATGCCATGCCGCCGGCGGACAAGCCGCTGGTGGCGATGTTGCGGGATTTCCTGTAGGAAGGCGGCACCAGCATGCTATCATTTTCTGATAGCGGAGGGCGTGCGATGGGCCAGATGCTGGTGCGCAACCTGGATGACGGGGTGATCGAGCGGCTCAAGCGCCTCGCGCTCGAGCGCGGGACGTCGCTTGAGCAGGTGGCGCGGGAGGCGCTGACCGCGGCGGCCGCATCGGCCGGGTTCGACCGGGCGGCCTGGGCCGCGCGCGCCGCGGCGATGCGCGCCCGCTGCCTGCCCAGCGACGTCTCCTCCGTCGACCTGATCCGGGAGATGCGCGAGGAGCGGGACCGGCAGTTCATGGCGCATGGGAGGACGGACGGCACGACGCGTGGCGAGCCGTGACGCCGGTCGTCCCGGACGCATCCGTCGCCGTTGCCTGGTATGTCGAGGAGCCGGAATCCACCAGGGCGGCGCAGTTGCAGTCCGGCTCCGTGCCCCTCATGGCCCCGACCTTCCTGCAGGTCGAAGTCGCCAATGTGATGGTGATGCATATGCGCCGCCGCAAGCCGATACCTCTGGACTATCCGGAGGCCGCCCTGCGCGAATTGCGTTCGGGCGGGATCGCCTGGACACCCGACTCGCTGTTGATTGACAGTGCTGCGGCCATCGCCCGTCGCCACCTGCACCCCGTCTATGACTGCCTCTACCTCGCTCTCGCCCGGCGCGAGGAGGCGATGCTCGCCACCTTCGACCGCCGCCTCGCGGCGCTCGCCGAAGCGCTTGCCATTCCCCTCTGGTCCCCCGACGACGTCCAGGAAACACCATGACAAGCAACCCCACCGCCTGCCTGCTGATCATCGGCAACGAGGTCCTCTCGGGCCGCACCCGCGACGCCAACCTGCAATACATCGCAACAAGGCTCGGCGAGATCGGCATCCCGATGCGCGAGGCGCGGGTGATCCCGGACGTGCCGGAGACCATCATCGACACGGTCAATGAGTGCCGGGCGAAGTTCACCCATGTCTTCACCACCGGCGGCATCGGCCCGACGCATGACGACATCACCAGCGAATGCGTGGCCCGCGCCTTCGGCGTGCCCTGGGAGGTGCATGAGGAAACCCGCGTGCTGATGGCGGCCGACTATGCCCGCCGCGACCCGCCGGTGGAGTTCAACGCCGCCCGGCTGCGCATGGCGACCCTGCCGCGCGGCGCCGTGCCGATCCGCTGCGCGGAGACCTCGGCGCCCGGCTTCAGCATGGGCAATGTGCATGTGATGGCCGGCGTGCCCCGCATCATGCGGAGCATGTTCGAGGCGCTGGCACCGACGCTGGAGGGCGGCAGGCCCATCCTCTCCCGCACCGTGCACGCGCATTATGTCTATGAGGGCCAGATCGCGGACGGGCTCTCCGCCATCCAGGCGAAGTATCCGGCGCTCGACCTCGGCAGCTATCCCTATTACCGCGGCAAGGGCGGCGGCGTCGCGCTGGTGGCGAAGGGCACGGATGGCGCCGCGGTGGAGCAGGCGGCTGCGGAATGCTTCGCGCTTCTGGCGCAATTCGGTGAGGCGCAGCAGGGCGAGCCGGTGCCGGAGTAGCCGCCCCGGGGCCGGCTGCCGGCCAAGGCATTTCCCGGCGGAAGCAGGCGCCTTGCCGGCCCGCGCGATCCTTGACCCGTCCCGGCCCCGCGGGCCGGTTCAGGCAGGCGGCCCCAGGGCATGCAGGCCGGGCCGCCCTCCCCATGGCGGCGGGGCCCGGGCGCCGGCCGCGCACTGGCAGGGGCAGGCCGGAGGCGCGAGGATGCGCCGGACTGATCCGGGAGATTCGTGATGCTGCCCTTCTTCGACGAGGCGCAGGTGCGCGCCGTCCTGCGCATGGAGGACCTGATCCCGGCGGTGGAGCAGGCGCTGATCGCCTTCTCCGCCGGCCGGGTGGCGCAGCCCGTCCGGCAGATGCTGACGGTCGAGCCGCAGGGCGGCTTCTTCGGCGCCATGCCGGCGGCGGGCGAGGTCGGCATGGGCGTGAAGCTCGTCACCTTCTATCCCGGCAATGCCGGGCGCGGCCTGCACACCCATATGGCCATGATCCTGCTCTTCGACCCGGAGACGGGCGAGCCGCTGGCGGTGATGGATGGGCGGCTGATCACCGAGATGCGGACGGCGGCCGCCTCGGCCGTGGCGACACGGGCCCTCGCCGCACCGGATGCCGGGGTGCTCGCCATCCTCGGCACCGGCGTGCAGGCGCGGGTGCATGTGGAGGCGCTGCGGCTGGTCCGGACCTTCCAGGAGGTACGCATCTGGGGCCGCACGCCCGCGAAGGCGGCGCGCCTTGCCGAGGAACTCGGCGCCGTCGCCATGCCCTCGGCGGAGGATGCGGTGCGCGGCGCCGATGTGGTGGTCACCGCCACCTCCTCCCTCGAGCCGGTGCTGCAGGGCGCCTGGCTGGCGCCGCATGCGCATGTGAACGCCATCGGCTGGCGCGGCCCCAAGGGCCGGGAGCTGGACGAGGCCGCCATGCGCGGCGCCTTCGTGGTGGCGGATTCGCGCGAGGCCGTGCTGCGGGAATCCGGGGATGTCTTGCTCTCCGGCGCCGAGGTGCAGACCGAGCTGGGCGAGATCCTGGCGGGCACACGCCAGGTGCCGCCGGGCATGCGGACGGTCTTCGAATCGGTCGGCATGGCGGTGGAGGATGTCGCCGCGGCGCGGCTGGTCCATGACCGCCTGCGGGCGCGGGGCTGAGCCGCCGCGCTCCTGCGCTACAGCCGGGCGCCGGCGAGGTGCGCCAATTGCGCGCCGGCCTCGTACCAGGCCTCCCGCGCGGCCCGGTAGCGCGCCGGCGCGGGATCGGTGACCGGCAGGGGCAGCTCCGCCTCCGCGACCTGGCCCAGCACGAGCTGCGCCAGGCAGCGCCCGAACACCGTGCCGGGCGCGATGCCGCGGCCATTATAGCCGCTGAAGGAGACCACCTTGCGGCCGAGCCGGTGGAAGCGCGGCAGGCTGTTCCCGGTCATCCCGATCATGCCGTACCACTCCGCCTCGAACTCCACCTCGCCGAGCTGCGGGAAGAGCTTCGCCAGGGCGCGGCGGCCCCAGGCGCGGTGGATCGCCCGGCCCGGGCCGCGCAGCGCGCCGACGCTGCCGAAGACCAGCCGCCCCTGCCGGTCCATGCGGAAGGAGCTCAGCACCTCCCGCGTGTCCCAGGCCCCCTGCCGCTCCGGCAGGATGGAGCGGCGCAGATTGTCCCCGAGCGGCGCGGTGGCGAGGTTGAAATAGGGCAGGTGCACCAGCTCCGCCCGGATCTCCGGCCAGACCCCGCTGGTATAGGCATTGGTCGCCACGATGACCCAGCTGCAGCGGACCGAGCCGCGCGGCGTGCGCAGCCGCCAGGCCGCGCCTTCGTCCTCCACCGCCACCACCGGGCTGCCGTCATGGATCACCGCGCCCGCCCCGATGGCGGCGGTGGCGAGGCCGCGGGCATAGGCGAGCGGCTGGACCGTGCCGGCGCGCGCATCCAGCAGGGCGCCCGCATAGGCCTCCGTCCCCAGCTTCGAGGCGGCCTCCGCCGCGTCGAGCAGGCGCACCGGCGCGCCGCGCGCCTGCCACTGGCGTTCCCGCTCGGCCAGCTCCCGCAAGCCCTTGCGGCCGACGGCGCAATGCAGGGTGCCCTGCCGCTCCGCCTCGCAGTCGATCCCGTGCCGCTCGATCAGCGCGAAGACGGCAGCGGGCGCATTGCCCAGCAGGTCGAGCAGCCGCTGCCCATGCGTCTCGCCGAGCACCGCCGGAAGGTCATCCGGCATCACCCACATGCCGGCATTCACCAGGCCGACATTGCGGCCGGAGCCGCCGAAGCCGATCTCCGCGCCTTCCAGCACCGCGACGGAGAGGCCGCCCTCCGCCAGGTGCAGGGCGGCCGAGAGGCCGGTGAAGCCGGCGCCGATGACGGCGACCTCGGCCTCGATGTCATGCTCCAGCGGCGCGGTCGCGGGCGGCGGTGGGGCGGAGCGCTCCCAGAGACCGTGGCTGCGCGGATCGCCCTGCATGCGGCTGCCTTCCTGTTTCCCTGTGGCGATCGGCTCCGGCGAGCACCGGCGGATTGCGTTCGAAGCTGAACGCCCATCCGCTGGCGCTCCTCGTCTTTCGGGCAGGGTCACGCGCCCGGCCGATCGCGGCCTCCCGGTATCTGCCCTAACCCGGTACGAAGCGGGCCAGCCGGACCGCCGTCTGGCCCGGCATGGTGCGCAGGCTCGGCATCACCAGCAGGCAGTCGTCATGCGGGGTGCGGATCTCCTCCTCCCCGTCCAGCGCGATCAGCGTGTTGCGCTCGGGCACCACATGGCCACCGCGGAAGGGCCGGAGGAAGGTGAAGCGGGCGGTCTCCGCCGTCACCGTGCGCGTCACCTCGGCGAGGCGCGGCACCGGCAGGCCGCCCGGCAGCGGCGGCAGCACCGGATCCTCCGCCGCCACCGTCCCGGCCAGGCGCAGCAGGCGGGCCGCCACCAGCTCCATGGTGGCGGCCGTCGCCACTTCCCAGTGCGCGCCCGCCTCCAGCAGCAGCGCGGTGCGCGTGCCCGCCGGGTCGGCGAAGGGCGGGTAGTCGATCATGCGCAGCCCGGCCGCATGGCCCTCATCCGCCACCACCAGGGAGGGCAGGCCGATCCGCAGCGCGAGCTGCGCGGCGCGCGCCGGCCGCCCCGTCAGCATCAGCGGGTCGGAGGGCCAGAGCATCGAATGCAGGTCGAGCAGCACATCGACCGTGTCGAGGATCGGCCGCAGCGCCCGCGCCCGCCGCAACTCGCAGGAGCGGCGGCCACCCGAGAGCGTCTCCTCATCCCAGAGCCGGTTCAGGTCCTCATCGATGAAGCGGCTCGCCGTCGGGTCGGCCGGGTCGAAGCGGAAGAGCGCATCGAGATTGGCGAAGACCAGGCTGAGCCGCCCGCGCACCGGCCGCAGCCCGGCGCGCAGCCAGCGGTCGAGCATCACCGCCCCGCCGATCTCATTGCCATGCGTCGCCGCCACCACCGCGACATGCGGCCCCGGCGCCTCGGCCGCGAAGCTCCAGACGCCGGGCAGCACATTGCCGCCCTGCCAGGGCCGCAGGTCCGGCAGCGCGACATTCACCTCCATCCGCGGCGGGCCGCCATGGCCGCCGGCGAGGAAGGCCGCGAGCGCGGGGGGCAGGTGGTCGGTGCCGGCCATCATCCGTCCGTCAGCGTGCCGGCAAGGCGGTCCAGGACATCGATGCAGGCCGCGATCTCGCTTTCCGCCACCCATTCCTCCGGCTGGTGCGCCTGGGCGATATGGCCCGGCCCGCAGACAATGGTGGCGATCCCGGCATCCTGGAAGAACCCCGCCTCCGTCCCGTAGCTGACGCGTGCGACGCGGTTGCGGCCGGTCAGCCGCTGCACCAGCAGGGCAAGGGGCGAGTCCTCCGGCAGGTCGAAGCCGGGCAGGGAGGAGCGCGGCCGCACCTCCATCCGTGCCGCGGGGGCGATTGCGCGGAGCGGCGGCATCACCTCGCGCTCCATATAGTCCTGGAGCCCGGTCAGCACCGCGGCGGGATCATCGCCCGGGATGCTGCGGATCTCGAAGGCGAAGTCGGCGCGGTCCGGCACGATGTTGAGCGCCGAGCCGGCCTGGAAGGTGCCGACATGCACGGTGGTCCAGGGCGGCTCGAAGCCTTCCAGCCGGCGGCCGGCGGTGGCGTAGTCGCGCGCCCGCGCGGCGAGCCAGGCGACGCCCTCGGCGGCGGCCTGCAGGGCATTCGCGGTCTCGGTGGTGCGGGAGGAATGGCCGGCGAGGCCGGTGACGGTGACGACCCAGCTCGCATAGCCCTTCTGCGCGATCACCGGCGCCATGCCGGTCGGCTCGCCGACGATGCAGAAGGCGGGCGGCGGCTGCGCCTCGCCCAGGCTCGGCACCAGCCGGCGCGCGCCTTCGGCGGTGGTTTCCTCGTCGTGCGTCAGGCAGAGATGCACCGGGCGGCGCAGATCCATCGTGGCGAAGCGCGGCATCATGCTGATGGCGCAGGCGGCGAAGCCCTTCATGTCGGCGGTGCCGCGGCCGATCAGCCGCCCGTCCTGCCGGCGCAGGGTGAAGGGGTCGGCCCGCCAGTCCTGGCCCTCCACCGGCACGCAATCGACATGCGCGGACAGCGCGATGCCACCCGGCACGCGCGGCCCGACCACCGCATGCAGGTTCGCCTTCTCATCCGCCTCGTCGAGCGTCACCCGGCTCTCGACGCCGCGCGCCGCGAGCCAGGCCTCGACCCAGCGGATGAGAGGCAGATTGCTGTTGCGGCTCGTCGTGTCGGAGGACACGAGCCGCTCCAGCAGTGTGACGGCTTCGTCATGCATCCCCTGTCTCCCGCGTCCAGTCTATACGGGGCGCGCGGGCCGGCAATCCGGCCCGGAGGAGAAGGCATGCACCAGCGCGAGGCAACCGCCGAGGCGACAGGGCCGCGGATCGCCATTCTCGGCCTGCATCTGGAGGCCAATGCCTTCGCGCCGCCGACGCGCCTGATGGATTTCGAGCGGCAATGCCTGGTGCGCGGCGCGGCGATGACGGCGCTGGCGCGCGGCGGGATCAGCCATCTGCCGGCCGAGATCCCGGGCTTCTACCGCCGGATGGACGCGACCGGCCCCTGGGAGCCGGTGCCGGTGCTGATCGCCGCCGCGCCGCCCGGCGGGCCGATCGACCAGGCGGTGTTCCTCGGCTTCCTGGACGAGATGCGGCGCGGCCTGGCCGCCGCCCTGCCGCTCGATGGCGTCTACATCGCCAGCCATGGCGCCTCCTCGGCCACCGGGGAGGAGGACAGCGACGGCAGGCTGGTGGCCATGGTCCGGCAGGTGGTCGGGCCGGCCGTGCCGATCGTCTGCAGCCATGATCTTCACTGTAACGTGAGTGAGCGGCTGGTCGAGACCGTGGATGCGCTGGTGGTCTACCGCACCAACCCGCATGTGGACATGGCGGCGCGCGCCGCCGAATCAGCCGATCTGCTGCGGGAATTGCTGGCGGGCGGGCGCATGGCGCGCGCCTTCCTGCGCCTGCCGCTGGTGCCGCCTTCCGTCACGCTGCTGACCGCCTCCGGCCCCTATGCCGAGAGGATCGCCGAGGCGGAGGCGCTGATGCGGGAGGATCCGCGCATCGCCAATGCCTCGGTCGCGGGCGGCTTCGTCTTCTCCGACCTGCCGAAATGCGGGATGACCGTGACGGTGACGGCGCGCGGCGGTGATGCCGCCCTGGCCCGCGAGGTGGCGGCACGGCTTGCCCGGCATGCCTGGGCGGAGCGCCACCGGCATGTGCCGCATCTCACCCCGCTGGCGGAGGCCGTGGCGATGGCGGTCGCGGCCGGCCGGGGCGAGGCGCCGCCGGTGCTGCTCGCCGATGTCGCGGACAATCCGGGCGGCGGCGGGCGCGGCAACACGGCCTGGCTGCTCGAGGCGCTGCACGCCGCCGGGGCGCGGGGCGTGGTGCTCGGCGTCTTCGTCGATCCGGCGCTGGCAGAGGAGGCGCATGCGCTGGGCGAGGGCGCGGGTTTCGAGGCGGTGTTCAACCGGACCGGGTCGGAATTCTCCCGCCGCTTCGCCGCAACCGCGCGGGTGCTGGCCCTGCGCGACGGGGAGGGGGTGGGCCGGCGCGGCACCATGGCCGGGCGGCGCTTCAGCCTCGGCCCCTCCGCGCTGCTGGAACTGGAAGGGTCCGGGCTGCGCGTCGTCATCGGCTCGCTGCGCCGGCAGTTGCATGAGCCGGCGATGCTCGAGATGCATGGCATCGAGATCGGGCAGGCGCGCTGCGTGGTGGTGAAGAGCCGCGGGCATTTCCGCGCCGGCTTCGATGAGGTCTTCCCGGATGACCGCATCATCGAGGTGGACGCGCCCGGCCTGACCAGCCCGGTGCTGGCGAACTTCGCCTGGAAGCGGCTGAAGCGGCCGGTCTTCCCGCTGGATGCCGAGGCGGTGTGGGAAGGCTGGGGCGGCCCGATGACCGGAGGGCTCTCAAGCCCGGAGGTCTGAACCGGCTCGCCCGACAGGGAAGGGCGAAGCGCCGCGCCCGGCCGGTGAGGCAGGACCGACCCGTCCGGGGGTGGAATCGAGGCGCGGCGTCGCCCAACTGATGAAACAGCTGTCGCCCTGTGGACATGGCTTCGGCCCCTTCGCATCCTGCGCGCCGCGGCCAGTGCCGCGAAGAAGGCCCGGAGGGCCGCCGGCGTCTGAGGCATGACAGGGCAGCAGCATGTCATGCGCCAGGTAGGATACGGCGGATTCATGCCGCGGGGCGTGAACGCCCCCTCCACGATCCGCGCTAGGGCTCGACCATCCGCTCCGCCCAGGCGCAGTAGCGCCCGGCGCTTCTCGCCAGCGCCGCCTTGCCGTCCGTGGCGATCTCCCGCTCATGGAAGGCGCCGTAGATCGCGTCCCATTCCAGCGCGGCGCAATAGGCCGCCATGCGCCGCACCTCGGCCGGCGGCAGCGGGATCAGGCAGGGATAGCTGCGCATGAAGCCCAGATGCTTCCGGTCCGGCAGCACCTGCAGGATGTCGCCCGAGAGCAGCGCCCCGCGGCCGGCGGCGCCGCCCCGCCAATGCGCCACCGCGCCGCCGGCGAAGTGGCCACCCAGGCGATGCAGCGTGACATCCGGCAGCACATCCTGCGTCTCGCCTTCCCAGAAGCGCAGGCAGGGATCGGGACGCATGACATGCGCGCGGTCCGCCGCATGCACCCAGACCGGCACGCCGAAGCACCGGCCCCATTCCACCATGGTCGAGTAGTAGTGCGGATGGCTCAGCGCGATGCCGGCGAGGCCGCCGAGGGCGCGGATGATCGTCTCCGTCGCCGCATCCAGCAGCGCGATGCAGTCCCAGAGCAGGTTGCCCGCCGGCGTGCGCACCAGCAGCGCCCGCTGGTCGATGCCGATCGCCGGCACGCTGCGGATCGCCAGCAGGTCCGGCTCCAGCGCCTGCCAGGTGTTGCCGTGCCCGCGGCGCAGTTGCTCCAGCGTCGTCCAGTGCTGGCCGCGCGCCGGGACATATTGCCGCTCATCCTCGCAGATCGGGCAGCGCGCGGGCGGCGCCTCGCCCTCGGCGAACTGGGTGCTGCAGGTCTGGCAGAGGAAATGCGGCATCGGTCCCTCCCTCTGGGGCTCAGCCGCCCCGCTTCTCGCGCGCCTCTGCCACCAGCCGTTCCAGCGTGGCGAGGTCCACGGCGCCCGGCACCAGCGTCTCCCCGATGATCAGGGCCGGCGTGCCCTCGATGCGCAAGGTGCTGGCGAGGCGGGTATTCGCCTCCAGCCGGCGCGCGATCGCCGGGTCTTCCATCTCCCGCCGCAGCCGCGCCCAGTCGAGGCCGAGCTTCTCCGCCTCCCGCTTCAGCACCGGCTCGGTCGGCTCCTCCCGCAGCCGCAGCAGCACGTCATGCAGCTCGGCATATTTTCCCTGGCGCTGCGCCGCCAGCAGCGCGCGGCTGGCCAGCAGGCTGTTCGGCCCGAGGATGGGCAGGTCCTTCAGCACCAGCCGCACGTCGCGCTGCCGGCGCAGCATCTGCTCCACCGCCGGGTGCAGCTGCTTGCAGTAGCCGCAGCGGGCATCGAAGAACTCCACCACCGTGACGGCGCCCTGCGGGTTGCCCTTCACCGGGTCCTCGGCATTGCGGAACAGCGCCTCGGCCTGCGCCGCGATGGCGGCGCGCTGCGCGCCCTCCCGCTCGCGCAGATCGGCCTGCTCCAGCGCCATCAGCGCCTCGCGCAGGATGTTCGGATCCTGCCGCAGGGCCTCGCGCAGTATGCCGATGATCTCCTGCCGCTGCTCCGGCGTGAAACCCTGGGGTGTCCTCTGTTGTGTTCCCTGTTGCGTTCCCTGAGGCGCCCCTTGGGGCGTCCCCTGGGCAAATGCCGCCGGGGCGAAGGCAAAGCCGGCCAGCAGGGCCAGTAGGGATGGGCGCATCATCGCGGTTGTCTCCTGCGCATGGCATCGTCCTGCGCCCGCTGCTCGCTTGTCATGTTCTCGCGCTTCACCGCCTCGCGCAAATCCTGCGCGCGCAGCCGGAGGGGGCCGGGCGGCAGCGCCTCCTCCGCCCGCCGCGCCAGCAGGCGGACCCCGGGGAAATCGCCCCGCAGCATCGCCTCCTCGGCCAGCGCCAGGTCGGCCTGCGGCATCTGCCCCAGCCGGCCATGGGCGATGCCGAGCTGCCGCCAGGTGAAGGCATTCTCCCGGTCCAGCCGCAGGCTCGCCTCGAACTCCCCGGCCGCGGCGCGGAGCAGCGCGGGATCCCCCGATTCCATCAGCGCCCGGCCGAGCGCGGTGCGGATCAGCGACTCGGAGGGGGCGAGCCGCGCCGCCTCCCGCAGCGGCGCCAGCGCCTCCCGCGGCCGGCCGGCCTCGAACAGGATCTGGCCCTGCAGCTCCCGCAACCAGGGATTGCCCGGCTGGTCGCGGACCAGCGGCGCCAGGATGTCGAGCGCGAGGTCGGCGCGGCCGGAGCGGTACTGCGCGATCGCCCGCGCATAGCGCGATGCCGGGCTCGCATCGCCTTCCGGGTAGCGCCGCCAGGTGGTCATCGGCGCGTCGATGAAGGCATCCAGCTTGGCCCTCACCATGCGGTAGCCGGTCTCGAGCGCGGGCGGGAAGGGCGCGTCGCTGGCGCGGCTGCGCGCGACATGGTCGGTCACGAATTCCAGCCGGTCGCGCGAGAGCGGGTGGGTGCGGAAATAGGGGTCCTGCCGGCCGACCGCGAGCAGCTCCTGCTCCTGCAGCCGGGTCAGCAGCCGCACCATCCCGCGGGAAGACCAGCCGAGCCGGTCGAGAGTGGCGACCCCGGCCTGGTCCGCCGCCTGTTCCTGGCTGCGGGTGAAGGCATAGAGCTGCCCCATGGCCATGGCCTGGCTGCCCATCATGATGGCGCCGGCCGCATTGCCGCCGGCATTGGCCCCGGCCCCGATCGCCGCCGCGCCGCCCAGCAGCAGGCCGGCGATGGATTTCAGGAAGGCGTTGCGCATCTCCTCCGGCAGGCGCGCGATGTGGCCGCCGGCGATGTGGCCGGTCTCATGCGCCAGCACCCCGGCCAGCTCCGCCACACTCTCGGACTGCTGGATCAGCCCGGTGTTGATGAACATGCGGTTGCCGGTGGTGACGAAGGCGTTTATGGGCCGCGCCTGCACCAGCGTGATCCGCACCAGGGCGGGGTCCACACCGGCGGCGCGGAACAGGGGATGGGCGATGCTGCGCAGGAAGCTCTCCGTCTCCGCATCGCGCACCGTGATGACCGGACCAACGCCCTGGGCCCGCGCCGCGACCGGCGCGAGAGAGGGGACCAGGGACGCCAGCATGACCACCAGCGCCGAGATCAGGGCCCAGGCCTTCCGCATGCCGGGCGTCATAGCCCGCCGCGCCGGGACGCGCCCAGGGGGGACCGGAGGGGGTGTTGGGCCGCTGCGCGCCGCCACCCTCGCCCTCGGGGCCCTCGCGCTCGCCGGCTGCGAGACGCTCGCGGGCCTCAACCCCCTCGGGCCGGGCGGCCCGCCTGAGGGCCAGCCCGGCTTCGTCCGCGGCTTCCTCGGCGGCATCGCCACCGAGGACCCGGCGGCGGCGCTGATCGGCCGGCAGGTCCTCTCGGCCGGCGGCACGGCGGTGGATGCGGCGGTCGCCGCCGGCTTCGCCATGTCCGTCACGCTGCCCTCCCGCGTCGGGATCGGCGGCGGCGGCGCCTGCCTGGTCTTCGACCCGGCCAAGGCCGCGACCGAGGCGGTGCTCTTCCTGCCCGGCGCGCGGGAGGGCGTGCCCGCCGGGGCCGACCGGCCGGCGGCGGTGCCGCTCCTCGCCCGCGGGCTCTTCGCCCTGCACACCAGGAAGCCCGGCCGGCCCTTCGAGGAGCTGATGGCCCCGGCCGAGCAGCTCGCCCGCTTCGGCACGGAGGTGAGCCGCGGGCTCGCGGCGGATCTCGCCGCCGTCTCCGGCCCGCTGCTGGCGGATCCAGGGGCGCAGGCCCTCTTCGGCCGCCCGGGCGGCGGGCCGAAGGCGGCGGGCGAAAGGCTGCTCCAGCCCGAGCTCGCCGGCACGCTCGGCCAGCTCCGCCTCGCGGGCGTCGGCGACCTGCACCAGGGTGCGCTGGCGCGGCGGCTGGAGGAGGTCTCCCGCGCCGCCGGGGGCCACCTGACGCTGGAGGAACTGCGGACCGGCCTGCCCAACCTTGCCCGGCCGATCGACCTGCCGACCCGCGGCGGCGACCGTATCGCCTTCCTGCCCCCGCCGGCCGATGGCGGACTGGCCGCCGCCGCCGCCTTCGAGGCGCTGCGGGGCGGCGCCGACCTCGCCCAGGCGGCGGAGCGCGGCCTGGCCGCCGCGGCGGCCTGGCGGGCCGGCGGCGGCGACCCGGTGCGGCTGGTCAGCGCCGGCGACCTGCCGCCGGGCCGCTTCGGCGCGCTGCCGGCCTCGGCCGGGCTGGTCGCCTTCGACCGGCAGGGCACCGCTGTCTCCTGCGCCTTCACGCTGAACAACCTGTTCGGCACCGGCCGCGTCGCGCCCGGCATGGGCTTCCTGCTGGCCGCCGCGCCGGGAATCGGCGCGGTGCAGGCGCCGCTGCTCTCGGCCGCCATCGCCTACAACGCGAATGTCCGTGGCTTCCGGCTGGCGGCCGCCGCCTCCGGCCAGCAGGCGGCGCCGATCGGCGTGGCGGGACCCGCGGCGCTGCACCTGCTGCGCGGCATCCCGCCCGCGACGGCGCTGGAGGGCGGGGCACCCGGCGCGGCGCGCGTCCAACTTGCGAGCTGCACGAACTACCTGCCGGGGCCGCCGGACCGTTGCCTCGTGCTCAGCGACCCGCGCGGCGGCGGCGTCGCGCTGGGGGCGATGGATCAGTGATGGTGGCGGCCCTTTTCGCGAGCCAGAGCTGATCGCGGCCGGTCCGTCACGGCCTGCCGCGATCCGCGCCATGTCGGGGAGTTGCAGCCCCCATCACGCAATGCGTGATGGGGAGCCGCGGAGGGGTGAAGTTCCCCCGCGGCCCCCCGGAGATCCCCGCGGCGCGTCCCGCCGCAGGCTTGACCCGCGCATCCCGGCGGTTCAGCACAGCCCGCCTCGACAACCGGTTCAGGGGGCGGGTCCGGGGCGCCGGGGGCGCATGGTCCGGACCTCCGGCCTTTGCCAAGGAAAGCCGCAATGGCACTCAAGGTCGGCCGGGGGGCGGAGGCGCCGCCCTTCCTGGTCATGGATGTGATCAGCGCCGCCAATGCCCGCGCCGCGGCCCTCGCCCCGGGCGAGCCTGGCGTGATCCGCATGGAGGTGGGCCAGCCCGGCACCGGCGCCCCGCGCGGCGCCGCCGAGGCGGCGATCCGCGCCCTGCAGGCCGGCGCGCCCATGGGCTATACCGAGGCCTTCGGGCTGCGATCCCTGCGGGAGCGGATCGCCCGCCACTATGCCGAGCGCTACGGCACGGCAGTGCCGGCCGAGCGGGTCGCGGTCACGGTCGGTGCCTCCGGCGCCTTCCCGCTGGCCTTCCTGGCGGCCTTCGATCCCGGCGATTCGGTCGCCATGGCGGCGCCCTTCTACCCGCCCTATGCCAATATCCTGACCGCGCTCGGCATGAAGCCGCAGCTTCTGCCTTGCGGGCCGGAGACGCGCTGGCAGCCCACGGTCGCGATGCTGGAGGTGCTGGACCCGCTGCCGGAGGGCCTCATCCTCGCCAGCCCCTGCAACCCGGCCGGCACCATGCTGCCGCCCGCGGAATTCGCCGCCATTGCCGCCTGGTGCGCGGCCAGGGGCGTCCGCCTCGTCTCCGACGAGATCTACCACGGCCTGAGCTATGGCGAGGTGCCGGAGACCACCGCCGCGGCCTTCCCGGGCGCCATCGTGGTCAACAGCTTCTCCAAATACTTCTCCATGACCGGCTGGCGGATCGGCTGGCTGGTGCTGCCCGAGGATCTGGTCCGGCCGGTGGAGTGCCTGGCGCAGAACATGTTCATCTCCGCGCCGCATGTGGCGCAGGTGGCGGCCGAGGCGGCCTTCGGGTGCCGCGACGAGCTGAAGGCGAACATCGCGCGCTACCGCCGCTCCCGCGCCCTGCTGCTGGAGGCCTTGCCGAAGGCGGGCTTCGACCGGCTCTCCCCGGCCGATGGCGCCTTCTATCTCTGGGCCGATGTCGGGCACCTGACCAACGACTCGGTCGAGTTCTGCCGGCGCATGCTGGCCGAGGCCGGAATCGCCGCGACGCCGGGGGTGGATTTCGACCGCGAGCGGGGCGGTCGCTTCCTCCGCTTCAGCTATTGCGGGCCGGAGGCGGAGATGGCCGAGGCGCCGGCGCGGCTGGCGGCCTGGCTCGGGCGATAGCCGGCACCCCCGTCCCGGAGGGCGGCCGCATCCCTGGGGCGTAGGCGATGGGCGGGGCGATGGCATCCCGCCCGGCCACGCCCTGCGCTACAGCGGATCGCGGTCAAGGCTGAAGGCCAATCCGCTGTCGCTCCGTGCTTTCAGGGCAGATGGACGCGTCCGGTCCGGCACGGCCTCCCGCGATCCGCTCTCCTGCGCGGTGACGAGCCGTGCCGGTTCCCGCCCTGCCTTGCCCGATGGGATGGCGCGGGCCGGCGGCGCAGGCCGCGATGCCGATGATGCCGGGCGTGCCGGCCCGGGCGCCGCGGCCTCCGCCACTCGCCGCGCGGCGACGGGCGGCGTGGGATCGAGCTGCCGGGCGATCGCCGCCAGTTCCTGCACCATCGCCTCCGCCTCGGCCGGGCCCATATCCATGCGGAGCAGCCGCACCGCGCGTTCCGGCCGGCCGGTGGCGGCCAGGGCCAGGGCCAGGTTGTGCCGGGCACGCCGCGGCGCCTCGGGCGCGTATTCCGCCTCCGCCAGCGTGTCCACGGCGTCCGGTGCCCGGCCGGAGAGCAGGAGGGACAGCGCCAGGTTGGCGCGCACGCCCCAGTCCCGCGGCGTGAGGGCGAGGGCGGCGCGATAGGCTTCCTGCGCGCCGGCCGGGTCGCCGGCGAGGTCGCGCGCCAAGCCGAGCCCGGCGGGGGCGGCGGCATGGCCGGGCGCCAGCACCTGGGCCTGCCGGAAGGCTTCCGCGGCGGCGCCGTGATGGCCGGCGCGCAACTCCAGCCGGCCGATCGTCAGCAGCCGCCCGAGGCTCGGGCCCTGCAGCGCGACGGCATCGCGCATGGCCTGCGCGGCCTCCGCCTCCTGCCCGGCGCGTTCGGCGGCGGCGGCCAGCCTCTCGCGCAGCGCGCCATCCTGCGGGCGCCGCGCCGCGGCCTCCCGCAGCACCGCCACCGCGGCCGCGCCGCCCTGCGGGCCATCCAGCGTTTCCGCCAGGCGCAGCCGGCTGTCGAGCGACAGCGCCTCCGGCCCCGTCGCCGGGCCGCAGCCGGCCAGCATGGATAGCAGAAAGGCGGCCGCCCAGGCGGCATGACGGGCGCGGGATGGGGGGAGAGGCTGGGGCACCATTTTCGGCACGTCTCCTGATCACCGCCTGCTTAGTCCGGAAAGCCTTGCCGCGCGGTGAAGAGGCAGCCAGGCCAGAGCGGATCATGGGAGGCCGCGCACGACCGGACGCGCGACCCTGCCGGAGAAACAGGGAGCGACAGCGGATTGGTGTGCAGCCTTGAACGCAATCCGCTGCAGGTCACCGCACCAGCCGGAGATTGGCGAGCTGCGTGCCGATCTGCTGGAAGGCGGTGCGCAGATCGGAGGGCTGGCTGACGAAGGTGTAGTGCTGCGGCGAGGAGGCGCAGCCCTGGTACAGCGTGCGCGTCGCCGCGCTGGTGGCCGAGCCCGAGGTGTCGAGCACCACGGTGTAGGTCGTGATGCCCGCCTGCCGGATGGCGCCGCAGAGCGCGGCCATGCGGCTGTTGATCTCGGTCTGCGCCGCCGCATTGCTGGTGACGCCGGTGCCGAGCCTGCCATCCCGCAGCCGGCCATAGCCGGTATAATCGGTGTTGCCGGAAATCGGCGGCGCGTTCGGCGCGGCCTGCACATTGCTCACCTGGTTCGCGGCCGGGCAGGCGACGGGGCGGATCGCCTGTGCCGGGCCCGGGGCGGGGTTGGTCGGGAAGCTCGCGGTCGAGGCGCTGGTATCGGTGCAGGCGCCGGGAAAGCCATAGGGCGAGTCGAACCACTGGTTCGTGCCGTCGGTCATCATGACGATGACCTTGCGCATGTAGCGTGCCCCGTATTCGAGCGGCAGGGCGGTGGCCTGGCCCGCCGGCGCGGGGCCGAGCCCCCAGGCGGCCCGCCAGCGCGGGCTGAGGGTGAACCAGCCTGCCTGCAGGCCGAGATTGCCCATGGTGCCGCCGCGGAAGGTGGCGCGCAGGGACTGGATGGTATCCAGCACCGTGGTCTTGCCCGCGGTCAGCGGCAGCACCGGCGTCTGGGGGCAGCCGACATTCGGGCCGACCTGGTAGTTGCCGCGGAAGCTCTGCCAGTCCTCCGTGATGGCGTCCCCGCCCGTCGTCGTCGCGGACCAGAGCTTGCGCGCCCAGTCATTGTCCCCCGGCACGCGCTGCTTGTTCAGGGTGTAGAGGCCGAGGGTGGAGCGGTAGAGGAAGGGGCGGAAGGGCACCTCCTGCGGGGAATAGTCGCGCCCATCGCCATCCGCCGGTGCGCCGGCATAGCCGACCCGCGCTTCCACGCAGCCGCGCCAGACGGTGGGCGTGTAATCGGCATCGAGGCTCGCCGCCGCCTCCGGCGCCAGCCAGCCGCGCCGCCCGGGGCCGAGATTGACCGTGGTGGTGTAGGGGACGACCGAGACCCAGAGATTCGGCACCACTTCCCGGTTGCCGTAGAGGATGTTCACCAGATCCGCTGCCGCCAGCCGCAGCAGGTCGATATTGGTGTTGCGGCTGGGGGTGGTGGTGCCAGGGCTGCGCGGCACCGGCGTGACGCCGCAATTGGTGGCGGTCCGGTCGCTCGGGGTCGAGCAGTTGGTGTCCATGGAGCCGGTGACGTCGAGCACCAGCGCGATCTCCATGCCAAGATCGACGCGCCGCGCCTCGGCCGCCGCCGTGACGGTCAGGCTGTGGAAGCCGAGCACCCTGGCGAAGGTCGTCTCCAGCACCGCCCGGGCGGAGACGCGCATCGTGCCCTCATCCAGGGTCGCGGGCGGGTCGAGCGTGGTCGATGCATCAAGGAAGCCGCGCCAGGCGCGGCCGGTGGCCTGGGCCGGGGTGTAGGCGGCATCCCGCATGCCGAAATTGGCCCAGAACATCGCCGCGACCTCGGCATCGCGCTGCCCCGCCGGCAGGCTGATGTTGCGCGCCCCCGCCAGCGCCGCGGCATCGAGGGCAGTGTGCAGGCGGGAGCGCAGCAGCCAGGCCCGCGCGCCGTCGGTCGCGATGCCGACCATGCCGACCAGCGGCACGGCGAGCAGCGCGGTGATCAGCGCGATGGTGCCGCGGCGGCCGAGGCGCTTCATGGGCAGGCCCCGCTGATGGAGGTGAGCGGCGCCTGGCGCGGCCGGAGGATGGCATGGCTGCGCACCGGCCCGGGACCGATGGTGCCGAAGAAGATCGGCGGCGCCTTGGCCATGATGGACCAGGGCGTGACCAGGTTGACCACCTCCACCACCACCACGCTCTGCCCCGGCGGCACCAGGAACCCGGCCGGCAGCGCGGCGCGACCCGCGACCTCTGCGGTGAGGCCGGCATCGCCGCGCGAGCAGGTCCAGGCCACGCTGTTGCCGCCCGAGCTGCCGCTGACCACGCTGATGACGGTGCGTGCCCGGCCGGTGCCCGTGCCGTTGGACCAGGCGAGGACAGGCGCCGCGACCGCCTTCGCCGCATCGAACAGGCCGGCGATGTCGGCCGTCGTCAGCGCCTCCGCCTGGCTTGCCACATTGGCGACCTCCGCCGCCGTGCGTTCCAGCCAGAACCAGGTGCGGATATGCAGCACGATCTCCGCCGTCGCGGCGAAGAGGATGATCAGCAGCGGGACGAGGATGGCAAATTCCACCACCGCCGTGCCGCGCCGCGGGTCAGCCTGCCGGATAAGGCTCATTCTTCGCCAGGATCACGAGCTGGATCTGCAGCAGGCCGAGCGGCAGCATCGCCCGGCCGAGGGGCGTCAGCCCGCGCCCGCGATAGACCACGGTGTAGCGGACGACATCGCCGGGCCCGCCGAGCCCGGGCTTCGTGGCCCCCGGCGCCGCCAGCTGGCCGAAGCCGGGAACGTTTTCCACCGTCACCTCGAGCGCGCCCGCATCGAGCGGCAGCCCCGTGCTGTTGAGGATGAGGCTGGTGACATGGCCGGTCGCCGTCTGCCCGGCCGGCGGTGCCTGCCCGGTCGAGGCCCAGCGCGAGGCCTCCCGCCCCCCGGCATCCAGCGCGGCCCCGACCGCGACCTGCCAGCAGGCTTCCATGAGCAGCAGCAGCAGGATGAAGAAGGCCGAGCCGACCAGGGCGAATTCCACCGCCGTGGTGCCGCGCCGGTCGGGCCCCAGCCGGGCGGCCCTTCCGGCGAAAGCCACGCGCCCGCTCACCACAGCCGCGACGCCTGCAGCATCGCCGGCCCGGCGACGACCAGGAACAGGGTCGGCAGGATGCAGAGGATCATCGGCACGGTCAGCAGCACCGGCAGCCGCGCCGCCCGCGCCTCGAACCGCACCAGCTGCTCGTGCCGCATCTCGGCCGAGAGGGTGCGCAACGCCTGGGTGAGCGGCGTGCCGTATTGCAGCGTCTGCGCGAGCGTCATGCCGAGCCGGCGGAGCAGGTCGAGCCGCGTGCGCTCCGCCATGTTCAGCAGCGCCGCGCGCCGGTCCGCCAGGATCCGCAGCTCACTGCCACAGAGGGCGAATTCGGTTGCGATGGCGCGGTTGGCCGGGCGGATCTCGATCGCCACCCGCTCGATCGTGCCCTCCAGCGCCAGCCCGGCTTCCGAGCAGATGACCATGAGGTCGAGCGCATCGGGCAGGCCCCGTTCCAGCTCCCGCAGGTAGCGCGCGCGCAGGCGCTTGGCGATCAGGTCCGGCGTCAGCAGCCCGCCGATGGCGGCGGCCAGCAGCCCCACGGTCCAGGCCATCTGCCCGGCGCCGAGGAGATGCAGCGCCGCGGCCGTGGCCAGCGGCAGGCCGAGGAAGAGCAGCACCTTGCCACCCACGAAGATGGCCAGCGCCCGGTCGCCGCGGAAGCCGGCAGCCATCAGCGTCTGCTCCAGCTCCGCGACCGTGCGGCCGGAGAGCACGCCGCTGCCCGTCAGCCCCCGCCCGATGCCGGCAAGGCCGCGCAGCAGCATCCGCCGCGCCGACCAGGGCAGCGCCACCTGGTCGATGCCCGCGCTGCGCTGCACTGCGAGCAGCCGTTCCCCCAGGCGCTGGTCCCGCGCGATGGCGCGCAGCAGCCAGGCGACCAGTAGCCCGAAGCCGAGCAGCGCCCCCGCGCCGGCGGCGACCAGCGCGGGCGTCACGACAGCGCCCGCCGGATCATGCCGCGCATCAGCAGGATGCCGATGACGAGCATTCCGATGGCCGCCGCCAGGATCTGCTGCCCGCCCGGATCGCTGAACAGCAGGGCGATGTAGCCCGGGCTCAGCACCGCCAGCACGCCGCAGGTGAAGAAAGGCAGCGCCGCGAGGATGCCGGCCGAGGTCCGTGCCTCGGCGGCGAGCGCATAGCCGCGCTCCTTCAGCGCGACGCGCTTGCGGATGACCTCCGCCAGGTTCTCCAGGGTCTCGCTGAGGCCGCCGCCGGTCTGGCTCTGCAGGGCGAGGGCGGTCGCGAAGAAGCGGTATTCCGGCACGCCGGTGCGGTGCGCCGTCTCGGCCAGCGCCTGTTCCAGCGGCAGGCCGATGGACAGCCGGTCGGCGATGCGCTGGAACTCGGCCGCGGTCTCCGGCGGCGCCTCCCGCGCCACGCTGCGGATGGCCTCGCTGACCGGGATGCCGACGCGGACGGCGCGCGTGATCATGCCGAGCGCATCGGGGAATTGCCGGAACAGCGTCTCCCGCCGCCGCGCATCCAGCCAGCCGAAGGCGGCACGGCAGAAGAGGAACCAGAAGGCGGGCATGGCCAGCAGCAGCGCATCGCCGCCGAGCGCCGCCAGCAGGCCCGCGGCGGCCCGCGCCAGGGGCAGGGCGGCCAGCAGGACGATCCACCAGCGGATGGGATAGGCCGCTGCGCGGTCCAGCCTGAGGCCAACCAGTTCCACGGCGCGGGCCAGCCAGGGCGATTCTACCAGCCCGCGCAGCCGGTTCTGCCGCGGCGCGGCGGCGAGGCCGGCCGGACGGTGCGGCCCGACCACGGCCAGCAGGCGCGCCCGGCGCTGGTCCTGCCGCTTCAGCGCGCCGAGGCCGAACATGACCGCGAGGCCGAGGCCGAGCAGCCCGGCCCCCGCGGCCAGCAGCCCGGGCGGCAGGCCGCTCACCGCTCCGCCTCCTCCAGCGCGGCCGCCCAGGCGCGGTCCAGGCCGAAATAGGCCAGCCGCGGCAGGAAGGCCGGGCGGGCGCGGCTGACCCGCCAGCGGACGCGCAGCCGCCCCTCGGCCTCCTCGCCCTCATGCTCCAGCGCGAAGATGTCGTTCAGGGTGAAGACGTCGCCCTCCAGCCCCACCAGCTCCGTCACCTGCACCACGCGGCGCGCGCCGTCGCGCTGCCGCTCCACCTGCAGGATCAGGTCCACGGCGCTGGCGATCTGGGTGCGGATGGCGCGGATGGCGCGCACGGGCAGGCCGAAGCTGCCCATCATCACCATGTTCTCGATACGGGTCAGCGCATCGCGCGCGGTGTTCGCGTGGATGGTGCTCATGCTGCCGTCATGGCCGGTGTTCATGGCCTGCAGCATGTCGAAGGCTTCCGCCCCGCGGCACTCGCCCAGGATGATGCGGTCGGGGCGCATGCGCAGCGCGTTGCGGACGAGGTCGCGCTGCGTGACCTCCCCCCGGCCCTCAAGGCTCGGCGCCCGCGTCTCCAGCCGCACCACATGCGGCTGCTGCAACTGCAGCTCGGCGGCGTCCTCCACGGTCACGATCCGCTCGCCATGGTCGATCATGCGGCTCAGCGCGTTCAGCATGGTGGTCTTGCCGGACCCGGTACCGCCCGAGATGACGATGTTCAGCCGGCAGCGCGCCGCCACCTGCAGGGCCTTGGCCATCGGCCGGGTCAGCGCGCCGAACTCCACCAGCTTGTCGAAATCGATCACCCGGCGGGCGAATTTCCGGATGGACATGGCAGGCCCGTCCAGCGCCAGCGGCGGGAAGACGATGTTCACGCGGCTGCCATCCGCGAGCCGCGCATCCACCATCGGGCTGCTCTCATCGATCCGGCGGCCGACCGCGGCGGCGATGCGCTGGGCGATGTTCGCCAGGTGCTGGTTGTCCCGGAAGCGGATGCCGGAGAGCACGACCTTGCCGCCCTGCTCGACGAAGACCTTGTCATGGCCATTGACCATGATGTCGGTGATGGTCTCGTCCTCCAGCAGCGGCTCCAGCGGGCCGAGGCCGAGCATGTCATCGACGAGGTCGAGGGCGAGCTGGCGCTGCTCCCGCGCGTTGAGCTGCAGGCGCTGTTCGGTCGCGACCTCCGCCAGCAGCCGCTCCACCTCGGTGGCGAGGCGGTCCGGCGTCATGCTGGCGACGGTCGCGGGATCGATGCGGGCGAGGCAGAGGGCCCGCAGCTCCGCCAGCGGCGCGCCGCTGGCCGCTGGCCGGGGGGCGGGCGGCGGGCGTGGCGGCTGGGGTGACCTCCGGCGCCGGGCGGACCACCGGACCCGGCGTCGAGTCCGGCCGGCGGCGGCCGAAGGCGGGGACGAGGGCGTTGCTCATCGGCGGAACCAGCCCCGGCGGGGCGCGGCTTCGGTGCCGACACCGCCCGCCGCCCGCGCCAGGGCGGCGATCGCCTCCCGCACCGGCCCGCCTGCAGCCGCCGCGGGCTGGCCGAGCGTCGCCGCCTCCTCCAGCCGCTTCGGCAAGTCGGGCAGGGTGATGTCGGGCTCCAGCTTCAGCGCCTCCGCCACCTGCGTGGAGGAAAGGCCACCTTTGCGGCCAGCACGGTTCAGCACCAGCAGGGGCCGGTGCGCCTGGCCCGGGCCGGGTTCGAGTTGCAGCAGCCGCAGCGTGTCACGCAGGCAGGCAAGCGTCGGCTCTAGCACCAGAATCCGGTGCTGCGCCAGGTCGAGCAGCGCGCGGCCGAAGCCCGCCGGCGCGAAGGGCGCGTCGGCCACGATGAAATTGTAGCGCCGGCGCAGCATGGCGGCCAGCCGCTCGGCCGCGCCGGGCGCTTCGGCCAGCGGGGCGGCCAGCGGCTCCTCCGCCGCCAGCAGGTGCAGCCGCTCACCGGCCGGCATGGCGGCGCGCTCGACGAAGAGCTCATCGACGCGGTCCGGATGCTCGATGGCGTTGCGCAGCCCGGGCCCGGCCTGGGCGGCGAGCAGCAGCGCCTGGGTGCCGCGATGCAGGTCGGCATCCAGCACCACGGTATGCCGCTGCGCGACCGCGCCCAGATACCAGCCGAGATTGGCCGCGATGGTGGAGGCGCCGACGCCGCCGCGCACGCCCGTCACGGTCAGCAGCCGCCCGCCCCGGGCCGGCACCGCGGCGAAGCGCCGGCGGGCCACGACCGGGCCGAAATGCTCGGCCACCATCGCCGCCGTCAGTGGCTTGTAGAGAAAGTCGGCAACGCCGAGGCCGCGGGTCAGCTGGCGGTAGAAGCCGACATCCTCGCGGTCCCCCACCACCAGGACGCGCACATCAGGCTCAACCACCTGCGAGAGGTCCTCCAGCGCGGCGAGCGGCTGGGGGTGACCGGCGACATCCACCACCAGCGTCCAGGGGGTGGGCATCTCCCGCAGGGCGGCGATGGCGCGCTGGATGTCGGCGCGGCGGAACTCGGCCTCCTGCCGGATGGAGTCGGACAGGCCGGTGCGCAGCGCCTCCTCGGTCTCGGCATCCGCCGCGAAGCAGACCAGCGCCTGCCGCTCCGGCCGGTGCTGCGCCTCCTCCGGCGCCTCGGGGAAGGCATGGTCGGGCATCAGGAGCCGCCCCCAGGGCCGGCGCCGGGCAGGGTGATGATGCGGGCGACGCCGATATCCGGCAGCGGCTTCACCCGGTCCGCCCGCAGCCGCTCGATGGCGCCGGCGGCCGCGGCACCGGTGCTGCCTTCCGCGCCGGTGCCCCGCACCAGCTCGGCCGGGCGGGCGACCATGACGGCCAGGTTCTGGTCGTTCACGCCGGCCGGGCGCCATGCGCCCTCCCGCCGGTAGGGATCGAAGGCCTCGCAGCCGGCGGTCGCGGCCAGCAGCAGCAGGAGCATGGGCAGGCGGATGCGCATGATGCCCTCCCTCTCAGTTCAGTCCGAACCCGGCCTCGCCGGGCAGGCGCGGCGGCAGGCCGCGCTGCCGGGCGATCTGGCGGAACAGCAGCACGCGTTCCGCATCATCGGGAGGGACATAGCGGTCGGTCGGCGCGCGCAGCGCGGCGGCGTCGCTGCTCGGGCGCACGACATAGGGGGTAATGATGATCACCAGCTCGGTCTCGTTCCGCTGGAAGCGGTCGGAGCGGAAGAGCGCGCCGAGCACCGGCATCTCCCCGATACCGGGCAGGGCGCGGCCAAGGGTCCGGGCATTGTCCTGCAGCAGGCCGGCGATGGCGAAGCTCTGGCCGCTGCCCAGCTCCACCGTCGTCTCCGCCCGCCGCACGGTCAGCGCCGGGATCTGGATGGAGGAATTGCCGGAGGCGAGGCGCACCGCGCCCTGGTCGGTCAGCTCGCTCACCTCCGACCGGACGCGCAGGCTGATGCGGCCCTGCGACATCACGGTCGGCACGAAGGCGAGGCTGACGCCGTACTGCTTGAACTGGATGGTGACGACATTGTCCCGCAGCGCGACGGGGATGGGAAACTCGCCGCCGGCCAGGAAGCTCGCCGTCTCGCCGCTCATCGCCGTCAGGTTCGGCTCGGCCAGCACGGTGATCAGCCGGTCCTGCGCCAGCGCATCGATCACGGCGTTCACGTCGTAGCTGCGGTTGTCGGTCGCGCGGAGGAGAAGCTGGCTGGAGGGGTTCACCACATCCAGCAGCGCGTTGCGCGTCACCAGGCCGAAGGCGAAATTGCCGGACCGGCCGAGCGCCTGCCAATCGACGCCGAGCTGACGCGTCACCTCGCGCGAGACCTCGGCGATGCGGACGCGCAGATTGACCTGCACCTGGCCGAGCACGGTGAGGCGGTTGTCGAGCTGCTGCCCCTCCGCCAGATAGCCGCGGGCGATCGCCGCGGCCTGCTCGGCCTCGGCGGCCGTCGCCACCTCCCCCAACAGGGCGATGCCGTTGCCGCGGGCTTCGGCTCGCACGCGCTGGCCCGGGAGCAGCCGCGAGAGCGTCGCCTGCGCCTCCGCCGCGCCGAAGCCGGAGGGGCGCACCGTGACTTCGTACTGCGCGACCGGCGCGCCCTGGCCGTCGAGGGCGGCGATGGTGGTGCGGCCCGGCGCGACGCCAAACAGGAAAAGGCTGGTCGGGCTGGCCGGCCGTACCTCCAGCACCCGGGGATCGGCCGCGAAGACCGAACCGGCGGCGCGGCCAAGCTGCAGAATGCGCCCGGCCCCGGCCTCGATGGTCAATGGCTGGCCGGCCTGCAGCGTGGCGCTGTTCTCCTGCGTCACCTGCCGCATGGGCGGCGCGGCGGGGCGGGCGGCGCTTCCTGCGCCGCGGCGATGGCGGGCAGCAAAAGCAGTAAGCCAGCGATGCGCATCAGAAGCGGAACTCCTCGCGTTTTGCGGCGCCCTGGAAGGTCTGCAGGGTCTGCGGCGGCGCCTCCGCCACGCCGCGCCCGGCGCGCAGCGCGGGGGAGACATCGCCGCCCCAGGTGATGGCGGGCATGGCTTCGGTGGTGCCTTCCCCGCCGGTGGCGGAACGGACGATGAGCGAGAGCCGGCCCAGCCGCGTGGCGACCGCCACGCGCTCCGCCTGCTTCTGCGTCACCTCCAGCGTCACGGTGCGGACCTGCCGGTTGCCCTCCGGCCCGTCGCCCATGGCGCCCTGGACCAGCGCCTGGTCGATGGCGATGACCCGCACATCCGGCAGCACCGTCTCCCCCGCCACGCGGCGGTGGAGCGGCAGGCCTTCGTCGTTGAGCTGCTGGGTCAGCACCACATCCACCCGGTCGCCCGGCCAGATCAGCCCGGCGGTGCCGGAGACGGCATCCACGCCGACCGAGACCGCCCGCATGTCCGGGCCCAGCACGGCGGCAAGGAAGCCGCGATCGCCCGGGCGCAGCACATTCTCGGCCAGCATCGGGTCGCCCTGCGGCAGCCTGCGCCGGACCATGGCGCCGAAGAGCTCGGCCCGCGCCTCCCAGCTGTCCCGCCGCGCGCCAGGGGGGGCGGCGTCCACCTCCATCTCCTGGCTGGCGAAGTCCTCCGGCTTGATCAGGGTGCCCGCCCGCAGCGGCCGCGCGGCGACCAGGAACATCGCCTTGGCCGGGGGCGGCGGCGCCTCGGCCACCGGGGTCTCGGCGGGGCGCAGGCTGACCCAGGCGACGCCGCCGAAGCCAACCAGGCCAAGCAGGAGAAGGCCGAAGAGGAGGGTGCGGAGGAGCATGGCGCCGAGCTTCAGGGGAGGAGGGTGAAGAAAGTCCCAAGCGCGATGGCGACCGCGTAGGGCAGCGGCCCGCCGCGGCGGATGCGCCAGGCCTCGGCCCGCAGCGCGCGGGCGGCCAGGGCGGTGGGGCGCGGCGCGCCGGGCACGGGCAGCAGCGGGCGCAGGCCAAGATAGAGCAGGCCGAGCAGGCCGCCGGCGATCGCCACGGCGAGGATCAGGCCGGGCACCGCGGCGGGCGAGGTCAGCAGGGCGCAGGCCGCCAGCAGCTTCACATCGCCGCCGCCCATGGCGCCGGCCCGCCAGGCGAGCAGGGCAAGCAGGAAGACGAGCGCGGCGGCCAGCAGGCCGGGCGCCAGGTCACCCGCCATGGCGCGCAGGACCAGGCCGGCCGCGGCGATGGCGAGGGGGAGCGCGTTGGGGATGGTGCGCGCCACGATGTCGTGCAGCGCCGCCGTCAGCAGGGCCAGGCCGGCCGGGACCAGGGCGAGGAGCATCACGGGCGGGTGGGGCGGTGGCCGGCGGGACGGGCGGCCCCGCCGGCGACCTGGCTCATTTGCCGGCGATCTTGTCGGCGATGTTCTGGAACATGGTGGAGGCATTGGTGCCGAGCGCGGCGACGGCGCCGATGATGACGGTCGCGATCAGCGCCGCGATGAGGCCGTATTCGAGCGCGGTGACGCCCTTGCGATCGGTGACCAGGGCACGGGCGGAGAGGTAGAGGGACGTCAGGGACATGGGACCTCCTTCATGCCGGCAGGCGGCAATGGATGGCGGCCCGGCGCTGGGCCAGGTCGTCCGGCCAGGGTGGTGATCAACCAAAAGCCGGTGGATCAGTCATACTTTTTTCGACGACATGGATGCAATTGAGACTGTGATTAACTTTTTTCACCATGCGGAGAAAATTATTTATAAGAGAACAGTCATGAGTTGCGGTTTGGTCAATTGGCACGCGGCGTGATGACCTGCGGAAGGGCGCGCAGGTGCGGCGCCGGCCCAGGGGGCGGCAGGACGGTCAGCCCTGGTGGCGCAACGGCCCGGGGGATGATGACCGGCAGGCGCAGCGCGGCGGCGGAGAGCAAGGGGGCAACCGGATCCCCGCGGGCCGGCAGGCCGGTCACCAGGCGCAAGGGGGCGCCCGGATCGCGCGCCTGCGCCGGCGGGGCGGTGCCATAGCCGGCGAGGTCGGCCAGCACGCGCAGCCGGTAGGCCTCGCCGCGCGCCGGCGTAGCGGAATGGTACCAGGCGATCGCCCGGCTCCACTCACCGCCCGCCCGCAGATGCAGTTGCCGCAGGAAGCGGGCGGCGTAGCGGGCATTCGCCAGGGGATCGAAGGCGTCCTCCAGCGAGGCGAAGGCGCCCGGGTGGTGCAGCAGGTTCACCTGCAGGCAGCCGACATCGATGGAGCGGAGGCCGCGCGCCTGCAGCGCCGTGACGGCGGCGATGGCCTCGGCGCGGGTCGCGGCGAGCATCCCCATGCCGGCGGCGTTGAGCGCCCAGGGCCAGGGCTCGATCCGGCCGGTCGCCGGGTCCCGCCTTCCGCTCTCGGTCCGGGCGATGGCGAGCAGCAGGCCCGGGGGCAGGGCGGCCTCCTGCTCTGCCATTTCCACCGCCGCCCGGCAGGCGGTCCGGTCCGCGGCGGCCGCGCTGTGGGGTGTGATCAGCAGCAGGACAGCACACAGCCAGCTTACCGTTCGGCTCATCATTACGCAGCTATAGGGCAAGGGACCGAACAGACTGCCAATGAGAGGCCCGACTGCCGATGCCCCGTTTCCTGCGGTATGAGGATGCGCTTGCCTGGGTCCGCGGCCGCACCCGCCTGACGGAGGAGGAACTGGCCAGGGGCCTGGATGCCTCGCCGGCGACGGCCGCCACCTTTCTGCGGCGGATGGAGGCGGAGGGGGTGATCGGGCTGGCCGGGCCGGATGGCGCGCATCCCGTGCTGGGCGAGCGGCGCCGCCGCTGGTCGGCCGAGCCGCCGCCCGTGACCGCCGACCCCTGGTCCGAGCTGGCGCGGCTGCGCACCGAGATGGAGATGGCGGCGCGCCGGGCGGAGGTGGCGGAGGCCCGGCTGGCCGCGCATGCCGCGCCGGGCGAGCGGATTGCGGTGCTGCGCCGGCTGCTGGTGCGGGAACTGCACCCCGATGCCGCCGCCCCGGCCGATGATCCCGGCCTGCAGGCCGCCTATGCCGAGGTCTTCAAGCGTGTCTGGCCGCGGATCGAGCGCGTCCTGGACGGCGCACCGGACAGCCCTGAGGCTCAGGCCGGTTGATACCGACCGGCGTAGGTCCTGACTTGCAGCCGCCATCGGCGCCTGAGGCCTCGACGGCGGCCCGCGGCCTATGCCGCGTAGCCAAGCCGCCGTAGGCGGCGCCGGCGCCTGAGGCCGCACAAATGTGTCAACATTTATGCGGGACGGTATGAGGGGGCGCCCGGCCCCTGGCAGGGCTGCGCGGGGGTTCGGGCACAGGGCGTCCGGTGGCCCCTCGCTCAGGGTCGCGGCGGCGCGTCTTTTCCCGTCAGGTAGCCCGCCAGACCCAGCGCCAGCGCCACGGCCAGCGTCCCGAAGGCGATCGGCCAGGCCTCGCCGGCCGGCGCGATGGCCACCGCCCATCCCGTGATGGCCGGCAATGCCGCGCTGCCCAGCGTCTGCGCCAGATTCACCGTGGTCGCGCCGCGCCCGACCAGATGGTCGGGGAAGAGCGATCGCCCATGCGCCACGACCACGACCGGGTAGCAGGAGAGCAGGCAGAGCCCGACCAGCAGGGCGATGGCGGCCGGCAGGGGTGGCCGCGGCCAGAGCGCGAAGGCGAGCAGCACCAGCACCGCCCCGCTCGCCATGCCCGCGACCAGCCATTTGCGGGTGTTCAGCCGCCGCTCCACCGGCCCGACGCCGAGCAGGCCGAGGACGAGCGCCAGCCCCATGGCGAAGAGCACGGCGCCGCGCGGCCCGGGCGCCAGCCCGTGGACCTCCGCCAGCCAGGGCCCGGCCCAGACCGCCAGCACGGTCGCCATGACGGCATAGCCGACCAGATGCATAGCGAGCACCGGCAGCAGGCCGGGCGTCCGCCAGACCGTGAGCTGGCCGCGCAGCGCGCCCGCCAGGGTCTCGGCCGGCCGCACCGGCGGCGGGTGGTCCGGCGGGTCGTCCCGCACCCATGCCCACCAGAGGACGCCGAGGGCGAGGGTCACCGCAGCCGAGAGGGCATAGGCGCCGCGCCAGCCGAAGACCTCGGCGGCGGCGGCGAAGGGTGCGCCGGCCAGCAGGATGCCGCCCTGGCTGAGGGCGAAGACCCGGGCGAGGGCGGTGGTCAGGCCGGCGCCGGCATGCCAGCGGGCGCAGAGCACGACCGAGGCCATGAAGGAGGCGGCGGAGCCAAGGCCGAGCAGGAAGCGCGCGCCGAGGAACCAACCGGCATCCGGCGCCAGCGCCTGGCCGAGCGCACCGAGCGCCGCGGGTGCCGTCAGCCAGGCGACGGTCCGCCGCGGCCCGATCCGGTCCAGCGCCAGGCCGACCGGCACCTGCAGCAGCAGCAGGGCCAGAAAGAAGGCGCCGTTCGCCGCCCCCAGCAGCGCCGGGCCGGCGCCGAGCGAGGCCGCGAGCTCCGGCCCCACCACGCCGAGCGCGGCGCGGTGGAACTGGCTGGCGCTGGTCATCAGCGCAAGCGCCAGCAGCAGCTTCGTGGCCGGGGAGAGGCCGGCCGTGGCGCGGGCGGCGGTCGCCTCGCCCGGCATCAGGCGGCGACCCCGAGCGCCTCGCCGAGCCGGCGGGCGCCTTCCGGCGTCAGCGCCAGGCGGCGCCGCGCCAGCGGGTCGCCCTCGCCCCGGCCGGGCAGGCGCGCGACCCAATGGCGACGGAGGCAGCAGGCGGCGATCTCCCGCCCCAGCCCGCCCGCCAGATGCGCCCGGCGCTCCGACCAGTCCATGCAGTCGCAGGCGAAGCGGCGCGCGCGCCGGGCGGCGGGGAGATCGACGCCGAGCGCGGCGAGCCCGGCCTCGCCCGCCGGGGTGGCGGCCCAGCCGCCGGGGGCGGGGGCGATCCAGCTGCGGCCGGTCAGGCCGGCATGCAGCGCGACACCGAGCCGGCCCGCGAGGTGGTCGTAGCAGAGGCGGGCGGCGCGGAAGGCCTCCCCATGCGGCCAGCGGCGGGCCACCGGCGCGACATCGGCGGCGAGGCCGCCGAGCATCTCGATCGCGGCCGCGACCTCCTCCGAGGCCAGGCGATGGTAGCGGTGCCGGCCCTGCGGATGGACGGCGACCAGCCCGCCCTCGACCAGGCGGGCGAGATGCGCGCTGGCGGCAGGGGCGCCGATGCCGGCGACGCGGGCAAGCTCCCCGGCGGTCAGCGCCTCGCCCGAGAGCAGGGCCTGCAGCATGGCGGCGCGCGGGGGCTCGGCCATCAGGGCGGCGGTGGCGGCGAAGGCGGCGGGGCTGGTCATGCCGGCAGCCTAGCGCGGCCCGTGGCGCGGTGCTTCGGGCCCGTGCGAAGGACAGGGGCGGTCCGATGCCCTAAGGGAGTCCCCGGCCCGTCCGGCAGGATGGCGGCCGGGCGCGGCAGCACGCTGGCGAGGGAGGAACGGGATGATCGCGGTGATCTTCGAGGTCGAGCCGGCCGAGGGGCGGTTCGAGGCCTATCTGGACCATGCCGCCCGGCTGAAGCCGGAGCTGGAGAAGGTGCCCGGCTTCATCTCGGTGGAGCGCTTCCGCAGCCTGACCAACCCGCAGAAGCTGCTCAGCCTCTCCTTCTGGGAGGATGAGGCGGCGGTCGCCTGCTGGCGCGGCCATCCGACGCATCGGGGGTCCCAGGCGGCGGGGCGGGGGGGGATCTTCGCCGGCTACCGGCTGCGTGTTGCGGCGGTGCTGCGGGATTATGGGATGACGGAGCGGCGGGAGCAGGCGCCGGAGGATTCACGGGCCGTGCATGGGTGGTAGGGGCACCGCCCGGAGCGCGGCATCGCGGCTGAGATCAGGACCAGGGCGGCCCACCGCGAGAGGCCGCCACCAGGCCCTTGAGAAATGCTCTTGCGGGCCGGATCACAATTTCGTATGCAATCTACAGATCGCGCTTTCGTGAGGTCTGCCGATCCGCAGTGCTTCCCGTCCGCGTGCAGCCCGATGGTCCAGAACGGAACCGATCGAATTCACAAGCGCTAGCGGCATCAAACCCGCCACTCATTCGCGGAGCCCATTCATGTCCCAGGTCATTCCCTTCCGTCCCGCCCAGACCGTCTCCCATCACCCGGCCGACATCGCCGCCCTCTCCGCGCGGCTGATCCAGGTGGAAAGCGCCGAGACCGATGACGAGGACCTGCTGGACCTGCTGGTGGAGGCGGAGGTGACGGCGCTGGGCGCGCTGGCCAAGGCCCAGGCGGTGACGGCCGGGGAGGTGGTGCTGAAGCTGACGGCGCTGGTGCGGCGGCTGGGCGAGGAGCGTGACGGCCCGCTCTGCGAGGGCGAGCTGAAGCTGCTGCGCTCGACGCTGCGGGACATGCAGCGCCTGGCGGCCACCGTGCCGGCGGCAGCCGCGACCGCCTGACCGGATGCCGGCTGCCCTTGCCAGGGACGCAGGGGCAGCGCGGCCCGGGATGCCGTCCGCGCCGCCCATGGCGGACCGCGTTCGGAAAACCGGATGCCGATCCGCCGCGGCACCGCCTGGCGTCAGCGCGCGTTCGCGCTCGCCTCGGACCTGGTGGCGCCGACACGGGCGGCCAGCGCCGCCGCCATGAACTCGTCCAGGTCGCCATCCAGCACCGCGGCCGGATTGCCCTTCTCCAGATTCGTCCGCAGGTCCTTCACCAGCTGATAGGGCTGCAGCACGTAGTTCCGGATCTGGTGGCCCCAGCCGATATCGGTCTTGCCGGCCTCGACGCCCGCCGCCACGGCCTCGCGCTTCGACAGTTCCAGCTCGTAGAGCCGCGCCTTCAGCATCTCCATGGCGATGGCACGGTTGCGGTGCTGGCTGCGGTCCTGGGTGGAGGCGACCACGATCCCGGTCGGGAGATGGGTGAAGCGCACGCCGGACTCGGTCTTGTTGACGTGCTGGCCGCCGGCGCCCGAGGCACGGAAGGTGTCGGTCTTCAGGTCGGCCGGGTTGATCTCGACCTCGATCTTGTCGTCCACCACCGGGTAGACATAGACACTCGCAAAACTGGTCTGGCGCTTGTCGTTGCCGCCGAAGGGGCTGATGCGCACCAGCCGGTGCACGCCCGTCTCGGTCTTCAGCCAGCCATAGGCGTTCGGGCCGCTCACCTGGATGGTGGCCGACTTGATCCCGGCCTCCTCGCCCTCGCTCTGCTCGGTGATCGAGACCTTGTAGCCGCGCTGCTCGGCCCAGCGGGTGTACATGCGCAGCAGCATCTCGGCCCAGTCCTGGGCCTCCGTGCCGCCGGCGCCGGCATTCACCTCGAGATAGGCGTCATTGGCATCGGCCTCGCCCGAGAGCAGGCTCTCGATCTCGCGCCGCTTGGCCTCGGTGGCGAGTGCGCGCAGGTCGGCGACCGCGGCATCGGCCGTCGCCTCATCCCCCTCGGCCTCGGCCAGCTCGATCAGCTCCAGCGCGTCGCGCACGGCCTGCTCGAGCTTCTGCACGCCCTCGACCTGGTCGGCGATGCGGCCGCGCTCGCGCATGAGCTTCTGCGCGGCCCCGGCATCATTCCAGAGGGTGGGGTCCTCGGCGCGGGCGTTCAGCTCGTCGAGGCGGCGAAGGGCGGCATCCCAGTCAAAGATGCCTCCTCAGCAGGGACACCGAGGCGGTGATCTGCTCATTCAGGGATTCGGCGTCAGCACGCATGGGGGGCGGATAGTCCAGGCGGCGCGCAGTGTCCAGCGCGGCGGCCGGGCCGGTCGGCATCAAGGAAGCGGCAAGCTTTCGGGGCGAGTCCATTGGACCCGCGGCCACGCCCATTGGTAGCATACGGAAGTGCCCGACGCGCCGCCGGCGCGCAGGGGGCTGGCTTCACCCGCTGCCCGGGCCTCGGTCGCCGGGTCCGGAGCAATGCTGGAGATCGCCTTGGCTGTGCCCCCCATCGATGCTGCTGCCGCCCATCGCATCCTCGGCCGCGCCGCCTATGGCGCCCGGCCGGGCGAGGCCGAGGCGCTGGCGCGCGCGGGGCTGACCGCCTGGGTGGACCACCAGCTCGCCCTGCCGGCGGAGGAACCAGCGATCGAGGCCCGCCTGGCGGCGATCCGCCTGCCGATCCGCTACGGCGCCTCGGAGGGCCGCTGGCCAGCGGTGGAGGAGGCGCGGCCGCTGACCCGGCTCGCCATGAGCCAGGCGGAGAATTTCCGCTTCTCGCCGCGCCAGGACCGGCCGGTGCCGCCGCCCGAGACCGATCGCGGGCGGGTCGAGCTCTCCCTCGCCACGCTGCTGCGCAAGGTGGCGGCGGAGGCGCAGCTGCGGGAGCGGCTGGTGGAGTTCTGGCACGACCATTTCTCGGTCAGCTATCCCGGGTCGAGCCAGGTGCAGGTCTCGCTCATCGAGCATGACCGGCGCATACGCGCCCATGCCCTCGGGAATTTCCGCGCCCTGCTGGAGGCGATGGCGACCAGCCCGGCCATGCTCTACTACCTGAACAACCAGAGCTCCCGCGCCGGCGCGCCGAACGAGAATTACGCGCGCGAACTGCTGGAGCTGCATACCCTCGGCCGCCCCGCCTATTTCGGCGCGGCCCGGACCAACCGGGAGGTGCCGCGCGACGCCGAGAGCCGGCCCGCCGGCTATGTCGATGCCGATGTCTGGGAGGCGGCGCGCGCCTTCACCGGCTGGACCGTTGCGGCCGGCCAGGCGCTCGACCCGTCGCGGCGGCTGCCCGATACGGGCGAGTTCGCCTTCGTCGAGGGCTGGCACGACCCGTACCAGAAGCAGTTCCTCGGCCAGGCGCTGGACCCCTTCGCCGGCGGCATGGCGCATGGCCGCGCCGTGCTGGACGTGCTGGCCGGGCACCCCGCGACCGCCCGCTTCGTCTGCACCAAGCTGGTCCGCTTCCTGGTGGGGGAACCGGTGCCGGCGCCGGCGCTCGCCCGCGCCGTCGCGGCCTTCCACCGCCATGCCGGGGAGGCGGAACAGATCGCCCGGGTGGCGCGCGCCATCCTCGCCGGGCCGGAGATCGCCGATCCGCGGCTCGGCCGCATGCGCCGGCCGCTGGATGCGGCAGCGGCGGCGGCGCGCGCCTATGCCCTGTCCTTCACGCCGAGCCCCGCCCTGCTGGGCCAGATGGCCGGCGCCGGCCAGGCGCTGTTCAGCTGGCCCGCGCCGGATGGCCAGCCCCTGGAGGCCAGCCAGTATGACGGCGCCGGGGCGCTCCGCAGCCGCTGGGGGATGCTGCTGACGCTGGCGCGCGGCGAGCTCGGCGCCGACCGTTCCCCGGTCTTCGAATCGCTGGCCGGGCAGCCGGTGGCCGGCATCGCGGCGCGGCTGGCGCGGCTGGCGATCGGGCCCGGCGCGGGGCCGGTGGCGGAGACCGTGGCAGGCGTCTGGACCCGGGAGGGGCGCGGCGAGCGGCCCGGCGCGGCGGAGGTGGCGGAACTGGCCGGCTGGGTGCTGGCCGCGCCGGCCTTCCAGCGGTCGTGACCGGCATGGCAGGCCGGGCCGGCCCCGATGGAATTCACGGCAAGGGAGTGACCGCGCCATGACGATGCTGCTCGGCCGCCGCGGCCTGCTGCGGGCCGGCCTCGCCGCCGCCGCCCTGCCGGGGCTGCGCGGGATGGCCTTCGCCAGCCCGGCGGCGGCGCGGGAGGTGCCGCTGCTCATCCTGGTCTTCCTCCGTGGCGGGATGGATGGGCTGCATTTCCTCTCGCCGGCGGATGACCGGCATTTCGTCGATCTCCGCGTCGCCGCCCTGCGCACGGCCACCGAGGGCGAGCGGGCCGGCGCGCGGCTGGACGCCTCCCCGGAGACGGATTTCCGCCTGCACCCGGAGGCCGCGCCGCTCGCCGCCATTTGGCGGGAGGGGCGGATGGCGATCTGGCCCGCCGCCGGCGTGCCGCAGCCGACCCGCAGCCATTTCGAGGCTCAGGCCATCATGGGCTGGGGCCAGGGACGGCAGGGCGAACCGGTCCCCCGCAGCGGCTGGCTGGCGGCCTGGGCGGAGGCGGCGGGCGGCTCGGCGCCGGTGGCCACGCTCTCGGCCCAGGATGCGACCGCCGCGGCGCTGCTCGGCGGCCGGCGCAGCCTCGCCATCCCGACCCTCGCCCGCGGGCTGGAGCCACCGGGCGGCGCCTTCGGCGCGGCGATGCTGGCGGCGCTGCATGAGGGGGGCGCCGGTCCGGTGGCCGAGGCCGGCCGGTCGGCGCTCGCCAGCCTGCGGAGCCTCGATGGCGTGCTGCCGCGCAACGCGGCCGGCCAGGTGGTGCCCTATGCCCCGGCCGCCGGGGTGGAGTATGGCCCGGCCGCGGAGTTCGGCCGGAGCCTCTCGACCGTCGCCCAGGTGGCCAAGCTCAATCCCGGCCTGACGGCGGCGGCCATCGATCTCGGTGGCTGGGACACGCATGAGGGCCAGGCCGGGCGGTTCGAGGGGCGCGTGCGGGTGCTGGCCCGCGGCCTCGCCGCCCTGGATGCCGATCTGCGCGACCTGCCGCGGCGCTGGACCGTGCTGGTGACGAGCGAATTCGGCCGCCGGCTGCGCGCCAACCGCAGTGGCGGGACGGATCACGGCCGGGCCGGGACGGTCTTCGCCTTCGGCGGCGGCGGCCAACGGAACTTTGGCCTGGCGCGGCATTTCGGGCCCTGGCCGGGCCTCGCGCCGGAGACGCTGGAGGAGGGTGTGGACCTCCGGGTCGCCACCGACTACCGCGAGGCCTTCCGGCAGGTGGCGGCGGAGCTGGCGCCGGGCCGGCCGGCGCCGTTCAGGGGCTGACCGTCCCGGGGCCCCGCCCGCTGGCGGCACGGCCGCCGGCCCGCGAAGGGGGCGAAGCCCCCATTCGAGCCCCCTGGAGAGGTTTCTGGTCCGGCGGGAAGGACCGGCGGGCGCTCAGTACAGCCCGCCCAGCCCCTGATCGAGCCCGGCCGCCGTGCCGCGCCCACCGCCCTCCGCCGGCGCCTGGGCGCTGTTCTCGGTGCCCGGCCGGAAGGCTTCCATGATCGTCGCGCCGCCATCCTGCAGGCGCACCAGCGCGACGCCGGGCGGGGCGCGGAAGGGCACCGGCGGGCTGTCCTTCAGCGCCGCCGCCAGGACCTCCCGGAAGACCACGGTGGCGTTCTGCCCGCCCGTCTCCCCCTTGCCGAGGGAATGCGGCTCGTCGAAGCCCAGCCAGACCGCGACCACGATGTCGGGCGTGAAGCCGACGAACCAGTTGTCCACATAGTCATTGGTCGTGCCGGTCTTGCCCGCCACCGGCCGGTTCAGCCCTTGCCCCGCCCGCGTGCCGGTGCCGCGCTGCACCACGCCGGTCAGGATGTTGACCATCTGATAGGCGGCGATCGGGTCGGTGATCTGCGGCCGGCCATCCAGCAGCTCCGGCGGCGCCTCGGCCGGGGCCGGCGCGTCGCAGCCCTGGCAGGCGCGGGCGTCGCTGCGCCAGATCACCTTGCCGCGGCGGTCCTGCACGCTGTCGATGAAGGTGGGCGTCACCTTCTTCCCGCCGCCGACGAAGCCGGCATAGGCGGCCGCCATGCGCAGCACCGTCGTCTCGCCCGAGCCGAGCGAGTTGGCGAGGTAGCGCGGCAGGCTGTCCACCACGCCGAAGCGCACGGCGGTCTCGGCGACCTTGGCCATCCCGACCTCCTGCGCGAGGCGGATGGTGACCAGGTTCAGCGACTTCTCCAGCGCGGTGCGGATGGAGACATAGCCGTTGAAGCTGCCCTCGGTGTAGTTGGAGGGCCGCCAGGGGCCCTGCGGCGTCATGATCTCGATCGGCCCGTCCAGGAAGCGCTGGTTCGGCGGCACCCCCGCCTCCAGCGCCGGCAGGTAGACGAAGGGCTTGAAGGAGGAGCCGGGCTGGCGCAGCGCCTGGGTCGCGCGGTTGAACTGGCTCTTGTCGAAGGACCAGCCGCCGGCCATGGCCAGGACGCGGCCGGTGGCGGGGTCGAGCGCGACCACCGCCCCCTCCACCTGCGGCACCTGGCGCAGCGCCAGGCGCTCCGGCCGGGCCGGACCGCGACCCTGGGCCGGCGTGCCCGGCAGCACCTCCACCGCCACCACATCGCCGGGCGTGAGCACATCCTGCATCCGCCGCGGTGGCGGGCCGAGTCGGCCTTCGCCGAGCGCCTTGCGGGCCCAGGTCACATCCTCCAGCGGCAGCAGCGCGCTGCGCGGCTGGGCGGGGCTGCGCGGGTCGGGCCGCTCCACCCAGCCCAGGCGCGCCTCGCGCTCCCGCACCTCCAGCGCGACGGCCAGCCGCCATTCCGGCAGCAGGCCGCCCGGGCGCTGCACCGCCTCCAGCTGCGGCATCCAGTCCGCCGCGCCGGCCGAGATCCGCGCGACGGGCCCGCGGAAGCCGCCGCGCCGCCGGTCATAGGCCGAGAGGCCATTGCGCAGCGCCGCCTCGGTCGAGGCCTGCAGCGCCGGCTCCATGCTGGTGCGGACGACGAGGCCGCCCTGGGTCGTCTGCTCCGGCCCGAAGCGGCTGATCAGCTCGCGCCGCACTTCCTCGGTGAAGTGCTGGCCGACCGCGACGACCTCCGGCCGGCGGGTCGGGCGCGGGATGATCGGCTCGGCCTTCGCCGTCGCGGCCTCCTCGCGCGTGATGGCGCCGTCTTCCGCCATGCGGTCCAGCACCCAGTCGCGCCGGGCCCGCGCGGCCTCGGGGAAGCGGAGCGGGTTGTAGTTGTTCGGTGCCTTGGGCAGGGCGCCGAGGAAGGCCATCTCGCCGACCGTCAGCTCATCGAGGCCCTTGTTGAAATAGGCCTGCGCCGCGGCGGCCACGCCATAGGCCTGGTAGCCCAGGAAGATCTCGTTCAGGTAGAGCTCGAGGATGCGCTCCTTCGGCAGCGCCTCCTCCATCCGGAAGGCCAGGATCGCCTCCCGCGCCTTGCGCATCAGGGTGCGGTCGTTGCCGACCAGCATGTTCTTGGCGACCTGCTGCGTGATGGTGGAGGCGCCGCCCATGCGCCGCCCCGTGCCGTACTGCTCGATATTGGTGACGACGGCCCGCAGGATGCCGAGCGGGTCGATGCCCTGATGCTCCCAGAAGCGCTGGTCCTCGGCGCTGACGAAGGCGGCCTGCAGGCGCGGCGGGATCGCCTCGATCGGCACGAAGATCCGGCGCTCGGCGGCAAGCTCGGCCAGCAACCGGCTGTCGGCGGCGTAGATCCGCGACATCTGCGGCGGCTGGTAGTCGGCCAGCCAGCGATGGTCCGGCAGGTCGGCGGCGATGTGGTGATAGAGGCCGAAGGTGGCGACGCCGCCGGCCACGGTGCCGACCGCGGCCAGGGTGAAGAGGACGCGGAAGAGGCCGCCGAACAGGCTGCCGCGGCGGCGCGGCTTGCGTGGCCTTCGCGCCGGTGGCGCCGCCGGCCCTTCGGGATGCGGGTCGGCGTTCGGATCCAGCGGCGGATCAACACGGTTGTGGCGGGACGGCATGGTGGGCCTCATACACCGGTTCGCCTTCAGCGGCGATCACGCGGAGCGCAGCAGGCGGTCACTCCGGCCGGATGCCGGCCAGGGGGGGCGGCGCGGCCTCCTCCGGCCTGCGCCGCCACAGCTCCGCATAGCCCGCCGGCGCGGAGCGGCCGATCGGCTCGAAGCCTGCCGCGAGGTCCGCCAGGAAGGCGGCGAGGGCCGGGTCGTCCTGCGCCCGCGCCGCGGCGTCCACGCCTGCATTCCAGACGATCAGATAGTCGATGTCCCGCCCCACGGCAGCCCGCAGCCTGCCGCGATGGCCCGCGAGGCCGTCCGTGATCCTGCGATTGTGCATCGCCCAGTCGAGCTGCCCGAAGCCCGGCACGGCCTGCAATTCCGGCCGCGGCCGCAGCCGGAAGAGCTGCCATCGCGGCATGAGCTGGTAATTGCCGAGATCAACGATGTCGCGCCCGGCCGTCCCGCGGCCGGGATGGATGAAGGGCGAGAAGCGCAGCCGGAAGCCGCCGAGGTAATGCGCCGGCGTGTCATGCGGCGCGACGGGATTGGACGCCAGCCAGGAGATCCGCACCACCTCCAGCACCGAGCCGGCAGGCACCTGCTTCTCGATCGAGACCATCTCCGCCACCCGCGCTTCCAGCACGCGGTGCCCGATGCTGCGCGTGACGACCTGCGACAGGCCGGCGGCCAGGGCGAGTGCGACCACCAGCCGGCGCCAGCCCGTGGGCAGCACCGCGGTCGTGAACCAGAGGAAGAGCAGGAAGTGCAGGAAGGGCGCGAGCCGCATCGGGATCTGCGGCACCGCCGTCGTGGCGACCGGCAGGACCAGAATGAGGGCGGCGATGGCGAGGCTGCCGGCCAGCGCCCAGGGCGCCGGCGCGGCGGCGGCCTGGGCGTCCGCCGCGCCGCGCCACAGCCACCACGCCACGGCGCCGAACAGCGCCAGGCTGAGCAGGAGGAACAGGACGAGGTCGCTGTGCCAGAACCAGGCTGTGTCGGCGCGGAGCAGCAGGGCGGCGAGCTGCCGGGGGTAGTGCCAATTGGCCCCTTCCGCGAGATCCCCGCCCGGCATGCGCAGCCTGTAGAGCAGGACGAGCCCGATCACCGGCAGGGCGGCCAGAAGCAGCCTGGCCTCCGGGCGGGTGAGGATCAGCCGGCCGCCCCGCAGCCGGCGCCACAGGGCGGCACCGGCGACCCCGCCGAAGGCCGCGGCCAGGACCGGGATGGCGACCTGGATGTTGGCGGCGCAGCCCAGCAGGGTGGCGAGCAGGAAGAGCAGGGCGAAGCCCGCACCTCCCCCGGCCAGCAGGCGGGCGGCGGCGGCGAGCGCGACGAAGCCGAAGGCCGTCCCCAGCACCAGGCTGAAGGACCCCATGTAGAGCATCACCGGCGCGCAGAGCAGCACGCCGAGCGCCGCATCCTCGGCCCGCCCGCGCAGCAGCCGCAGGGCCAGCAGCACCGCGCCCAGCAGCAGCAGGGTGAGGCCGAGCGCCATGGCCCATTCCGCCCGGTCCGGCGGCATCACCCGCAACAGGAAGGACAGCCCCTGCAGGGCGAGCACATTCGTCAGGCCGGGGTCGAATTCCTCGAGGAACCGCGCGGCGACCGGCGCCTCGCCCGCCCGGATCAGCTCGAGCAGGCGCGCCGTCTCGATATGGGAGGGACCGTCCTGGCTCGGGAAGCCGGTGGCGGCCAGGAAGGGCAGCAGGGGAAGGGCGAGGCAGAGCGGCAGCAGGCCGCGCCAGGCCGCCCGGCGGCGGCTGCGCGTGGCCGGCGCGGCGCCGGAGAGGCTGGCGTCGCTCACGCTGCGCCTGCCGCCGGCCTCTGCTGGCGGGCCCTGCCTGCCGGACCCGCCAGCGGGCGGGTGTGGCATTCGCCCGGCAGGTCCCTGCCGGGCGGAGAGGCGAAAGCCATGGGGTGGCTGCCGCTCAGTACTGCAACGGCACCATGAGCGCCTCCAGGAAGGGCAGTTCGACGAAGGTCAGCACCGCGACCACCACCGTGAGCAGCAGGCAGAAGCCGAGGAAGCGGCGCTCCCGGTGCAGCTTCTCGGGCGCCTGGGCCGCCGAGTCCGCCCGCAGCGCGATCGCCAGGTACCAGGTGAAGAGGAGCGCGAAGAAGGGCAGCGCCAGGACGTATTCGATCCGGTACTTCACCAGGAAGACGCCCAGCAGGAAGCTCGCCAGCAGGGCATAGAAGAAGGAGGAGAGGAGCAGCGTTTCCTCGGTGTAGAAGCGGAAGCTGCGGCGATAGGCGCCGGCGATCTTCGGGTCGCCGATGCGGCGATACTCGCTGTAGCGCTTCATGGCCATCAGGAAGGCACCGCCCATCCAGTAGGCGAGGATGAGGGAGGAGGGCGGCAGCGCATCCGGAATGATGGCGAACCAGCCCATCAGCAGCCGCAGCGGGTTGTTCACGCTCTCGGACAGCACGTCCAGATAGGCGCGGTCCTTCGTGCGGATCGGCGGGACATTGTAGAGGATGCCCATGCCAAGCAGCACCCAGGCGGTCAGCAGGAAGGGCTTGCCGAGAAACATGGCGATGCCGAGCCCGGCCGCCGCCAGCAGCAGGTACTGCAGGACCACCAGCCGCCCATCCAGCCGACCCTGTGCCCCGGGCCGCGCCTGCTTCAGCGGGTGGTGCCGGTCGGTCGCGGCATCCAGGTACTCGTTGATGGTGTAGTTGGCGCTGGCGATCAGGCAGAGCGCGGCCAGGGCGGCGACGACCGCGCCGATCGCCGCCGGATCCCAGACCCGGCCGAGCACGATGGCCAGCGCCGCGCCGGGCAGCATGAAGATGTTCTTGATCCAGTGGTCGGGCCGGGCGATCCGGACATAGTCGGAGGCGCGCCCGCCCGCGCGGGCGAGAATGCTTTCACTCAAAGCGCTGCAGTCCCGTCTTGTGGGGGCGTCGCCGGACCCGGCGCCGATCCCTCCGGTGTGAGGATGGGCGACAGCAGTAACGGCAGTGAGCAACAGCGCGGTTGCAGCAAATCGTGAGCAACAGATCGCTAGCGAGATTGTGGGAAGAACACCGCTCTCAATATCATCCCTAGGGTGAGATTGTTGCTTCTCTGATAGCGCATTCGGCAATGAGGCCGGAAACATGGCTTATGAGTGGACAGAAATACATCTGCGCTCAACTCACGGCGCTGCGTTGTGAAAGACCCTTCGTGATTATCGCGGTGCCGCGGGTCTCGCCCCGGCCCGATCCGCGGACTGCGGCGTCCCCGGGGCGGCGCGATTGGCTCGTTCAAACTGCAGGCAGGACCGCGGGACACGCGCCATCACGCGCCTCGGACAGTGCCCCGCGGGGTGCGTTCAGGACGGGATGCCGATCCGCTGCCGGTCATTGGCCGCAGGGCAGGGGCAGGCTCCTGGGCGTTCCTGGCCCGGCCGCGAGCCGCTCGGAGCGCCACGCCCACCCATGGAGGCGCACAGGCCACCGGGAAGCATGGCGGCGCGCCACGGCGGCGGGCAGAATCAGGTCACCACCGCGCCCCGCGCGCCCAGGAAGCCGTGCACCGCCTCGGCCAGCGCCGCCGCCAGCCTGGCGCGGTGCGCCGGCCGGTTCAGGGCCGCCTCGTCCTGCGGGTGCGAGAGAAAGCCCATCTCCACCAGCGCCGAGGGCACGTCCGGCGCCTTCAGCACCACGAAGCCGGCGCGCCGATGGGTGTGCGGCAGCAGCGGCACTTCCCCATCCAGCGCCGACACGGCCAGCCGGGCCACCCGCTCGGAGCCCGTGCGCGTCTCCTGCCGCATCAGGCTGAGCAGGATGCGCTGCACCTCCAGCGAGACCGAGGGCAGGGAAAGCCCGCCCGCCCGGTCGGCGGCGTTCTCCCGCCGGGCCAGCGCGGCGGCGAAGCTGTCGGTCGCGGTCTCGGAGAGGGTGTAGACGCTCGCGCCGCGAGCGCCCGGTGCCGAATCCGCGTGCAGGGAGAGGAACAGCGCCGCCTCCCGCCGCCGCGCCAGCTCGATCCGCTGGCCGAGCGGGACGAAGACGTCGCGCGAGCGGGTCAGCAGGACGCGGCAGCGGCCGGCCGCTTCCAATTGCCGCTTCAGCTCCAGCGCGGCCGCCAGGGTGAGGCGCTTCTCCTGCGTCCCGCGCACCCCGATGGCGCCGGGATCCTTGCCGCCATGCCCGGGGTCCAGCACCACCAGGGGCAAAGGCCCGCGCGGGGCGGCGGCGGCCAGGGTGCGGCCATCGGCCAGGCGGGCGAAGCCGGCAGCCGGGCCGGGGGCGAGCTCGATCAGCAGCCGCCCGCCCGAGTCGCGCAGGACCGGCGGGCCGACCGGCCGGGCCAGCATGATCACGATTTGTTGAGAAGAACCCGTGCCCTGGCGCTGGATGGCCGTGACGAGCCCGGTCCCGGCCTGCCGCGCCGGCCCTGGCAGGGGTGCGCCCGGCAGGTCGAGCAGCAGCCGCGGCGGATCCGCCGCGGCGGTCAGCTTCCAGGCGGTCGGTCGCCCCAAAGGCAGGGTGATCCGGGTCCGGCCGCCGGAAGCCGTGATCGTCAGCCGCGCGGCCTCCGCCGGGCCGGCCAGCAGCGCCGCCGCGAGCGCCAGCAGCCCGCGCCGCCCCCAGGCGGTGCCCGCCGCCGCTTCCCCGGGTCCAGCCCCCGACCCGGCCCCATCCTGTCCCATGCGCCGCATCTTCCCCCGCGATGCGGCAGATGATCTACCAAACCAGGGCGAGTCGTGGCCATGACAACCGAGGCCGGCCTTGTGAAATCCCGTGACGGTCGCCTATGGTGATTCGCCCCGGCGGCGCCCGCTGCCGGCGGAGGTTTGGGCGCAGCCGCGCCGGCAGGCCGCAACCCCATGCTGGGGGGCTGCCGATGCGGCGCGAGGCATAGGCCCGGCTTGGGGTTGGCGGTCCACTGCCGCACCCGCGTTTCGCCGGGCCGCCAGGCCGGGTCCTGCCCCATTCAGGGCCGCCCGGTTCGCCCGCCTTCGTCCCCGCGGGACCTGTCGCGCCCTGACCCTTGGCGGGCCCCTGAGCTTTTCGGGGCTGCCCCTGGTGCCAGCGTGACCGACGCCGCTTCGCCCGCGCCATGCGGGCGTCGCGCCTTGGCGCGTGGGCACGAACCTGGGGCGCCGCCCCGGGCGACCGCCGCATGCCGAGACTGGCGCGCCGGTTGCCTGTGGCCGCCCCGCCGAGAGAGGACGGGACGCCGCCGCATGCCTGATGCCCGCGCCGCGCAATCGTCCTCGATCGGGCCACGCCACCCCGATCCGCCGTGCCGCACCACCGTGCCGCGCGGCGCGGAGCCACCGCTTCGATGACCAAGCGCATGCTGATCGACGCATCCCACGCGGAAGAAACCCGCGTGGTGGTGCTGGACGGCAACCGGCTCGAGGAATTCGACCTCGAGGCCGCAACCAGGCGGCCCCTCAAAGGCAATATCTACCTGGCCAAGGTGGTCCGGGTGGAACCCAGCCTCCAGGCCGCCTTCGTGGAATATGGCGGCAACCGCCACGGCTTCCTCGCCTTCAGCGAGATCCATCCGGACTACTACCAGATCCCCGTTGCCGACCGGCAGCGCCTGCTGGAGATGCAGGCCGCCGAGGCCCGCGAGGAGGAGGACGAGGAGGAGGACGCGGCGCCGGAATCGCCGATGGACCGTGCCGCCGCCACGCCCGAGGCCGCGGTGGCCGAGGAGCCGGCCCCCGAGGCCGAGGCCGCCGCCGAGGCGGCGCCGATCGCGCTCGAGGTCGAGCTCCAGGCCGCGGAGCCCGCCGCCACCGAAGGCGCCCCTGCGGCCGAGCCTGGCGCCGCCACGGACATCCAGGCCGGCGAGGCGGCGGTCCCGCCGGCTGAGGCGGCCGCGGAGTCCGCCGCACCCTCCGAGCCCGCCCCGGCCGAGCCCGTGGCCGAGATCGTGGCGGCCGAGGCGGAGGCCCCCGCCGAGACCGCCCCGCCGGTGGATGCCGAGCCCCCGCCGCTGCCGCGGATCGAGGTGGAGCGCCCTGTCGAGCGCCCGCTGGCCCGCGGCCTGGGCGATCAGCCCGACCTCACCACCCCGCTGCCGAACGGCCGCGCCAATGGCCATGACCACGGGGAGCCCGAGGAGGAGGCCGAGGAGCAGCCGCCGCCCGAAACCATCGGCGGCGAGGGCACCGAGGACGTGGCGCGCGAGCGCCGCATCCCGCCCCGCTTCCTGCGCCACTACAAGATCCAGGAAGTCATCCGCCGCCGGCAGATCATGCTGGTGCAGGTGGTGAAGGAGGAGCGCGGCACCAAGGGCGCGGCGCTGACCACCTACATCTCGCTGGCCGGCCGCTTCTCCGTGCTGATGCCGAACAGCCCGCGCGGCGGCGGCGTCTCCCGCAAGATCACCTCGGCCACCGACCGCAAGCGCCTGCGCGAGGTGATCGACGAGCTCGGCCTGCCGCAGGGCATGAGCCTGATCGTCCGCACCGCCGGCGCCAACCGGCCGAAGCCGGAGATCCGGCGGGACTGCGAGTACCTGCTGCGGCTCTGGGACAACATCCGGGAACGCACCCTCCAGTCCACCGCGCCGGCGCTGATCTACGAGGAAGCCGACCTCATCAAGCGCTCCATCCGCGACGTCTTCTCCCGCGACGTGGAGGAGGTGCTGGTGGATGGCGAGGACGCCTTCCGCGAGGCGCGCGAGTTCATGCGCATGCTGATGCCGCAGCAGACGCGCAAGATCCAGCTCTACCGCGACGGCGGCCTCTTCGCCCGGCACCAGGTCGAGCAGCAGCTCGATGCCATGCACTCGCCGACCGTGCAGCTCCGCTCCGGCGGCTACATCGTCATCAACCAGACCGAGGCGCTGGTCGCGATCGACGTCAACTCGGGCCGCGCGACGCGCGAGCGGCATATCGAGGACACGGCCTTCCGCACCAATATGGAGGCGGCGGACGAGATCGCCCGGCAGCTCCGCCTGCGGGACCTCGCCGGCCTCATCGTCATCGACTTCATCGACATGGAGTCGAGCAAGCATGACGGGATGGTGGAGCGCCGGTTGAAGGAGGCGCTGCGGCATGACCGCGCCCGCATCCAGGTCGGCCGGATCAGCCATTTCGGCCTGCTGGAGATGTCGCGCCAGCGGCTGCGCCCCAGCCTGACCGAGACCACCTTCGTCACCTGCCCGCACTGCCAGGGCCGTGGCCAGGTCCGCAGCATCGAGAGCAGCGCGCTGCAGGTGCTGCGCGCGATCGAGGAGGAGGGCGCCCGGCGCCGCGCCGCCGAGATCGCGGTGCATGCGCACAGCACCGTCGCGCTCTACCTGCTGAACCGCAAGCGGGACAAGCTGGCGCAGATCGAGGCGCGCTTCGGCATGTCCGTGGTCTTCGAGACCGACGACACGCTGCTGCCGCCGGCGCTCAGGATCGAGCGGCTGCGCGCCGCCGACCCGGCCCGCCCGGTCGAGGCCGCGCCCGCCGCACTGCGCATGGACTATGCGCCCGAGCCGGAGGAGACCGAGGAGGCCGAGCCGGAGGAGACCGAGGCCGAGGCGGCCGCCGAGGCCCCGGCCCCAGCCGAGGGCGAGACTGAGGCCGAGCGCGAGAATCGCCGCCGCCGCCGCCGCCGCCGCCGCCGGACCGGCAATGGCGCCCGCCCAGACTCCGATGCCGGGCAGGATGCCGCCGGCGAAGGCGAGGAAGGTGATGAGGGCGAGGAGGCAGACGCCGCGCCCGAGGCCGAGGCCATGCCGGCCGAGGGCGTGACAGCCGAGGCCGAAGCCGAGATCGAGATGTCGGCCGATGCGGTGGAAGCCGGGATCGAGCCGGCCGGGGATGCCGATGGCGAGGCAGCCCGCGAAGGCCAGCGCCGCCGCCGGCGTGGCCGCCGCAGCCGCGGCGCGCCGGAGGGCCGCCCGCAGGGCGAGGCGCCGCCGCGCGCCGCCGAGCCGCCCGCGCCCCGCTATATGGGCCCGACCCCGGCCGACCCCTTCGCCGGGCATGTGGATGACATCCTGGCCGCGATGGAGGCCGCCGAGGCCGCCGCCGAGGCCGCCGCGGCGGCAAGCCGCCGGGCGCGTGCCGCGGCGCCGGCCGCCGTGCCGGCCGAACCGGCGGCGGAGCCGGCTGCTCCGACCCCGGAGCCGCTGGTCGAGGCAGTGGCGCCCGAGGCCGAGGCGATCGCCCCCGCGCCGGAGGCCGGGCTGACGGAAGGAGCCCTCGCCGAGCCGGCGCCCATGCCCGCGATGGAGGCCGGCATGGTGGAACCCGCGCTGGAGCCAAGCGCGGCGGAGCCGGCGCCCGCGCCGGAGGCCGTGGTGGCGCCGGCCCCCGAAGCCGTGCCCGAGCCGGCCTCGGAGCCCGCCGCCGCCGAGACGGCCGGGCCGGCACCGGAGCCTGCCGCCGCCCAGGCGCCCGAGCCGGAGCCTGCCCCCGCACCCGCGGATACCGCGGTGCAGGGGCCGGTGATCCAGCCGATCAGCGTGGATGCGCTGGGTGATGAGGCGCCGCGCCGCCGCGGGTGGTGGAAGCGCTGAGCCTGGATCGGGAGGGCCTGCGCGCCCTCCCGGCCGGGATTTTCCGGCCTGCGGACGGCGGGGCCGGTCGCGGGCCAGCCTGAGCCTGACCATCCTCCGGACGAGCCCCGATGTCCGGGGAGGCAGGAAACCATGGCCGGGACAGGCCCGGCCATGGCGATGGTCCTCCGCAATGGAGGTTTCCCTGACATCGCCGGGCTTCAGGGACCTGTCTCAAGCCGGGTGTCGTTCCTCGTTCGCGCCTGGCACCCCTCCGCCGGCTGCGGTCGCATCGGTTTCATCGGCCCGCGATCTGGTTACGCGGATGTCATGGAAGCGGGTCTGAACGCCGGATCTCGTGTTTTGAGCAGAACGGACCGTTTTGCAATTTAGTCCGGCAAGTTTTCAAAGCCGGAGCAGGTCGATGCACGGGCGCGGACCGGTCTTGGTACCCGAATTGTCGGTCGTCATCCCTGTCTTCAATGAGGGTGCGAACATCGCGCCGCTCTGCGCCCGGCTCACGCCGGTGCTGGAGCGGATCACCCCGGACTGGGAGATCGTCTTCGTCGACGATGGCAGCGCCGATGACACGCTCGGCTGGATCCGGGCGCAGGCCATGATGGAGCCGCGCATCGGGGCGATCTCCTTCAGTCGCAATTTCGGCAAGGAGATCGCGATCGCCGCGGGCCTGGACCATGCGCGCGGCCGGGCGATGGTCATCATGGATGCCGACCTCCAGCATCCGCCGGAGATGATCGAAACCTTCGTCGAGCGCTGGCGCGAAGGCTATGTCATGGTCTACGGCCAGCGCGTGGACCGGGCGGATGAAAGCGTGCTGAAGCGCAACTCGGCGCGGCTCTTCTACCGCATCTTCGCCCGCTTCTGCGAGGTGCGGTTGCCCGAGGGCGCGGGCGATTTCCGGCTGATCGACCGCCGCGGGGTGGAGGTGCTCCGCTCCCTCGGCGAGCGGGCGCGCTTCTCGAAGGGCCTCTATGCCTGGATCGGCTTCAAGTCGGTCGGCGTGCCCTTCATGGTCGAGGAACGGCAGCACGGCCGGACGAAATGGAACTACGGCAAGCTGTTCCGCTTCGCCTTCGACGGCATCACCTCCTTCACCACCATGCCGCTCCGGGTGTGGACCTATTTCGGTTTCGCCATATCGGTGGCCTCGCTGCTGCTCGCCAGCTTCTACCTGATCCGGACGCTGCTCTTCGGCACCGACCTGCCCGGCTTCCCGAGCCTGATCGTCTCGGCGATGTTCTTCTCCGGCATGCAGCTCATGTCGCTCGGCGTCATTGGCGAATATGTCGGCCGCATCTTCGCGGAGGTGAAGGGGCGCCCGCTCTATGTCGTCGCCGACCGGGTGGGCGGGCCGGCTGTTATGGCGGGTGGTCCGGATGGCGGCGATCACGCCCTGCTGCGCCAGGCGCTGGCGCCGGCCCCGCTCGGGCCGCTGGTCCCGGCCGGCGGGAACGGCTTCTCCGGACCCTGAACCGGTGTCCCCCTGGTCCCTGGAGCGGCTCCCATCCGAGCCGCCGAGCGAAGGCGCGCGTGCGATTGGGTTCCACCCGGTGGTGCTCTGCGCCGATGATTACGGCCTTACCGAGGGCGTGAGCCGCGGCATCCTGGATCTGGCGGAGCGCGGCCGCATCTCCGCCACCGGCGCCATGGCCAACATGCCGGCCTGGCCCCGCCTGGCGGCGTCGCTCCGGGCCCTGGGACATGGCGCCATCGGGGTCGGCCTGCACCTGAACCTGACGACGGGCGCGCCCCTCGGCGCCATGCCGGGCCTCGCGCCGGCCGGCGCCTTCCCACGACTGGGCGCGCTGCTCCGGCAGGTCCTGCCGGCACGGGGCGCGGCCGGGGCGGCGCTGGAGGGGGAGCTGGCCGCGGAAATCGAGCGGCAGCTCGATGCCTTCGAACAGACCCATGGGGCGATGCCCGATTTCGTGGACGGGCACCAGCACGTCCATGCCCTGCCCGTGGTGCGGCGGGTGCTGCTGCGCATCCTCTCGCAACGCTACCCGGCGGGCGGGCGGCGCCCCTGGCTGCGCGACCCGTCGGATGGGCTCGCGGCGATCCTCCGGCGCGGCATCTCGGCCGACAAGGCGGCCACCGTCGCCCTGCTCTCCGCCGGCTTCCGGCGGGCCGCCCGCACCGCCGGTTTCGACACCAATGAGGGTTTCTCGGGCTTCAGTCCGCTGCAGGCCTCGACCCCGGCCGCGCGGGTGCTGGGGCGTGCGCTGCTGTCGCTCGGGCCGCGTCCCCTCATCATGTGCCATCCGGGCCATGTGGATGCGGCGCTGCGCGCCCTCGACCCCGCTGTCGAGAGCCGGCCGCTGGAGCTCGCCTACCTCGCCTCGAAGGGTTTCGGGGAACTCCTGGCCAGGCATCGGGTCAGGCTCGTCCCGCGGCCCTGATAGGGGCGCGGAAGGGGGGGGGAGCTTGGCAGGGCTGAACCGGCCGGGCCGCTGGCCAGGCCGGTCCCATGGACCCGTGCCACGCGCCACCCACCGAACGTCGCGAGTGCTGAGAGGCGCCTGAAGCCGCCGGTCTTGCGGGTGGTGCCGGGCCGTCCTCGCCTCGGGCGCTGAAGGCGGCATGGCGGCGTGCGCGCGCGCCAGAGGACCTGCCAGGGATGGGGCAAGGCAGGACGCCCTCTCGAACATCCTGGCGTCTGGGGGCCGGCCATGCGTGACGGTCGGGAAGCCCGGCTGCGGCGCGGTCGATGGCCTCGGGCAAGGGCAGTGCCGTCATCTCCGCCGGCGCGCCGTGGGAAGATGCCATCCGCACCCTTGCCCGTTCCGGCCGGCAGGACGACCCGGCCATTCGCGCCCGGCCGGGGCCCTTGGTGGAGTGCCCATGCCGGCATCGCCGTCAGCCCTGTCCAGGCCTCGTTCGCCGATCGCCGGTGCCTGAAGCAAACCTCACCTGAGCGGGGCCACCCGGGCGGGGTCATGGGCCCGTCCAGGGATCGGCGGGACCGCCGGGCGCGCGTCACCAGGCGCGTCCGACGGTTCGGCCCCGGGTGCCTCCCTCCGGGGCGGTCGCGGCCTAACGGATGACCCGGTACAGCACCGCGAAGCCCTCGCCCGCCACATGCTGCAGCCTGGGGTGGTCCGGCATCGCCGTCGCGCCGGCATTCAGCCGCAGCACATAGTCGTAGCGCGTCGGCCAGGCGCGTGTCTTGCACTGCACCGGCTGGTGCGGGTCGTAGGTGCATGGCTCGGTGACCGGCGGATAGTGCTCCGCCTCGGCGAGTTCCCGCGTCAGGGACAGGTGGCCGTCCACCTGGTGCAGGCTGGCATAGGCCGGTGTCACCGCCAGGGGCTGCCGCCCCTCGGCGGCGAAGATCATCGGGAAGAAGGCGTTCCGCTCGATCAGGACCAGCCCGGGCAGATGCGTATAGGAGATGCTGCTGGACAGCATCCGCTGGGCGCCCCCTTCCTGCGGCTCGACATGCCAGGGGGAGGTGCCGTCCCGCACGGCCAGGACCCGCGTCCCCGGCTCGATCGGCGCGATGGCGGCGCGCATGTCGTGCAGCAGGCGTTCCTGGTCATGCCACTTCCAGCTGGTCGCCGCGCTCTGGCCGGCCAGCAGCAGGCCGCCGGCGGCCAGCGCGGCCTGGGCGAGCCGCGGCGGCAGGCTGGGCCGCAGGCCGGCGACCGCCACCAGCGCCAGGGGCACGCCCAGCCGCTGGAACACCAGGCCGTTATTGTCGGTCCAGGCGGGCAGCAGGAAGAAGGCGAGCGCCAGGGCCCCGCCGGCGAGGATCGCGGCCGGCGCCAGGGCGAGCGCCCCCCGCCGCAGCGCATGGCCGATGATGGCCAGGAAGAGCAGGCCGGTCGGCACGGCCAGCCAGGCGACCGGCGAGGCGAAGGGCGAGATCAGCCATTTGACGCGCGTCTTGAGATAGGCCGGCAGGCCATGCGCGAAGGTCTGCCTGATCATCTCGGTGAGTTCCAGGCCGCCGACCCCGCCGCCCTCCGGCCCGAAGAGAAGGTAGAGCGCGGCCGGCACCCCGGCCATGGCGGTGAAGAGGGGCAGCTGCCCCAGCAGGCGGCGCGGGCTGCCCCGGTCCCGGACCAGCACCCCGGCGCCCGCGACCATCACCAGCAGCCCGAAGGCCACCAGATGCGACAGCAGGCAGGCGAGGCCCCAGAGCGCCGCGAGCAGCCAGGCGAGGGGGCCGGAGCGCGCCCGGCGGATCGCCCAGGCCGCGCCGAGCAGCGCGACCCCGACGCCGAGCACGTAGTTCAGCAGGCCGATCTGCAGCAGCGCATTATAGGCCATGAGTGCGCTGATCCACGGCCAGGCATCCTGGCCGCCCCACCAGGCACGATGCAGCGCGACGCAGCCGAAGACCGGCACCAGCAGGGTCGCGGCCACGAAGAGCCGGCCGGCATCATAGACCGGGAGCCACTGCGCCAGCGGCACCAGCAGCAGATCCATCGCCAGGTTGGGGATGAGCGACCAGTTGGCCTCGAACATCCGGGCAAGCACCGGGTCGGTGGCGAGGCCAGCCAGGACATGGATGCGCGCGAGGTGGTTCGGCAGGTCGACCAGCGGCGGCAGATCGGTGGCGAGCAGCGGGATCGTCAGCGCCAGGGCAATGGCGATCCATGCCAGCCGGGGCAGGGCGAGCGCCGCCGGCCTCGCACCCGTACCGGCCAGCCCCATCCGGGCGGCGCCGAAGACGCCCGCCTCGGCGAGGCCGGCTTCGCTGCGGGATGCGTCCGCCCCGGCAGGGCCGTAGGCGTTCCGCCGGACTGTCCCGCCGGTGGAAAGGCCAGCGCCCGTTGGGGCGGGCATCACTCCCTCGGTCGACGTCATTGCGATGCTCTTGTGATGGATAGAAATTAATATGCAGTCGGACCGAAGCCCTGTCTCATCACGTCAGTTCCAGAACCGGCATGATGAGATCGCGCCTGCGCCCGGAGCCGCATCGGCGGGGGCGAAGGCGGTCGGGGCGAGGAGGGTGTGTGCTGGTGCCGAAAGGCTTCGAGACGCCCAGGATCGGCCGCAAGGATGACAAGGCGGGGGCGCGGAGCAGGGGGGCGTCGCCTGCCCATCCGGCGCTGGCACGGGATGGTGACGGGACGGCATGATGGCATGTCAGCCGGCCACCGCCCCGGCTTCCCCGGGCCGTGGTCCTGACGGATTTCAGGGTAACAGTTTCAAACTCGGTCCATGTGGGCGCGGTGATGCGTGGCCGCGCAGCTCCGGCCAGCCTCCGGCCCGGCACTGACGATCAGCTTTGGGGGGCGCGACGGTTGCTCCTGCTGCGGGCCCCCGGGGCCGGCAGCCATTCCCTCTCCCGCTGATCAGGCCGGGTCAGCGCCCGAGGCGCAGCATCACCGCCTGGCGCACGGCGGGGTGGCGCAGGGCGATCTCGCCGGGGCGGATCACCGCCTGCCAGCCGCTGCCACGGGCATGGCGCACCAGCGTCGCCGGCAGGATGATGACCCCCTCGGCAGCCCGGCGGCTCGACAGCAGGATACAGTCGGGCGCGAACTCCACACGCCAGCCCTCACGCTGGGCGGTACGGAGCAGGGCGGAGAGGACCGACCAGTCGGTCCGGTCGAGTGCGGGCTGCATGCACCGGGGTAAGTTGACGCGCCACGCCTCGTTGCGTGCCGCGCGTGAAAGTGTGCGCCCCGGCATGGACCCCTGTGGCGGCACGGCCTCACAAAGACGTTTGCCCAGGGCGCCCGCCCTGGTGCATGAGGGCGCCTGCGGCGCCACAGCGCAGGATGGGTACTCGATGCGGGCCTTGTTCGTGCACCAGAATTTCCCGGGTCAGTACCGGCATGTCGCGCCGGCCCTTGCCCGGCGACCGGGCACGCAGGTGGTGGCGCTGGGCGAGAATGCCGCGGATGCGCTGCCGGGGGTGCAGCACCTGCGCTACAAGGCGCCGGCGACGGGGCAGGAGAGCACGCACCGCTATCTCCGCCGGCTGGAGAACGCCGTCTTCCGCGGCCAGCAGGTGGCCCGCGCCGCGCTTTCGATGAAGGAGCGCGGCTTCACGCCTGACCTCATCTGCTGCCATCCGGGATGGGGGGAGGGGCTGTTCCTGCGCGACGTCTGGCCCGATGCGCGCATGCTCTTCTACTACGAGTATTATTACACCTCCTCCGGCGGTGATGTCGGCTTCGACCCGCCGGGCGCGCCGGTGCAGATCGACGATGCCTGCCGGGTGCGGACCCTGAACGCCAACCACCTGCTCTGCCTGCAGGTCTCCGATTGGGGCCATACCGCGACCCGCTGGCAGGCCAGCCGCTTCCCCGCCTGGGTGCGGGAGCGGCTTTCGGTGGTGCATGAGGGCGTGGACACCGAGGCGATCCGCCCGCTGCCCAAGCCGGAATACATCCTGCCGAACGGCGCCGTGCTGCGCCGGGGCGATGAGGTGGTGACCTTCATCGGCCGGGGCCTCGAGCCTTATCGCGGCTTTCCCACCTTCATGCGGGCCCTGCCCGCAATCCTGGAGCAGCGGCCGGCGGCGCAGGTCGTCCTCGTCGGCGGCGATGAGCCGCATTACGGCTCCAGGCCGCGGGACGGCGGGAGCTGGCGGGAGATCCTGCTGGCCGAGCTCGGCGACCGGCTGGACCTCTCCCAGGTGCATTTCACCGGCAAGGTCCCGCACCCGCACCTGCAGGCGATCCTCAGCCTGTCCTCGGCGCATGTCTACCTGACCTATCCCTTCGTCCTGTCCTGGTCGATGCTGGAGGCCATGGCGAATGAGTGCCTGATCATCGGCTCCGCCACGCCGCCGGTGCAGGAGGTGATCGAGGACGGCCGCAACGGCCTGCTGGTCGATTTCTTCTCGCCGGAGCAGGTGGCCGAGGCGGTGGTGAAGGCGCTGGCCGCGCCGGAGGGCTATCGTCCGCTCCGCCAGGCGGCCCGGCGCATGGTGGTGGAGCGCTACGACCTCCGCCGCCGCTGCCTGCCGGAGCTGCTCGGCCTGATCGATGACGTCGCGGCGGGGCGGATGCCGCGGCTCGGCAACAGCCTCGATGCGGGGCACGGCCTCACGGGTTGAGGGCTTGTTCACGCCGTACGGACACCCGGCCAGCGGCGCAACGGCCGGTTGAAGATGCATCTCGGCCAAGCCATGGTCGTGACGCGCAGAGGCTCGATTGCCGCCCATTTTGCGGTGCGGTAATCGTCAGTCACGCATGCAAAAGGCGGCTCCGCGGTGATTATCCCTGTGATTTTGTCTGGTGGCACTGGCACGCGTTTGTGGCCGTTGTCGCGGGAGGGCTATCCGAAGCAGTTCTGGCCGCTGGTGTCGTCGCGGACCATGCTGCAGGAGACGGCGGGGCGCGCGGCCGGGCCGGGCTTTGCCGCGCCGCTGGTGGTCTGCAATGAGGCGCACCGCTTTCTGGTGGCCGAGCAGTTGCGGGCGGCGCAGATCGAGGGGGCGCGCATCCTGCTGGAGCCGGCCGGGCGCAACAGCGCGCCGGCGATTGCCGCGGCGGCCCTGCTGCTGCAGGCGGAGGATCCGGAGGCCGTGCTCTGGCTGATGGCGGCGGATGCGGCGATCGCCGATGGGCCGGCGCTGCAGGCGGCGCTCGGGCGGGCGGTGGTGGCGGCGCGCGCCGGGCGGATCGTCACCTTCGGCATGAAGCCGAGCACGCCCGAGACCGGCTATGGCTATATCGAGGCCGGGGCGGAGCTGGCCGAGGCGCCTGGCGTGCAGGCGGTGGCCCGCTTCATCGAGAAGCCGGCGGCGGGCAAGGCGGCCGACCTGCTGGCGGGGGGGCGGCATCTCTGGAACAGCGGCATGTTCGTGGCCACCGCCGCGACCCTGGTGGCGGAGCTGGAGCGGCATGCGCCGGCGGTGCTGCAGAGCGTTGGCGCGGCGCTGGCCGGGGCGCAGCGCGACCTCGACTTCGTGCGGCTGGAGGCGGCCGCTTTCCGGGCTGCGCCGGCGATCTCGATCGACTATGCGGTGATGGAGAAGACCGCGCGCGCCGCGGTGGTGCCGGCCGATATCGGCTGGTCCGATCTCGGCTCCTGGGCCGCGCTGTGGGAGGTTGCGCCGAAGGACGCCGCCGGCAATGTCGCGCAAGGGCCGGTCGAGATGGTGGACAGCCAGGGCTGCTATGTCCGCTCCGAGGGCATCCTGACCGGCATCGTCGGGCTGCGCGACACGGTGGTGGTGACCACCGAGGACGCCGTGCTGGTGATGCCGCGCGAGCGGGCGCAGGATGTGAAGCAGCTGGTCGAGCAGTTGCGGCGCGCCGGCCGCAAGGAGGCCACCGAGCATCGCCGCATCTATCGCCCCTGGGGCCATTACGAGGGGCTGATCCAGGGCGAGCGCTTCCAGGTCAAGAAGATCCAGGTGCGGCCGGGCCAGAAGCTCTCGCTGCAGAAGCACTTCCACCGCGCCGAGCACTGGGTGGTGGTGAACGGCACCGCCGTGGTGCAGCGCGATGCCGACGCCATCCTGCTGCGGGAGAACGAGAGCGTCTACCTCCCCCTCGGCTGCGTCCACCGCCTGGAGAACCCAGGCATGATCCCGCTCACCCTCATCGAGGTCCAGTCCGGCGCCTATCTCGGCGAGGACGACATCGTCCGCATCGAGGATACCTACGGACGAGCGTGAGTATCTGTTGGGTGATACAACCCAAACGCGAGATTGCGGTGGGCCTTTGAGGCATTGTATGCAAAGATAATCACATTGGAGTGACGGAGCAGGGTGTGGTGCTGGGCGGTGCCGCGAAGCCGGGATGGATCCGCATCGCCATGGCAACGGCGCTTGCGCTGGGCACCATGGGCGCGCTTGGCTGGCTGAGCATCAATGAGACGCCGGCTGCCCAATGTGCCGCCGAGAAGATCAAGCCCTACGACCCGCTGCAATAGCGGGCATGGGCCTGACTCCACGGGGGCGGCCTTCTGGCGGCCGTTGGTGGTGACCCATCAGCGGCCCCTGCATTAGCGGCCCCTGCATCACCGGGCGGTTTGCTCCGCAAGCCCTGGCTACCCCGCACAACGAGTACCCATGGAGGTTGCGCTGCAACGTCCATGGGAGCCTGTGGCGGCGGCGCCTTTTCGGGCGCTCGGCCATGAATGAAACATTCATGCCGCTGGTATTGCGCGACAGGATGGCCGGCCCTTTCTCCGGGCATGCCATCATCCCTGCCGCTCCCGGCCGCGACAGGCCCCGACGCGGCCGAAAGCCCTCGGCCTGGGCCGTCAGGGCGGTTCCTACGGTGCCGCCCGGCTCTTCCCGGCCCCGGGCACATCGCTCCGGCGCCCATCCCCCATGCCCGTCACCGTTGCCGGGAGCGCCGGACCGGGATCGACCGCCCATTGTTGCGCGCGTGCGCTGTGAAATAATATATGTGCGCATAGGAAGTCGATTTTTTATTGCCCCTGGCCTGGCTCTCCCTGCTCGTCCTCCTCCCGCTGGCGGCGCTGGTGGCGCGGCCCTGGGAGCTTGGCGTCGCCGGGGTGTTCGAGGTGGTGACGGAGCCGCGGGTGATGGCGGCGCTCCGTCTCTCCTTCGGCGGGGCGCTGCTGGCCGCCGCCATCGACCTGCCGGGCGGCCTGCTCACCGCCTGGGTCATCACCCGCTACCGCTTCCCGGGCCGGCGGCTGCTGGATGCCATGGTGGACCTGCCCTTCGCCCTGCCGACCGCGGTCGCGGGCATCGCGCTCACCGCGCTCTATGCACCGAATGGCTGGCTCGGCGCGCTGGTCGAGCCCTTCGGCCTGAAGCTCGCCTTCGGCCCGGCCGGCATCGTCATCGCGCTCGCCTTCGTCGGGCTGCCCTTCATCGTCCGCACCGTGGAGCCGGTGCTGCGCGACCTCTCGCCGGCCGCCGAGGAGGCGGCGACGCTCGGCGCCACGCGTCTGCAGACGGTCACGCGAGTGGTCCTGCCGCAGCTCGCGCCGGCGCTGCTCACCGGATTCGCCCTCGCCTTCGCCCGCGCGGTCGGGGAATATGGCAGCGTCATCTTCATTGCCGGCAACATGCCGATGGTGAGCGAGATCGCCCCGCTGCTGATCACAGTGCGGCTGGAGCAGTTCGACTATGCCGGCGCGGCGGCGATCGGCCTCGCCATGCTGCTGATCGCCTTCCTGCTGCTGTCCCTGCTCGGCCTGCTGCACCGGCGCATCCGCTGGGCCCGGCTTTGATGTCCGCCGCCAGCGAGGATCCGCCCTGGCTGCGCCGCCTGCTGATCCTCGCAGTGGTCGCGCTGCTCGGCCTTTTTCTGCTACTGCCGCTGGTCGCGGTCTTCACCGAGGCGCTCAGGCGCGGCTGGGCCGTGGCGCTGGCGGCGCTGGTGGACCCGGACGCGCTCTCGGCCATCCGGCTGACGCTACTGGTTGCCGCCATCGCCGTGCCGGTGAACACGCTGGGCGGCATCGCCGCCGCCTGGTGCATCGCCAAATACGACTTCCCGGGCCGGCGCCTGCTGACCGTGCTGGCCGAACTGCCCTTCGCCGTCTCGCCGGTGATCTCCGGCCTGGTCTGGGTGCTGCTGTTCGGCGCGCAGGGGCTGTTCGGGCCCTGGCTGCAGCGGCACGGCATCGAGATCATCTTTGCCCTGCCGAGCCTGGTGCTGGCCACGGTCTTCGTCACCTTCCCCTTCGTCGCCCGCACCCTGCTGCCGCTGATGCAGGCCCAGGGGCGGGAGGAGGAGGAGGCCGCGGCGACGCTCGGCGCCAGCGGCTGGCAGGTCTTCCGCCACGTGACCCTGCCGAACATCCGCTGGGCGCTGCTCTCGGGCGTGCTGCTCTGCAATGCGCGGGCGATGGGGGAATTCGGTGCCGTCTCCGTCGTTTCCGGCCATGTGCGGGGCGAGACCAACACCATGCCGCTGCATGTCGAGATCCTCTACAACGAGTACCAGTTCGCCGGCGCCTTCGCGGTCGCCGCGCTGCTCGCCTTGCTGGCGCTGGTGACGCTGGGGGCGAAGGCGCTGCTGGAACGGCTGGGCGGCCGGCGGATGGGAGGCGCGCTGTGAGCGGCACGGCGGAGGCGCCCGGGAGCATCCTGGTCGCGGGCGTGACACGGCGCTTCGGGCCCGGCGTCGCGGCGCTCGACCAGGTGGATCTCTCGATCGCGCCGGGCGAGTTCGTCGCCCTGCTCGGCCCCTCCGGCTCCGGGAAGACCACGCTGCTGCGCATCCTGGCGGGGCTGGAATTCGCCGATGCCGGGACGGTCGCCCTCGGCAGCCGGGACATGGCGGGCGTCCCGGCGCGGGAGCGCAATATCGGCTTCGTCTTCCAGAGCTATGCGCTGTTCCGCCACATGCGGGTGGCCGACAATGTCGCCTTCGGCCTGCGGGTGCGCCCGCGCCGGCTGCGCCCCCCGGCGGCCGAGATCCGCGAGCGGGTCGCGCAACTCCTCGCCCTGGTGCAACTGCCGGAACTGGCCGACCGCTGGCCGGAGCAGTTCTCGGGCGGGCAGCG